>OCZT010000388.1_pt1 | contig 43491 bp, 33 predicted proteins | sample 1539031 | NCBI WGS metagenome assembly OCZT01 (sample SAMEA3539308, study PRJEB22396) | soil metagenome | biome: tundra; feature: field; material: soil | place: USA | collected 2010-05 | depth 0.15 m
AAAATCGCGCCGCTTGCCGGTCGCCCCGTGCTCTCCCTGACGGCCCGCACATAGAACCTGATCTGCGCGCGATATTCGTCGAGCCGCGACGCTACCTCTACATCAGTCTTGAAATCGACCACCGTCCAAACCGCGCCATCGTTGGTGATCTCGGCGAACGCGAGATCCGCGATACCTTCGACTGCGGTGCCGTCTTCGAGCCGGATCATCAGCGGACATTCGCGCATTACCGTATCGGCAGCTTTCGCACGATTCATCAGCGGAGACTTGAGCGCAGCTTTTACGCAATCCACTGCCGCGGCGACCTCCTCCTGCGGCGCGCCGATCATCTTGGCCGCGCTCGCCGCGATCTTGCCGATCTCGCGCGCGTCCGCGTCGAGCGGCGCACGCAGCATCGTAAGATGCACCAGCGTGCCGAATCGCTTGCCATGCGGCCGGCCGCGATCGCGACTCGTCTCTTCGATCGCGATCGCTTCCGCGTGCTCCGGTCCGGCCGCCGGCGCTGCAAGCGCAAGCTCGGTCGCCGTCGCGACGTTTATCCTCGGCACCATTCCCGCCGTCAGCATCGCCGCCCTGTTCGCGCTCCAATCCTCGCGCAGCTTGATCCCGCGATCTGATACGAGTTTATTTTCGTCGGCCTGCAGCAGCTTGTCCTGCCGAAGCCCCATCTTCTCCTCGACGTTGAGGATCAGCAGCCGCGGATCCCACCAAACTATCCGATGCGCTCCCTGCTGCGCTCGATGTAATCCCGGCGCCACCGATTTTATTTTGCCCGGAGCTTTCGCGGGGCGGGTCAGGATACTGTCGTCGCCGAATTCGGGGCATCCCGGCGGATGTTGCGACGCCGGCGCGCGCCGATCTGTCTGCGCCGGATAGATGACGGGATTCAGCCGCGCGAGCCAGCCGTCGCACTCTTCGTCGCCAACCGCCGGCACCACTATTAGATCGCGCGCGCGCGTCGCCGCCACGTACAGCAGGCGGATTGCTTCCTCTTCGTCGCGGTCATGCTCCTTCGCCGCATGCTCCTGCAGTTCGCGCGGTGCGCATCCCGCAAGTTCCATCGCGGCCAGCTTCGACGCGGGTTCGATATATCGCGACGCGTCGGCGCGAGTTTCGTTGCAGGTGATATCGGCCAGGATGACGACCGGAAACTCGAGGCCCTTCGCGCGATGCACCGTCATGATCCGCACGCCCTCGGTGCCTTCCTCGACGATCGGCGTTTCGCTCGCCTCGTCGCGATCGGCGCGCGCTTCGAGCTCATCGACGAACGCCCGAAACGAGGTCGTCCCGCCGCGCGCTTCGTAACGCCGCGCCTGGTCCATGATTCGCATGATATTCGCCAGCGCCTGCTCGCCCGTCGGCCAAATGGCGAATCCCGCATGCGCGCGCGTCTTCGCCAGCAGGGCAGCCAGCGTCTCCGCGATCGGCCTTCGATTCCGCCCGCGATGCAATCCCTTGATCACGTCGAGCGCGCCTTTCACTTCCTTGAGACTGTCCGGCAAGTCGTCGGGCAGCTTGCGAAACGGATGCAGGCTGCCGAGCGTCATGCGAAATTCGAGCAGCGCCGCATCCGAAAGCGCGAACACCGGCCCTCGAAGGGCGGCGAACACCGTCAACTCGTCATCGGGCCGCTCGATTGCGCCCAGGAGGTTGCGCACCGCGATCACTTCTTCGCGCTCGTTGAACGATCCGCCCTTGACCAGGACGTGCGGGAGATGCCGCGCTTCGAGCGCGCGCAAATACGGCCTCGTTACGTCGCGCCCAAATGAATTCATGCGGCGAAACAGGATGCAGATATGGCGGGGACGGATCGGCACGCGCACATCGGGCGCCTCGCGCTCGGTCACCGTCCACCCGCTCTCGTGAACCAGCCATCGCGCGTACGCGGCAATCGCCTCGGGAATCGACTGGTCAATTTTGAAATTGACGACCCGGCCATAGTCGCCGTACGGCTCCGGCACCGGCAGCACGACGATCGAAGGCTGCGTCCCCGGCTCGGCGCGATACGGCGTCAGCGGCGCGTAGGCCGGCTGAGTCCGCGATTCCTCGCTCATCAGCGGCGCGAACGCGGCATTGACCATCGTTTGAATCGCGGGAGTCGCGCGAAAACTCACCGTCAGATACTCGAGCTCGGCGCCATGCATCAGCAGTAACTGTTTGACGCCCTGGTAGAGCGAAACGTCCGCGCGGCGGAAGCGGTAAATCGATTGTTTTGGATCGCCGACGATAAATAGTTTCCCGGCGATCGGCTTGACCTTCAGCCAGTTCGACTCGGCGGGATCGGCGCACGAAAGCAGCAGCAGGATTTCCGCCTGCAGCGGATCGGTGTCCTGGAATTCATCGATGAAAATATGCGTGAAGCGCTTTTGCAGCTCGGCGCGCACCGCCGGATTGTCGCGAACCAGGTTGCGCGCGACCAACAGCAGATCGAGGAAGTCCAGCCGTCCCGCGCGGCGCTTCAGGTCTTCGTAGATACCGACTACAGGCCACAGCTCGTCGCGCAGAAGAGGCGCGAGATTCGCGCCCGCGTCGTCGCGAAACTTCTTCAGCCGCGCGTGCAGGTCGGCGCGCCGCTGAAAAACTTCTTCGCGCTTTGCCTCGCCAAAGCCGCCGCCGTACCCCTTCCAATCCCAGCGCCGCCCGCCGCCAAGCGCGACCAACACCGATTCGAGCGCGTCGTAGTCGCGCCCGCGCACCGCCTCCAGCCGCGTCGCCTCGGCAACCGGCCGCGCGATCGCGCCGACACCCTTCGCCAGCCAGTCGTCCTCCTCGCCGAGTTCGGCAAGTTTGCCGAGCGCTTCGACCTCCGCGATGATCGCGTCGATCTCAGCGTCACGCTCCAGCGGCGAATGGCGCCACGGCGAATCGAAGTCGCGCCAGTCCAGCAGCTCGAGCGCCGCGCGGCGCGCGATCGCGCGCGGTCCCGTGCGCTCCGACAGATCGCGCCGCCGCAGCAGCCGGCGCATCCCGTCGCCCGGATTGTCCAGAACCGTCTCGAACCATCGCTCGAATGCGGCGTCAAACATCTCGCCCGCAACGTCCTCCGGCGCGACTTCGAACATCGGATCGACCCGCGCTTCCACCGGCCGCTCGCGCAGCAGGTCGGCGCAAAACGAATGAATCGTTCCGATTCGTGCCTCTTCCAGTTGCTTGAGCGCCTCGTCGAACCGCAACCGCGCTTCGCTCAAGAGCTCGGTGTTATGGCGCGCGCGTTCGATTTCGGCGCGCAGCCGCAGCTTCAGCTCGCCGGCCGCCTTCTCGGTGAACGTCACCGCGACGATCCGCGCCAGCTCGCCGCGCCCCGACCCGATCACCGACACGATTCGATTCACCAGCGCCGTGGTCTTGCCCGTACCCGCCGCGGCCTCGATCAGGAGCGTGACGCCGAGGTCGTCGCGAATCCGATCGCGCACCGCCTGGTCGGATATGATTGTTGGATTCACGGTGTCAGTGCATCCCGCGCAGCCGATGAAGCCGATTGAGCCGCTCTTTCGGTTTGATTCGTGAGCGCCGCTCCTCGTACGGGCCGCACACCCGCTTGTAGTCGCACCATTCGCATTCGCGATCGTCCGGTGCGGCCGGCAAAAACCCCGCTTCGAGCGACTCCTTGATGATTGAGACGAATTCGCGCGCCGCGCGCCGCGCCTCGTCGTTGATTTCGACCACTCGCTCCTCGTAGCCGCCGGCCGCGGTGCAGTAGTAAAGCCGCCCAGCGTAAATCTTCTCGCCCAGCACGCGTTCTGCGGCAAGCGCGTACAGGACCGGCTGCAGCGTCTTGCCGCCGCCGATTACGAAGTCCTTGGCGGCGCGCACTTTCCCGGTCTTGTGATCGGTCACGCGAATTCGCCCGTCCGGATGGCGCTCGAGCAGGTCGATCGACCCGCGCAGGCTCAGCCCGCCCTCGATTGCGACCGGTGCCGGCGAGCTATGCGGATCCGCCTGCGCGCGATCGCGCAGCCCGAAGCCGAGTTCGAACCATTCGGGCCGCCAGTGTTCCGGATCTTCGGCCGCGCGCCGCATCCATTCGCGCAAGTCGGCGCGGATACCGTCGATTCCGTCGCGCCACACGCGCTCGATCGCCGGCGCGAGATCCTCATGCCATCGCGCGGCAACTTCGTCGAGCCGCTCGTCGAGCAGCGCGGACGCGTCCTCCAGGTCTTCCGGCGTGACCGGCAGCACGTCGAGCTCTCTGAGCGCCGACAGGATTTCGTATTGGACCTCCGCAAACAGACTGCCGCGGGTGAGCGGATCGAGCGTCTCGATCGCCTCGGGTTCCTCGCGCGGCTCCAGGCGATGGATCGCTTGCAGAAAAAAACGATACGGGCATGCCGCGAAATTCTGCAGCGCGGTCGGCGAGTATGAACGCGCGGACAACTGATGCCTGCCCAACGCCGCCAGCGCCGCCGCGTCCGGATCGACCAGCCCGTCCGCCGGCGTCCATCGCTTGAGCCAGCGCCGCGCCCGCGCGCGCAGCGCTCGCCCAAGATGCACATTGGCGCCGAGCAGATAGTTCGCGGCGCCGATCGTCGTCTGGGGATCGGCGTCCACCAGCTTGTCCAGCACCGCCAGATCGAATTCCGCGTCATCGATCGCGTCGGCGGGATTCGCCGGCGCCGGCCATGAGAGCCGCGTCGGCTGCGACGCCGTGCGACTGGCCAGCTCATCGAAGCCGGGCAGGCGGCCCTCCGCGGCGCGCAGAATTTCAAGCGCGTAGAACGACGGCACTCGCGGACGGCCCTGGTCAAGATCGACTCGCGGATAGGAAAACATCGCGCGCTCGCGCGCCGCGCCCGCCGCAATTCTCAATGCGAGCCGCTCCGCGTCGCGCCGCTGCTCATTGCGCGCCAGATGCGGACTCAGCCGCGCACGCGCCGAATCGGAAAGGATCGGATCTTCGGTCAGCTTGCGCGGAAACATGCGCTCGGCAAGACCCGGGACGATGACGACGTCGAACTCCATGCCGCGCGCGCGATTGGGCGGCGCGACGAACACCGCGCCGTAGCGGCGAACGCGGCGCGGAGCTTCCAGCCGCCCGAGCCGATCGTTGAGCACCAAACGCACCTCGTCGAGTCCGACCGGACCGACCGGCGCCATCGGTTCAAGCTCCGCCAGCGCGGCGAGAACCGGTTCGCGATCTCGAATCGCCAGGTCAACCAGCCCGCGAAGAAATTTGAGCCAGTCGCCCCACGTCGCATCGCGCGGCGCCGTTTCGTTGTCGAGCATCGAAAGAATCGGCATCGCCACCTCGCCGAGATGCGCGAGGTCGAGAATTCGCCGCTCCAGACCCGCCGCGCGCGCGTCGTCGTCGGCAATTTCCGCGCGCCGCGCTTTCAGCTCGTTGCCCAACCCCGCCAGCCGTTTCTTCCATCTCTGCGCGCTGCCGATCACCGCCGCATCGACGAGCAGCCGTTCCCATCGCCACGGCGCCCGCGCCGTTCCATCGAGGACCGGAACGGGATCGGAGGCGTCGATGTTGTCAACTAAAGTGGCGGTGCCTTCAACTTCAAGATCCGACTCCAGCGAGGCCGGCACGAGTTCCGCGTCCGCGCTGATTGTCGGCTCATCCTCACGCGGGCTGCCAGGGTCGGGCACCTGAGCCAGCGAGAGATATTCCGCGAAGCGGCGCGCCGAAAGATTTTCCGCGGCGCACGCGAGCAGCGCGAGCAGGGCGCGTCCTCCCGGCTCAGGCCGCCGCGTACCTCGCGCGAAGTAAGCCGGGATGCCCGCGCGGGCGAGCGCTTCCTGCAAGTACGGCGCGTAGCGGACCGGGTCATGCAGCAGCACGGCGATTCGATCGAACGGTACGCCGCGCCGCGCCTCGGCGGCGATTCGCCGCGCGATCTCGACACACTCGTGCATCTCGCCGGGGGCCGAAACCACCGTCACGGTTTCGTCCACGTCGCGCTCGGGCGGTGCGGTGTCGGCAAACAAATGTGCCTGCAGACGCTCGAGCGAGGGCGCGATGTCTTCGTTCACTGTCGGCGACAATGCAGTTGCGCGCACGCCGAGCGCATCTTCAAGGAGCATTTGAACGGGCGCGTCGCCGGCGGGAGTCGTCGCGAGAATCGACGGCGAACGCGCGGCAAGGGCCGCAATAAAGTCGCGGTCGAGCGCGCTGTCCACAGATGGATCGAGCAGCAGAACCGGCAGTCCAACGAAGCGCGGCGGCTGACTCGCGAGCACGGCGCGGGTCGCAACTTTCAGCATCCCGGCGCGATCGATCAGCTTGGCATCGGCCAACTCGGCGTCGAATTGCGCCAGCGTCGCGGCAATCGCCTCGCCCGCGCCGCCGAGCGCACGCAACTCGTCAACGGCGATGTCGTTCCATCGAAGCTCGATCAGCGTCCGCGCCAACGCGCGTGAAAAACCGGGACGATTCAAGACCGGTTCGAAATACGCGAGCGCTCCCGACGGCACCAGGCGGAAGACCGCGCGCGCTGCGACTGCCTCGGCCGCGAGTCCGTCCGCGGGCGCGAGATCGGCATGCGCCAGCTCCTCGGCGGCGAGCAACCCGACCAGCCGGTTCAGCGTCAAGCGATGCACCCCGAGCATCGCGCCGCGCGAAACCGCGAACGCGCGCACCAGGTCGTCGGCGGCCTCCTTTACCGACGCGATCACGAGAACTTCGCAGGGATATGGCTGCGACTCCAGCCACGCGCGGGCGGCGGCGATTCGGCCGGCGGCGCGCTCCGAGATTATGATTTCACGAGAAGCTGGCATCGACGCGGCGCGACTCGATGCCGCGCCACGACACTATCGTCTTCCCCGCCGATCGGATCTCGCAAGAGGCCGCGCGGCGTTGTTTCCACAGCCGTTGCGACGGCGGCGCAGTATAAAGACGCGCTCCGTTGTCGCGCGACCGTTGCGACGGCAGCGCAGCGTCGGGGAGAGGGGAAAGAAAGACGGGTTACGCGAGGCCCTCCTGTCAGGGGAATTATTGAGCCAGGCACACCGGATCGCCGACGCGGACCCGGCCCGGGGCGCCAATCGACGCGAATACACCGACGTTGGCGCGATGATGGAACGCGGCCGTGCGCAGGATCGTGTAGTCGCGCGGGAGGTCTTCCTGCGGATGCGTCGTCATCACGCAGCGCAGCGCAGGCCGCATCGCGACAATCCTGACGCTGTCGCCGACTTCGAGCGTACCGCCTATCCACTCGTCCTCGATGAACGCATCGTCGCGCTCGCCGGTGTCGACGAAAATCGTCGGACGGAAGCGGCGCGGGTCGAAATCCGAACCGGGCGCGGCGAGTTTCGCCATATGCCGCAGCGTGCCACTGGCGATCACGTGCATCACTGCGGAGTCGAAAAAACTTTCCTTCTCGAGTGCGAAATGGTCGGGCAGCGTGTCAGCGGTAAGCCCGGGAAAAACTTTCTCGACCGGCACGTCGGCGAAAAGGGTCGCCGGGTCGATTCCGGCGTGCTCGCCGCGCGCGGTCGTGGCGCGCTCGAGGCTTACTTTGCGTCCGAGCGCCGCGGAAATCAGTTCGGATGCGTCTGCGTCCTCGGCGTGAATCATCCGCCCGTCAGGTAACTCGATTGTCACGGGCGAGGTGCGTCCCGCCGCGGGCGCAGAATCGCAGGTTGCCCGAAATTCGAAAAGCCGCGGGAACTTCTTCGCGCTGGCGATCTGTCGCGTCGCCAGCTCTCTGAGCGCGTACGCGCGATCGCCGATCGCGCCGCGCTCGGTGAAATGAAGCTCGCCGAGCTGCTCACCGAGCATCGACTTAACCGGGTAGCGCGCGAGCGCGCTGACCTTGCCAATCATTCGCCGCGCCATCTCGGGCCTTCTACTTGCTTCGATTCCATCACATCCTGACTCCACCGCTCGGCGTGGCCGAGGGCTGAGCGGTCGGAATCGAGGCCGGCGTGTTGCCCGGCTTTGGCGATTCCATCGGTGTGGATGCTGACGCTGTGGGAATCACCAGCGGCGAGGTCGACGCCGGCATCGGCGAGGTCGATGTCGCAATCGAAGTCGGCACGGACACCATCGGAATCGGTCCCGAGGAACCGGGCACCGGCGAAGGAATCGCGGCTTGCGACGGAACTGGGGCGGCCGCCATCAGGGCAGTGCCTGTGCCGTAATCGTACACGAGCACACCGCCGAGATGCCCCGCGTAACCCAGCGTCACAATCGCCACGACGGCGACGATGAGATAGATCGCGCGCGATCCCGCCACGAAGCTGAACCCCTGAATCAGGATTCGCCACAGCGCGAGGATGCCGAAGGTAATCGCCAGATACTCGCCCAGCTCCGCGTGCGTCTTCAGGACGTCCAGGGCCGCCGGACCCAGCGCCTTCCAGATGCGGTCGAACTCCATGTCGCCAGTGAAGTACGAACCTCCGGCCGCAAGCGCGCCAAGGATCGTCAGGGTCAGGGCGGTGTAGGCAAGCCAGATGCGAGTCGGAGCGGCGCTCGCGACGAGATCGATCAGCACGGCGACGATCAGCAGCCCGATCGTGAAATGATCGACGACGGGATGCAGATGCCAGGGTTGGAGAAATTTCACCACAGAGTCCATCGGTGCTCCTTGAATTGGACGGGATCCGAGCACGCGCAGGCGCCGAACGCGGGAAATTGCGCGGCGCGATGCGCGGTCTGTGCAGTTTATCGCAAAGCGGCGCGCCGCGCGCAAATCTGCGGCACCCGCGCGCGGAAATCGACGGGGCGAAGAATTCACGAAGTCAGCGCACCGGCGCGCCTCCGGTGCGAATCACAATTCTATTTGTCCTCGATCTCGCCTCTCGATCCGGCTGACGGCGTGCTGTCAGGCCGCGGTATCGCGATCTCGAGGTCGCGTATCTCGACGTCGCTCCACGCGCGTTGCGTGAGCAAATAACGGATCGCGCCGGCGATAGTCAGTGTGCCGAAATCCGGCGTCCACCACTCCTCGAATCCAATCTGCGGTGCGTCAGGGTTGCCCGCGAGCGCGCCGCTTTGCGTCTTGCCGATTGTCACGACGATGTTCGCGGCCGCGGGCGAATCCGTCAGCGCAAAATCGCGCAGATACCATCGCACCTGCGGCGTTTCGTTGTCGTCAGGGATCATGGCGCTCGCGCCGGCCGGCGAAACCGCATTTCTCGCCCGCTTACATTCCCTGACCGTCTGAATCGATGTCGTCGGATCGGACCAGAACAACAGCGCGTGCCGACGCCACGGCGCCTCACTCGTGTCGGGGGCAGGATGGACGAAATTGACGGCGAACTGAACGTAGAGCGTGAGCGCGACGCCCGCCGCAACCGCATAACGAATCGAGTTCCATCGCTCCGACCGATGCATCCAATCCAATCCGCAGGCACCGAGGATGGTCAACGGCAGAAGAATCGCGATTACTGCGTCAGATCGATTTGCTCCCACCGTCGCAAGCATCAGCAGGCTGACGATCGCCCACACCACCGACCACGCCGCAACGCGGGCGCCGATCCGCCGTGAGACGATCGCGAACGCTCCAACAATCGCGAAAATCGTGAGAAGGAATTCGTAAGCCACCAGAATCGGGATCGATCTGCGAACTGCGCGGCCGAAGGCAATCGACGGCCGGGCAAATGCGGCGCGCAAGTCGTATTCGAGTACTGTCGCGAGAGATCGGGTAAAAAAGCTGTCGTCAGGAAGACCCACAGGCCGGCGGCGACGAGCGCGCAGACGATCACGAGCGCGCGCCGCCGCTCCCACCATACGCGCAAGCGCAAGCGCCGATGATCGATCCGCACGGCGTCGCCGAGACCGACGACGATCAAGGATACGATCATCGCCGCGGCGGTCGCGTAGCCAATCGGATCCGCCGAGAGCCACAGCGCGATCGCGACGCCCAATCCCGCCGCGCGGATCACGCCCGGTTGCCGGCGCATGCTTTGAGCGATTGCGATCGCGATCATCATGAAGGTCAGCGACGCTATCGCCGTCGAACCGCCACGCGAAAAATAAGTCACGCTCGGCGAAATCGCGATCAAAGCGGCGAAGGCAAGCGCTCCCGCGCGCCCGATGAACGGACGCATCGCAAATCCGCTCGCGACCATCAGCAGACCGCATAGCATCACGACAATTCGCGAGGTGGCGTCCGTCGCGCCGGCAGCCGCGAAGATCCAAGCCTGGAGTATCGCGACCCACGAGGCGTGAAGACCGGCGCCCGACGCGAGCGCCGCAAGCGCATCGCGCGCCTGCGTCGCATCCAGCGGACGCGCTCCCAGAGCGATCGCGCGCGTGACGAGCGCATAGAGGGCGATCAGGTACCATCCAAGATGCTCCGCCGTGACGACGTAAACTGCTCGCGTGAGCCGTTCGTGGCTCAGGTTGACGGCGGTCTCCGTCGTCGGCGGCGCGAGTCGCGGCTCATGCTCGGCGCGCTCGATGGATTTATCGTCCAGCCGCCACTGGTCGTCTGGAATTCTGTCAGCGCCCGCCATTATTATTATCCGCTCTTGCGATTTCGCTATTGCGCGGACCGCGCGTTGTCAACGCCGGCGCGCCGAAAATTAATGCGTCCGAAATGCAGTTTGCACTTGAGCGCAACGCCGGCGCGGCTATGCTGAGAGTTTCGGGTCACGGGAAAATGTTCGGCATTAAAATAAATACGCGCCGTTTGATCAACGGATCGCTGTCGTTCCTCGCGCTTGCCGCGATTATCGCCCTGTTCTTCGCGTATCGCAGCCACGCTCAACATCTTATTGCGCACAACGTCCCCGTCTCGCTCGAACATCTTCCATATTACGCGTTCTGCTCGTTTTACCGGATGCTCGCCGCATACATCATCGCGCTGATTTTTTCGATCATTTACGGAATGGCGGCGGCGCGCGGCGGGCTCTACGAGCGCATCCTGATTCCCGCCATCGACATCGCGCAGTCGGTGCCAGTGGTCGGTTTTTTCCCCGCCGCGGTCTATTTCTTCGTCGCGCTCGCGCACGGCAGCCGGCTCGGGGTCGAGATGGCCGCCATCTTTCTCATCTTCACCAGCCAGGCGTGGAACATGGCGCTGGGCGTTTACGAAGCCGTCAAAACGATTCCCGACGACTCGCGGGACGCGCTCGAGTCGTTCGGCGCGCGGGGATGGCTCAAGTTCAAGCGTCTGCTGATGCCAGCCAGCGTGCCCAAGCTGGTGTACAACTCGATCCTGTCGTGGGTCGCGGGATGGTACTTCCTCATCGCGTGCGAAATCATCACAGTCGGTCCCGCCAGCTACCGGCTGCCGGGGCTGGGCAGTTTCCTGTGGGAGGCCGCCGAAAATGGACGCAATTTCGATCTCGCCGCGGGACTTCTCACCTTGCTCGCGATCATCGTGTTGATGGACATGATCGTGTGGCAGCCGCTGTCCGCGTGGGCGGAGAAGTTTCGCTACGAATTTGCGGCGTCGTCGGGCGCCGCGCAATCGCTGGGGATGTTAGACGCGCTGGCGGGCGTCGGCCCGGCAATCACGCGTGCGATCCGCTCGATCCTGCTGCCTCCCATGAGGCTGATCGCCAGCGCGCTGAACGCGATGCCGCGCGGTCCGCAGCTATCGCCGGAACAAAGCAGGCGCGCAGGCCGGATGGTGCGGACGCTGGTGATCGGCGCGATCGTGATCTTCACCGCGTGGGCGTTGGGGCGCGGCTTTTTCGCCTTGATCAGAACGCTCTCGCAGCCGTGGCCGTCGGACGCGAAGCAGATTCCGGCCGCAATCCTTGCCTCCACAATTCGCATGACGGTCGCCTACGCGATCTCGCTGGCATGGACGGTGCCGTGCGCGCTGGCCGCCAGCGAGAGTCCGCGCTTCAACCGAATCCTCTCGCCGATCGCGGAAATTGTCGGCTCGATGCCCGCGACGGCGCTGTTTCCGGTCATCGTCATCTTCGTCATCCAGGTCACCGGCGGGATGAATCTTGCTTCGATCCTGCTAATCCTGACCGGGATGCAATGGTATCTGCTCTTCAACCTGCTCGCGGGCGTAAACCAGGTGCCCGAGGACTTGAAGGAAGCCGCGCGAGCGTTCGGGCTCTCCCGCTACGCGCGATGGCGCAAGCTGATCCTTCCCGCGGTGATGCCGTCGCTGATCACCGGCAGCATCACCGCCTGGGGGGGAGGATGGAACGCGCTCATCCTGTCGGAGTACTTCGTTTACAAAAGTCAGACCTACCAGGTAATCGGAATCGGCGCGCTGCTGGACGCTGCCACCTATAAGACCGGCAACGGGGTGATGATCCTGCTGAGCCTCCTATCAATGATACTGGTGGTGCTATTATTGAACCGTCTGATGTGGCGGCCCTTGTACAACCTGGCCACGGAGCGATACAGGCTGGACTACTGACACGTCCCTGACTATGTGCGATTCGGACTCATCTGACCCATGGCCCTCCTTGAGATCAAACACATCTCGAAAAATTTCGCGCACGCCAAGGGCACGTTGCAGGTGCTCGACGACATCAGCTTCGACGTGGATGTGGGCGAGTTCGTCGCGATCGTCGGCCCCTCGGGATGCGGGAAGTCAACCCTCCTGCGCATCATCAACGGTATCGTGCCGATGACTTCCGGACAGGTGCTGTACCGCGGCCGCCAGGTCGATGGGATTAATCTCGAATGCGCACTGGTGTTCCAATCGTTTGCGCTGCTGCCATGGCTGTCGGTCAAAGCCAACGTCGAGCTCGGCCTCGAAGCGCAGGGATTGCCGCTGGCTGAGCGCGAAAAGCGCGCCGGAATCTATATCGACAAGGTGGGACTCGACGGTTTCGAGGAGGCCTACCCGCGCGAGCTGTCGGGCGGAATGAAGCAGCGCGTCGGTTTCGCCCGCGCGCTGGCCGTCGAGCCCAAGGTGCTTCTGATGGACGAGCCGTTCTCCGCGCTGGATGCGCTGACCGCGATCACGCTGCGCGAGGAAATGCTCGACATCTGGCAGGCACCCGACATGCCGGTAAAAAATATCGTGCTCGTTACCCACATCATCGAGGAGGCAATCGAACTCGCCGATCGCGTGATCGTGATGTCGGCGGGCCCCGGACGCATTGTCAAGGATCTCAAAGTCGAATTGCCAAGACCGCGCGACCGCCGCGCTGAAACTTTCAACGCCCTCACCGACAAGGTGTTCTCGCTGATCGAGGAGCGGGGCTGATGGTTGCGGGGTCCATATATCCGCTTCCCGATTGCGCGCTGACTCCTGTCTTCGGCCTGCTGGAATTGCTCGAGGATCGCGGCGGACGCGAGGACGGCTACAAAATCGCGCGCGATCTCAATTTCAGATTCGGCGATTTGCTGAAGGTGATGAAGGCCGCGGAAATCCTCGGCTTCGTCTCAACTCCGGCCGGCGACGTGGTGCTCGAGCCGCTGGGCAAACAATTCCTCGACGCGAAGGTCAACGAGCGCAAGCTGCTCGTGCGCGGGCAGTTGAAGGGACATAGCCTGTTCAGCTACTTCATCCGCCTCCTTCATGGCACTGAGGACAAGTCTCTAACCAAAGAAGTCGTGCTCCAACACCTCGCGATGCTCCTGCCGAGCGAAAAGCCCGAGCGCCAGTTTTCGACGATGGTTAACTGGGGGCGTCACGCCGAGCTGTTCGGCTATAGTAAGGACGACGACCGCTTTTATCTCGACAACGAATAGGCGCTTGCGCCAGGGGAGAAATCACTATGGCAACGGATGCTGAAAAAGTCGTGACCGAATTCTGCAACGCGTGGCCGCGCAAGAATATCGACGAACTGCTCGGCTTCTTCACCGACGACGCCGTCTATCACAACATCCCGTTCGAACCGGCCCGCGGCAAGGAGGCCATCCGCGCCGCCATCAACACCTTTCTGCCGATGGCCAAGTCGCTTCATTTCAAAGTCCTGAAAACCGCCAGCGCCGGCAACGTCGTCTTCAACGAGCGCGTCGACATCTTCGACCTGGGCGGCGGCAAGACGATTTCGCTGCCTGTCGCAGGCGTGTTCGAGGTCAGCGGCACCAAGATCAGCGCATGGCGCGACTACTTCGACATGGCGATGTACACCAAGCAGATGCAATAGCTTCTCCGTCTTTCCGTCATCCAGAGCGCAGCCGAGGGACCCCGGATCCGTTCCCGCATCCGCACCAATCTCACTTCGCCACCCTCTCCCCGCGGTGTAACATCCACCCCACGATGGCCTCGCCCGTCACCCACGCCATCATCGGCACCGCCGGCCACATCGATCACGGCAAGACCGCGCTCATCAAGGCGCTCACCGGCCAGGATACCGATCGACTGAAGGAGGAAAAGGAGCGCGGAATTTCGATCGACCTCGGCTTCGCCTACTTCACGCTGCCCGACGGCTCTCGCGCCGGCATCGTCGACGTCCCCGGCCATGAGCGCTTCATCCGCAACATGCTCGCCGGCGCCCACGGCATCGATCTCGTGCTGTTCGCCGTGGCGGCCGACGACGGCGTGATGCCCCAGACCGAAGAGCATCTCGACATTCTCCATCTGCTCGGCGCGCGGCGCGGCATCTTCGTGATCACCAAGGCCGACCTCGCCGACCCCGCCCGCCTGCGCGACGTGCGCGACGAGATCGAGCTGCTCGCCGAGGGCACCACGCTCGCCGGCGCGCCGATAATCGAAGTCTCGTCGATCACCGGCCTCGGCCTGGATAAATTGCGCGCCGAAATCGTCCGCCAGCTCGACGGCTTTCAGGCGCGCTGCGCAACCGGCGTCTTCCGGCTTCCTCTCGATCGCGCTTTCGTCATCAAGGGACACGGCATCGTCGTCACCGGCACTGCGATGGGCGCCGAGGTCAGGGTCGGGGATAAGCTCCGCGTGCTGCCATCGGGAAACGAGGTCCGCGTGCGCTCGATCCAGGTGCATTCGGATTCCGTCGAGAGCGCCGGCCTATGCCAGCGCGTCGCGCTGAATCTCACCGGCGCCGAAAAGCTTGGCCTCGCCCGCGGCGACGTGCTAGCCGACGAGCGGCTGGAATCCGCAACTGCGCGTTTCGACGCGTGGTTGGAAATTCGTCCCGCCGCCAAACGCGCGCTCAAGAGCAACACGCGCGTGCGGCTGTTCATCGGCACCGCCGAAACGATCGCCCGCGCGATCGTTCTCGACGACGCAGGTGCGATCGCGCCCAAAGCCGCCGGCTTCGCGCAGCTCGTGACCGAGGATCCCGTCGTGGCACTCTCGGGCGACCGCTTCGTCATCCGCGACGAAACCAATTCACGCACGCTCGGCGGCGGCGTCGTGCTCAACCCGATGGGCCGGCGCGTCCGCAAACCGATCGAGGCCTATCGCGCCAATCTCCGCTTGCTCAAGGATTCGTCCGGAGCCGATGCGCTCGAAGTGCTGATCAATTTGCAGGAAAGTTTCGCGCTCGGCACGACCAGCATCGCAATCCTCATGAACATTCCGATCGCCGAGGCCGAAGCGGCGCTCCTCGAAGCGGCGCGCTTCGTCAAGCTGTCAGTTGGCGACGAAGAAGCTTTCACCACGCGGACCAAGTGGGAGGCCCTCAAACGCTTCGCGCTCGATGCGCTCGAGGATCATCACAAGACCGAGCCACTGTCGCCGGGCCTCGAGATGGAAGCGCTGCGCACGCGGCTGCCTTACGAGATCGGCGCGCGCGCGTTTCGTCCGATCGTCGATCGCCTCAGCCGCGAATCTGAAATCGTGCGCGAGGAAAGTGTGCTCCGGCTGAAAAGCCATCGCGTGCAACTCGGCGGCGACGCCGAAACGCTCGGCGCGAGCATCGAAGCCGCGCTCACCCGCGCGCACTTCCAGCCGCCGGAGCTCAAACAGTTGGCCGACGCGCTGAAAATTCCCGCCGGCCAGTTCCAGCATCTAAGAACCGTGATGCTCGCGATGGAACGCCAGGGCCGCGTCGTCAAGATAGCCACCGATCTCTACTTCAGCCGCGCCGCCGCCGACGCCGCCCGCGATCGCCTGATCAAATATCTTCAGGCTCACTCCGAAATCACAGCCGCGGTCTTTCGCGATCTGCTCGGCGCTTCACGCAAGTTCGCAATCGCGCTGCTCGATCATTTCGACCACACCGGCCTAACCACCCGCGTCGGCGACACCCGCCGCCTCCGAATCCCCACTTAGCCTCTGCCGCGCGGCTGACTTCGCCGCCGCGATGCGCGACAATGGGCGCGATGTCCAAACCAAAGGACAACAATCCCTCGCGGGGCGACCTCATTCGCCTGACTGCGCGGTGCAAGGCTGCGGGTTGAGCCGGTAAGCTCGGTCCGGCGGACCTCTCCGCAGTCCTCGCGCGGCTCGATTTGCCGAGCCACCCTGATTTGCTCGTCGGAATCTCGACGGGCGACGACGCCGGAGTGTTCCGTCTTTCCGACGATCTCGCAATCGTGAACACCGTCGATTTTTTCACGCCCGTGGTGGACGATCCTTTCACTTACGGACAGATCTCCGCCGCCAACGCGCTGTCGGACGTCTATGCGATGGGCGGAGTGCCGCGCACCGCGCTCAACATCGTATGCTGGCCGCAAACCGGATTGCCCGGCGAGATGCTCGCCGACATTCTGCGCGGCGCTGCCGAGAAGGCGCGCGAGGCCGGCGTCGTAATAGTTGGCGGTCACACCGTCGCCGACGAAGAAGTGAAATTCGGGATGGCTATCACGGGAGTGATCGATCCGCACCGAATCGTGCGCAATGTCGGCGCGCAAGCCGGCGACGCGCTCGTGCTCACCAAGGCGCTCGGCACGGGAATCCTGATGACCGCATTCAAGCGCGACGCGCTGGCCGACGAACCATATCAGGCCGCGGTCCGCTCGATGACGCAGCTCAACGCCGCGGCCGCCTCCGCGATGCTTAAGTACGACGTTCACGCCGCCACCGACATCACGGGCTTCGGTCTCGTCGGTCATGCGCTGAAGATGGCCGAGGGCAGCGCCGTTACGATCGTGTTCGAGGAATCCGACTTGCCGCTGTTGCCCGGAGTGCTCGAGCAATGCCGCGCCGGAATGATTCCCGGCGGCGGCGAACGCAATCGCGAGTACTACGCGCCGAGCGTCCGCATCTCCGAGGAAGTTTCCGACGAGATCGCCGCGATTGTCTTCGATCCGCAGACCTCGGGCGGATTGCTGATCGCGATCCCCGACAAGCAGTCCCTTGCCCTGCTCGCGGAGCTTCACAACTGCGGGCATCGCGACGCCGCGATCGTCGGCCGCGTCACGCCTCGCCGCGAACACCCGATCGAATTAGTCTGAGCAGGGGCCGACCCGCTTCATCAGCCGGCTCGCCTCGGTCGCATGCCGCCGCAACGGCTCGCACACGTCGTGCGCCGGGTCATCGGCGGTCGAACTCTCCCCCTTCTCCGGAGATCTCCTCGCGCGCGCCCTATCCGCGGTTGACGTTTGAGGCCTGCAATCCCTTGGGCCCCTGCGCGACCTCGAAGTCGACGCGCTCCCCCTGCTCGAGCGAGCGGAAACCTGCTCCATCGATGGCGCTATAATGAACGAACACTTCCTGCCCGTCCTCCATCGTGATGAAGCCGTAGCCCTTCTTCGGGCTGAACCACTTAACAGTCCCGTTAGCCATTTTCCCCCATACCTCCTGAAGGGAACCAGCCGGAGCGCCCCCCTCAGGGCCTTCTCCCGCCGGCGACGCGCTTCCCCAAGCAACGCGCGTAACGGCGCGCATATAGCACAAGATGCGATGCTTATCAAATAGGTAAAACACCCAAAACCGCGCCGTAATATGTCTGGGGATCGAGAACGGGGCGGTGCAGCAGCTAATATTGCCAGCGGCGAATTGGGCGGGCATGCATGTGGCAGTGATCGGGAATCTGGCGCATCACGTCGTCGATGCCGAATTTGTCGGCGCCATACTTCGCGCGCGCGACCAGTGACAGCGCCTCGATCATGAATTCGCGTTCCTGGTCGGTGGGCACCGCGCGATGGTCTCCCAGGACGGCCATGGGAGTGTCGCACGAATCGCACTCCAGGATCGTAAATTTGAAGGGGTGAACGAAGTCGGCGTAGCGCTGCGTGTAATCACGCAGCTCGCACAGTTCGCATTTCGGCATCGACTAAGCCGTCGTCGATTCGCGCGGAGTATGCAACCGACGCATCGCGAGCCATGACGGCCCGCGACGCATCGAGGCGCAAATTCCTACTTCGTCGCTGGAGAAGCTGCCGCTGCCGGCGAAGAGGCTGCCTTCGCGGGCGCCGCCGGTACCTCTCTGCCACTCTTGGCCTGCACCGACGACTTGGTGACGGCCTTGGCCGCGAGCTTCGCCTTCCGCTTGCAGCGAGAGACGCTCGAGGTCGAGATTTTGAGGTCTGCGGCGATATCCTTGTTATGCTTGCCGCTGTTGACTTCGTTCATCACGGCGTCGCAATCGACCTTGTTGGCGTAGGCCGGTCGTGCACTGGCCACAAACGCAACGATTGTCACGAGCATCGCCGAGGCCGCCACAAGCGCAAACTTCTTCATCAGCATTTTCTTCCCCGCTCAGGTTAGGGTTGTTTCAAACGATGTAGAGTATTTCAAAATGCACGTCTCATCAACAGAGGTCCGAAATCCTTTTCCAAGGGCGCCTTCGCGGGCCCGGGAGCGGGATAAACGGTCCTTTGGGGCTTGGCGCCGCCTAGCGCTTGGGCTTGGCGAATCCCGGGAAGGACGGTTGGCGTTTTTCCTGCAAGGCGGCGACGCCCTCGGTCAAATCGGCGCCGAAAAATCCCATCATCTCGAGCGCCAGCGATGCGTCGAACGCAGGGCCGGCCACCCGCAGCCAATTGTTGAGCGAGCGTTTAGTGAATCTCACCGCCTGTTGCGGACCGCGCGCGAGCTTGCGCGCGACTTCCATCGCCTTGTCCATCAGCTGGTCGGCGGGAACGCACAGGCTCACCAGCCCGATGCGCTCGGCCTCCTTGCCGTCGATGAACTCCGCCGTCATCAGGTAGTACTTCGCCTTGGCCATGCCGCACAGCAGCGGCCAGATGATCACCGCATGATCTCCGGCCGCGACGCCAAGGCGCAAATGTCCGTCGGTGATGCGCATCGCCTCCGACGCGATGCTGATGTCCGCCATGAACGCGACCGCCAATCCCGCGCCGACGGCGACGCCGTTGATGGCGGAGATGATTGGCTTGTCGAGATTGATCATGTTGTAGACGATGTCGCCGGCTTCCTTCCAGGCCTTGCCTACGTTGGCCGCGCTCGCCGTCATCTGCTGAATCATGTCGAGGTCGCCGCCCGCTGAAAACGCGCGCCCTGCGCCGGTAACCACTACGACGTTGGTTTCGTCGTCGTCGGCAACGTCGAGCCACACGCGGCTCAACTCGAAGTGGAGGCGGCTGTTGGTGGCGTTGAGAACCTCGGGACGATTGATCGTGATGAGCAGGATGCCGTCGTCGTTGCGCTCGAACAGAAGATGCCGGTACTCGCTGTACTTCATTTTTTCACTTTTTCACTTTCTCACTTTCTCACTTTTTCACTGGCACCGTCACGCGCCTGGACGGCTGCCTGATCAGCTTTTGTAAATGTCGATGACCTTGCCGAGCAGCGCGATCGCTTCGGGCTTCGGACGCTGAAAGCTGTTGCGGCCGATGATCGAGCCGTAACCGCCGCCGGCGTGAATCCCGCGCACGGTATTGAGCAGCGTCTCGTCGGTCTCCTTGGCGCCGCCCGAGAAAATCACGATGCGCCGGCCGTCGAAGGCCGACTGGATGACGTGCTTGATTCGCGCCGAGAACGGCTCGAGCGGAACCTTGTTGGCGTCGTACGCTTTTTTGGCCTCGGCCAGTTCGATAAAAGCGGTGGGCGGCTTGACCTTGATCATATTCGCACCGAGTTGCGCCGCGATTTGCGCCGCGTACGCGACCACGTCGATCGCGGTCTCGCCCTGCTTGCTGACGCCGGAGCCGCGCGGGTACGACCATAGGACCAGCGGCAGTCCATTGGCCCTGGCCTCTTCGCCGATTTCGCGCGCCTCCTGGTACATCGACTTCTCCTGCGTCGAGCCCGGATAGATCGTGAGTCCAATCGCGGCGCATCCCAGGCGCAGAGCGTCCTTCACGCTGGCGGTCACAGCGAGCGCGGGATCTTTTTCCTCGTTGAGAACGTCGTGATTGTTGGCCTTCAGGATGAGCGGAATCTCGCCGGCGTACTCGGCCGCGCCCGCCTCGAGAAATCCGAGCGGCGCCGCGTATGCATTGCATCCCGCATCGATGGCGAGCTGAAAGTGATAGCGCGGGTCATAGGCGGGCGGATTGACCGCGAAGCTTCGCGCCGGGCCATGCTCGAAGCCCTGGTCCACGGGCAGGATTACGAATTTGCCTGTGCCCGCGAGCTTGCCATGGTTGAGCATCCGGGCCAGGTTGCTGCGCACGCCGGCGTTTTCGGAATCGTAATAGCCAAGAATCTCTCTAACTCGCTTGGTCATATACCTCTGTCTCCGATCGGGATTGTCATTGCAGATTGCATTCCTATATCACAACATCGCGGCCGCATAGTGGGCCGCGCCGAGCAGGCCAACGGCTGGATTCAGCGATACGCGGACTTCGATCCGTTTCAGGATCTCGTTCAGCCGGCCTTTGGACAAGAATCCTCGCACGAACGCGCCATCGGTGAGCATCGGCAAAATTTTCGGCGCGATCCCACCGCCCAGAAAGACACCGCCCAGCGCCAGGACTTTGAGCGCCAAATTGGCGGCCTCGGAACCATAAATATCGCAAAACATGGCCAGCGCGTGAACGCAAACCGGGTCGCGTCGCGCAAGCGCCGCCTCGCTTACCGCAGCGGAAGGATCGCCCGCGGCGATTTGCCCGCTCAGCCACGCGGGCTCTTCGGCCCGGCTCTCACGCCTTAGGAAACGATAGATATTCCAGAGTCCCGGACCCGAGAGGACGCGCTCGTAGCTGGCGTGTCCGAATTCGCCCGCGACGAACCGCAGCAGCTCGATCTGTTCCGCGCCGTGCGGCCCGAAATCGCAGTGCCCGCCTTCGGATGCGACCGCGTAGTATTTGTCATCCTCCCAAACCAGCGCCGATTCGCCCAGACCGGTTCCCGCAGCAAGCACCGCGATATTGCCGTGTTCGGGCGGATTTTCCGCGCGATGCAGAACCGCAAACTCGACGGGTTTCAGATGAACCATGCCGTAGGCCATCGCCGTCAGATCGTTAATCAAGCGAACCGGGACGCCGTTTAGCGCGCGCGACAGTGAGACGCTGGAGAGTTGCCATGCAACGTTGGTGGCGTGGGCGCGGCCGTCGATTATTGGACCCGGCACGCCGAGGCAGACGGCATTCGCCGCCGCGGTTGGGCCGAGGAAATCCGCGCAGGCCGCCTCGAGGCTGTCGAACTGCGAGGTCGGGTAGCGGCGCTCGCGCACAATTTCGAGTGTTCCTGCGGATTGGTTGAAGAGACCGAGATGGGTTTTGGTTCCACCGACATCGCCGGCCAGGATGAGGCCATCCATAGGAACCCCGATCCGGTTCTAGCCTTCGACGTTGAACGACTCGGCGAGCGCGACTTCCTCGGCGCTGCCGATATAAATCGGATGCCGCTCGTGGATCGCGGTGGCAGCGATGTCGAGGATTCGCTGCTTGCCGGTCGAGCCGCGGCCGCCGGCCTGCTCCGCGAGCATCGAGAGCGGCGCGAGCTCATACATCAGGCGCAGTTTCCCCCTGGCCTTGCCGCCTTCAGCAACCTCGGCGGGATACATAAATATTCCGCCCTCGAGCAGGCATCGATGGAAATCGGCGGCGAATGCACCGCAATATCGAAGTGAGTAGCTAGTGCGTTTGTCTTTGCGACTGGTAATATGCGCGACGAACTTGCGCGCTCCGTCGTGCCACTTCCCCACGTTGCCCTGATTGACCGCATAGGTAGTCCCGTGCGGTGGCATCTTCACGTTCTCTTTCCAGAGAATGAACTCACCGAGAGTTCGATCGAGCGTGAAGATATCGACGCCGGCGCCGGCGCTATACACAAGCTGCGCGGCCGGCCCGTACAGGATGTATCCCGCGATGACCTGGTGACTTCCGGGGACGAGGATGTCGTCGATTCCGGTCCCGTGCCCGGGCGCGCGTTTCTTGACGGCGAAGATAGTGCCGAGCGAACCGTTTACGTCGGTATTAGATGACCCATCGATAGGATCGTAGAGTACGCAGTAGCTATTCTCGCGGCAATTGGATGAGTAATGATGCGGCTCGTCCATTTCCTCGGATATGAGACTACATACCGGGTCTCCATGCTCGAATGCGTCGAGGAAAACTTGGTTGCCCCACTCGTCGAGCTTCTTGACCTTTTCGCCGTGCACGTTGGTTTCGCCGGTGTAGCCGAGCCCGCCGTGGCTCGCGAGCGCCAGCTCCCGCGTGATGCGCGTGGCGATGACCTCGATGCGCTCCATTATGAGAGCGAGGTCCGCGACCGGCAGCGCAGTCGCGCTTTTGGTCTTGATATGACGCGCGAGAGTAATGCCGGCGCTCATCTGCAATCCCTTCTCGACAAATTGCACACGTTGATGGGGTTCTCCTGCTAGAGCGTTCGCCAAGTGCGCCCGTCAGCCGCGATCATCAGGGCGGCCTCGAGCGGGCCCCACGAACCCGCAGCGTAGATTGGGGGATCCATGGGCGACTGGCCCCAGGCATACAGCACCGGTTGCACAAACGTCCACGCTTCTTTGACCGTATCCCGCCGCATGAAGAGCGTCTGGTCGCCAACGATCACGTCGTTGAGCAGGGTCTCGTACGCTTCCGGCGTGGAAGTCACGTAGTGAAAATCAACTTTGACCTGCTGGAGGCGGGTCTGCGAGCCGGGCACCTTCGACATGATATGGAGCGCGAGGCCTTCGTCGGGTTGAATCCTGATGGTCAGCATATTGGGCGCCAATGGAGCGCGTGGGTTTGAGTTATACAGGATTCGGGGCACGCTGTTGAAGTAGATCGCGATTTCGCTCGAGCGCTTGGGCATCCGTTTGCCGGTGCGCAGGTAGAACGGCACGCCGGCCCATCGCCAGTTATCGATCCAGCATCGCAGCGCGACAAAGGTCTCGACTTGCGAATCCGGCGCGACCTGCTCCTCGGCGCGGTAGGCCGCGACCGGCATGCCGCCGATCAGGCCCTCGCCGTATTGGCCGCGCACGACCCATTTTTCGATATCCTCGTCGCCGAGCGGGCGCAGCGCGCGCAGTACGTCGAGCTTTGCGTCGCGCATCGACTCGGCGCCGGTGGTGTTGGGCGGCTCGGTCGCGATCATGCAAAGCGTTTGCAGCAGATGGCTCTGCACCATGTCGCGCAGCGCCCCGGCGCGATCGTAGTAGGCGGCGCGCGTGCCGACGCCCTCGGCCTCGGCGACGGTAATCTGGACATGGTCAACGAATCGCGCCGTCCATATGGGTTCGAGGATCGCGTTGGCGAAGCGCAACACCATCAGGTTCTCGACGGTTTCCTTGCCGAGGTAATGGTCGATTCTGAAAATCTGGCTTTCGTCGAAATGGCGCGCGAGCTCGGCGTTGATCTCCGACGCGCTGGCGAGATCGGAGCCGATCGGTTTTTCGACTACCACGCGCGTGAACGGATGCCCCTTCTCATGCGGATGAATCATTCCCGGGGCGGTCAATCCCTCCGAACAGGTGTCGATGAAAGCCGGCGGAATCGCAAAGTAGAAGACACGATTGCCTTCGGTACCGAACTCGGCATCCAGCGCCTCGCATCGCTTGTGCAGGTTCTGATAATCGGCGGCTTCGCTGAACGAGCCACGATTGAAATGGAGCAAGGGGGCGAACTTCGCCCAGTGTTCGTTCTCGACCGGGCGGCGCGAGAATTGTTCGATGCCGCTGAGCGCGAACGCGCGATACTTCTCGTCGTCGAGATCCTCCATCGAGAAACCGAGGATCGCGAACTTGTCGGGCAATTCGCCGTCGAGCGAGAGATTGTATAATGCGGGAATCAGCTTGCGATGGCTCAAGTCGCCGGCGCCGCCGAAGATCACCAGGATGCATGGATCGTAGTGATGGCGTTCCTTGACGGGGTGATTGAGATCGACGGCCCTGTTCGCAGGCGCGGCCATAAATAGCTTAACCCTCTCGCGCTCTACTCCTTGACGACGCCGTGTCCGCCAAACTCGTCGCGCAGCGCGGCGAGCAATTTCTCGCCGAAGGTGCCTTCGCCCTTGTCAGCGCGCGAGCGGAAGCGCGTGAACAGCGCCATGGTGATTATCGGCATCGAGATGTTCTTGTCGATTGCGTCCTGCACCGCCCAGCGGCCCTCGCCCGAATCCTCGACGTAGCCCCTGATTTGCTCGAGGCCCGGATCCTTTCGCAGCGCGTCGGCCGTAAGCTCCAGCAGCCATGATCGCACGACGCTGCCCTGTCCCCACAGGTTTGCGATCTTGGGCAAGTCGAGCTTGTACTCCGACTTGTGCATCGCCTCGAAACCCTCCGCGTACGCCTGCATCAGGCCGTACTCGATGCCGTTGTGGACCATCTTCACGTAATGGCCTGCGCCGTGGCCGCCGACGTGGTCGTAGCCACCGGGAGGAGCCAGCGTTTTGAAAATCGGTTCGTAGCGCCTGAAGATGTCAACTTCGCCGCCGATCATCAGGCAGTAGCCAAGCTTGAGTCCCCAGATGCCGCCGCTGGTGCCGGCATCCACGTGATGCAGCTTCATGCCGGCGAGTACGGCAGCGCGGCGGATGTCATCGTGAAAGTTGGTGTTGCCGCCATCGATGATCGCGTCGCCCGGCTCGAGCAATTCGGCCAGTTGGTTAATCGTGCTGTCGGTGGGATCGCCAGCCGGCACCATCACCCACACGCCCCGCGGCGGCGCGAGCTTGGCGACCATATCTTTGAGCGAATTGACGCCGTCGGCGCCGAACGTTGAAACTTCTTTGAGTTTCGCATCGTCGAGATCGAAGGCGACAATCTGGTGGTTGTCGCGCCGCAGCCGCTCGACCATGTTCATGCCCATTTTGCCGAGACCAACGAATCCGATTTCCATCGTGCTTCCTCTTGGCAGATGACGATGCGATCCGGATTTGCGGTCGGGCGGCGAGAACCGAAAAGGATTTCCCCGCGCACGCCTCGGCATTTGACTATCCGGCGCTCGACCTAAGCTATTCCAACCCCGGCGATTGTTCAAAGACCGCGCCTCGAACCGCGCGCCCAACGGGATTTGATGTCGTCTTCGAGCCTCAGATTGCGCAAGTCAAAGTCGGTTGCGCACCAGACAGCCGTTGATGCTCCTATTAAACTAGTGTTATGGTTATTTATGGATTTTGTGGCGACCTCTCTCAAACTTGCCAGCCTGGGCCACGAACAACGTCTGCGGATATTCCACCAGCTCGTCCGAGCGGGTCGTGGCGGGATGACCATCGGACAGATTCGGGATGCGCTGGATCGGCCGATGTCCACGGTTGCGTTTCACCTTCGCGAACTGGTGGAGGCGGGCATGGTGACCCAGGAAAAGGAAGGCCGCTCGGTATGCTGCCGAGCCAGTTTCGAGGCGCTGAACGAAATGCTGGAATTCATTTCAAATGAGTGCTGCCGGGGCGTTTCGTTGCCGGCCTTCTCCAGGCGACGAAGCGCCTAAACCGGGTCTGCCCGAAGGAGATTTACGCGCCGTGTTCAGACAGATCGAGATTAACGGGATTTTCCCATGACCAATGCGCCCGCATCCTCGACGCGCGATCGGCTCACGCTGGAGGGCCGGCTCAATCAGGAATGTTTTTGTATCGATGTCGATCCGGCGCGTGTCTGGCGCGCCGTGGAGCAAACAACGGCGGGCATCGTCCCCGGCGAGGTATTGGCCCGGGACCGCGCTCATCTCTTCTCCAACGCGCCGGTCTTCCTCTCGCAGGCGGATCTGATCGCGATGGGCGAGGTCGCGCAGGCCGTCGAAGCGGTCGGCGAGCTCAAAACGTTCCAGGCCGAAGTACTGGCGTGGGCGCCAGAAATTGCAAGGATCGATTTTGGGCCGCGTGGCGCGTTCATGGGCTACGACTTTCACCTGACGCCGAACGGACCCAAGCTTATCGAGGTGAACACCAACGCTGGCGGAGCCTTCCTGAACGCGATCCTTGCGCAGGCCTGGGTCGCTTGCTGCCCCGAGGTGCAAGCGCTCGCGCCGCAGCCGCCGGCCGGGTTCGAAGACGCGGTCTGGAACATGTTCGAAGCGGAGTGGCGCCTCCAACGCCGCGCCGGTCGCCCGCGCGTAATCGCAATCGTTGACGATGCGCCCCAACACCAGTTCCTCTACCCGGAGTTCCTGCTGGCGCAGGCCTTCTTCCAGCGCCACGGCGTGGAAGCGGTGATCGCTGATCCGAACAGTCTGCGGTATTGGCGGGGCCGTCTCATGCTCGGCGAGCTGCCGATCGATCTGGTTTACAATCGGCTGGTGGACTTTGGGTTCGAAAGCCCGGCGGTCGGATCGATCCGGGAGGCCTATCTGGCCGACGCGGTGGTCGTGACGCCTAACCCGCGCAACCACGCGCTCCTGGCGGACAAGCGCAATCTGGCCCTGTTGTCCGATCCTGCGTGGCTCGAAGCGCTCGGCGTCGAACAAGGACTACGCGACACGCTCGCGCGCCTTCCGCGCGCCAGGCTTGTCACGCCCGACAACGCCGCGGCGCTCTGGGCCGAGCGCAAATCGCTCTTCTTCAAGCCGGCGGCGGGACATGCCGGCAAGGCCGTCTACCGCGGAGACAAGCTCACACGAACCGTCTGGGCGGACATCTTGCAGGGTGATTACGTCGCCCAAGCCTTCGCCGCCCCGAGCGAGCGGCGGGTTCAAGTCGAGGGCGATCCGCAGGTCCGCAAGATGGATGTGCGACTTTACACCTATGCAGCCTCCACGATCCTGGTGGCGGCGCGCCTGTACCAGGGCCAAACCACCAACTTCCGCACGCCAGGCGGGGGATTCGCCCCGGTCATCATCCTTGGCGGACCTGAGGTCAGCGCCTAACGGGATTTGATGTCGTCTTCGAGCATCAGATTGCGCAAGTCCTGGCGCTGGAAGATCGCCGCCACCGAGCGCGTCAGCGCGACCGACAATACCTGCCCCGGCTCGTCGTAGATGCCCGCTTCGTCCTCGGAACCGAGACCGAACGAGCCGACCGGCGGGTCGTAGTAGGTTTCGTCAGCGCTCCCGGTCCAGAACGGGACGCTGAACGGCGGCTTGTAGATCGAGACGTCGAGAGCCAAATCGGCTGTAGTCCGCCAGACAGGGCCGTACTGGCCGTTGGCGCCGCGGTACTTTTTTACCCAGCATCGCCGAATCTTGCTCTCGAGCACATACTCGGCGGTGTTCTTGACTCCCGGTTTGTAGGCGACATCAGTGGACGACGACGCGCTCAAACCCGCCTCATCGGCCGCGCGCCCGATCGCTTGCTGCAGGATCGGGCCGAGCGGGGGGCTGTACAGGCGCTGCGTAATGTTGCCGGATTGATCGGTGATGACTCCTATCGCCGGATTGCCATTGAGCGGCGCGCTGTCGCCGGTCCCGTCGCGCGCGTCGGCCGACATCAGGATCAGGATGGTCTTTCTGGGATAACTGTTTTGGTATCCCTTGACCTGGTACGGGTAGTACTCGAGCGTCTGGACCGAGGTCGTAGCGGGCGCACCGCCGCCGACGGTCGCACATCCCGAGAGCATCGAGGTGAAGGTCGAAACGATCGTGACGAGAAGCGCGATTCGGCAGGTGTGGATGCTCGCCACGATCAGGCTTCGCCTCTTATCGATTCGCCGCCTGGGCCCGATCGCGGAAGAGAAACAGCGTGCCACCCACCTCGAGACGATCGCCGCTCTTGAGCGCATAGCGGCCCGCCACCGACTGTCGATTGACGAATATCTGCCCGCCGGTCGGATTGATGATGAAATTCTTGCCCTCGCGCCGGATGATCGCATGATTGCCGAGCACCGTCTGATCGCCGAACAGTCCGATGTCGCTTTCCTCGGCGCGGCCGATAATCGTCACGCCCTTGAGCAGGGGATATTCGCGGCCCTCGCGCGCGTTGCGGCTCTGGCTGCGCACGACCATCAGCCAGCCGCGCTTGAGCAACTCTCCGACCAGTCCGATGAAGAATCCGATCAGCGCGCCGAGGATGATGATCGCGATCGCTCGTCCGAACGCTTGCGGAAACGTGCTCGTCAGGCTCTGGTAAAAGAATCCGCCGAGCGCGCCGCCGAGCAAGCCGCCTATCGCGCCATTGCGCCGCCGCGCCGCCGATCCCGACGCCGATCCAACGCCGAGTCCGACCGCGATTCCGAGCACGCTCCATCCCAGAATTCGGCCGTTGAGGCCGCCCAGAATGTCGAACGCAAATTCGCCGACGATCAATCCCAGCGCTCCGCCCGCCGCGCCGATAGCTCCACCGACCACGAATCTGCGCGCCGCCTGACGCAACTGGCCTACGCTGAGCGTTTCGATCGAGGCGAGAAACGCGCTGATCAGTGCGCCGATCAACGCACCGAACAGGATATCGCGGCCATAAACCCAGCGGATGCCGAGAATTGGCTCCGAGAGCCCCCACGCGGCGAAGCCGCCAAGCGCGCCGGCGGCCGCATAGAAGAGAAGTTTTTCGCGGGAAACGTTACTCGCCATGATGCACTCCCAGCATTGCGCGTGCTTGGGTCAGGTTCAAGCGCAAATCCGCCAAAGCGCTGTTTATCGCATCGAGAACAACGCCCTTTCCGCCCCTAACCCTTCTAAGAGGGCGAAGCCCGCATCTTTTCTTAGCATCGGGTGCAGGGGTCACCCCTGCTCAATTCGCCTGGGCGGTCCAGGTGCCGCGCTCTCCCGACGGCGTCGATTCGAAAGTGCCGCTGATCTGATCGCTGCGGCGCGCGCCTTCGAAGTAATACGTCTCGGTGCCGTATGGGACCTGGAACTGCAGATGGTTGCCGCGGACGAATCCTTCGATCGGCGTCATTCCATAGCCTGACTGATGGATCACGAGCTCGCCGTGCAGGAAGCCGTTGGGCTGCGGACGCAGTCTAAGCTCCATCCCGGGATTGCCGCCGCTGCGAAGACCGCTGATAGTGCCGGTGGCGACCGTCGGCCCGAGCATGCTGCCCGACGGCATCGAGCTGCCACCGATCGAGCTGCCGATCGCGCCGCTGCCGCCTGGATAGGTCGCGTATGGTCCGCCGGCGTCGGCGAGCACTTCGAATCTCTTCGCATCGAAAAATTGGCCGTTCAAATAAAAATTAACCGTGTAGGTGCCCGGCAGAAACGCGCCGCCGTGCGAGTTGCCGACGCGTCCGCTGAACGTCACCGTCTTCATACTGGGCGAGACGGGCTGATAATCGTTGACCGCGCCCAGCGTGCGACCGTCCGGGCCGATATACGCCGCATCGACGCGGTACTGGCCGGGCTCGAGCTTGTAGAGCCGGTTCTCGAAGCTGACCTCCCAGCCGACGAACAACACCTTCGATACCGCGAAAGAGCTGGTCGCTCGCGAGAGCGCGGTCCCGGTCTTGGTCGTGTTGAGAAAGCTGATGCTGCGAAGCTGCAAGGGCTTGGCGCGGCGCTCATCGATCATCGCGAGCTTGCGCGCTTCTTCGTCGCGCTTGCGCTGCTCCGCCTTTGCCGCCGCCGCAGCCGCCGCCTCGCTCGCCGCCGCCGCGTTCCTTGCGCTCACGTCCTGGTTAACGATGAAGCCTTCCTGCGCGAGCATCTTGTCGTCCGAGTAGAGCGCCACCTTGTACGTGCCGGCGGGCTTGTCGGTCATCGTCGGCATCAACGCCACGCCGCTGAAGTCGGCGGTCTTCTGCGCCGGCCCGACAAAAATATTCGTGTTGCTGGACGCGATCTGAAGTCCGTTGGGATCGTAAAAGCGCGCCTCGACCTTTTCGTCACGCCCTTCCAGTCCCGCGAGCAGGTTCTTGAAGGTTGCGGTCCACTTCAGGTAGCGCGCGTTGGTCAGATCGGTATCGTTGAACTTCGCCTGCGGCGGCGCCAGCGCAGTGCCCTCGCGCGTCGAGAGCGCCAGCGTCATCTGCGAGAATTCGAGCGGATGCTCGCGGGCCTTGGCCAGCAGCTCCTCATGCTTCCACGGCAGTCCGTCGAACAGCGGCTTGAGTCCGAGCCGCAGCTGTAGTTCCGGGCTTGAATATATGTACGTCCCGCCGAACGCCGCTCCCGCCAGCACCATCAGGAAAATCGCAAGACTGATCGAACGGCTCAGCCGGCTGCGCGGCTTGCGATAAACAACCGGCTCGTCCTCGAACTCGAGTTGCTCCTGGTACTGCGACAGCCCGCCGGTTCCGCCCGTCGAGCTCACACTCCCGCCCTCGTGCGCGAGGCCGCGCCCGTAGAGCATCATGTCGCGGAATTCCTGGACGCGCCCGGGCCGCCCGTTTACTTCGTATGCAAGCGCCGCGTCGACGGCGCCCGCCAGGTTGCTCGACACGGCCGGGCGCAGCTCGTGAATCGGCGGGAAACTGAAGGGCGGAAACTTTTCAGGATCGCGGCCGGTCAGCACGTAATGCAACGTCGCGCCCAGCGAGTAGATGTCGCTGCGCGGATCGACCAGGCCCTGGTACTGCTCCGGCGGTGCGAAGCCAAGCGTGCCGATCATCGTGCCCTTGCGCGCAGCCTTGAACAGCCGCGCGATTCCAAAGTCCACCAACACGACCCGCCCGTTCGGATTGAGCATCACGTTGGACGGCTTCATGTCGCGGTAGACTATCGGCGGCTCCAGCCCGTGCAGATACGCGAGCACGTCGCACAACTGGCGCGCGATATCGATCACCAGCCCCTCGGGCAGCGGCTCGCCGCGTGCGGCGAGTTCCTCCTCGAGGTTGCGTCCCTCGACGTACTCCATCACCAGGTAATGGCGGTTGGCGAGTTCGAAGCGGTCGGTGATCGCGGGAATCGCCTGATGCTTCAGTTGCGCGAGCGTGTCGGCCTCGCGCGCGAAATATTCGTTGGCCTCGATCCGCTGCGCCGGATCGATAAAGTGATCGACCATCTCTTTGATCGCGCACGGGCGATTGGCCAGGCGCTGGTCGCGCGCCAGATAGACCATCCCCATCCCGCCGCCGCCGAGCAGCCGCTCGATTGCGTAGCGGCCCTGCAGCACGGTGCCGGGCTCGAGCGGTCCGGTATTCGGCTGCGATGAATCTTTTGGCGAGGTGGACATCGTTAATCGCCGGCGCGTGGTTCGCGCCTAGCTTGCATAGACTACGATCATGGAAATGTTGTCGGTACCGCCGCCGGCGTTGGCCGCGACGATCAATTCGCGCGCCGCGTCGAAGGGATCGGGGTTACGCTCCAGAATGTCGTGGATCTGACGGTCATCGACGTGCGCCGTCAACCCGTCGCTGCAGAGCATCAGCTTGTCCCCGCGTTTGAGCTTGAGCGAGACCGCCTCCGCCCCCGCCGGTCCGCTCTGGCGCGCACCGAGCGAGCGCGTGATCACATTTTTGTGCTCGTGCGTGTGCGCTTCCTCGGCAGTTATCTGCCCGATTTCGACCAGCCGCTGCACCAGTGAGTGGTCCTTTGTGACCTGGCGAAGCGTCGCGCCTTCCATCAGATATCCGCGGCTGTCTCCGACCCAGGCCACGGCCGCATCCGGTGGCGCGACCAGCGCGCATACGCCCGTGGAACCCATTCCGCGAGACTCCGGATGGCTCGCCACGTATTCGATAATCCTGGAATTTGCTTCTTCGAGCGCGGCTGTCAGCAGTTCCGCGCCGTTGGTAACATCTCCACGCGCGCCCTCGAGCCGCGTTTCAATGTAACTCCGGATCGTTTGTACGGCAATTGCAGAAGCGACTTCGCCCGCCTCCGCGCCGCCCATCCCGTCGGCAACGACGTACAAATGGCTCTGCGCCGGATCGATCATCGACTCGCGCGTGTACTCGACCGCCAGCACCGAGTCTTCGTTATGCTCGCGCACGCGGCCTACGTCGGTCATCGCGGCCGCGCGCAGCCGGATCGCGCCGCCCAGCGCGATCAGCTCGGCCTTGAACTCGTCGATGGTCGGCCAGCGGTCGGCGGGGCTGAAAGCGATCGCACGGCGGATCGCATTCTCCAGCCGCGGTGTAACGACATGCGGCGGATAGAACTGAACCGGGCCCGCCTCTTCGCGCCAGCTCTCGCTCGGAATCCTTGCGCCCGTGAGGCACGTGTAGAGGATCGCGCCGGCGGAAAAAATATCCGCGCGCTTGTCCACCTTTTTGCCGCGATAAATCTCCGGCGCCGTGTAGCCGTCGTTGAAAATCGGCTCGCCCTGAAGCTCATTGTCGTTGCTGACGTAGTCCAGGCCCGTGAGCTTGAGCCGGCCGTCGGGGGCAACGGAAACCGATTCGGGGCAGATGTCGTTCAGCCGCAGCGCCCGGCGATGCGCAAACGAAATCGCCTGGCAGATCTGAACGGCTGCCGCGATCGCTTCCGTCTCGGTCATTTTCCCGGATCCGCGACGAAGTCCCTCGAGTTCCTCGTCGGCGTAAACCAGGTACACGCGCCCGTTTTCAGCGAATCCTCCGGTCGCGCGCTGAAAGGCGGGATGGTTGATCGTCTGTGACAGGGCGAGCACGCGCCCGAAGACTTCACCGAGATCTTCGCCGCCCGGCGCCGCCGCATCCTCGTGCGCCCCGTCGTCGGTCTCGGGATTGGCCTGAGTTTCGGCCACGACCGCTGCTTCCACCGCTTCGCTGGATTCATCCGGAGATGCGTTCTCCGCAACCTCGGCCATCACGGCAGGATTAGCTTCAGCCTCGACCGCCGACTGGACGCCTTCCCCCGATGCGTTCGCGCTCGCCGACCCGCCCACCTGCGAACTCGAGGCGTGCAGCTGCGGCGCCGCCGCGGTCCCGTTGGTCTGCGCAACCGCCGGCCTGAGTTCCGCGGTCTTGGCACTCGGGCTGTTGGGATCCTCGGGACGCGGCGCGGGCGGCGCGGGCGCCGCCGGATGCGGCGCTTCATCGACCATTTCTGCCAATTCTGCCGACGGTTGCGGGCCGAGGCGCTCACGCAATGCGATCGATTCCGTTTTGCCGTCTCGGATGCGGTTTGCGCGATAGTGATTTTCGATCGACGTCTGACCCGTCAGCGCAACTATCTCGATCCCGCCCTTCAAAGACGTTCCCGCCGTCAGCGGCGTCGGCCGCGTCGGCGACTGCGATGCGGATGCGGCCGCCTTGGACAGCCCCTGGCCGCATCGATTGCAGAACTTGGCGTCGTCCGATGCCTCTTGGCCGCATTCAGGACAGGTGATCATGAGCCTCTCCGAAACTGCAATATAGCACCACCAAGCACCACCTGGTCGCGATCTTTTAACTTGTAGAGCTGGTCACGCCCCAACTTGCCGCGCCCCGCGATGTAGGTGCCGTTAAGGCTGCCGAGATCGCGGATGAAGTAGTCTGCGCCGCGCAGGACTATCTCGGCATGGCGCCGCGAGACGCGATCCCTGCCGTGCGCGAGCTTCTTCAGATCGATGTCGAGCTTGTCGGCGGCGTCCTGCGACCGCCCAATCAAAGTGCGCATCCCGAAAATGCCGAATTCGATTTCATCGCCGCGCGAGACGAGCTTCGCCGGCGCGGCGGATACATCGGCGCCGTTGGCATTATGCTCTCCGAACAATCCGCCGGAACCCGGGCCGGTCGAAATTGGCGGCGAATAATTGCGCGACGAAGACGCGCGCGACCCGGTCCGCGATTTCGTGTCAGCCGGCTCCGATTCGCCCGTCGCGCCTGCCCGCGACGGGTACGACGACGCAACCGCAGGCGGGTTCAATTCCCTGGTCTTGGCCGTCGATGACGGGCTCGGCGCAGCACTCGGCGCAATCGCGGACCGTCGCGCCTTGAGCCGCCGCTCGATCAGGCTGCGCGCCTTGCCGGTGAGTTCGATCGCTTTTTTGATCTGTGGCGCGACGATCTTTGCCGCGGCGCCAGTGGCAATCCCGCCGCTCCTGATTTTTTCCGCGACCGGCTCGTTCAGCACGATCGTCGGCATCGTGGACGCCGGCGCACCGGAACGTGGTCCGGAAGATCGCCACGGGGTCGCGCGCGACGCCGGCGCATTCGAATTCGAATTGTTCAGCACGACGGTTGATAGCTGGGAACTCCGGCTCAGCGCGCCCGCGCCGGTGGCGACCGCCAGTCCCCCGCTCGCATCCAATCGCCCCGACCTGCTCTCGGGTGGCGGCTCGGGCAGCGCACGCCGCATCTCCTTTGCCGACGCGTGCCGCTTGGTCAGGCCCTGATCGAGCGCACGCATCACGGCGTCCGCGGTCCTGACCGAAACTTCCGGCGCGAGTGAACGCAGGGGAGGAAAGCTGAACGGCGGCTCGAGCTGCGGATCGCGGCCGGTCAACAGATGATGCATCGTGGCGGCCAGCGAGTAGAGGTCCGAGCGCGGCTCGACCTTGCCCATGTACTGCTCGGGCGGCGCGTAGCCTATCGAGCCGATTTGCGTGCCGCGTCCGCCGGGTGGCAGGAAGCGCGCGATTCCGAAATCGATCAGCATCGCGCGGCCGTCCTTGTCGATCATGATATTGCCCGGCTTCAGGTCGCGATAAATTATCGGCGGTTTCTGCGAGTGCAGAAACTCGAGCACGTCGAGCATCTGCCGCGCCCACCGCAGCACCTTGTCCTCGGCGACTTTGCCCTTGGGGCCCAGCTTGTCGAGCACGTGCTGCAAATCGCCGCCGGCGACAAATTCCATCACCAGGTAATGGCGCGAATTCTCGGCGAAGTGATCGATCAGCGTGGGAATCCCCGGATGCGACAGGCGCGCGAGCACGTTGGCCTCGCGCGTGAAGTCCTCGATCGCTTTTTTCTCCCGGATTCCGTCGCCGACGACCATCTCCTTGACCGCGACCGGCCGGTTCGCCAGGCGCGTGTCGTTGGACAGGTACACGCGTCCCATCCCGCCGACGCCGAGCACCTTCTTGACGCGATAACGACCGTCGAGAAGATGGCCCTCGGGGAGTGCCTCACCCGCATTCATGGCGATTGTCTATGACCCTCCTCAACTTCCGCGCACGCGGCGTACGTCCGGGCGCGACTGGAGGGATGGTGGTCAAGATATCGTTTCAACCACCAGCTTGAGGAACGTTTTCCCGATGATCACCTCGTCGCCAGACTTGATCTCGGCGGGACTGCCCGGTGCGAGACGCGGCTGACGATTGACGTAGGTGCCGTTGAGACTGCCGATGTCCTCGATCGTGATCTTGCCAGCGTCGATTCGAATCAACGCGTGCTTGCGCGAGATCTTGGCTTCGGGATCGTCGGCGTCGAGATCCACTTCCGGAAACGATCCCGTCTCGGGATCCCATCTGCCGACCAGGTTGTTGCCCTCTTCGAGCGGGAATTCCTGGCCCTTGCGTCCACCGCGAACGACAGACAGCTTCGCCTTGAACGGCGCGCCTGCGGCAGCCGCGGTTGGAGCTGACGGCGCGCTCTCGGGCGCGGCCTCCGGCTTGATCTCACCGGTGGGCGCTTCCGACTTGGGCGCTTCGGCAGTCGGCGTTTCACCGTCAGGCTTCGCATCAGCCGCCGCCGCAGGGATCTCCGCCGGAACACTGCTGACAGAAGTTGGTGCGATACCCGCGGAGTCGCCGCCAGCTTTAACTTCGCCGGCTGGTTTGGATTCTGCGGCAGGAGCCGGCGCGGCGGCGCCGACGGCGAGCTTCGCGCCGCATCCGTCGCAGTAATCGAGTCCGTCCATGTTTTCGTAGCCGCATTCGCCGCATTTGATCATAGTCTAAGCCCTCGCAGGTGAGTTCGAAGTATCGGTCCCGTGCCGTTCACCAAATTTCACTTTTCGATACACTAATCGGACTTCTGGAAATCCTTCAACGCTTCCGGATCGAGCATCTGGGTCTTGCGCACCACCGCCTGCGCTTGCAGGAGGGTGGTCTTGGCCGCCTTGGTCTGCAGCGTCTGGGTCTTCTTGATCTGATCGAGCAGGCCCGCGAGCGCCTGCGTCGCCTTGACGTTGCCCAACCGCTGCGTGCCTTGCAGCGCGTTGCCGAGCAGGCGAGTCGCGCGATCGACGTTGCCCGCCTTGAGTTCCTCTTCAGCCTTGGCCTGCAGCTTGGCAATCGAGACCTGGTCCACCAGGTTCATCACGCGGCCGTTGCGCTTGCTGGTCAGCGTGCGATCGAGCGTGTAATCGACGGTGAGATCGCAGGCGACGGTGGATTCGGCGCCGCCCGGCACTTCGTAATGGAACGTACTCTGCAAAATTCTGACCTGCCCCGGCTTGCGCGGCGGCAGCACCAGCGTCAGCAGCACGGAACCGGGCACGCCGGCCTGCAAGTCGCCTATCTCGTAGCCGATTTTGCGATCCTCGCCGACCAGCGGCGTGCCGAGCATGTAAATCTCCGGCGATGCGCGAAATGCCTCGCGCACCTGCACGCCCTGCGACAGCGTCACCTCGATTCGCCCGTTGCGCAGGCTCACCGAGCGCAGTCCCTGCAGCTCGTCTTCGAAAATATTGGGAATCTCGGCCGGGTCGCCGATGAAATGATATTTGCCGTTGGAGTCCTGCGACACGCGCTGCAGGAGTTTCTCGTTGAACTCGACACCCACGCCCATCGTCGAGAACGAAATCTGCTCGCGGTTTTTCTCGACCAGATCGATGCACGCGGTCTCTTCGTAGGTCTGGCCGTCGGTGAGCACCAGCACGCGATTGAGGCGATCGGGGCTGAGATTTTTCTTGACCTCGTCGATCGCCGCGCGCATCCCGAGCGCCATCTGCGTGCCGCCGCCGATTTCGAGCAGGTCGATATCGTCGATCGCGCGTTTGATTGCGCTCTTGTCCCGCGCCGCCTCGGGCGTGATTATCACCTTCGCCTTGTCGGCGAACGCGACTATCGAGACCTTGTCGTCGGCGCTCAGGTTGTCGGCCAGGAACTTGACTGCCTCGACGACGAATTCCAGCCGCCGCTCGTCGTACATCGAGCCCGAGCGATCTATTACCACGCCAAGGTTGAGCGGTACCCGCCCGCCGCCGCCCGCGCCGCGGGCGACAGCCTCGAGCAGCACGTAGAGAACGAAGTTTTCCGCGCTGGACAGAACATGTTCGCTGCTCGCCAGCGCCTCGAAGCTAAGCGGATCGGCCATTCGTCAATCTCCCGAAACTAATTGTAGATTCAAGCTGCGAGCCTTGGCAACCGACCTATTAGAATACGAACCGGCTGCGGATAAACCAACCCCCTCGGCAGCGATACCGTAATTGTTAGGACGTTGCCCGGTTAATCCCGATACAACGTTTGCCTATTGCGCCATCGAGAGAACTTAATTGTATGCGGAACCCACCCCGGGTTCCGCACCTCCTCGGGCAGGGGCTGCGGCCCCTGCACCCGCAGTGAGAAGACGCGAAAATCTGCGCAGCGCATCTTTTCGCGACTACACGATGGCACGGTGACCCCTGGCCGTGGCGACGGCAGCGCAGTATCAAGCCGTTGGCAGGGGCCGCGCGCGACAACGGAGCGTGGCCTTAATACCGGGTGCAGGGCTCAGCCCTGCCGCTGGATGCCCTCCTCGAAAAGGCGTAAGAGACTAGGCGCTATGTCTTTAAGAGCTAAATGCGCGATCGCCGGGCTCGGCCAGACCCGGATGGGTAAAAACTTCGATCATCCCGGACCGATCGGCTTCGCTGCCGAGGCCGTCAATCTCGCCCTCGACGACGCTGGCCTCCAACGCGCCGACCTCGACGGCCTGCTCGTCAACCCCGGAATCACCTGGTTGAACAATCCGATGGCTTCGTCGTCGCTCCAGCATGCGATGGGCCTGGGGGATTTGCGCCTGACCGCGACGATGAACCTCGGTGGCGGGACGGCGGCCGCGATGATCATGCACGCCGCGCAGGCCATCGACGCCGGCATGGCCGAAGTCGTCGCGTGCGTATTCGCCGACGCTCCCCTGCGTGCGCCCTCGCCCAACAAGGGCGGCGATGGCGGCGGCTCGGCCGCTTTCTACGGCTTCGCCCAGGGTCTCGACGCGCACTACGGCCTGTTCGGTGTCAACGCCCATTATGCCTTCGTCGCCCAGCGCCATATGTATCGCTACGGGACCAGCAACGATCATCTCGGCGCGGTCGCGGTATCCGAGCGCAAGTGGGCCAACCTGAATCCGGCCGCTCAGTTTCACGACACTCCCATGTCGATGGCCGATTATCATGCCTCGCGATGGGTGGTCGAGCCGTTCCATCTGTACGATTGCTGCCTGGTTTCCAACGGCGGTCTGGCGGTTATCGTAACCTCGGCCGAGCGCGCGAAGAATTTGAAGCGCCCGCCCGTCTATATATTAGGGATGGGGCAGGGTCATCCCGGCCACAATCCCCTCGATACACTGGTCTCCGGCGCGCCGATCGCCAAAGAAACCGCCTTCAAGATGGCGGGAATCAAGCTCACCGACGTCAATTTTTGCGAATTGTACGACTGCTACACTTTCACGGTGCTAGTCACGCTCGAGGATTACGGTTTTTGCAAAAAAGGCGAGGGCGGCCCGTTCGTTGCCAGCGGCGCCATCGGCCCCGGCGGCTCGCTCCCCGTCAATACCGGCGGCGGTCAGCTCAGCTCCTTCTATATGTGGGGGATGACCCCGGTCGGAGAGGCAATCGTGCAGATACGTGGTGATGGAGGGCGGCGGCAGGCGCCAAAACACGAGGTTGGACTCGTTTCCGGCAACGGCGGTATACTTGCCACTCATTCCACCCTCGTGCTGGGTTCGCAGCCGTAGCATTAGTCGCGAATCGCGCTATCGCTGCCTGTGCTGCGACGCAGCGTCTTTCAATCAGTCCAAACGCTAATTCGTCTAAACTATATATAAGCCAAACTGCAATGCCAGAATTCAGCAAACCCATCCCCGCTATCACCCCCGAGATGCGCGAGTTTTTCGACGGCGCGCGCGCCGGGCGCCTGATGGTCCAAAAATGCGACGGTTGCGGGAAGCTCCGGTTCCCAGCCGACGATCTTTGCTCGAAGTGCAACTCGACCGCCTCGCGATGGGTCCCGGTCAGCGGACGCGGTGAAATCTTCAGCTTCAATATCATGCATCAGGTCTATCACCCGGCTTTCGCCGGCCAGGTTCCCTACGCCGTCGTCGTCGTGGAGCTCGAGGAGGGATGCAAATTCGTGTCGAACCTGCTCGGCGTCAAGCCGCATGACATCAAGTGCGGGATGCAGGTCGAGGTGACGTTCGAAAAGCTCAGCGATGAAGTATCGATGCCTAAATTCCGGCTCCGCGCCGCGAAATAATCCGGCCCGGCTGAATTCATCAAGGAATCAATAAGTTGCCGCTCGATCAAAAATATTTCCAGCGTCTCATCGAGAGCTCGCCGGACATCATAATTGCCGTCGATAAAGACGGCACCGTGAACTATTACAACGACGGCGCGCGAACCAGTCTCGGCTACAGCTCGCAGGAGATCATCGGCCAGAACTGCACCCGCATCTATCCGTCGATCGAAGAAGCGCGCCGCGTGATGAAGGCGCTGCGCGAGTCGACCGAGACGGGCCGAATCGCCGGCTTCGAGACCGAGTTCCGCAACAAGGCCGGCGAACTCATCCCGGTCATGATCTCCGGCGCGCTCATCTACGACGCGAAGGGCCGCGAAGTCGGAACGATCGGCTTCGCCCGCGACATTCGGCGCATGCGCCGCGCGCAGCAACTCGCGACCGCCGGCGAAATCGCGGTCAGCCTCGCCCACGAGATCAACAATCCGCTCGAATCGATCACCAACAATATCGAACTGCTCTCGCAATGCCTCGAGACGCGGCTCAGCGAGAGCGAAAAAGTTGTCGAGAACGAACGCCTCAACTCGATTCGAAATTCCATCGAACGCGTGCAGGCCATCGTGCACCGCCTCGACGAGATGACCCGCAAGGGCGAGTACGAGACGCGCGACTACCTGGCCGGCAAGCGGATGGCCGATCTGGCGCCGCGCGAAGATGGCAAGGGGCAGACGCGCCCCGATGACGCGCCGCATCTGACTGAACAATCTCCCCTGGCCGGGATGTCGATCCTGGTGCTCGACGACGATAGCGCCGTCGTCAATTCGCTCGCCGACCTGCTGCGCGCCGAAAAATGTATCGTGCATTGCGCCACGCGGCCGTCGGCCGCCTTGGGAATCCTGCGCAACGTCAAGCTCGACGCGGTTATCTCCGACGTCGTGATGCCCGAGATGGACGGCTACGATTTCTATCTCAAGGTCAAGGAAGAGATGCCGCAGTTGCCGGTAATCCTCATGACCGCCTACTACTACGACAAGGATCACATCCTGAAGCGCTCGCGGCTGCGCGGTCTCGAGGGCGCGCTGTTCAAGAAGCCGGTCAATCCCGGCATGTTGCGCGCGATGCTCACGCAGTTGCGGCAGAAGGCGGCTCAGGAGAAAGCGCAAGCGAAAGCCGCATCGATCGCTGCCAAAGCCGCCGCCGCATCCGCGCCCGCGGCCACCCCCAAGCCCATCCCCCAATCCTGATCAAGTCAGGATGTTGCGTTGCGCGCGACTTCTCCCCCCTTTGGGGGAGACCAGTGAAAAACCCGCCTCGCCCGTTTTGTTGCGTGAGGTGTCACAGACACACGGCCGCGCCCCTGGCGCGGGTGAGGGTTCTGTTGATTCGAGCCCGCGTCACTGCGCCAGCGCGATCCCGAACGGACCACTGCTGGCATTATGCGGATTCTCGGTCGATACCGTCGGACCCAGGCATAGCGAGCTCGCGCACGAGCCATTGATAGTTGACCGCGAGACGGTGCCGTCGAAATTGTCCGCGGTGTAAACGAACACTTTCTGCGGATCTACCACCAACCCCGCGGGCCCGTTGTAGGGTGATGCGACGGTCGGCGGCGTGACCACGGTCGTTCCGCTCGCTTGGAACGACGACACCGAGCCGGCCAACCCGCCCGACTTCCCCTGGTTGGCCGTGAACAGGTACTCGACGCCGGCGTTTACCGCCATTGCGACTCCGATCGGCACGTCGTTAACGTTGCTGTTCTGGAACGTGAACGCGGGTGTAAGGCAACCAGCCTGTCCGCACGTCGCGCCGGTGAGATCGATCGAAAACGACGAGACCTCGCCGAGCACCTGATCGGCGATGAACAGCGAATCGCCCGCCGAATCGATCGCGATCGCGGCCGGCGTATTCGCGTTCACGTCCGTACTATGAGCCGCCGTAAAGTTCTTCGTGAGCGCCCCGGTGCTGGTGTCATACGACATCGGCCAGATAAGCCCGGTGGAGGTGTCCGACACGTATAGAACCGCCAGCGTTGGATGCAGCGTGATACCGAATGGAGTGTTGAATCCTGAGATCGAGCCGGCCGACGTGATCCGTCCCGTGGTGGTGTCAACCGTGTAGCTCGTAACCGTCCCTGCCGCGCCCGTCACCCACAGCAATGTCCCCGCGGAATTGATCGCAAGTTCGTCGGGTTCGGTTCCACTGCCGTTGCTCACGTACGCCGGCGACAGCGCCGTCAGCGTGCCGTTGGTCGAATTGATCGAGTACTCGTAGATTCTGTCGTCGTTGATATTCGCGACGTACAGATGGCTGCCGCCGGGCGACGCGACCACCCCGCGCGGCCCTTTTTTCGCGCCCGCACTTACCTGCCCGGTATGCGTGAGCGCGCCGGTCGAAATTTTGCGCGTGAACGACGACACCATGCCGTCGTTGTAGTTGGTCACGAACGCGAGCGCGCCAGTAGCCGTCGTCGGAGTGGCAGTCGGTGTAACGGAATTGCTGACCGGTGACAGCAGTCCAGAGCTTCCGCACGACAGCGTAAAAAGCGTCGCCGCGATAATCACAACCGCGGGAATCAGCCGGACGATGTTCTTAAGCGCAGTTCGCCCGGAGAACGCTAGTCGGATGCCTTGCTCTGTCGCCATTCGAACTCCTCTCCGGCGGTCCGGTCCAAAATACACGAGTACTGTGTTGAATAGCACAAATTATACGCTGGCTCGAATCGAAAGGTTTCGGGATCGCGCTCAATTCGGCGGAAATCTACGACCCGGCCACCGACGCCTTCAGCCCGATCGCATCCGTTCCGGGATGCTCGACGCCGGGAACGATATGCGCCGGCGCGCTTCCTTCGACTTGCCCCGCAGCTCCAACTGTTATTACGTCGGCAACTGAAGGCGGAACAACTGTGACAATCACCGCCACGGCGAATCCGCCTGGCCTGATCGTTGGTGACAACGTTTCAGTCAGCAGCGTAAGCATTGCGTCAGTCATAGGCGCTGCGGGATACAACGGAACCTTCACTGTGACCGGTCCGGGTGCCACAGGCACCGTTGTTACCGGCACCACGTTTACCTACACGGCCGCCGTCTCAGGATTGGGGGCAGGCTCAGGTGGAACGGCATCAGCCGACACGACGCAGTGCGGCATGGTGGACCAAGGCGCAGCACTGATCCCGAATGACAAAGGCAGGGTGCTGATGGCAGGCGGAGACTTGGTGGCGTTCCTTGGCGAGTCGTCGCCCCTGTCGTTCATCTTCGACCCGACTCAAACTCTAACTCCGGGGCAGTACTGGACGGAGACCGGGCTGCTGGGTACCCCGCGCGAACTGTTCGCGCTGAATGCGATGGATCCGACCGTGGTCACCGGCTCGCTGTCCGGCGAGGTGGTGGCGTTCGGCGGCGTCGAGGCTAATAGCTCCGTCTGCCACAACGGACAGATCGTCGTGACCACGCTCAATACGGCGGAAGTGTTCGACCCGAGCACTGGGACCTGGAGCCCGGCGGCCAACACCATGGGAGCGAAGCGCGCGGGATACGCGACCCAGTTCGACAACGTCACCGACACTCTGGCGGGCTACGTGATCCTGGCCGGCGGCGTGGACGTAGAAGCAGGCACGTTGTCTTCGACCTGCGTGAACACGACCGCAAGCCTTAAGCAGGCGGCGACGGCTGAGACTGACCTGTACGATCCTATGGCGGGAACGGGCGGCACCTTCACCGCGACCGGCTCGCTCACTCAGGCGCGTGAAGGGCAGGTCCAGGCCGAGCTCGGAGGAACGGGCCCCAACCCGTTTGACATAATCGCGATTGGCGGCGCCTGCACCAAACCCACCCCGAACCTGTCCTCATGGGTGATTGGAACCTCTGCGGCCGCGGGGATCCTCGCATGCAACAGCGCCAACGCGGGTACGACCGGCTATTACTCGGAGCTGTACAGCCAGTCGAGCAAGACCTGGACAAAGGGCCCGCTCCTCCTGGGCACGGCCACTCCGACCAACGCCGCGGCGTCGGCGGTGCTGCCGTAGCTGGGGCAGATCCAAACAGACTGACGTAACCGGCAACGCCGGCCCCCAACAGGGGGCCGGCGTTGCCGTGGGAAGCGGCTTCTCTTTTTCGTCGCGCTCCCCGAGCGACAGATACGAAGATTCATCCTCATCCCCGACCGCGCCTCCCCTTCCTCATTCAGGTGCAGGGGCTGGCCCCTGCCCTTGACAGCGCGCCACCTTCGGGCGGAGACCCACGGTAGTGGCTTCGCGGATTACCTTGCAGCACAGCGTCTCGATCCGCCGCGCGACGGCCGCCGATGCGGCTAAAATCGCGACGGTGTATGGACGCCATGAATGACCGCAATTTCCGCCAAGGAGCTGGTACGATGGCCAAGATCGATCTCAACAAGGTTCCCCGCTTCTCCGAACTCCCGATCAAACCCGACA
>OCZT010000389.1_pt1 | contig 43453 bp, 32 predicted proteins | sample 1539031 | NCBI WGS metagenome assembly OCZT01 (sample SAMEA3539308, study PRJEB22396) | soil metagenome | biome: tundra; feature: field; material: soil | place: USA | collected 2010-05 | depth 0.15 m
GCCGGTTTCGCGCCCAACATGTGGCGGGGCTTTTTGAGATGGCCGGCTGGCTGGGGCGTGGTAACAGCGGGCCCAGTGTGAGTTACTACGGCACGGATCGGGTGCAGACGAATCTGCTCGTCGCGCGCACCACCGGCACGAGCGACACAAGCGCTATTTTCTACAATCCCTTTGACAGCAATTATCTCGCTACCTGCCGGGCCGTCGTCAAGGACTGGTCGTTTAGTGGCGGACATGCCGTCCCGCCGAGTTCGTTGTTTTCTCCCTGCCTCTCCTGGCTGATGAGCCAGCGGATTCCCGCCGGGCCGAATGACCAATCCAACGCCCTTGTGCTGGCGACCGACTGGCAATCCCGCATCACCGCCGGCCAGCAGGAATCCGTCCTCCGCGAATGTGTCAGCAACCTCATGCTTTACCCGCGGAGTTGGTTTGCCTATCAGGCGCAGTTGACCCTGGATCAACTCATGACCAACTACACTGCCTTCCGCTCGCTGAACGTTTCGAATCTGGCGCAAGGCGATTTTGCCTCCGATCTTTTTTTCTACTACGCCTTCGGCGCGGCCACCAACACCGATTGGTCAAGATACAGCTCCTGCATGAAAGCGCTGACTGGCATCACCGTTACCAACGACTTTGACGGCATCACCACCATCAACGGCATCACCGTCACCGTCGCCATCCCCACCACCAACGGCGCCATCTACATCACCAGCGCCAACGGCGACCGCGCCGGCGATATTTATTCCCTGCTCACCAATTACAATCATTATCCATTTCCGCAGCTTCAATGCGCGCCGGCTCAAACCACCGGTCAGATGAACCTTTGGCTCTGCGAAGACACGCCGGGGCTGGCCTACTCTGTCCAATCGCGTTCGGACCTCGTCAACGACATCTGGCGGGGCGTCCCCGTCACCGCCGTTGATACAAACACCATCTGGTCCGCCAGCGTCAACCTGTCGCCCGGAGCGGACAGCGGATACTACCGCATCAGCGCCGCACCATCGCCTGCAACGTCTCCGCCGTGGCCGCCGCAGTAATCAAATCAACACCAACTGTCTGCTTCGCGGCAGACGCCAGACGCCGGTTTTAGACCACAGAAGCAAACGAAGGGAACGAAGCAGTGAAGGTAATTCCCAGCCTTTGTTTCCTTGGTTCCCTTCTGTAGAAACTTTTCTGCTCTGCGTCTCTGCGTTGAAAATGTATTTCACGGCAGACGCCAGATGCCGCGCTCGATGTGCAATAGCAGGCCAGCGTCTCGCAGGATCCCGCATTGCGGGACTGCTGCCTGATTTTATCCCTGACATGCCGGTTGTCGGGATGCAATTTCTCAAGATGGGTGACCAGTGAATAAGCGTCGTCGTTTGAGAATTCTACCTTGCCCAGACTTCTGACGGCATTGAGAACATCCAGCGTCCAGCCGCGTTGGGTGACGGAAATGTCTTTCAACGGTTTGACCCGTCTGAATTTTTCCCGCACTTCGCTCGCCGGCATCACTGTGCTTTCGGTGACGACCAGAATCCGCGCCTCAACCGGCACCCGGTTCAGGGCGATGTTGCATCCGACCCAACCGGCACGGCGGGCCGTGGGCGCGAGCGGCTTGCGCTTGATGATGGCGGAGGGCGGGAAGGCGAAGCTCGGAACGAGCAGAAGGTTTTTTACCCGCCACGTGGCGAGTTCGTATTGCATGAAATAGAAGTTCGGTGTCTCGTCGTGGCTGATGGCGTTCATCATCGCTGTATACGCGCCGTCCGTGATGGAATCGCCCAGACGCGATTTCTGGCTTTTGAGTTGAAACCAAAACCCGCACTTGGGGCATGAATAATCACTGGCCGGATGCCCCGGCTCCAGCCAGGTCAGTTTTGGGGACGAACAGTTCAGTTTAAAGCAGCAGCAACTTTGTGGAGGGATTCGGGAACAAGGATGGGCATTATTCGCCCGGTGATGGAATCGGGGATAAAATCTCCCACAGCCAGCTGATCGCCCGGCTTTACGCTGAACGATGGATTTTCTTGCATAAATCGCAGCGATGGGAGGCACCAGCCGCCGCGGCCTTGCTGGTCAACGAACCAAAAACGGAGGCGTGCACCGGGCCTTTTTTCATCAACGGACAAAACCTGTATTTTCATATGCCGTAGCCTCGCCCAAGAACGGCAAATGTCAACGGCTGCACCATGAAATTTGGCCCGGACGGGGCGGCGCGAAGAATGATTGACGTGGGGATCGGCATTTGATCATCTCGTGTCATGAAAAAGAACCCCAAACGCATCGCGATTTTAAACGTCCAAGAAAACCACGCGTGGGAATTTGCCTTCAAATTTCATCTTGATGAGGGTCGAATAAATTCGCAGGCAGACCGGCTTGCATGGCGGGATTTGTTGTTAGAATTTCCCCGCCTCCAAGGTTTCGAAGGTTGTCGTTAACGAAAAAACGTGAACAGTCCGTAAGACCTAAACGATTGGCGCCCTGTTTGCACAACCAAATTCTTGGAATATTAGCGATTTCTAATTCCTTAAGAACATAAAACAGGAGAACGGCAATGAGCTGGAAAGCTGTGATGAATATAAATATTGGAGGGCTGCTCACTACATGGTATTACTATTTTCGAAACCGCAGCACGCCATATCGAGACGCTTCATTTTATTTGTTGTTAACAACAATTTTCAGTCTGCTTCCTCTTATTGCAGGGGGATTGACCCTTTGGTTGTTTCATCGATGGAATGGCGACTGGGAAAGTTTATTAGAAGGCGGTGATCTCTTGGTTGCCAGTGCTTGCTTAATGGCAAGTTCACTCTGGTCTCTTCGCCGTGGTGGGGATACTCCAAGCTTTTTAAGAATGAGTTCTTGGGGAATAGCGATCGTGGTAATTGCTTTAGATTGCATCGTATACGCTGCAGTTGTTGTTCAATCGAAGAGTCTCCTAAAAGATGAGATAACATTGTCTATGGACGCTCTTACAACTTGCAGTCTCATTCTTTATGGCTTTGCGCTCTATGTGGGCTTTTATGCTTTGGTTAAGGATTACAAGCCATTGCCTACAAATTCAGAAATCCGACAAGAACAAGTGCAATCACTTGAGAGGCAACTAGACAACCTGTGAGGTGAATATGATTGAAAAACCTATCACTTGCGCTTGCTTTGAAGTAACACAACCTGTCGGGTCGTTTTACATGGCTCGAATTTCGTATAGAGATTTAATCGAAATCACCTACGTAGACGTCCGTCGAATTGAAAAGGAGGTACGCGATGTTGAGAGGATTCTCGGAATCCAGCGGCCTCTATCGCCCAAACGCGTTCGTGAAATTGGAGATTATGTGAATACGATGGATGCAAATTTCCCTACAAGCATTATCTTATCCATTGACTCCTTTGACGAAGTGGATAAGGAGCTTCAAAATATCCGCTACGATAAAGGATCGGGTAAACTCCAAATCCGACGCGACAAACGAGTGGCTAAAGTGCTAGATGGACAACATAGGATCGAAGGACTCAATCACCTCGATCCAAAAAATGAGCCATTTGATCTACCTGTAACTATATTTGTAGATGCTGATATTGAACAACAAGCTTTGATCTTTGCCACGATTAACAAGACGCAAACAAAAGTTAACAAATCGCTCGTATATGATTTGTTTGAACTAGCCAAGAACCGCAGTCCCGAAAAAACCTGCCACAATATAGCTATAGTGCTTGATCGAAAAGAAGGTAGCCCGTTTCAACACAAAATTAAAATCCTTGGCGCAGCCGATGACTCGACGAGGGAAACGTTAACTCAGGCAACGTTTGTTGAAGCTCTTCTAAAATATATTTCCGGCCAGCCTATGAAGGACCGAGATTTTCTCAAAAGAAATCCCGGGAAGAAACTTCCTGACATTGGTGCCGAAGAGAAAAACCGTCTTTTTTTATTTGACTGGTTCAGGAATGAGGACGATGCAAAAATCGCCAAGCTTTTATTGAACTACTTCTCAGCTGTTCAAAATTGCTGGCCAACTGCATGGAATGCGAATGTCGACTATGGTTTAGTTTTAAACCGAACTACTGGATTTCTAGCATTAATGAAATACCTTAAAGATGCTTGCTCGGAACTAAAAATCGAACCGGCGATCCCATCACAAGAGCAATTTGCAAAACTATTTTCGAAGGTAAAATTAAAAGACCAAGATTTTACCAAAGAAAAATTTATTCCCGGAACAACAGGCCAGCGGAATTTGTATTTGCAAATCTGTAGCGACACAGGAGTGCCAAAGTCATCATGACAGTAAAATACATGGGGTCAAAGCGAGTGATGTTAAAAAATGGTCTTGGCAACTTGCTGGCTCGAGAAAGAATCGGTGTTAAACGTTTTGCTGACCTCTTTACCGGCTCAGGTTCTGTAGCCATTTACATGGCTCGCAGATATAAAATACCGGTTTTGGCTTATGACCTCCAAAAATATAGTGTCGTGCTTGCCGATGCTGTCATCAGTCGTCAGAAAACAATAATTTGGGAACCTGTTTGGAAACTTTGGTATAAACGAGCAAGAAGCCGACTGAACACCAACTCCATTCCCCATGCAGACAAATTGACTCAATCCATCGTCGCTAATTTCCGCGCATGGTGCAGTAATCAGGAACTTCCGATTACCAGGGCATACGGCGGACACTATTTCAGCCCCGAACAAGCTGTTTGGATTGACGCACTCCGCGCGAGTTTGCCTAATAATTTGCCGGACAAGACCGTTGCCCTCGCGTCATTGATTCAGGCTGCCAGTGAGTCTGCCGCTGCACCCGGCCATACAGCGCAACCCCTTCAACCAACGCGTACCGCAAAACCATTTCTTCAAAGAGCTTGGGAGTTTGATATCGCCGAACGCACAAAGAAAGCTTTTGAAGAAATATCAGAAAGATTTGCAAAAGAGATTGGCGCTGCGCAGGTCTGCAATGCAAATGAAGCGGCAGGACAATTAAGAAAAGGTGATCTAGCTTTTATCGACACACCGTATTCAGGTGAACACTACAGTCGATTTTATCACGTGCTAGAAACGATTGTTAACGGTGAATGCGGTGAAGTCTCTGGTGTCGGTCGCTATCCAGCACGCAACCTTAGGCCTAGGTCGAAATTCAGCTTAAAGACAGAATCGAACGCCGCTTTGGATAATTTACTTGAAACAATTGCAGAACAAGAAGCAAAGGCTATTCTCACATTTCCAGACCATGAATGTTCGAATGGTCTTTCCGGTGAAGCTGTTCGGGAAATTGCATTGAAACATTTTAATGTTTTTGAATATTCAGTTGATAGCGACTTTAGCACGCTCGGCGGCACACGCATTGAAGGTGGTGACGAGGTTGGTCGCAATCCGCGCCGACAAGCCAAGGAATTAATGCTCGTTTTGAAGCCAAAATAATTTATGCAACCAACTCCTGAAATTCAGCGCCGAGGATATTCAATTGACATATTTCTCCCAGAAGGAACGCCAACCGGATTGAAGTTTGTAGAAAAATCCAATTGGACTGGCCTTGGTGTTGTGTGCCCGAGACCCCGATTCTCTGCGGTTAAGCAGCGTGATCCTTTTCAAAAACCCGGAGTATATGTGTTAACTGGCCCTTCTGGCACTGCTGAACTGCCGCTAGCCTATATCGGTGAAGGTGATCCAGTCCGCATTCGATTGGAAGATCATCATGCCAAAAAGGATTTCTGGAACGTCGCATATTTTTTTACGAGCAAAGATGCTCATCTCAACAAGGCACATATTGAACATTTGGAACATCGTCTGATTGCTTTGGCAAGGAATGCAAGACGATGCACTTTGGATAACATCAATACTCCCACAGCGCCTTCTTTGTCCGAGCCAGAATTGGCATATGTAGAAACCTTTCTTGATGAAGCTTTGCTATGTTTTCCCGTCCTTGGAGTAAGTATTTTTGAAAAGCCAGCGTTTGAGGAGAAGGCTCGCCAACTTCTCATATTAACAAACAAAGGTATTTATGCTGAAGGATATGAATCTGAAGACGGCTTTGTCGTGAAAAAAGGCTCTACGGTAGTCGTCGAGACCGTTCCTTCAGCACATGCGTTTACCATTTCATTGCGGCAAGAATTGCAAAAGAGCGGCATTCTTAAACAACGAAATGCACAATTTCTGGAATTCGAAGAGGATTATGAATTTTCTTCTCCGTCAACTGCTGCTGCCGTCCTTGTTGGAGCCAGCGCGAACGGTCGTGATTTTTGGAAAACCCAAGAGGGTATCTCTCTAAAGGAACTTCAGGCTAAGGCGGAAGATATTTGATTTTCGTTTCAACTCGATTTCACGCGGAAGATTTCCGTCTCGCACCGGACGACATGAGTTGTTTCGCGTTTCTTGCCGGTCGGCGTTTTTGCCCATGCTTCCTGCAAACTGATGTCAACCGTCGTGTGAACGACCGCGCCGCGCTCGACTTGAGCGCAGGAGAGGAACACGAACTTGCATTCGTGAAAGATGCGCTCGGTCGGCACCTGTGGTTTGTCGTCCATCGCGCGTGATCCATTGATCGAATCAGAAAACAGATCAAGATCTATTTCGGATGGTTGAGGGTTGAGGGTTGATAGTTGAGGGTCGTGGCGGAGCGGCAGCTCCGCCCTACCGATTACGGAAATTTCTGCGCGGACGCGGAAATTGCGGAGCCAGATTTCTATGATTTCGCGGTCAGCCCGGCGGGCCGCGATTTCGACGTGGTGCAAATCGAGTTCGATGCCGACGCAGCCGCGTTTGAGCCGGAGGCTGGCCACCGCCGTCGTGCCGTTGCCCAGAAACGGGTCCAGCACCAGGTCGCCTTCGTCCGTCGAGGCCAACAGGCAGCGTTCAACCAGCGTCACGGGCTTTTGCGTCGGGTGTTTGCCGAAAGATTTCTCACCGGTGGATGGAGCGGAAAGCGTCCAGGCCGGTGAGAGTTGAGGGTTGTTGGTTGAGGGTTGAGGGTCTTCAACGGTAGGGACGCGTTGCTGCGCGTCCCCAATATCAGGGCGGCGCGGCAGCACCGCCCTACCTTCAAACTCCTCTTTTCTCCAAACTGTCTTCATCTGTTTGCCGGTGACTTTCCGCATTTCCTGGTAGTTGAAGACGTGTTTGCTTTTTTCGTTTTTCGCGGCCCACAAAACCGTCTCCGTGGAGTGCGTGAAGTAACGGCAGCTCAGGTTCGGGGGCGGGTTCGGCTTTTCCCAGGCGATGTCGTTGAGAATCTTGAATCCGAGTTGTTGCAGGGCGTAACCGATGCTGAAAATGACGTGGTGCGTGCCGGTCACCCAAATGGTGCCATTGGGCTTGAGCACGCGCTGACACCGTCGCAGCCATTCGGTGTTGAATTCGTGGTTCAGTTCCGGTCCGCGAGATTTGTCCCAGTCGCCTTTATCAACTTTGACCATTTTGCCTGCGTGACAGGTGATACCGCCGTTCGAGAGGAAATAAGGCGGGTCGGCAAAGATGGCGTCGAACCGACCGTCGGGATATTTGGCGGCGATGGCGTCGAGCAGCTCCAGACAATTGCCGCAATACAGCCAGATTTTTTCGGAAGAAAAAATCAGGCGCGGCAAGGTTGAGGGTTGAGGGTTGAGAGTTGAGGGTGGAGCGCCGGCTTCCAGCACGGCGTTCGGAGGTAGTTTGGAACACGCCGTGCCGGAGGCCGGCGCTCCAATCGAGCCGTCTTCGCGCAACGTGAAATGCGACGTGGCCACGGGATGGGCGTGGGGCAAATCGGCAACGTGCTGCCGGCGTCCCGCCGGCAGAACTGACTTTGCTTTTAAAGATGGATCTTCCGGCAAGATGCCGGAAGCACGTTGGGGGGTTGACCGGGTTTGTAAAGATGGATCTTCCGGCAGGATGCCGGAAGCACGTTTTTGATCTGCCGACAAGATGTCGGCAGCACGTTTCGGTGGCGGAGATTTGTAAAAGGCTCGGCGTTTCGATGATTTGGCTTTCTTCGGCACGAGCGAGATCAACTCCGATGAATCGCGAGTGGATTGACAGATCAGCCGATCGGATCAAGCGTTTTTAACCACGGATGAACACGGATTTTCACCGAAAGGGATTTTTTTAACCGCAAAGAACGCAGAGAACACAAAGGGACAAAGGGAAACATCGAACATCCAACATCGAACGCTGAACATCGAATTTACCCACCACTCGCCACCCGCCACCTGTCACCCGCCACTCGTCACTCAGTTTGGCCAGTCGAAGACGGTTTCGGCGTCGAGATATTTCCAGGTTTTCCCTTTCTTGACGCGGGGCGTGGTGCGTCCGGTGTAGGATAGGATGCGGTGCGGGCTGTCCTTTTCCACGGTAAAGATGAGCGGATTCACCAGCCGGGCGACAATCAGGCCGGGGGGTTCCATCCGGATCTGTTCCACCGTCCGGCCGTTCCACACGGATTCCCCGGTTTTCACGAACCGAAACATAAACGTGCGCTTCCATTCCAGCGAAATGAAGCGGAATTTGACGGCGCCGCCCCGCATCAGGTCGTCCCAGTGGACCATCATGAATGGGTAGATGGTGTCGTCGGTCAAGGTGTCGGGCTGGAGTTTTTGGGCGTCACCCTTCGGCGGATTCAGGCTCTTGGCGTAACCGATAAAGAACTGTTGCTGTTGCGGGTTTTTGGGGTCGGGCGCAACCTGGACGGCGCCGGAGACCTGGGCCTGGAATTCTTGCATCTGAAAGGAGACGAGCCGGCCGGATTCATACACAACCTTTTCCACGGCAGCAACGGAGCCGTTGGTGCCGAGAAATTCCCGCTCGACGTGGACGGTGGAGTTGGAGCGGGTGGCCGTCCGCCGGAAGGTGTAGAGAACCTTTTTCTGTCCCGACCCGATTTCGTAAAGGGTGCCGGTGAACAGTTTGGGTTCGGCGTAATCAAACGATTCGAGCGACGCCGGGGACGCGGCGTCGGCGGCAAGGCCCGCGAGGATGATGGACAGCCACAGCAGGACCGGCACAACCCGGCATGCAGTCGGAATAATGCTGACAGAAAATGTTTTCATCGGTTCCAAATCCGGCCACAGACTATCACAGATTTGATTCCTCAGCGATCCAGATCAAGGAATTTTAACCACGAAACACACGAACGACACGAAAGGTCTGGAGGAACTGGAATTTCAACCGCAAAGAACGCAGAGAACTCAAAGAAACCCTCAACTCTCAACCTTCACGAAATGCGGCACGCCGGGATCAACTCCGAAAGCTTTCGCGAGCGGGTTGATCAGAAAGGCGGATCGGATCAAGTTCTTTTCAATGTGACAAGTGGCAGGTGGCAGGTGACAAGAATTTGAAGAGCACCTCACCCCGGCGCTGACTCGCTCGTGCCCACTCGCTCGGCCCTCACGGGCTTTCGGCTTTACCGAACTCCTTTCGCCGGTGGGCTTCATCGCTCCCGCTCAGTCGGCCTCACGGCCTTTGCCGTTGGCAAATCCTTTTCGCCATTTCCCCAATGGCTCAAATCCCAAGCGGCTCAAGTCTCCCCGTTCGAGGCGGAGAGGGGGAATTATTGTCCGCTGGCCGTGAAATCTTTGCGCTCTTTGTGGTTGAGGCATCCCTCTCAATTTTGGTTTTCGTGTGGTTCGTGACTACGTTTCGCGCTAGCGAACCGCCTGATTGGGGGCATCCATCTTGTGGCGAGCTTGGGAAGCCAATTTCGCGGTTTATCAAATTCCGTGCTCTTTGTGGTTCAAATTCCCCGGCGGTTGTAAAATGCTCCAATCATGTTAGATTTAACCCCATATCCAGCCGCACCAAATGAAGTCAAAGTCGTCCACTGTTCCCCCACCCAATCGTTTGGCCAAAGCTTTAACGGCGGCGGCGCTGCTTTTCCTGCTGCAAACGGGGCCGGTGTTTTCCGCGATTTATTTTGTGGCCACAAACGGCGTTGATTCCAACTCCGGCACGAGCAACAGCCCGTTTGCCACCATCATGAAGGCCCAATCCGCCGCCACTTCCGGTGACACGGTTTATCTGCGCGGCGGGACTTACTTTCTGGACAACTCGAATTTCACCGCCACCAACAGTCCCTGGGCCATCGTCAATAACATCAACAAGAGCGGGATCAGTTACATTGCGTATCCTGGGGAGCTGCCGGTGTTCGATTTTTCCAATGTTCAGCCCTCGGGCTTCCGGGTGACGGCCTTTTTGGTGACGGCCAACAATTGTGTGTTCCAAGGATTCGACGTGGTGGGCGTGCAGGTGACGATTGCCGGAACGCACACACAGTCGGAGAATTTCCGGATTGCCGGCGGGAACAACAACCGGTTTCAGCAGCTCAGGATGCACGACGGGATGGGCAATGGCTGGTACCTGACCGACGGTTCCAGCAACCTCGTTTTGAACTGCGATGCTTACAACAATCGCGGTCTGGACAGCGGCTCGCTCGGCAACACGGACGGCTTCGGCTGTCATCCAGCTCATACGACAGGCAAGGGAAACATCCTCCGCGACTGCCGCGCGTGGTTCAACAGCGATGACGGCTACGATTGCATCAGCGCGTTTGCAGTGGTGACGTTCGACCATTGCTGGTCGTTTTATAACGGCTATTTCACCAACTTCACCAGTTCCACGGGCGACGGCAACGGCATCAAAGGCGGCGGCTACGGCGTTTCGGGCGGCTCCTATCCGACCCCCATACCACACCACGTCATCGAGTTTTGCCTTACGGTGAGAAACCGGGCGAGCGGCTTTTACGCGAACCATCACCTGGACGGCCAGATCTGGTTGAACAACACGGCGTATCGGAACAGCACTGACTACAACATGCTTTGCAGCACGAACAACACGAGTTCGGCGTATGACGTGCCCGGCTTCAACCAGGTGATGAAAAACAATCTCGGCTACAAGGGAGGTACGGAAGTCGCCAATCTGGGCACTTCAAATGACGTGACGTTCAATTTTTTCACGCTGCCCGTGACGGTTGCCTCGAATGATTTTGTGACGCTGGATGAAAGCCTGTTGACGGCGCCGCGCCAGGCGAACGGCGACCTGCCCTACATCGCATTCGCGCGGCTGACCAACACAAGCGATTGCATCAACGCGGGGACGAATCTGGGTTTTGCGTTCTACGGCGCCGCACCGGACCTGGGCGCGTTTGAATTCGGCCCCACGAATGCGCCGTCGCCGACGGTGGCGTTATTCGGGACGAACCTGATTTTCACCGCCAGCGGCTGGGCGAATCAGACGAATTATCTCATCGCCTCGACCAATCTCGTGCTGCCGGCGGCGCAATGGACGCGCATCGCGACGAATGTGTCTGATCTGTCCGGCCTCTGCGCCTTCACCAACGCCATCCCGCCGGGTGTGCCGCAGCGATTCTATCGCATCAGCGTGCCGTAAGGGATGGAGCGCCGATCTCCGAATCGGCGTGTTGCAAGGATGAACTGGAACGTGCCGAATCGGAGTTCGGCGCTCCAATCGTTCCATCTCCGAACACGCTGACCTGTCTTCGCCGGAGGCTGCGACAAGGCTGGTCACTTGCCACCTGTCACCCGGCCCTTACGGCGCTTGTTCCAGCAGCCCGACGAGTTCCACGGGATGCGACCGCTGCACGTTGTGGTCGCCTTCCATAATTATCGTGGTCCAGCCCCGGGCTTGGGCGCGCCGGTAGAACGGATAAAAATCGTCCTGCTCCGGCACTTTGCCCTTGTCCACGGTGAGGATGTAGGTCGTCGGTAATTTCCCGGCCACGGCCTGGTTGGTCAACGAGATGGATTGGCTGAAGGTTTTGGCCGGGTGCGGCACGTCGTGCGGCGGCAGCGGGTTGTTCGTAATCCAAGTGGGAATCACAAAGCCGTTGGTGATGGGCCGGTCAATGCCGGTGCGGACGCGGATGGCATTGGCACATTCACCGTTGTTGGGCACAAACGCGTCGAGATAGACCACATGTTTGATGCGGTCGGGCACGCGGTCGGCCACGCCGGTGATGACCATCCCGCCGTAACTGTGGCCGACGAGCACGACGTTGTGCAGGTCTTCCCACAGGATGACGTTGACGATGTCCTGGATGTGCGTGTCGAGGTCAATGTTGGTGCTGGCGAGGTGGGAACGCTCGCCCTGCCCCGTCAGCGTGGGGCGATAGACCTTGTGACCGTCGGCGGTGAGCAACTGGTCCACATGTTTCCAATCCCAGCCGCCGCCCCACGCGCCGTGGACGATGACGCAGGTGAACTTTTGGTGGTTCGACGACGCGGTCGCCGGACAGTTCGTTTTGCATCCGACGAATACGGTGAGGCAGGCGAAAGCCAGACATATCAAGGAAAGTTGAAGGTTGAGCCGTCTTCGCTGCGCTTCACCACGTCGAGGAGTTGAGGGCGTAAAGCCCCGTGAGGGCCACGCCCCTTTACGGGGTTGAGGGCGATGGGTGAAGAGGAATGGTTTGGTCATTTTCATGGGCGGTTGCAGGCGAATTTAACCACGGCTGGTCGCGCCGTAAAGAAGTGAAGGCGGAATAAACACGGCGTAAAGCCGCGTGGTGGCCACGCCGCTATACGCGGATGGACACGAGAAAAATCCGAAGGCCGAAATCCGAGTTCCGAAAGAAAGCCGAAGGCCGAAATCCGAATGGTTGGCCGTTGGAACGGTGGGTATTGCAAAGTCTGGCGTCTGGGGTTTGGTGTCCACGCTTTAGCGTGTCAGTTAGTTTCGAGGACGAGCTCGAGGACGAGGAGGAGTGTTGCAAGGATGAAGTGGAACGTGCCGGGTCGGAGACCGGCGCTCCAATCATTCTGTCTCCGAACACGCTGACCTGTCTTCGCCGAGGCTACGACAAGGCAGGAGCGTGGACACCAAACACGCAGTTTTCGGTTCTCGGCATTCGGAGTTCTTTCGGATTTCGGCCTTCGGTTTTCGGATTTAGACAACCAACGCTTCCAGTAAAGCCGGGAACATACCCGCCAGCAGGAACAAGGAAACGGTTGCCGCTAATCTTTAGCGATGCCAGCCGCCGCCACCGTGAGAACCGCCGCCGCCGCGGTAGCCGCCCGAATAACCGCCCCGGTAGCCGCCTCCCCAACCGCCCCGGTAGCCGCCACCCCAACCGCCGCGGTAATAACCGCCGCGATAGCCGCCGCCGAATCCGAATGAAAATGACACCGCCGGATAGTCCCATCCGCTGTAATACGGATAGTAACCGTAGGACGGTTGATAATAATTGTTGTAATACCGATACGTTTGCGTGTCGGGAATCACATAGACCGACGAGGAGGGAACATAGGTTGTCGTCGGCTGGACATAAGTCGCCGTGCTGCTGGCGGTGGGATAAGCCGGCTGCGGTGCGGCCTGTGCCATCTGCCGCGGCTGGTTCAGCATGGTATTGAGGACGGCGTCGGAAACGCCCTGCTGCTTCAAATAAACGATCTGGCTTGCATCCATGCCGTAGCTGCTGCCGGAATTCCGGATGTAATTGACGATGGTGTCTTCGCTCACTTTCGCCTTCGAAAGCTGGATGATTTGCGAGACGCCGTAGGACAATTGGACGGGTGCGGTTTGGGCGGCACTGGTGGTGGTGGAATCCTGTGCCGGAACGTTGCGCGCTGCCAGGACGAGCACAGCGGTGATGGTAACTGTCAAAAACAAGCCGCGAGAGGTTCGAGTTTTCATAAAATCAACACCTATTAATTCAACACTGCATACTCGCGCGAGTTGCGCGGGTTGTCAAGGAGCGCGGAAATGCCGGCGCAGGGTCTGGGGTCTGGCGTCTGGGGTCTGGGGTTGGAGCGCCAAGGGGTTGAGGGTTGAGAGTTGAGGGTGGAGCGCCGGCTTCCAGCCCGGCGTTTGGGGTTTGTTTGGAACGCGCCGTGCCGGAGGCCGGCGTTCCAATCGAGCCGTCTTCGCGCAACGTGAAGGGGGCGGACGAGATGAATTTCGGGTTTCGGAGCTCGCGTCTGGTGTCTGGGTCCCGGGACGGAGCGCGAGTTGTCTCAACTCGCAGCGGACGCTTGCGCCGGGAACGGTTCGAGGCACCCGGATGATTGGATGAGTTCGTGTCTGCTGCGGCTTGGGACAAGCCGCGCTCCGGAGGAAGAGGCGGAAAATTGGCAAAACACCATCACTCCCTCACCAACACCTCGTTTTCATTCGACGTTGGATGTTCGAAGTTCAATGTTCGATGTTTTAACCACTAAGTCAGGCAAACGCCTTGGGCATCATGGCGGGCTGGCCAACGCGGCGTTCGTAGTCGAGAATGATGTGAACGGCTTCCGCCGGATCGTCGGTGACCTTGAACAGGTCGAGGTCGCCGGGGCTGATATGTCCGTGCCGCTCCTGCATTTCGGCTTTCATCCAGTGCACCAGCCCCTTCCAGTATTCGCTGCCGAAGAGGATGAGCGGGAATTGCGGGATGCGCTTGGTTTGCACGAGGGTCATGATTTCGAAAAATTCGTCGAGCGTGCCGAAGCCGCCGGGCATGTAAATGAAGCCGAGGCTGTATTTGGCAAAACAGACTTTGCGCGCAAAGAAATAGTGGAAGTGCAGCGGGATGTTGGCGAAGCGGTTGCCGGCCTGTTCATGCGGCAATTCGATGTTGAGGCCCACGGATTTGCCGCCACCCTGCGCCGCGCCCTTGTTGGCGGCTTCCATGATGCCCGGCCCGCCGCCAGTGATGACGGCGAACTGATGTTTGGCGAGGTTCCTGGCGATGTTATGGGTGGCGCGGTAATATTTATCGCCGGGTTTCGCCCGCGCCGAACCGAAAATGGTCACGGCCGGACCGATTTGGGAAAGCGTTTGGAAGGAATCCACGAACTCGGCCATGATGCGGAAAATGCGCCAGGGGTCTTCGCGCATGCGAAAGGTGGTGTCGCTCATGGCCGGAGCATAGTCGCGGCGGCGAAATGAGACAAGCGCCGACGGTTGTAGCGTGCGCTGTCCACAGCGCAAACTGGCTGATACCAGTTCCCGACGATGATCATCACATTCCCCGGACGGTAGGGCCGCGTTGCCGCGCGGCCATCATACCCGGCGGCGCAGCAGCGCCGCCCTACCAATTGCACCGATTGTTTCCGGCATTGGTATGCGACGGTCGCAGACCGCCGCTACAGTGCCAAAGCAAACAGGCCGGAGAATCGAAATCCCCCGGCCGGTTGCGTTTTCGGTTCCTCAAGAGCAGCCGAGACTCTCACCGCAGTTCAGGCATTTGAAGCAGGCCCCATTGCGCACGGCGACGTGGCCGCAGTTCGGACACGTGGGCGCGTCCTGCTGGAAGTGCGCAATGGAGTCGCTGAGAGATTTCACCGGGCGTCCGGCGCCGGGCGCGTGATGGCCGTTGCCGTTGCCGGGTTCCTTCATTTCAAGCACGTCGGTGTCTTCGGCCAACTGGAGTTCAGGCACCGGACGGTTCACTCTTTTTTTTTCTTCTTCGAGCAAACCGGGCATGGCGAGTTCCGGCTGCGCGCGATTGACAGCAACCGCTTCGCGGTAGCCGGGAATGAATTGCAGCGCCAGCCACCGGAACACGTAGTCGGTGATTGAGGAGGCGTTGCGGATTTCGGGATTTTTGGTGAAGCCGCTCGGCTCGAACCGCTGATGCGCGAATTTGCGGACGAGGGCTTCCAGCGGCACGCCGTATTGCAATGCAATGCTGGTGAGCGTGCCGATGCTGTCCATCAAACCGCCGATGGTCGAACCTTCCTTGGCCATCGTGATGAACAATTCGCCCGGCCGGTGGTCCCCAAACAATCCGACCGTCATGTAACCTTCATGGCCGGCAATGTCGAATTTGTGCGTGACCGCCGTGCGCGTGTCAGTGAGACGGCGGCGGAGCGGCTTGCCGGCTTCGATGCGCAGTCTGGCAACTTCGGTTTCAAGTTCCTTGATGCGGGCTTCAAGCGCGGAAGCATTGGCGGAAGAAGTTTTGCCACCACCATCGCTGGTCTTTTTGGTGTTGAGCGGTTGCGAGCGTTTCGAGCCGTCACGGTAAATTGCCACGCATTTCAGCCCCATCTTCCACGCCTGAACGTAAGTGTCGCGGATTTCCTCGATGGTGCTTTCATGCGGCATGTTGACGGTCTTGGAAATGGCGCCGCTGATGAACGGCTGCGCGGCGGCCATCATTTTCAAGTGCGCCAGATAATGGATGCTGCGCTTGCCGCGATACGGCTTGAAGGCGCAATCGAACACCGGCAAATGCTCCGGCTTGAGGCCGGAACGCAGCCGCGACGCCTCGTCGCGTTTAGCCGATGTCGGCGAGGCGCCCACGCCACTTTTCTGCGACGGGGCGTCGCTGCCATAATCAACGTCTTCAATCGTGTCGAATTTTTCGATGTGCGCGATGATGCCTTCGATTTCCTTCGCGCCGTAGCCGAGACGGCGCAACGCATCGGGCACGCCGCGATTGACGATTTTCAACATGCCGCCGCCGGCGAGGAGCTTGTATTTGACCAGCGCGATGTCGGGTTCCACGCCGGTCGTATCGCAGTCCATCAGGAACGCGATGGTGCCGGTCGGGGCGAGCACGGTGACCTGCGCGTTGCGGCAGCCGTGCTGGCGGCCTTTGGCGAGCGCGCCTTCCCAGGTTTTGCGCGCCTCGTCCTTCAAATAATTGAATTCCTGGCTCGGCTGGATTTGTTCGACGGCGTCGCGATGCTGTTGAATGACGCCGAGCATGGATTCGACGTTGTCCTTCGCCAGCGGATTGGACACGTGCGCGCAACGCGCGTCGCGGTAACCCGGAAACGCGCCGATGTCCGCGGCAATTTCCGCGCTCTGCTCGCAGGCGTGGCCGGTCATGATGGCCGTGATCGCGCCGGCGAGCGCCCGGCTTTCGTTGCTGTCATACGGCAGGCCGTAGCTCATGCAAAGCGAGCCGAGGTTCGCGAAGCCGAGGCCGAGCGTGCGGAAGATGTGGGAATTTTCCGCGATGTCTTTCGTCGGGTAACTGGCGTTGTCCACCAGGATTTCCTGCGCGGTGATGAAAATGCGCACGGCGGCCTTGAACCGTTCCACGTCAAATTTGCCGTCTTCGCGTTTGAACTTCATCAGGTTCAGCGACGCGAGATTGCAGGCGGTGTTGTTGATGAAAACGTATTCGCTGCACGGATTCGTGGAGTGAATCGGCTCGGTGCCCTTGCACGTATGCCATTTCTGGATCGCGCCGTCGTATTGCATGCCCGGGTCGCCGCAAACCCACGTGCCCTCGGCGATTTTGTAGAGCAATTTCGCGGCGTCCTTCTTTTCGAGCGGCTTGCCGGTGGTGATGGAACGCGTCCACCATTCCTTGCCGGCGAGCGCCGCCTGCATGAATTCATCACTGGCGCGCACGGAAAGGTTTTCGTTTTGATACATCACACTGCCGTAGGCGTCGCCGTTGTAGGAACCATCGTAGCCCTGTTCAATCAATGCCCACGCCTTCTTTTCCTCCTTCTGCTTGGCGTCAATGAATTCCTCGATGTCGCCGTGCCAGTCGCGCAACGTGTTCATTTTGGCCGCGCGACGGGTTTTGCCGCCGGATTTCACGACATTGGCAACCTGGTCATAAACTTTCAGAAAACTCATCGGGCCGCTGGGCCGGCCACCGCCGCTGAGCTTTTCCCTGGCCGAGCGGATCGGCGAAAGGTCCGTGCCCGTGCCGGAACCGTATTTGAAGAGCATCGCTTCGCTGCGGGCGAGGCGCATGATGTCTTCCATGTTGTCCTGGACCGACTGGATGAAGCAGGCGCTGCCTTGCGGATATTCGTATTGGGTGGTGGCGCGCTCAACCTGGCGCGTCTTGCGGCTGTAAAACCAGTTGCCCTTGCAGGAGTTTTTGCCGATGCCGTATTCATGGAACAGCCCGACGTTGAACCAGACCGGCGAATTGAACGCGCCGTATTGGTTCAGGCACAGCCAGGTCAGTTCCTCGCAGAAAATTTCGCCGTCCACCTTGCTGAAATAGCCGTCCGCGATGCCCCAATCCGCAATCGTCCGGGAAATGCGATGAATGAGCTGGCGCACCGAGGTCTCGCGCTCCGGTGTGTTTAGTTCGCCGTAAAAATACTTCGAGACGACCACCTTGGTCGCGAGCGACGACCACGACTTTGGCACCTCGACATTTTCCTGCTTGAAAATGACCTTGCCCGCGTCATCGGTAATTTCGGCGGTGCGCCGGTCCCATTCAATCTGGTCGAACGGCTTGACCTTCGGATCGCTGAAAACGCGCTCAACGCGCAGTGATTTTTTCGCCGCCCCGCCGTTGGTCTTGATATGGCGCCCCGCCACCACCGTTGCGGAACGACGACTGCCTTTATGCGACGCTGGAACCGAAACCTCTTCGCGTGCGTCAATCATGAATTTTTCCTTTCGCGGCGGCCGAAATTTTATTTTGTAACAAATCACCCGACCGCCTTAACACAGAAGACCGGTCGGGAAAATCAACTTCTTAGCCCGCTTTCCGGGTTTTCGCCAACCGCCCAATTCCAAGCGAAACCCCATTTAGTGGGCAACAGTGGGAGCCTATACCCTACATATTGTGGTGACAAGAAAAATTTTCAAAAAAGTTGCTGGAACAATGTTCCCAAACAAAATCATGGGAATCTCCGCGTCTCCATTGCGCAAACAACAACTTGTTCGCCGCGGTGAACAAAAAATTCAGCGCGACTTTTTCCCGCGCGCCGGCGGAAATTTCCCGGAGTGTTTCCTTTGCGGCAACTTGAACTTTCGTATCGGCTCAATGGTTTTGGGGCGCGGTTTGGGCACGAGCACCATCGGACAACCTTCGTAGCCAAACGCCCGGCGCAATTCGCCGGCCAGATATTTTTTGTACTGGTCGGAAAACAGTTCGTCGCGGTTGATGAACAGCAGAAACGTCGGCGGCGCCTGCCGCACCTGGGTCGCGTAGAAGAACTTCAGCCGGTGCCCCGCCGCGCTGACCGGCTGGCGGCGCTCGATGGCGTCGCGCAATGTGCGATTCAAAATCGCCGTCGGGATTTTTTGCTGCAACTGCGCGGCAACGTAACGCACCGCCTCGAGCAATCGGTCGAGATGAAAACCGGATTTGGCCGACGTGAAAATCACCGGCGCGTAATCGAGGAAAAACAATTTGTCCTGCACCCACTGGCCAAATTCGCCGAGCGTGGATATTATCTTTGCCTGGCCTTCGCTCCGTTCCTTTTTGTTGCGGCGCTCGATTTCCTCTTCGCGCACCTGCCGGACGGATTCCGCCACCAGATCCCATTTGTTGACGACCACGATGCAGGCTCTGCGCGCTTCAACGATTTTGTCCGCAATCTTTTTGTCCTGTTCCAAAATGCCGGCCTCGGCGTCCAAAACCAGCACGGCGATGTCGCAACGTTCGATGGAATCCACCGCGCGCTGAACGCTGAAAAATTCGACCGAATCATCCACGCGCCGCGCCTTGCGCATGCCGGCGGTGTCAATAAGGACGTATTTTTGCCGCACCCCGTCGGTTTCGACCTCGAAGGGCACGTCAATGGAATCGCGGGTCGTGCCCGGCACCGGGCTGACGATGACCCGGTCGGATTGTGTTAACGCGTTGATAATCGAGGACTTGCCGACGTTCGGCCGGCCAACAATGGCGAGTTTAAGCGGGTCGAGGGTCGAGGGTCGGGGGTCGAGGGCCACTGCATCGCCATCGCCAGCTGGTTCGGCTCCCGACTCTCGACTTTCGACTTTCGACTCGGGCAAAAGCGCCACCGCCGCGTCCATCAACGGCTGGATGCCTTCACCGTGAATCGCGCTGACGGGAAAAATTTTCTCAAAACCAAGTTGGGCAAATTCATCGGCGCTGATCTCGGCGCGATGCGTGTCCACCTTGTTGACGGCAACCAAAACCGGTTTTCCACTGCGACGCAATTTTTCCGCGACTTCGCGGTCGAGCGGCACAATGCCTTCCTGCACATTGACGACGAGGAGGATGACATTCGCGGATTCAACGGCCAGATCCACCTGCTCCATTGCCGCCTTGATGATGACGTCGCCCGCCTTTTCGCGCCGCAACAGGCCGATGCCGCCGGTGTCCACGAGCGTGAAGGCGCGTCCGTGCCATTCGGCCTCGGCGGTGATGCGGTCGCGCGTGACGCCGGGCTGGTCGTGGACAATCGCAATTCGTTTTCCGACGATGCGGTTGAACAGCGCGGACTTGCCGACGTTGGGGCGGCCGACGATGGCGATTAAAGCGGACACGCTCCAAAGATGAAGAAATTTGTGCGCCGGCGAAAGTTAAAAGCCCATTGAAAGTCAACTCGGGCGCAGCCGGACACTGCCACCATTTTTCTCCCTCTCCTCCCTCAAGGGAGGAGAGGGGTGGGGTGAGGAGGTCAATTGTTTCTAAATTCAAATCCCCTCTCCCCGGCCCTCTCCCCGCTCGGGCGGGGAGAGGGAGTTGGTGGTGGTGTCAAGTTGCCCCGCCCGCCGGCATCACATCAAATTATTCTTGCTTTTATGGATGGTTATGCCAGAAAAGCTCACAGTGAATCGGATGGTTCACTGTTTTACCCAACAAAAACCTCAGCAAAAAGGATTCAGTTATGAATGATAATGCAAGCACAGCAGCGGGTACAGCCATGGGTTTGGGACTGGTTCTCTTTATCCTTCTCATCTCTCTGGCGCTTTACGTGTTTTTCTGTTTTTGTGCCAAACGCATTTGTGAGAAATGCGGCGTGAACCCCGGCGTCCTGATCTGGATTCCTATTGTTCAACTTGTTCCACTGCTGCAAGTGGCCAAGATGCCCGTGTGGATGATCATTCTCTTTCTGGTCCCAATTATCAACCTGATCGTTGCCATCATGATGTGGGTGAAAATCTGCCAGGCGCGCGGAAAAAGCGGCTGGCTCGTCATTTTGCTGATCGTCCCGATTGCCAATTTGATCTTTCTGCCTTACCTGGCTTTTTCAGAATAAAAACTATTTCAGCCTGCGCATCAGGCCCTTGGCCCGCCACACCCAGACGCGGTCGCGTTTGCGCTGGAAAACCGGGGCGTGCATGTCGTCGGCCACAACATCCTTCAATTCCGTCCGCGCCAGATCCGGCTGGTTTTTGGCGAGGTAAAGCCCGGCCAGTTGCACCTTGGCGCGCGCGTAGGAATGTTCCGCGGTGACCTGCTGCCACATTTGGAGCGCCGAATCGGTTTCACCGAGCGCGGCCAGCGTTTCGGCCAGCGCCATCATCGTGTAGCCGTAATCATGTTTCGGATTTTCGGCGATGACCCCTTCGAGCAGCGGGCGCGCTTCGGCGGCGCGTTTCTGGCGAAGCAGGCATTGGCCGAGATGGGCGCGGGTGTCAAGGTCCTGCGGATCACGTTCCAACGCCGCGCGGTAGCAAGCCCCGGCCGGGTCGAGTTTGCCCTGTTGAAAATAAATGTCGCCGAGTTGCGAGTGGTGGTGCGCCTTGTCGAGGTGATGAATTTGCGCCTGCAATTCCTGGATGCGGCGGCGACTGTGCGCGCCGGGCAGTTCAAATCCGCGCGTGGCGGACGGCACAGCGCGATAGACGAAAAAGTAGTAGAGGACCGCCGACAACCCGAAGCCGATGAAGATGAAAACCGCCCAAAACCACTCCTGCCGCCGCACCGCGTCAACGAACATCCAGAGTTGGAACGCAAACACCAGCAACAGCCACGGATGGTAAATCAGATATTCAGGATTCAACGCATCCGAAATCAGCGAAGCGAACATGCTTTGAGGTTAGAGGGACGGGCAAAATGAGGCAATCAAACTTCATGACGGATGGCCCTGCGCTGCTCTGAGCTTCTCTCTAACTCTCTGGGGACAAAGCCCGAAGGCCGAAGCCCGAAATCCCGCAAGGCGGGACGAAATCCGAAGCCCGAAACGCAGAACGGCTCGGGAGCCGGTTTGTCCTTCGGATTTCGGGCTTCGGGCTTCTTTCGGATCTCGGATTTCGATCTTCGGATTTATGCTGCCCCAACGACTGGCGTGTTTGTTTAGCGCGGTCCTGCGGATGCCCCTGCCCGCCGTTTGTCGAATTGCCCGCTTGTTTTCGGCGCGTTTCCCGTTTAATTATCTGCGGCGTCGCCAGCATGAATCCGACTCTCATCATCGTACCGACCTACAACGAGCGGGAAAATCTCGCGCGCATGGCCCAGCGGCTGTTGTCGCTGCCCGTGCCGGTGGATATGCTGGTGGTGGATGACAATTCGCCGGACGGCACGGGCAAAATCGCCGACGAACTCGCCTTGAAACACCCGGAAATCCACGTTTTGCATCGCGCCGGGAAAAACGGCTTGGGTCGCGCCTACATTGCCGGATTCAAATGGGCGCTGGAACGCGGCTACGAATTCATCTTCGAAATGGACGGCGATTTCTCGCACAACCCGGACGACGTGCCCGCATTTCTCGAAGCCGCCCAAAATGCCGACCTCGTGCTGGGGTCGCGTTACAATGGCGGCATCCGCGTCATCAACTGGCCGCTCCGGCGTCTCATGCTGAGTCGCAGCGCCGGCAAATACGTGATGTGGGTCACCGGCATGCCGTTCACCGACCCGACGGGCGGTTACAAGTGTTTTCGGCGCCGCGCGCTGCAGGCCATCAATCTCGATGCGATCCAGTCAAACGGCTACAGCTTTCAAATCGAAATGACGCACCGGCTCTGGCGGCAGGGATTCAAAATTGCCGAAGTGCCCATCGTTTTCACCGACCGCGCCGAGGGCACTTCAAAAATGTCCGGGCACATTGTGGGCGAGGCGTTCTGGATGGTGTGGAAGCTGTGGCTGCAAAACGGCCTGCGCCGCTGGCCGCGCAAGTGACAATCAAATATTTGCCAAACGCGCATCATCAGCTAAATTGACGGCCATGATTAGCATGATCGTCGGCACCAACCGTCCGGGCAGCAACACGCGCAAGATTGCCGCACAGCTCGAAGAATTTTACGCCGGATTGAAAGTGCCGTTGCGCGTGATCGACCTCGCGCAACTGCCACCGGAAATTTTTTCGCCGGCTTCCTATGCCGAAAAACCGAAATCATTCCAGCCATTTGCGGATGCGGTTCTGCAATCCGACGGACTGCACGTGGTCACGCCCGAATATAACGGCGGCATTCCGGGCATTTTGAAGTATTTCATTGATATGCTGAAATTCCCCGAGAGCTTTGAGCGTCGGCCCGTGTGTTTCACCGGCCTGGCGGCGGGCATCTGGGGCGCGCTGCGGCCGGTGGAACAGCTCCAGACCATCTTTGGCTATCGCAACGCCTACCTTTATCCGGAGCGCGTTTTCCTGCCGCAAATCAACAATCTGCTCGACGCCTCGGGCCGGCTGAAGGACGCCGAATTGTCCGGAAGTTTGAAAGCCCAGGCCAATGGCTTCACCGATTTTGTCGAGCGCCTGAAAAACGTGAAATTGCGCGGGACCAGACCGTGAGCTAGATTCCGCAAACGCACAACAAAAAGGAAATTCATCATGAAAACAAACTGTTTCGCCAGCCTGCTGGTCGCCGGTTCCATCCTCTTTATCGCCGCACCCGTTTTTGCCGCTGTTCCCAAAGCCGGCGACACCGCGCCGTTGTTCACCGGCCAGGACCAGGACGGGAAGACGGTGAAGCTGGGCAGCCTCATCGGCAAAAAAATCGTGCTGCTCTATTTCTATCCCAAGGACAACACCCCGGGCTGCACAAAGGAAGCGTGCGGTTTCCGCGACCGCATGAGCGGGTTGCAAACAAACAACGTTGAAGTCATCGGGGTCAGCTTTGATTCCGCCGAGAGCCACAAAAAATTCATCGCCGATTACAAATTGAATTTCCGCCTGCTGGCCGATCCCGACGGGAAAATTGTTGACCTTTACGGCGTGCAGGTGGTGGGCCGGAAAATGGCGCGCCGGGTCAGCTTCCTCATCGGCCGGGACGGCAAAATCGTTCATGTCACCGACTCGGGCAATCCCGACCTCCACTTCAACGAAATGAAGGACGCCATCGCCGGTTTGAAAAAGAAGTGAATTGGGCGCAAGCTTCAAAGTCCCATCTCGTCAAAATTGCAATCCGCGTTTAGATTTGCCGTGTGCAGTCGTGGATGAACAGCGGCATGGTCACCAAGGCGCGGGATTTTCTTCACCGCCACTGGCGGCGCGCGCTGCGCCTGCGCGAAAAGCTGGTCCTCCAGGAAGAGGCGTTTCACCTCGTGCTGGCCGGGCTGGTCGGCGTGATTGGCGGCCTGGTGAACCTGTTCTTCTACTACGCGGTTCACCTCATTCAACCCGGCGATCCGGTGGAAGTCGCCGGACGGTTGAACGATTGGGAACGCGTCCTGGTTCTGACCTTGGGCGGCCTGGCGGCGGGACTGGTTTTGCATTGGGGCTTGCGGTTCGTCGGCCCGCAAGGTTCAACCAACCTGCTCGAAGTGGTGGTCGCGGGTGATGGACGACTGCCATTCCGCACGGAACTGGTGAAAACCGTTTCGGCGATCATCAGCATCGCCACTGGCGCCTCCATCGGGCGGGAGGGCGGCATCACGCAACTGGCGGCAACGGTGTCGTCGAAACTCGGTCAACTCGCCAAATGGCCGCCGTACCGGCTGCGATTGCTGGTCGGCTGCGGCGCGGCCTCCGGCATCGCGGCAGCTTACAATGCGCCAATTGCGGGCGCGGTGTTCGCTTCGCTGATTGTGCTCGGAAATTTTTCGATGAACCTCTTCGCGCCGCTGGTTTTTTCGTCGGTCATCGCGGCGATGGTGTCGCGAAACTTTTTCGGCATTGAGCCGTGGTATCAAATTCCGCCGTTTCCCGCCGCCACGCTGCCACAATTGCCGTGGTTTGTGCTGCTGGGCGTGCTTTGCGGCGTGGTGGGCGCCGTGTTCCTGAAACTGCTGCGTTTGGGGGAAGAGCAGTTTCGCAAGCTCAACTGGCCGGTTTATCTCCGGCTGACGCTGGCCGGTTTGATCGTGGGCGTCATCGCCGTCGGATTTCCGGGCGTTTGCGGCAACGGCTATTCCGTGACCAATGACATTTTGCACGAAAAATTCCTGACCGAGGCGAACCCGCTCCTGTGGCTGGCTGGATTGCTGGTGGCAAAATGGGTGGCGACGGCGGCAACGGTCGGCGCGGGCACGGTGGGCGGCGTGTTCACGCCAACATTATTCATCGGTGCCAGCGCCGGCGCGCTGTTCGGCACGGCGTTGCATCAACTGGGCGGTTCGGCGGCGGGGGTGCCGGCGGGCGCGTTCGCGCTGGTGGGCATGGGCGCGGTGCTGGCGGCGACGACGCGGTCCCCGTTGCTGGCGATGATCATGATTTTTGAATTGTCCCTGGATTATTCGCTCGTGCCGCCGCTGATGCTGGCCTGTGTGGTTTCCATTCTGGTGGCGCGGCAATTGCACGGAGAGTCGGTTTACATGGAACATCTGCGCGTCAAGGGCCTGGCGCTCGGCCAGGAAACCAGCCGCCCCGGCGCGGCCATGGAACAAACCATCGGCGACCTCATGCGCGCGCCGGTAACGCCGGTGCGCGAGAGCACGCCGCTTCGGGAAATCGCCGACCGTTTTTTGACCAACTCCAATAATTTTCTGCCGGTCGTGGACGCGCGACAGCGGTTGCTCGGCGTGGTGGCGTTGCAGGATTTGAAGGAATTTCTGAACTCCGCGCAGGATTTGGACGCCGTCATCGCCTATGACGTAATGCGTCCGCCGCCGAAATGCCTCACGCCCGGCCAGCGGTTGCTCGAGGCGCTGCCGGCGGTGCTGGAAAGTGAATTGCGCAACGTGCCCGTCGTCAACAATCCGGCGGAAAACAAGCTGGTCGGCGCGGTCGTCCGCGCGGAAGTGCTGGCGATTTTCTCCGAAGCCATCGCCGCAAAAAGCGATCCCGCGCGGTGAAAAGTCTTTTTTGAGAGCGTTCCGCTTTCTAAGCTGAACGGGTGCCTTTCAAAATTGGCGATCAACTCACCTTGACGATTCAAGACATCGCGTTCGGCGGTGAAGGCGTCGGGCGCATAAGCCCGTCGAGGGACGAGAGTCGAGAGTCGAAAGCAAAACCATCCCCGGATGGCGCTGCCGCCCTCGACCCTCGACCTTCGACTTTCGACAGTAATTCAATGGTCGTGTTCGTGCCATTTGTGCTCGTCGGCGAAGTCGTCGAGGTTGAAATCACGGAGGTCAAAAAGAATTTCGCCCGCGCGAAACTTTTGCGTGTCGTGCAACCGTCGCCGGAGCGTGTCGAACCGGCGTGTCGCTACTTCGGCCAATGCGGCGGTTGCCAGTATCAGCACGTGGATTACGCCACGCAGCTTCGATTGAAGCACAAACAGATCGCCGACTTGTTTCAGCGCATTGGCGGGTTTGAGCAGGCACGGATCGCGCCGGTCATCCCCTGCCCTCAACCTTACGGCTACCGCAATCGCATCATGATTCGCAGCCAGTGGAACAAGCCGGAGCAAAAACTGAACATCGGCTTTGTGCGCTGGGACTGCGGCCTGGTCGAGGACATCGAGGAATGCAAAATCGCCGAACCGGTTCTCAACGAAGAAATCCGGCGGGTCCGCGCGCATCCGCCGCCGAAAGGCGGCATCAAGGTCGTGCTGCGCGTGCCGCCGGAAGACTGGGATGTGCCGCCGGATTCGTTTTTCCAAAACAATTTTTTCCTGCTGCCGAAGCTCGTGGATACCGTGCGTGATTTTTTGCGAAGCGCTGGAGTTCAAGCTTCAGCTTGTTCCGACACCTCGCAGCAGCATTCCCCAAAACAAGCTAAAGCTTGGACTCCAACTCGGCATCTGGCGGACTTGTATTGCGGCGTCGGTTTTTTCGGCATCGAACTGGCGGACGCGATCGAATCTTTCGTCGGCGTGGAATACGACCAGCGCGCCATCCAGGCGGCGCGACGCAACGCGGTGGCGCGAAAAATCAGCAACGGCGAATTCATCGCCTCGGCGGTGGAGGCGGTTTTGCCGGAATTGCTGAAGCGTTTTTCGCCGCAAGCCACAACGGTATTGCTCGACCCGCCGCGCAAAGGCTGTTTGCCGCAGACGTTGAAATTGTTGCGTGAAACAAAGCCGGCGCAGGTGATTTATGTGTCGTGTCATCCGGCGACGATGGCGCGCGACTTGAACATTTTGTGCGGCAATGGTGTCTTTGAACTGGCGCGGGTGCAGCCATTGGATATGTTTCCCCAAACACAACACGTCGAATGCGTGGCGGATTTGCGCGCTGGCACAAAGCCTTGCCAGGACACCCGGCATGGATTCAACTGAACAAACTCAATGACAATCAAAATGCGAACTGACCCGCGTAAAAAATTTGCGCCGCGATTTTTGCCCTGGCTTTTGACGGTGGCGGCCTTCGCGTTTTATTGGTTCACATTAAACCGATGGGTGTCGCTGTTCAATCTCACCCATGTGGCCAGGATTTCCGGGTGGACCTGGCAGCCGGAGATTGTGAGTCCGATTTTATTCCTCATTACGCAGCCGTTCCGCTGGCTCCCGGCACCGCAGATCCCGCTGGCGCTGAACGTGTTTTCCGCCGTGTGCGCGGCCTTGACACTCGGCTTGCTGGCGCGGTCGGTCGCGCTGCTGCCGCACGACCGGACCGACGCGCAACGCAAGCGTGAACACAGCGATTTTTCGTTTTTGACCACTGGCAGCGCGTGGCTGCCGCCGGTCCTGGCCGTGTTGGTTTGCGGTTTGCAAATGACGTTTTGGCAGAACGCAACGAATTTCACGGGCGAGATGTTCGACCTGTTGCTGTTCGCGTTCGTGATTTGGTCGTTGCTGGAATACCGGCTGGCTGAACGCGAATGGCGTTTGTTTCTGGCCTCGGTCGTATATGGCGCGGGCATGGCAAATAATTGGGCGATGGTGGGATTTTTTCCGGCTTTCATCGGAGCGATTGTGTGGGTTCGCGGCTTGAGCTTCTTCAATCTGCGATTTCTCCAAAGAATGATGTTGTGCGGGCTGCTGGGAATGACGTTTTATCTTTTGCTGCCACTGCTGGCCATGATTTCGGGCAAGGTGCCGATGACTTTCTGGGAAGCACTGAAAATCAGCCTGGTTCCGTCGTATAATGTGCTGAAACTTTATTTCTTCTGCTGCCTCCACCCATCGCAACATCTTGAGTTCCTGGCGTTGTTGCTGGCTTACCTGATGCCGTTGTCCATGATGGCAATCCGCTGGAAAGCGTCCTTCGGCGATCACAGTCCCATGGGCATGGCGTTGACGAGTTTCCTGTTTCATCTGGTGTGCGCCGCCTTTTTGGTCTTCTGCATTTGGATGGCATTTGACCCGCCGTTCAGCCCGCGGTATCTCAGTCTTGGAACCCCGCTCTTGACACTTTATTATCTCGGCGCATTGAGCATCGGTTACTTTAGCGGCTATTTTCTGCTCATTTTTGGCAAAGCACCCAGCAGCCGTTTGCAACCACCCCGGCCGGAACCGTTTCAATTTTTGGATCCCTTGGTGGTCATTGGCTTTTGGGTGCTCGCAGTGGCAACCGTAACCGGGCTGGCTTACAGAAATGCACCGCAAATTCGGGATACAAACGATGATACATTCCAAAAATACGCATCGTTCGTGGAGGAGAATTTACCGCGTTCGGGCGGCATTTTGTTGAGCGATGATCCGTACCGTTTGTTTTTCGTGGAGGCGGCGTTGGCGCGGGACGGCCGGGCAAAGGATTTTTTGCCGCTCGACACACTGTCCCTGAACTGGCCCGCTTATCTCCGGTTCCTGCACAATAAATTCCCGCAGAAGTGGCCGGAACTGGTGTCGCCGAAAGAAGTGAAACCGCTCAATCCGATTGGACTCATCGGCGCCTTGACCATGCTGGCCAAATCCAACGAGCTTTATTACCTGCATCCGAGCTTCGGCTACTATTTCGAGCAATTCTATCAGGAGCCGCACGGCCTGGCCTACAAACTAAAAACACTGCCCAGTGACACGCTGTTGCCACCGTTACCGGACAAAAATCAAATCGCTGAGAACCAGGCATTCTGGGCGCGGGTGGAAACGCAGGCGTTCGCTCCCATTAAACACGCCGTCACATCGCCCGACCCGAATGCGCCGCGCAGTTGGGGTCGGCGAATGCTGGATACACTTCACGTGCCCCGCGAACCAAATCAAAATGCCATCCTCGCCGGAACCTTTTATTCGCGCAGCCTGAATTTCTGGGGTGTTCAGTTGCAACGTGCCGGCGATCTTACAAACGCCGCCGCGTGTTTCATCCTGGCAGAAGAAGTCAATCCCGACAACTTCGTCGCGCAAATCAATCTCCGGTTCAATCAAAGCCTTCGCGCCGGCAAAAGCGTGCCGCTGGACTTATCCAAAACCACCAGTGATCAATTTGGCAAATACCGCAATTGGAACGGAGTGCTCAACGCCAACGGGCCGTTTGACGAGCCCAGTTTTTGTTTTCAGACTGGAATTATTTTCATGCAAAACAGTTATTTTGACCAGCCATTGCCGCTGAATCGTCAGGCCCTTGCGCAGTTCGGCCGTGTCCGCGAACTCGAGCCGGACAATCTGGAAGCACGGCTTGCGCTCGGCCAGATTTACGTGATATCCCGCCTGCCCGACCGCGCGCTCGAGGCGTTGCGCGACCCGCTCGGACAGCCGGAAAGATTTTCGCTCGCCAAAACGCATGAAACTCAACTGAACGTCATCGCCGCCGCCGCCTATCTTCAAAAAAACGACTACGCGCGGGGAACGCATTTGCTCGAAACCGAAATCGCCCTCCATCCCACCGATGACGATCTGCGCACCGCTACCGTGCAGGCTTATCTGACCCATGGCCTGTTCACCAACGCGCTCGCCCTGATTGACCGCAAACTTCGATTCACGCCCGACGACCCGGTCTGGCTTTTCAGCCGGGGCTACGCTTCCATTCAGGCCCAAGCCTACGATGACGCCATTGACGCATTCACCCGCGTGCTCGCCACTCAAACGAACAATCTTCCGGCACTTTTTAATCGCGCCCTGGCTTGCCTCGACAGCGGCAAGCTCGACGCCGCGCGGGCCGATTACAAAACGTTGCAGCAATCGCTCACCAACTCGTTCCAGGTCGCCTACGGCCTCGGCGAAATCGCCTGGCGCCAGCACGAAACGAACGAGGCGATTAGAAATTACAAACTTTATCTGGCCAACGCGAACACCAACACCGCCGAGGCCACCAACGTCATTCAACGGCTCCGCGAACTCAAAGGCCATTCACCCTGAAACGCGCCGATGCGCGTCACCCATATCATCACCCGGCTGGTCGTCGGCGGCGCGCAGGAAAACACCGTCGCCTCCGTGCTCGGTCTGTGCCAAAAACCCGGTGTCGAAGTCCATCTGATCTCCGGTCCGACGACCGGACCCGAAGGCTCGCTCGAATCTGAATTCGCGGGCACACCGGAAATTCTCACGCGCGTGCCCGCACTCGTCCGCCCGATTCATCCGTTGAAAGACTGGCTCGCGCTGCGGCAGCTGGAAAAAATTCTGCGCGAACAAAAGCCTGACATCGTCCACACCCACAGCGGCAAGGCGGGAATTCTCGGCCGCCTCGCGGCCCGGCGCGCGGGCGTGCCGGTGATCCTCCACCACATTCACGGCCCATCCTTCGGCCCGTTTCAAGGATTGCTGGCCAACTGGATTTTTACCGCTGCCGAACGTTACGCCGCCGGAGTTACCACGCATTTCGTCTGCTCCGCCCAGGCCATGACGCGACTCTACCTCGCGGCTGGAATCGGACGCCCGGAAATGTACACGCGCATTTTCAGCGGCTTCCCCGTGGAACCGTTTGCGAATGCCGCCAATGATCCCGCCCTCCGCTCTCAATTGGGACTGGCTCCGGATGCTTTTGTAATTGGGAAAATCGCCCGCCTCGCCCCGCTCAAAGGCCATGAAGATTTGCTCGCCGCTTTCCAAAAGCTGTTGCCCCAATTCCCTCGTGCGCGCCTCCTCCTCGTTGGTGACGGTCGTTTGCGAACACAACTTGAAGCCCGCGCCCGCACGCTTGGTCTGGCGGATAAAGCAGTCTTCACCGGCCTCGTACCGCCCGGCGAAGTGCCGCGTTATGTCGGAATCATGGACTGCCTCGCCCACTTGTCAGCCCGCGAAGCACTCTCGCGTGCCCTGCCCCAGGCGCTGGCGGCGGGCAAACCTGTCGTTTCCTACGATTTCGACGGTGCGGACGAGATTTGTCTTGATGGCGAAACCGGCTTTTTGGTTCGCACCGGCGACACTGCCACCGTCACCCAACGGCTGCTCCAACTCGCCAACGACGCGCCGTTGCGCGAACGGCTCGGTCGTCGTGGACAGCAATTCGTCCGCGAAAATTTTGCCGTCGAACAAATGGTGGATAACCTCTACCATCTCTACCTGAAACTGGCTGCAAAAAAATGAGCAAAGACGAATATCATCGCTTCGCCGCGTTTTCTTCTCCCTCTCCCCGCCAAACGGGGAGAGGGTTGGGGTGAGGAGTTCGTGACTTTTATAATCCGTGAGCTTTCCCTTCAATTTTTTCCTCGCCGCCTTTGCCAGCGCGTTGCTGACAACGCTGCTGGCGTTGCCGTTTTGGCGAAAGTGGTGTCTGCGCGCAAATCTTGTGGACGATCCCGGCCGGCGCAAAATCCACGACGCGCCCGTGCCGCTCGCCGGCGGCCTCGCCGTGCTCACCGGCATGTTGCTGCCGCTGGCGGCCGGCGCAATTTTGCTCATGCTCGGTGTGAACCTTGCCAGCCAAACGCATCTGATTGCGCACGGACTGAATCGTCGCGCCGTTGAACTTGGCGCAATTGCATTCGGCGCGATTGCGATGGTCGTGCTCGGCTGGCTGGACGACAAACATGAACTGAAACCCTTGCCGAAATTTATCGGCCAATTGTTCATCGCCGTGCTCGTTGCCGCCGCCTGCAAGCGCATCACGCTCTTCGTGCCCAACGTCACGTTCAGCTATGCCATTACCATCCTGTGGGTGCTCACGGTCGTCAACGCCTTCAATTTCATGGACAACATGAACGGCCTGTGCGCCGGGCTGGGCGCGATTGGCGCGTGGCAGTTTGCTGTCATCGCCGCGGGGGATGGCGAATACCTTGTGGCGTTGATTGCGTTTCTGGCGTGCGGCGCGCTCGTCGGTTTTTTACCATACAACTTTCCCAATGCGCGCGCCTTTCTCGGTGACGCGGGCAGCCACCTCGTCGGCTATCTGCTCGCGGTGCTGGCGATCCTGCCGCACTTTTACACGAAACAAAATCCCCACCCGTTCGCCGTGCTCTCGCCGTTGTTCGTGCTGGCCATTCCACTGGCCGACCTCGCATGGGTCGTCATTCAGCGCACGCTTGCGGGCAAACCTTTTTACATCGGTGACACGAATCACCTGTCGCACCGGCTCGTCCGCATGGGAATGAGCCGCACCCGGGCCGTGCTGCTCATCTGGCTGGTCGCCGCCGCCATCGGTTCCATCGCTTGGTGGCTCTAAGTCAAAAACGGCAGAGGGCCGCCGCAGTCCAAAACCTGTCGGACACTTTGACATTCCTCAACAACGCGAAGCGTCTTAGACTGCGCCAGTCCCCTGGCGCTTTTGGATTCAACTCATTCGTGGTTTGCTTTCTTTCGTGTATTTCGCGTGTTTCGCGGTTAAAATTGTCCCGTGAAACTGCTTTTCATCGGCGACATCGTGGGACAACCGGGCCGGCGCGCGGTTGCGGAACTGCTTCCCAAACTACGGCAACAGCATGCGCTCGATTTCGTCATCGCCAACGGCGAAAACTCCGCCGGCGGCTCCGGCATCACGCCCAGGATAGCCGAGGAAATTTTTTCGGCCGGCGTGGACGTCATCACCACCGGCGACCATTTATGGGACCAGAAGGAAGTCATCGAATTGCTGCAAAATGAAAAACGCTTTCTGCGACCGCTGAATTATCCGCCCGGCACACCCGGCCAGGGCAGCGCCATCTTTCAAATCAGGAATTCGATTTCAATTGGCGTGTTGAACGCCCAGGGCCGCACGTTCATGCCGCCGCTGGAAAACCCGTTTCTCCTCGCGCTCGACGAGGTGAAACGGCTGCGCCAGCAGACGAAAATCATCTTCGTGGATTTTCACGCCGAGGCGACCTCGGAAAAAATCGCGTTCGCGCGGCTGCTCGACGGCCAGGTCAGCGCGGTGGTGGGCACGCACACGCACGTGCAGACGGCGGACGAACAGATTTTCCCCGGCGGCACGGCGTATTTGACCGACGCCGGATTCACCGGCCCGCACGACGGTTGTCTAGGCCGCGAAATCGAGCCCGTCCTCAAACGCTTTCTCACCGGCATGCCGCAGCGGTTTGAAGTGGCGAAAAACCGCGTGCTGCTTCATGGCGCGGTGATTGAAATAGACAATACCACCGGCAACGCGGTGAAAATCCAGCGCGTGTCGGAAGCAATTTAATCAGCCACAGATGAAACACGGATTTAACACAGAAAAAGCCGCGCCGGCTACCATCGCTATAGCGGTTCAAACCCAAATTTCCTCCGCAATGTCTTTGCCTTTCGCTTCAATTTGATCGAGTTGCAATTTGCTGTGTCGGTTTTAGACATGACAGGCAGATACCAATCGTCATTCTTCCAACACTTTGCCGGGCCGGTTAGTATCAGCATTTCATTGTCAAGCGTGTGGACCCTCGCCATTGATCCCCAAGGCAGACCAGCGAATTTAGCCAGTGGTTTGGGATTGGCTAAAGGAATAGATTTCTGATTTTTACCAAGCTTCTTGAAATCTTCATCGGATACCCGAACGTCTATTGTCTGCGGATTCCCGCCGGGCCATTCCACTACCTGAACAGCTAGATTCCGTTCATGGGCACACTTCAATACAAGTCGTGCCACTATAGTCCGATGACACAAATCGTCTTCCCAGTAAGGAAACTTGCATGAGCAGTAGAAGATGATTCGCTGTTTCTGTTTGGCTAATTTCACCGCCTCATTCAGCAAGTCATTTGCAGCCGACGGCCTTCTTATGCGTATGCGTGAGCCGCCAGTCAAAATCGTTTCATTGCCTAAATCGCGCATCCATTTATATCGTCTTTTGCCTACAACGGACTGAAAAGCATTCCCGATGAAGCCCTTCGCGCGGACCTCTCTTCTGATTCGAATATCCACAAACGCAGGTGGCGTGAAACCGCGCGCCTTTTCCACAGCATCAACCGCTTTTACGAATTGGGGAGTGACATTGCCCCAATCACAGTAGCCCCACATGAACAAAGTAATTGGCTTTCTCATGCCTTTATCTGTGTTCAATTCGTGGCTTAATTGAATTGAAATTTTGATGAGCAAACAAACCAAATCGTAATGGGACTTCGGCGGGTTGTTTCCGCCAGCGCGTTTTCAACCGAGCCGTTCACGCCAGTAACCCGGACGCCGTTTCATGTGCATCACAGCAATGATCCAAATGCACTCCGGCTTTTCCAGAAAGATGACGGCGTAGGGAAAGTCGCGGCTGAAATGCCTGCGCGCGGGCGGGTCGAATTTGCGGAAGCGTTCCGGGTCGGCGCAGGCTTCGCGGAACAATCGTTCCATCTCGCGATAGAAGCGCACGCCGAGTTCGGGGGAAATTTCAGAGTAATAACGAACCGCCTCGGCAAATTCCTCGTCCGCTTCGGGATGAAGCGAGACTTTCACAGCCCGGCGATTTTGCGCGCGCGCGCCAGCGATTCTTCGAGGGGAACACCTTTGACTTTGCCGGATTCAATCTCCGCGATGCGCCGGTCGGTTTCGGTCTTCCAAGCCGACGCCACGGACGGTTCGATGCCGCCGTGCCGCGCGACCATGATGCGGTCAACCAGCTCCGCCACGACTTCCGCCGGCATCTCGCGGGTTTCTTCGACAATCTCATCAAGCGTGATTGGCATGAGATGAATTTACCTTGATGCGGGACAGATTCAACTTGAAACTTCGGCACAGCGAGCGTGGCTTAGTTGATTTTGAATTTAATGAACAAACAAGCCAAATCGCAATGGGACTTCGGCGAGTTGTTTAAGGTTGGGCGCGACGCAGGGCGCGGGCGCGGCGGCGTGTCTCAACGAACGCCACGGTTTGGCTCGCGCTCATGGTTTTGCCGCGATTTTCGCGGTGCGCGCGCGACAAAGCAGGAGAAAGTTTGAACCGAATCACTTTTCCTTCGACTATGGCCGTCGCTTGCATGACAGGAAGCTAATCTCTTTGGATTCCAAAAATAAGGGTGGTTTTTCAGGCGCATCTTGCTTCGGCGCGGCAGGCGTGGCTTAATGACCGTGAATCTGATGAGCAAACCAGCCAAATCGCTTTGCGTTTTAATTTTGTTCGCCGCGCTCACTGCCAATTGCGCCGGAACAAAATTCGAGCCGGTGCCGGTGAATGATTCAGCGAATGATTGGAAGCTGGTCTGGCACGACGAATTCGACACGAACGGCCCGCCCGATCCGGCGAATTGGAATTACGAACGCGGCTTCGTGCGCAACCGCGAGTTGCAATGGTATCAGCCGGAAAATGCTTTTTGCACAAACGGCCTGCTCGTCATCGAGGCGCGACCGGAACACAAACGCAATCCGCAATTCGTGCCGGGCAGCGATAACTGGAAGACCAGCCGCGAATGGATTGATTACACCTCGGCCAGCATCACGTCGCGCCGCCTGCGCGAGTTCAAATACGGCAAGTTCGAGATGCGCGCGCGCATTGACACGCGTCTCGGCAGTTGGCCCGCATTCTGGACGTTCGGCGCAACCCCCGGCATCCGCTGGCCCGCGTGCGGCGAGGTGGACATCATGGAATTTTACACCGGCACCGTTCTCGCCAACTTCGGCTACGGGCTCGACGGAAAAACAAAATGGCTGGCGGTCAAGAAACCCGCCGCCAAACTCGGCGGCGATGCGTGGTCGAAAGAATTTCACATCTGGACGATGGAATGGGACGAAAAGAAAGCTGATCTGCTGCTCGACGGCAAACTGATGAACCATCTTGACGTCGCAACCGCCGACAATGCGGATGGAGGCAATCCGTTTCACAAACCCGTTTATCTCATCTTGAACCAGGCCATCGGTGCGACCGGCGGCGATCCGTCGCAGACAAAATTCCCCATCCGCTTCGAAGTTGACTGGGTGCGCGTCTACCAACGCAGCAATTAAATCACGGGGCGCGGCGTTCACGCCGCTTCAACGTGCGAAACGAAAGCGGACCGGACATTCCCAGTGTCCTGCCATTGAGAATGGTGAAGCGGGCTGAAGCCCGCGCGCCGTCACTACCAAACCGCGACGGTTGCACGCTTTTGTTTTCCACCCAATTGGCTATTCTCCGCACCAATGTTAAGGACACTTCGCAAAGCCGAATATACCGAGCTGACGGCGCTGTTTTTCATTCCGGGCGCGACCAAATCAACATGTAACTTCGCCGGTTTTCCGGCCAATACATGTAACCTTTTGCGGCCAGCGACGGTCTGACACCCTGCAAGTTTCCCCGCTGCGCGGTTGGAATGCATCCGGGGTCACTGCAAACAACCAATCAAACCACAATACAAACTCATGACGGCAAATAAATTCGCAACCGCCCTGGCCGGCGCCATCCTGGTGATGGGCGTCCTCGTCCAAGCCCGGGCTGAAGACAAAAAGGTGGATCCGACGGGGGCCTACATCTGGACCGTGCCAGGACGCAACGGCGGACCGGACCGGACGAACACCCTCGCGTTGAAGCTGGAGGGCGACAAGCTGACCGGCAAGCTGACCTCGCCGGGACGCGACGGCCAAACCACCGCCACGGACATCAGCGACGGTAAAATCACCGGCGCGGACGTTTCGTTCTGCGTGGTACGCTCGTTCAACGACAACACGATCACAAACAAATATTCCGGCAAGTTCGCGGACGGCGTCATCAAGGGCAAAATGGAATTCGAACGGAACGGTGAAGCCCAATCCCGCGACTGGGAAGCAAAGCTGGAAAAGAAATAATCCGCCGTTTCAAATCAAACAGACCGTTCACGCGCAGCCGAAAGGCTGCGCGTTCATTTTTGGGGAGGGCAAACCGGTTGGATTGCAAGGGGCGGCGGCGGATTGATTTGTTTTGGTTGAAATTTTTCGCGGCTGCGTGTCCCCTCTGTGCGTGCTGACAACGCTGCGCAAAGCCGAATATACCGAGCTGGCGGTGTTGTTCTTCATCCAGGCGGCGGCGATGGGCATCTGGTTCGTGCCGCTCGGCCCCGTGCTCGACGCGCATGGACTGCACGCCATCAAACCGTTCGCATTCGCCGCATCCGCACTCGCGGCGTTTGTCTCGCCGCTCATTTTTGGCGCGATGGCCGACCGCCACACGTCGCCGGTGAAAGTGCTGCGCGGCCTGGCGCTGGCCGCCGCCGCCGCCCTGGCGCTGGTCAGCACCGCCATCAAAATGAATGGCCATCCGTGGCTGGTGCTCGCGTTGATCCAACTTTACTCGCTCTGCTCCGCGCCGATGTGGAGCATTTCCTCGACCATCGTTCTCGCGCGATTGGAAGACGCCCAAAAAGAATTCGGCCCCCTCCGCGCCATGGCCACGATTGGCTGGATGACCGGATGCCTGCTCGTCAGCCTGTTGAATGCGGACACGTCATCGCTGGCCGGATACACCGGCGCGGTGACGTGGCTGATGGTCGCCGGGTTCACGTTTTTCCTGCCGGTCCTGGAAACGCCAAAATCCGCCGAGCATCTTTCGTGGCACGAGCGCCTGGGTCTGGACGCGCTCACGCTGTTGAAAAATCGAGACCACCGCGTGGTCTTCATCACCACGGCGCTGTTCTGCATCCCGCTGGCGGCGTTTTATCCGTATGCACCGACGCACCTGCGCGACCTCGGCCTGCAACACACAACCGCCTGGATGAGCCTCGCGCAAGTGACCGAAATCATCGCCATGTTCAGCCTCGGCGGACTGCTGCTGAAGTGGCGGTTGAAATGGATTTTCGCGTGCGGCATGGGCTTTGGCGTATTGCGATTCGTCTTGAGCGCGTTCAATGACCGGGCGGGACTGCTGGCGGGCGTGGCGCTGCACGGCTGTTCCTTCGCTCTCGTGTTCATCACCGCGCAAATCTATCTCGACCAGCGCGTGGACACCGCGTGGCGCGCACGGGCGCAGGCGTTGATGTCGCTGATGAATAGTGGCGTGGGCAACCTCATCGGCTACCTCGGCACCGGCTGGTGGTTCGTAGTCTGCACGCGCCCGACCGGCACGCAATGGCCGCTGTTCTGGGGTGCCCTGGCCGCGGTGGTGGCGGTGGTGCTGGTTTATTTTCTGGCGGCATATCAGGGACAGAAGCGGGGCATTTAGTTCGCTCCCTGGAATTGATGCTGGACCTGACCCAACGGAGGCGGACATAACCAATTTTGGCTATTCAACCGTTCCTCGTTTTAGTCTAACTTGGCGCGCACCTGTCAAATGACGAACCGCCAGCCAACTGTGCAAATTTGGGTCGAGGACGTGGTCATGCCCGCTTATTTACCATTAGAAACAAATCCAAAAATATGAACCGGGAAAATTTTCTTTCTCAAGCCACGCTGGCGGCACTGGTGTTGACCCTGTTTTGCCTCGCGCCGGAGCCACTGCGCGCCGCCGGCACGACTTCGCTCGCCGGTGAATGGCGATTTGCTCTCGATCGCAACGACGTCGGCACCAATGAACAGTGGTTCGCCACAAATTTGCCGGACAAAATCCGGCTGCCCGGTGTTCTCGAAGCACAGGGTTACGGCGACGAAATCGGCATCCGCACGCCCTGGGTGCTGACGCTCTACGACCATTTCTGGTATCTGCGCGCGGATTATGCCGCCTACACGAACGCGGGCAGCGTAAAGGTGCCGTTCCTCTGCCAGCCGCCCCGGCATTACCTCGGCGCGGCGTGGTATCAGCGGGATTTTGAAATTCCGAAGGACTGGCAAGGCAAACGCATCGTTCTGTTTTTGGAACGGCCACACTGGAAAACAACCGTCTGGCTCGATGACAAGGAAATCGGCTCGGACATCAGCCTCTGCACGCCGCACGAATTTGATTTTGGCACGGTGCCGCCGGGCAAGCACCGCCTGAGCCTCTGCGTGGACAACCGGATGCAATTTCCCAATCCCGCCGGAATGCACGCCATGGACGCCCATTCCGTTTCCGACTCGCTCGACAGCGCCTGGAACGGCATCGCCGGGAAAATTGAGTTGCGCGCCGCTGACGATGTCTGCATCGAAAGGCTGCGCCTGGATCCTGACCTCAATCGCAAGGGCGTCGCCGTCACTCTCTTCACGCACAACGGCACCGGCAAGGTCATTAACGCACCACTGGTGATGCTTCAAGTCGTGCCCCAAAATTTCGGCGGCAACGCGCTCAAGCCGGTGCAACAATCCGCCTTCATCGGCCCCGGGGACACGAACCTGACGCTGTTTTTTCCAATGGGAGATCATTTCGAGCCGTGGTCGGAATTCAATCCCAAGGTTTACAATTTGAGAGCAACCATCGGCGGCAATGGATTTCATTCAGAAGTTGCGGACACCTTTGGCATGAGGGAATTCAAGGCCGTCGGGCAGGATTTTGAGATCAACGGCCGTAAAATCTACCTGCGCGGCACGCATTTCGGCGGCGATTTTCCATTGACCGGCTATCCACAGACCGATGTTGAATCGTGGAAGAAGATTTTTCAGACGTGCAAGAACTGGGGCTTGAACCACATGCGATTTCATTCGTGGTGTCCGCCCGAAGCCGCGTTTGAAGCCGCCGATCAACTCGGGTTTTATCTCCAGGTCGAATGCGGCATGTGGAATGACTTCAGCCCCGGCAGTGCGATGGAAAAAATGCTCTACGCCGAAACCGAACGCATTCTCCGTGCCTACGGCAATCATCCGTCGTTTGTGCTGCTCTCGGCCAGCAATGAAGCGCACGGCAACTGGAAACCGTGCCTGACCCAATGGGTCGAACATTTTCGCGCCGAAGATCCGCGCCGACTCTACACGCCGGACACCGGCTGGTCACTGATTGACTCTCCGGGGCCGGTGACGGGTGCGGATTATCTGGCCGTCGGGCGCATCGGCCAGGGTCGCGTGCGCGGCGAGTCGGCGTGGTTCGGACGCGACTATTCGAGGTCATTGCAAGGCGTGAACGTTCCGGTGGTTTCGCATGAACTCGGCCAGTGGGTCGCGTATCCGGATTTCGACATCATCAAAAAATTCACTGGCTTCATGCAACCGGGAAACTACGAAATTTTCCGCGACTCCGCCAAAGCGCATGGGTTGTATGATGATCCGGTTCGTAGCCGCGGACGTGAGTCCGCGCTGAATAAAAATTCTTTGGAGAAGAATGCGCCGACTGACGTCGGCGGCTACATCAATAAAAATTTCGCCTGGGCGTCAGGCCGTTTCCAGCTCGAATGTTACAAGGAGGAAATCGAAGCCAACCTGCGCACGCCCGGCCTCGCCGGCTTCCAATTGCTCGACCTGCACGATTACACCGGACAAGGCACGGCGCTCGTCGGTTTGCTGGACCCGTTTTGGGAATCCAAAGGCTACGCGACCCCGGACGAGTTCAAAAAGTTCTGCAATACCGTTGTCCCGCTGGCGCGCCTGACAAAACGCGTCTTCACGACCGCCAATGTGTTCGAGGTGAACGTTGAGGTCGCGAATTTTAGTGAAAACGCCCTGACGAATGCCGCCGGTACCTGGCAAATCGTGGATTCATCCGGCAAGATCGCCGACAATGGCGAATGGCCTTCCACAACAATCCTCATTGGAAAAAAATTTGCGCTGGGCAAAGTCAGCGCGGACTTGTCAAAGCTGCCGGTCCCGGCGGCTTACAAGCTGGTTGTTATTGTGACACATTCGGAGGGCGGAGTTCCACGACGCCCTGAAAAAGATGGGGGCTCGCAGAGCTCGCCCCTCCGATTCATGAACGACTGGAATTTCTGGCTGTATCCGGCACAGGTTCCGGATTCAACCTCGCGGGATGCCTTCGTGACGAGTTCCTGGGACGAGGCGGAAAAGAAATTGTCCGCCGGCGGCAAGGTCTTGTTCCTGCCGCGCAATGCGGATTTGGACTGGTGGAGTCCGCCGCTGGCCCGCGTGCCGGTGTTCTGGAATGCGCTGATGGGACCGACCTGGAGCCGGATGCTGGGGCTCTGGTGCGATGTGAACCATCCGGCCCTCGCTGAATTTCCGACGGCGGCGCATTGCGACTGGCAATGGACGGAAATTCTCCGCAACACCCGCGCGGTCAACCTGGATCGCCTGCCGCAAGCGCTCCAGCCCATTGTCCAGCCCATTGACGACTGGAACCGCAATTACAAACTCGGTCTGGTGTTTGAATGCCGGGTCGGCCCGGGCAGATTGATGGTTTGCTCCGCCGATCTGGAGAGTTCGCTGGATACCCGGCCGGTGGCGCGGCAGTTGCGCCGGTCGCTGCTCGACTACATGGCCGGTGAAAAATTCCAGCCGCAAACCGAAGTGTCCGCCGCCGACATCCGCGGCTTGCTTTTCAACACCCGCGTCATGCACCAGCTCGGAGCGACGGCAGAGGCGGATGGCCAAAACGCGAACGCCTTCATCGACGGTGACCCAAACACGTTTTGGTCGAGCGCCGACGCACGTGGTAACGGCCCGAAATATCCGCACGAATTGACCGTCCATTTCCCGCAGCCGGTGGCCATGAACGACCTAATCCTGATGCCGCGTCAGAACCAACGCGAACACCAGGGCGACATTCACGATTACACGATTCAAGCGAGCGACGACGGAATTCAATGGCGCGAAATTGCGCATGGTCAACTGGCTTCGACGTGGAATCCGCAACAAATCCGTTTTTCGCAGACCGTCACCGCGAAACACTTGAAGTTCACGGCGCTTTCCGGATTTGGCAATGACACCTCCGCCGCGCTGGCCGAACTGGCGGTGATTTACGCCGGACCCAAAATCGCGGACACCAGCTCCGGAAATGTCGAATACCAGGGTGTCCGCACCGCCTCGCCGGACATTGACGCAGGCACGGACGTTTCCAACAAACCGCCGAAATCGTCCCAGTGACCGCCGTTGCCCGCACCGGATTCAGTTTCAGGCCGGTAAATCCTTGGCCATGATGTAATCGTCCATGACGAAACCACCACCGATGTCCGTGACCACGGATTCGGCAATGACAAAGCCATTCCGTTTGTAGGCAGTGATGGCCTTGGGATTGCGTTTGTTCACAGAGAGAATCAACCGGCGCCCTGCCCCGGCGCGGACTTCGCGTTCGACATGCTGCAACAATCGACTGCCCAGCCCGCGGCCTTGCATCTCCGGCAACAGGTAAAGCTTGTGCAGTTTCATCACGCCCGGCTCGGATGTCGGTCCGTAAGACGCAAAGCCAGCCAGCTTGCCATCCAGCAGCAGCCGGTCGTAGCGGATTCCTTGGGAACGGATTTCGTCGCGCAGCACGTCGAGCGAATACATCCGCGCCAGCATGTAATCAATCTGCGCGTGGGTGATGATGCCCGGATAACACGCGCGCCAGATGACGCCCGCCAGTTCGGAAATGGCCGGCAGGCCGGCCTCGGTGGCCTGGACAATTTCGTTTCGGTTTGGCCGTGTAGCGTTCATTTGCGCCCGCGAAACTCGTCCATCAAGCTGAGGATTCCTTCGCGGATTTCAAATAATTCCTTGCGCGCCTCGGAAACCATTTTCTCCGGCAGAAGTTTCTTCGGCGCGACGGCTTCAAGCCCCGCCTGCGCCTTGTGCAGATGGTCGAGCGCGCGCTTCAGGTAGGCGACGGTGAATGCGCCGTCGCGCGGCCCGCGGCCCTGGGCAACGCCATGCAACGCGCCACCGAGCTTCACCCCCGTTGTTTGAAATTCAAAGACGAACTGCTGCAAATCTTCGTCTTCGGATTCCTTGAGGCCCAATTCATCGGATTCGTGCCAGATCTTCATCGCGCTTTCATGACAGCGATGTTGGAGCGGATGCCGGATGTCGCCGTCGGCGGTGCGGATCCAGTCTATGCCCTCCCGGTGCGGTTCGGGTTCGGGCAACGGTTCGTTCAACGCCTCTTCGGTAATGCGATTCATTTCTTCGACCGACATCCGCCCGTCCTCATCGTCATTCTCGCCGTCATCTTCGCAATCCCAACCCATTTCCTTCGCAATCTTCGCCTCGGCTTCGTCGGAGTCGCCGTATTTTTCCTGTAATTCCATGTATTTGTCCGTGCGGGCGTCGCACTCCTTCATGAACCGCTCGTAATCGTGTTCGTCCCACTCCGCCTCCGGATCCTTCTGCCCGCGTTTTTGTTTTTCCAACGCGTCGTTCAACTGCTGCACGAAGCCACCCCAGCCCGCCTCGACATCCCGGGCGCGTTGCTTTTCCTCCTCCGGCGACAGCCGCCACTGCGGCGGGGAGATCGTCAGTTCGTAATCGGCGCTTTCGATGACGACGCGTCCGTTGCCCTCGCTGAACCATTCGAGGTAAAGCGCGTTGGTGATGCGCTCCGGCGGTTTCTCGCCACGATCAATCATGGCAAACGCCTCCTCGTCTGGAATCGTGAACACGCGCACCTTTTGCGACGCCGAGAGATTGCCGATTTTGCCGCGCTGGAGCGGATTGAACTCCGGCTTCTTTCGCATCGGAAAAGTTTTGGCCGGGTTCTTGAATTCGAGCAGGCAACCCGCGAGATCAGGAC
>OCZT010000390.1_pt1 | contig 43448 bp, 45 predicted proteins | sample 1539031 | NCBI WGS metagenome assembly OCZT01 (sample SAMEA3539308, study PRJEB22396) | soil metagenome | biome: tundra; feature: field; material: soil | place: USA | collected 2010-05 | depth 0.15 m
GCTTGATCTCATAGGGCACCCCGAGCTCTTCCAGCAGCCACAAAATCCGCTGCGAGCGGGAGTCGTTGAGGTGATGCAGGGTGAGCATGGGGGAGGTCCGGCGCTAGGCGCGCTTGATTCACCGGAAAGCTGTACCAGAAGGTATCAGTTGGAAGCGAGATAAAAGACGATCTAGGCTTTTATCGCCTCATTTTTTCTTAGTGTAACCTTCGCGAATCACGCGATCGAGAACCGAACTCGCGTGCCGAGCAGAGCGAACAACGCTCAGATCCGTAATTGACCGATCATCTCGAACTCTTTGTCGAGCACCGGAGCTTTCCTGCCTAGGTTCCTTCAGCGGTAGAGACATTTGATGATCCTTCCGTTGATCACGCATTCTTGCCTCCAATAGCTTTTGCATTTTCGATCTTACTGAGCCGGGCCACCACTAGCCTCTCCCGAGCTTCAAACCCATCAAGAGGAGCTAGTGAGACTGGTTTAGCCTCCGCTCGTTTGGTTAACAATAGCTTGCCATCCTTCTTCCTCTGACCTCGGTCTTTGAAAAGACGGACCATGTTTCTGGGAGAAACACCCTCGTATTGCAAGAAGATAACCTTCTTTTTGATATCAGATTCGTGGATAGAAATGGTATCCTCATGCAGGTTCAATGCTAGGCTTTTGGTATAGGGCTCGATGTAGATAACTCTCTCGATACCAGCAGCCACAATGTGCCTTGCACAACTATGGCAGGGGAAAGTCGTCGAATAGAGCGTTCCGCCAATCAGCCCCGCCCTTCCGGTCCTGGCAACCGAAATGATCGCCTCCATTTCCGCGTGCACGGCTCTCGAAAATTCAATCAAATTCCGAATATCAGAATGCCCCAGAACATCGATAGCCAACGATTGCTTCTTTGCATCGAAACTGCCGCTTTTAGCGTTGAAAACTCTCCCTTCGCGGAGCGCCTTCGTTATCCGCGACAAAATATCTTCTTTTCTGCTGTCGTTATGACAGATTTTGCCACGCCATTGAAAACACCGATGATCTTCATCACCGTCTTCGCGCGAATAAAGTCCGCCACCAAATTTGGGGACGTCATTGTTTCCCATCCCAATTATTTCACCATCCCGGTTTGTGATAACCGCTCCTACCTGTCGCGACATGCATGCTGATTCGGCAGCGGCCGACGTTGCTGCATGCATAGCGCTTTCATCCTTCGTCGGCGTTTGAACACCGATCGCAAACATCACATCCAAAAATCGCGCGACGGTGCGCCGCAAATTTATGTCATTATCCCCATCGTTCCTTATAAAAAAATCTGCCAAAAACATTGCATCTCTGACGCGCTGTCCGGATTTTATGCCCTCGTCTTCATCTCGCTGAAAAATGTCCATGACATAATTTTCATTTCGACCAAGCGAAACAATTCTACTTCTCCTCACCTCCTCGGGAGCAAAAATTCCAATCAGCCAAAATGTCTCACCATAAATTTCCCGCAGGCGCTGAACTTCATCAGGATGCTTGATCGAATCCACAATCGTAAAATGGCGTCGTGATTTCGGTAGGCCCTCGTTAACGCCGCGATCCATATTGATCTGCGCCACAATCTTTTCGATGAGATAGGTATTTCCAAAGGTTTTGCGCAGCGATGTGCCCTGTTTCTGTAGCTTCTCTGTTCGACGCTCGTCGGTATCCACAACCACCGGCTCGCCCAAAAGGTTGGCATTTTTGCTTATGATATTGCTGACCTTCAACGTATCGCCAGCGTACCCAAACTGAGATTTCAGAATCTGGCTAAAGATATTCGCGCAAAAGGAAATGTCTGAGCCAATTGGTCCCACGAAGCCGATAACCAATTCGTCCGTTTTGCGATCTTCGACATCCAATAATTCAACGTCTGTTTCGTTGATAGCAAACAGCCCAGTTTGTCGGCGCTGGATAGGCATTTTCTCCCCGTCTCGTTCGTGCTCTGCCTGGATCGACATTGAGCATTGCCTTCTCGTTCCATTTGTGAAATGAATCTTTGCAACTTCTATGCACCGCCTGACAATTGAGCTAAATCAAGGGCGCTTATATACGCGCTCGGAAGTCGGCAAGGTCCGGCGCCTGCGCCCTTGCCCCGCAAGGTCTTGGGAGGCCGCAGGCGAGCGGGAGTCGTTGAGGTGATGCAGGGTGAGCATGGGGGTTTCCCCGGAATGCTTGTCGAACGCTGAAGTTTACCAGACGTCTCTGAGAAAGGGCAGCGGACTTGGGCACAGATGTCATCTGTCATCGCCCGGCTTGACCGGGCGACCCGGAATTCCAGAGCATCAGTGATGGAATCGAGAGGCCGCGGCGTACTGGATACTCCGCTTTCGCGGAGTATGACGACCAACTTGAAACGGCGTAGAGCCCCTCACAGCCCGGTAAACCCGGCCTTCACCGGATCGGTGCTGCCGTCGAGTTCGCGCAGATAGGTCAGCCCGCACACCGTCAGCCGATGCGTATCCTTCTCGCCGGCTTCGGACAGCATGGTGATGTAGTCCGTCACCTTGGCGCGCGCCTCTTCGCTGGAGGCCGCGGAGCGGTTCACCAGCAGAGCATAGGTGTGCATGATGCGGTCGATGGCGGCTTCCATGAAATCCTCCGCTGGCGGTCAGATGAGTTCGGTGGCTTCAAACCGCGCGATCGCCTTGTTGGCGAGCCTGATCTTGTTGTATTCGCCGCGGTGAAACATTTGCACGATGATTTCGAGCAGGGCGTCATTGGTGGCGATGGTGTCGGCGATGGCGCCGGTTTTCCGCAGGTAGTTCGCTGCGATGGCGTAGGCATCGCCGACCGCCTCGACATTCATCACCCGCAACCCGCGCTCGACCAGCATGACCTCAGTCCTCCGATACCGACTGATAAAGCGCATGCCGGGAACAAGTTCCATTTCGGAACCGGTTTTTTCAGGCCAAAAGACAAAAACGCACCGGTCCGGAAAACCGGGCCGATGCGCCTGGGGAAGTGATTTTCTTGTCAGGCCGCCGGTCTTGCGCCGGCTTGGCCTGTCTTGAAGTCGTAAGTCTCAGAGCCGATACAGGATCTGGTCGGTCCAGAACCGCTCGAGCCGGTGCAGCGACTTGTTGAGGGTCGCGAATTCCTCGTTCGAGATGCCGCCGACCTGCTCCACGGTCTTGACGTGCTTCTGATAGAGCGCGTCGACGATGCGGCGGATTTCCTGGCCCTGCACGGTGAGGCGGATGCGGACCGAGCGGCGATCGACGCGCGAGCGCTGATGATCGAGGAAGCCGAGTTCGACCAGCTTCTTCAGATTGTAGGAGACGTTGGAGCCGAGGTAATAGCCGCGCGTGCGCAGCTCGCCCGCGGTCAGTTCCTTGTCGCCGATGTTATAGAGCAAGAGAGCCTGCACCGAATTGATGTCGGCGCGGCCGCGGCGATCGAATTCATCCTTGATGACGTCGAGCAGGCGGCGATGCAGCCGCTCCACCAAAGTCAACGCTTCGAGATAGAGCGGCTGCACCGGAGCCTGGCCGGGAGCGCGTTCAGCGGTTTCCACCGCCGTTGCAACGGCTTTCATCATGACACTTCCCCTGTTGTCGTTTTTATCGACTTATTCGACGAAACTTGTGTCCCGCCTGATAGCTTCAACTTAAGGGGGCGGTTTGAAGATCAGCTTAAATAAGACAATAAAGAGATCATGAATTTAAGACAGTGAATCGTCGATTAAGCCCATGGACAAAGGACTTTTCGCAACCATTCATTGACGGTGCAGCCCTCCTGTTCACGCTTCGTTGGCGCGATCTGTCGCATATGGGAACAGCATCGTTCAAATTCGAAACGTCCGCGTAACAGGTATGACCACAGCGTTAGGGTGACTCAAAAGTTACCGCGAAAAATGCCGAAAATTTTATGCGATGGCGCGCGAATTTCTGCACACCTTGCGAATGAGCGCGTATTCCGCAAAAGTGGATACCGGTTTTGCGATCAGAATACGCGCACGTTATTAGGTAGAGCATTTTCTTGCGGCAAACCGGATTCCACTTTGCCGGAAAATGCTCGTCGCTATGGCGGCCGTTCGCGCGCCGCCATCCACGCCAGCGCGAGATAGGCCGCCAGCATCACGGCTTCCAGACCCACCACCGTCAGGCTGCCGCCGTAGATTGCCGGAAACATCAGTTCGATCACCGCCATCGACACCACGGTTGTCAGCCACACCACCGCGCCCCACGGCGTCGCCAGCCACAACCCGACCGCGGCGACGAGTTCGATCACCGCGAAATAAACGGTGGCGGTTTGCCACGCCATCGGCTGGTTCTCGAACGCCTCTTCCTCGCCGCCGATGAAGCCCGTGACCTGCGCCCAGTGATAGAGTCCCTTGATCACCGAGATGACGGCCATGATGCGCAGGAAAAACACCAGCCGCCGGGTCCACGCGTTGTCGTCGGATTCGATCCGTTCGGACGAAATCGCCGCCACCGACATGGCATTGTCCCGCGACTGGTCGCGCGATGGGTTTTCAGACATGCGAATCGGTACCCAATTGCCGGGAGGATGTCCTCATTGGCGAAGTCATGACCCGCCGGCCCGGCAAAATCAATTGGAGTTGCGGCAAATCAAGGCTGCGGTGACGGGAGCAATGCAAAGTGCTAGGGTTCCAACAGGTCAAGTCAAATCCAGTCTGCCGTCGAGGAGTGTTCATCAAATGGCGATCAAATTCGGGCGTCCGATCGAAATGCGCGACGCGCCGCGGCGGGACACCGCGCTCGCCTCCCCCGCCCTCGATCTGGTGGTCCGCCCGCGCCGCAATCGCAAGGCGGAATGGGCGCGCCGGCTGGTGCGGGAAAACGTCCTCACCACGGACGATCTGATCTGGCCGCTGTTCGTGGTCGATGGCCACAACAAGCGCACGGCCGTCGCCTCGATGCCCGGCGTGGACCGGCTCAGCGTCGATCAGGCGGTGCGCGACGCCGAGCGCGCCGTGAAGCTGAACATCCCCTGCATCGCGCTGTTTCCCTATACCGAGCCCAGCTTGCGCGACGAGCACGGCTCCGAGGCGCTGAATCCGGACAATCTCGTGTGCAAATCGGTGCGCGCCATCAAGAAGGAATTTCCCGGCCTCGGCGTGCTCTGCGACGTGGCGCTCGATCCCTTCACCAGCCACGGCCATGATGGATTGATCGAGGACGGCCGGATCCTCAACGACGAGACCGTCGCGGTGCTGGTGCGGCAGGCGCTGGTGCAGGCCGAAGCCGGCTGCGACATCATCGCACCGTCCGACATGATGGACGGCCGCGTCGGCGCCATTCGCGAGGGGCTCGACGCTTCGGGGTTTCTCGACGTGCAGATCATGTCCTACGCCGCGAAATATGCTTCCGCTTTCTACGGCCCGTTCCGCGACGCCATCGGCTCGGCCAAGACGCTGACCGGCGACAAGCGCACCTATCAGATGGACAGCGCCAATTCCGACGAGGCCCTGCGCGAGGTCGAGCTCGACATCGCCGAAGGCGCCGACATGGTGATGGTGAAGCCCGGGATGCCCTATCTCGACATCGTGCGGCGGGTCAAAGACACCTTCGCGATGCCGACCTTCGTCTATCAGGTGTCCGGCGAGTACGCGATGATCGCGGCCGCCGCCGGCAACGGCTGGATCGACGGCGATCGGGCGATGATGGAAAGCCTGCTGGCGTTCAAGCGCGCCGGCGCCGACGGGATTCTCACCTATTTCGCGCCGCAGGCGGCGGAAAAGCTGAGGATGCAGGGCTGACGCGCTTGGTCTGAGGATTCGCGGGATCAATGCGGATTGGTAACGGACGCGAAGGTCTTGCAAGCGCTTTTCGCGATCTCCATGTCCTGCAAGGTGATGGCACAGTCGGGAGGACTGATCATGTCTGACAGCGGTTCGGGTAACACGGGTGGCGGCGCCTGGCGCAACGGCGGTGCGGCGAATTTTCGGCCGCATGCCTTCGATCCCCTGTTGCAGCCGGAATTGTTTCGCGGCGTGCTGACGCGGCGGGTGTTCGCGTTCCTGATCGACCTCGTGGTGCTTGCCGTCCCGGTGATTCTGGCCTGCGTGTTCATTGCCCTGTTCGGCGTGGTCACGCTGGGACTTGGCTGGGCGCTGTTCTGGCTGGTGTCGCCGGCCTCGGTGATCTGGGCGCTGATCTATTACGGCGCGTCGCTCGGCGGGCCGAATTCGGCTACCCTAGGCATGCGGGTGATGGATCTGGAGCTGCGCACCTGGTACGGCGCGCCGAGCTATTTTGTGCTCGGCGCCATGCACGCGGTGCTGTTCTGGGTATCGGTTTCATTCCTGACGCCGCTGATTCTGCTGATCGGGCTGTTCAACGGCCGCCGGCGCCTGCTGCACGATATCATCCTGGGAACCGTGGTTATCAACAGCTCGGTCCGTACCCAGGTGGCGCAACCGGCGCGAACGTTTTGACCGGACGTTCTGACATCGGTAAACCGATTGACCGTCAGCCTTTGCGGCGCGATGCTGCACGCTGCTGTTTCGGAGGCTGATGACATCCCGTGACCCAGCATTCGCGTGACACCCCGCAATTCTATCTGACCGCGCCCTCGCCCTGCCCGTATCTGCCGGGCCGGCATGAGCGCAAGGTGTTCACGCATCTGGTCGGCGACAAGGCCGGCGATCTCAACGACCTGCTCACCCATGGCGGCTTCCGGCGCAGCCAGTCGATCGCCTACCGCCCGGCCTGCGACCAGTGCCGCGCCTGCGTTTCCATTCGCGTCATCGCCAACGAGTTCCGGCCCTCGCGCAATTTTCGCAAGATTCTCGCCCGCAACGCCGACATAACCGGCGAACAGCGCAGCGCGGTGCCGACCTCGGAGCAATATTCGGTGTTCCGCGCCTATCTCGACCAGCGGCATCGCCATGGCGGCATGGCCGACATGACCGTGCTCGATTACGCGATGATGGTGGAGGACAGCCACGTCGAAACCCGCATCATCGAATATCGCCGCCGCGGCGTCGACATCAGCATCACCGGCAAGGCCGGGGATCTGGTGGCAGTTGCGCTGACCGACGTGCTCAGCGACGGGCTGTCGATGGTGTATTCGTTCTTCGAACCATCCGAGGAAAACCGCTCGCTCGGCACCTTCATGATTCTCGACCACATCACCCGCGCCAGACGACAGGGACTGCCTTACGTCTATCTCGGCTACTGGATCGAAGGCTCGAAGAAGATGGACTACAAGGGCCGCTTCCTGCCGCAGCAGCGCCTCGCCCCCTCTGGCTGGCTGCGCATCGATGCATCGGGCGAAGTGCCGTCCGAACCGCAGGATTGAATTCGAAGACCGCCTCATCCTGTTGAGCCGCGCGCCGCGCGGCGTCTCGAAGGATGATGGTGCGGCTCATGGCTCGAGACGCGCGCGAGGATGCGCGCTCCTCGCCACGAGGGATCATCCGCTGACGAAATCGAACACCAGTTTGGCGTTGAGCGCGATGATGACAGCCGCGGTCAGCGCGGCCAGCGCCGTCAGCCAGCGCGGTGCCGTGAACGACCCCATCTTGGCTCGGCTCGCGGTGAACATCACCAGCGGCACCACGGCAAACGGCAGTTGCAGGCTGAGCACCACCTGGCTGAAAATCAGCAACTGACCGGTGGCCTTCTCGCCGGCCCAGATCGTCACGATGACAGCCGGCACGATCGCGATGCCCCGCGTCAACATGCGGCGCTGCCATGGCGCGATGCGCAAATTGAGAAAACCCTCCATCACGATCTGACCTGAGAGCGTCGCGGTAATGGTCGAGTTCAGGCCGCAGCACAGCAGTGCCACCGCAAACAGCGTCGGCGCCATGGTCGAGCCGAGCAACGGCGCCAGGAACGCGTGGGCCTGATCGAGTTCGGCGACGTCGATCTTGCCGACCCGGTGAAAGGTCGCCGCGGCCAGGATCAGGATCGACGCGTTGATGACAAGCGCCAGACACAGCGCGATCGAGGAATCGATGGTCGCGAGCTTGATCGCCTCGCGCTTTTCCTCGATGCCATCGCCGTAGCCGCGGGTCTGCACCAGCCCGGAATGCAGATACAGATTATGCGGCATCACCGTCGCGCCGAGAATGCCGAGCGCCAGATACAGCATCTGACGGTTGGCCAGGATATCGGTGGTCGGCGCAAAGCCTCTGAGCACCTCGCCCCAGTCGGGATCGGCCATGGCGATCTGCACGGCAAAGCACGCCGCGATCACGCCCAGCATCGTCACCACGAAGGCTTCGATCCAGCGAAAGCCGAACGCCTGCAGCGCGAGAATCAGAAACACATCGGCCGCGGTGATGATCACCCCGATCTGAAGCGGAATGTGGAACAGCAGATTGAGGCCGATGGCGGTGCCGATCACTTCGGCGAGGTCGGTGGCGGTGATGGCGATTTCCGCCGACAGCCACAGCGGCAACGACACCAAGCGCGGAAAGGAATCGCGGCAGGCCTGTGCGAGGTCGCGCCCCGCGCCGACGCCGAGCCGCGTGCACAGCGACTGCAGCACGATCGCCATCACGTTGGACAACAGCGCGACCGTCAGCAGCGCGTAGCCGAACCTGGAACCGCCGGCGAGCGAGGTCGCCCAGTTGCCGGGATCCATATAGCCGACCGCGACCAGATAGCCCGGACCGAGAAACGCCAGCAGCTTGCGCCAGAACGGTCCCTGCTTCGCCGTCCGCACAGTCGCGAACATGCCCGCCAGCGACGGCTCGCCCCGCTCCCCGCGCCAGCCTGACCCATCCAGCGGCGGGCTTGCGGCGACCTTTGGCGGGGAATCAGGGGGCAAATCGGCGGATCGTGCATCCATTTCAGCAAGATGACGGATAAGTGCTTTTATTGCAACTCATTTGCAACTGCATCTAGAGCGACGGCGCTGTCGGGAAGCGGGTGGCTTGGCCGTCTTGGGGACCTGACAATGCCAGCAGCGAAAATGCAAGGAATCCAGCCATGTCCGCGATCGACAGCGCCCTCCACCTGCCGCCGACCTTCAACCGCCTGGCCTGGTCCAATCTGGCGGCGCAATCCGCCGAACAGATCGCGCTGGCCGCGGCCCCGATCGTCGCGGTGCTGCTGCTCGGCGTCGGCGAAGGCCAGACCGGCCTGCTGCAGACCGCGCTGACGCTGCCGTTCGTGTTGTTCGCGATCCCGGCGGGCCTGCTCGCCGATCGTATCTCGCGGCGCTGGCTGATGGCGGGCGCGGAAGCCTTGCGCGCCACGGCGCTACTCGCAATCCTCATGCTGATCTGGCTCGACCTGCTGACGCTGCCGCTGCTCGCGCTATCAGGCTTTGCCGCGGTATGCGGCACGGTCGCCTATAGCGTGGCGGCGCCCGCGCTGGTGCCGTCGCTGGTTCCCTCAAGATTATTGCCCGCGGCGAATGCGCGGATCGAACTCGCGCGCACGATCGCATTTGCCAGCGGCCCGGCCCTGGGCGGCGTGCTGGTGGGATGGCTTGGCGCGGCGCCGGCTTTCGTATTTGCCGCGGCCCTCTCGGTCATGGCGGTGGTGCTGCTGTCGGGAATTTACGAGCCCGCGCGCGAACCGGCGCCGCGGCGCCATCCGCTGCAGGACATCATGGAAGGCGCTGACTTCGTGTTGCATCATCCGCTGCTGCGGCCGGTGTTTGTCACCCAGTTCATCTTCAACACCGCTTCGTTCCTGCTGCTGGCGGTATTCGTGCCCTATGCGGTGCGTCATCTCGGACTGTCCGCAACGGGCGTCGGCACCACGCTTTCGATGTACGGCGTCGGCATGGTGGTGGGCGCATTGCTGGCGACGCGGGTGATGCGGCGGCTGCCATTCGGCACCGTGATCGCGCTGGGGCCGGTGACCGGTTTTGTTGCCGCCGCTGTGATGGCGCTCACCACGGTTGTTGCCACGCCGCTATTGGCGGGCCTGAGCTTCTTCCTGCTCGGCGCAGGTCCGATCCTGTGGGTGATCAGCACCACGACATTGCGGCAATCGGTGACGCCGCCGCGGCTGCTGGGGCGGGTTTCGGCGATCAACATCATGAGCTATGGCGCGCGGCCGGTCGGCGCCGCACTCGGCGCCATCGTCGGCGGGTTTTATGGCGCGGAGGCGTGCCTCTATCTCGCCGTGGCGATCTTCGGCGCGCAGGCGCTGGTGATCCTGATGTCGCCAGCGGTCGCGCTGGCGCGGCAGCCGGAGATGATCGGCGAGCCGGCGAAGGCGTAGCGCGGCTTTTCACGCCGAGCGGCGCCAAGAATTTTAACGGCCGTGGTGAACAACTCACGATTTCTCCGCAACGATCACAAGGCTTGGCACGGGCACGCCTCTCTCGTAGCGGATCGATTGCTGTTCAAGCTGTAACACCACAAGACCGGCTGCCTCGATCGACGCGCGCACATAAGAAGCACTATGAGCGTAGCGCCTGCCCTCGCCCATAATAAAACCGTCGCCGTCGTGCCTTTCCAAGGTGAAAGCCAAAAGGCCGCCGGAAGCCAGAACACGGCTCGCTTCCTTCAGAACCGGAAAGAGATCGGCGACATAGATCATCGCGTCGGCGGAGAGGACGAGCTCTACGCCGGAGTCAGGCGTCGTACGCAGACCCTCCAGCATATCGGTCACTTTAAGCTGGGCATAGAGACCCGTGGCGCGTGCCTTTTCGATCATACCCGGCGAAAGGTCGATGCCGATGAATTGATCGACCATTTTAGCAAAGGCGACCGCCGCCAGTCCTGTACCGCAACCGAGATCGATCGCGTGTTTGAAATTGGCCGGCTTCTGATGCGCTTGGCACGCGGACCGCACCGCCTCAAACAACACCGAGGGTCCGCGATATCCAAGACTCTCCACCAGAGCGGTGTCGAATGTAGCCGCATATTGATCGAACAGCAAACGCACATAGGCAGGTGGCATTTCGGACAATTCGTCAGCGCCCAGCCGCATCAGTTCGACGCTCGCACCGAACGGATCGGAAGGATCTATTTCACGCGCCCGGCGTAAGGCCTTGATCGCGCCGTCACGATCCCCGAGTTGCTCAAGCACTTTTCCAAGCAACCGCCAGACAGATACACGGTCCGGCTCTAACTCAGATGCCCGCCGATAGCTAGCCGCTGCCTCTGCAGTCCTACCGAGATTGCGCAGGCAATCACCTTTGACACAGAGAGCTTCAGCCTGATCCGGGGAAATGGCCAGCGAAAGATCGCACTTGGCGAGCGCCTCCTCATACCGGCCTAATTCGAGCAAGACGCCGCCGCTCAGAGCTGATGCCTCCGCATTGTTGGGATCGAGCGTAAAAGCATGCTCATAGGTCAGCAACACTTCATCGTATCGACGCTGTATTCGCAGCAGGTTTCCTAATTTGATCCAACCCGCGGCCCGATTTGGAGCCAGCTTGATCGCGATGTCGAAGCTTTTCCTGGCGTCATCCAACTTGTTCTGGCCTCGAAGCAGCTCCCCGAGATTCAAGAAATATTCGTGATTGTTCGGATTGCATCTGATTGCCGAGGCGATCAGATCGACGGCCAAATCCAGCCTGTTGGTCTGCCAGTGGACCAAACCAAGAAGATGGAGCGAATCCGCGTGCTTCGGATCAAGCGTTAATGCCTGCCGACAGCGGTCTTCGGCCGGTCCATATCGTTTGGACAAAAAGTGGCGCACGGCGGCGTCGTACAGATCGGTCGGAGAGCGCTTTGTTCTGCTCTGCTCATGGCTTTTGAAACGAGGTCGAAGCCGGCCCATTGTATACGTCCTTTGGAATTGAGACCGACCAACGTAGCGTTGTTGCAAAGACCCGAATCAATTCCACGATATACCCAACTCCTAACGAAGAGATAGCGCGTACACGACTGCGTACGGCTGCTCGATCAGGCAATCGTCGGCTGGGAAACCGGCTTTTCAAAATAGATCGTATACGCGAGGTGGCCTCCAATGCGGAGCTTTTCGCAAAAGCCGACGAGGGAGGCGAGCGCCGTCACCTTGCCGCGCCGTTGAAAATGCGGATCGGCGATCACCTCCGTGACGGCCAACACGCCGCTGGGCTTCAGCGCACCGAATATCTCCCTGAGTGCGGCTTTCGGGTCAGGGGTTTCAATATTTCCTCTGCCAAGCAATTGGAAGTTTCCGAACCCGCTTTATATGATATATATCATGTAAAGATGACGGGAGCTTCCATGGCCGACCAGACCGTTTCGACGATTACCGCCGCGCCGCGTCCGGAGGTATCCTCCACCTTCCTGCAGATCGCGGTTCTCGCCGCCCTTTCGGCGACCGGAATGCTGGCCACCAACATCCTGCTGCCCTCGCTGCCGCAGATGGCGGCATCCCTGAAGGTCTCGAGCGCATCGGTCGGCTTCTGGCAGATGTTGGGGGCTGCGATCGGGGTTTGGCTCGCCGCAACGGTTTCACACGATGCGATGTTCGCACTCGGTATCGTGTTGACGGTCGCTTTGCTTTTAGCGCTCGGGCTCTACACGATGCGGGCTAAAGGCAGATCAGCCGGCTAAGCCCATGCTAGCGATAGACCAGAATCGGGACCGAGGTATGGGTCAGCACCTTGAGGGTTTCGCTGCCAAGGATCGCCGAAACTCCGCGCAAGCCATGGGATGCCATCACGACGAGGTCGCAACCGTTTTTCTTCGCGGTGTCGACGATCGCCTCATAGGGCTTGTCGTGTTCGATACACAACGTGCTGCAATCGACGCCAGCCTCGATAGCGTTGTTTTTGATGTTATCGAGATACTTTGCGGTCTGCGTAGCGACCAGTGCCTTGTATTGATCCAAAGCCCCCGAGACGATGCTCCGATCGACGACGAGGGAGTTAAGCGGTGTCGATACCACGAGGGCAGTCACTTTGGCCCCGATCGCTTTCGCCAAAGCGATCCCGTGTTTCATCGCAGCCTTCGACAGCTCCGACCCGTCAGTGGGAAGCAAAATGTGCTTGTACATGGTGCATCTCCCCCCGTCCTGCGTCTCGCATGCTATGCAGACAGGACCGAGGCCAAATGCATTGATATGAATCAATCCGGCTCATCCCCGGCCGGGCCGAAAGGCCTGCGACAATCGTCCCTGCCTTCATCGCGTTGGTATCGGACGGGCCGCCTAAGAGGCTGCGCCTGGCCGCGCGACGATCTCGCCGTCCTCTTTCACGAACGATGCGACGGGATGCTCGAGCAGATCGAGCACCGCCTCCGACGGTCGGCACAGTCTGGTGCCCTTCGGCGTCACGACGATCGGCCGGTTGATCAGGATCGGATGCGCCAGCATGAAATCGAGCAATTGGTCGTCACTCCACTTCGGATCGGCAAGCCCAAGTTCCGCGTAAGGCGTGCCTTTCTCGCGCAACAGCGCGCGCACCGGGATTGCCATCGCCTTGGCCAGTTCGACCAAGCGCGCGCGGCTTGGCGGATTCTTCAAATACTCGATGACCTCCGGCGCTTCGCCGCTTTGCCGGATCATCGCCAGCGTGTTGCGCGACGTGCCACAGGCCGGGTTGTGATAGATTGTCACGCTCATGCCTGTGCTTCCTTCTTGATGGCCACCGAAGTGCCGGCGCCGGCCTCGTACCAGCCGCGCGACGCCTTCACCAGATAGACCACCGAAAGCATCACGGGCACCTCGACGAGCACGCCGACCACGGTGGCCAGCGCCGCCCCGGAGTTGAGGCCGAACAGGCTGATGGCGGCGGCGACCGCGAGCTCGAAAAAGTTGCTGGCGCCGATCAGCGCCGCCGGCGCGGCGACGCACCAGGCCACGCCGAAGCGCCGGCTCAGCCAATAGGCCAGTCCCGCATTGAAATAGACCTGGATCACGATCGGCACTGCCAGCAGCACGATCACCAGCGGCTGGGCGATGATCTGTTCGCCCTGGAAGCCGAACAGCAGCACCAGCGTGGTCAAGAGCGCGACCAGCGACACCGGCTGCAGCACCTGCTGTGTCCGCTGCAATGCCGCCGGCCCGGTGCTGACAAGCGCGCGCCGCCATAGCTGCGCGACGATAACGGGCACCACGATATACAACACCACCGAGATCAGCAGTGTCGCCCAGGGCACGGCGATCGAGGCGACGCCGAGCAAGAGCCCGACCAGCGGCGCGAACGCAAACACCATGATGACGTCGTTGAGCGCGACCTGGCTCAGGGTGTAATGCGGCTCGCCCTCGCACAGGTTCGACCACACGAACACCATCGCCGTGCATGGCGCCGCCGCCAGCAGAATGAGCCCGGCGATATAGGACGGTATTTGCGCCGGTGGCAGCCATGGCGCGAACAGATGGCCGATGAACAGCGAGCCCAGCAACGCCATCGAGAACGGCTTCACCGCCCAGTTGATGAACAGCGTGACGCCGACGCCGCGCCAGTGCTCGCGCACCTGGCCGAGCGCACCGAAGTCGATCTTCAGAAGCATCGGGATGATCATCAGCCAGACCAGCCCGGCCACCGGCAGATTGACCCGCGCGATCTCCGCGCTCGCAATGGCTGCGAACAGTCCGGGCAGCAGATGCCCGAGCGCGACGCCCGCGACAATACACAGCGCCACCCACAGCGAGAGATAGCGTTCGAACAGGTTCATGGCGTCACGCCACGTCCGGGCGCGACGCGGTGGCACCCTCCGCCCCGCCGATATCGCGCAGCCGCGTTCCGAGCGAGAGACGATCGATGCTGCCCAACGGCAGGCTTGTGAAGATGGCGATTCGATTCCTGAGATAGCGCAGTGCTGCAACGAACGCCGCTTCCTTTTGAATTGCCGTACCCTCGATTTCGGCCGGGTCCTCAATGCCCCAATGCGCCGTCAAGGGTTGGCCGGGCCATACCGGGCAAGACTCGCCAGCCGCGTTGTCGCAAACCGTAAAGACGAAATCCATCACGGGCGCATCGGGCGCTGCGAATTCCTCCCAGCTCTTCGAGCGTAAACCGTCTGTGGGGTAATCCAGGCTGTTGAGCACCTTGATGGCAAGCGGATTCACCGTCCCCTTCGGCTGGCTGCCGGCGGAAAACGCGCGGAAGTGGCGGCGGCCGTCCTTCCGCAAGATGGATTCAGCCAGGATCGAACGCGCGCTGTTGCCGGTGCACAGGAAGAGAACGTTGTAGATGCGCTCAGACATGGGTTTTCTCCTGGGCTTTCCTCTTCGGCTTCGGCGGACAACAAGGCGTCAGGCTTTCGATCAGCGGCGCGCATATTTCCGGCCGTCCGTCGCAACAATCCCTCAGCATGAACAGCACCACGGCCTGAAAGCGCTTCAGATCGGCGCGATAGACAATCGAGCGGCTGAACCGCTGCGCCGACAGCAGTCCCGCGCGGGACAGGACCGAAAGATGCGATGACATGGTGTTCTGCGGGACCGCCAGTGCTCTGGCGATGTCGCCCGCCGCGAGTCCTTCCGGCTCGTGCTTCGCCAGCAATCGAAACACGTCAAGTCGCGTCGACTGAGCGAGCGCCGCCAGCGCGAGAATGGCATCTTCTGATTCCATATATCCAGACTTATGGATATTTTGGCATTTGTCAACGAGGCCCGTGACCCAGGCAATCTCGGCGCTCATTGCAGTGCTGCAATGGTCGCCAACGTGATCGCACTAGCAGCATTTGTTATTCTCTTGTACCGGCGGACAGGGAACCGAACCGTAAGAGCAAAACACGCAGCAATCGCCTGCGAGCGGCTTCAGTCTCTCGCCGCAGCCCTTGCAGTCATAGAAGAACTGGCAGGCGTCGGTCGGCATGGTCTCAACGGATTGATGGCCGCATTTCGGGCACGTAAGCGTTGATTTCAACTGCATGAGCGGCTTGTCACTTGCTGGCGTGCTTCCAAAGTAGCCAAATATCGCACTGCGGAGAGCGGGAAATTATATGGGCGATGGAACCACTGATATAGCGGGGATCGATATACCCTCTACCAACCCGGTATTTCTGACCGTTGTGGGGGTTCATGTCCTGCTGGGGCTCGCCTGTACGGTCACAGGCGCTATCGCGATGCTAAGTCAGAAACGTGCAGGTCGCCATCCCCGCAACGGGACGATCTATTTTTGGTGTCTGGCTGGAGTCTTCCTGACTGCGGCCGGCCTGGCTGCGGTGCGCCGGGCGGAGGACTACCACTTGTTTGTCCTCGGAGCGTTGTCGTTTGCGGCGGCTTATCTGGGCCGCCAGGCCAGACGGCGGCGCTGGCGCCATTGGGTCAGGCTTCACATCACCGCCATGGGAGCATCCTACGTTTTGCTTCTGATCGCGTTTTACGTGGACAACGGCAAGAGCCTGCCGCTCTGGAAAGAGCTTCCTCCCACTGCATATTGGCTATTGCCCGCGGCCATCGGGATTCCCCTGATCGGCCGTGCCCTGCTGTGGCATCCGCTGGCGGATCAGCCGGACCCGCTCTGATCAAAACAGCGCTCTGTCGGCCGCTGCAATCTGTATTTCCATTATTCTAGAAATATGATTGACAGCATCGCCGGAGCGTGAAATATTATCGGCATGAAACTGGACGACGCCGCCGCACATCTCGAAGCCCTGGGCAATCCCACCCGGCTCAAAATCTACCGCACGCTGGTTCGCGCCGGCGATGCGGGGCTGTCGGTCGGCCGCCTGCAGGACAGGCTGAAGATCGCGCCCTCAACGCTGTCCCATCACATCAAGGCATTGATGGTGGTCGGCCTGATCAATCAGGTGCGCGATGCAACCACCCTGGTTTGTCATGCCAACTACGACGTGATGCGGGGTCTGGTGGATTTTCTGGTCGCCGAATGTTGCACCGAGACCGCCGAGAGCAAGGACACAAAGACGGCGGCATGATTTCTTTTGGCCTTGAATTTCGATATTTCTAGTTCGATGGGAGAATACCATGAGTGAAGCAAAGACTGTCGCCATCGTCGGAGCCGGCCCGGTCGGGCTTGCCGCCGCTGCGCATGTGCTGGAGCAGGGCCTTCGGCCCATCGTGCTGGAAGCCGGCGCCAACATTGGACACGCCGTGCGCCAATGGAGCCATGTGCAATTGTTCTCGCCCTGGGAATACAACATCGATCGCGCCGCCGCGCGCCTGCTGGCGACAACGGGCTGGAATTCGCCCGAGCCGGACCGGTATCCGACCGGCGCCGAATTGCTCGAGCGCTATCTTGAACCGCTCGCAACCAGGACGGTTCTCAGGACACACATCCACACGTCGAGTCGTGTCACCGACATCAGCCGCGTCGGCTTCGACAAACTCAAGACCAGGGGCCGCGAAGCCGCGCCGTTCGAAATTCGCTATCAGAACGGGCAAGGCCCCAAAATCGTGCGGGCTGATGCCGTCATCGACGCATCGGGCACCTGGCATTCGCCAAATCCGGCGGGCGCGAACGGCCTCCGCGCCATTGGCGAACGGCAAGCGGCAGACAAGATTGCTTACGGGATGCCGGACGTGCTGGGAAAAGACCGCGTCCGCTATGCGGGCAAGACGATCGCGGTGCTGGGCGCGGGACATTCCGCGATCGGCACGCTCACCGATCTCGCGCAGCTCGCGGCGCAATCGCCGGAGACCAAGCCGATCTGGCTGCTGCGTGGCAACGATCCCGCAAAGGCATTCGGAGGCGGCGCGAATGACAAGCTCGCCGCCCGCGGCGAGCTTGGCACCGCGTTCGCCGCGCTGGTCGCGGCGGGCCAGATAAAGGTGGAGAGCGAATTTCGCGTTTCGCATCTGACCGCTGACGGCCCTCGCCTCATCGTCGGCACCGGCGCCGGTTGTTGCGGTCGTCATGTGGTCGTCGACGAGCTGATTGTTGCAACCGGTTTCCGGCCCGATCTGGATTTCGTGCGCGAGCTCCGCATCCAGCTCGATCCGGCCATCGAATGCCCGGTTGCGCTGGCGCCGCTGATCGATCCGAACGAACACAGCTGCGGCACCGTGCGGCCTCATGGCGCGCGGGAACTGGCCCAGGCTGAACCGGGCTTCTATTTCGCGGGCATGAAATCCTACGGACGCGCGCCCACCTTTCTGATGATCACGGGATACGAACAGGTCCGCTCGATTGCCGCCGACATCGCCGGCGACCGCGAGGCCGCAGAACGCGTCGAACTGGTGCTGCCCGAAACCGGCGTCTGCAGTCGATCGGCGACGCCTGGCGCGGGCGAATGCTGCGGTGGCCCGGCATTATCGGGTGTTGACGCCTGTTGCGTGGCGGATGCAAATGCCAAACAACAGGGCAAAACGGGGTGCGGGTGCGCGTCCTAGACGCACAGGGGTGAGCGGTATTTCGTTAGAGGGTCGGCCTGTCATCATCGCGATGTGTGTGGGGCAGCTTGGCAGCCTGCTTCCACACGTCGTTGTGCCGTCCATTCTTGCCGCCTTCCTTATTCCGGAATGGCATCTGAGCGGCGCGCAGGCGGGCCTCTTGGCGGGCTCTGGCGCCGCAGGTTACATGTGCGCCGTGCCGGTGCTGGCAACACTGACCGATAGAATCGATGCGCGAAAGATCCTGATCGCAGGATCCGCGCTGAGCGCACTCGGCACCCTGTTATTCGGCATTTATGCCGAAGGACTTTGGTCAGGGGCGTTCTGCAATGCGATTGCAGGCGTAGGCTTTGCGGGAGCCTACATGCCCGGCCTCAAGGCGCTGACTGACCGCCTTGCACCGGGCGATTCATCCCGCGCGATCACGCTGTACACCTCCAGCTTCTCATTCGGCGTCGGCTTGTCCTTTCTGATTTCTCAGCTTGTCGCGGATCGCTGGGGCTGGCGCACCGCATTCCTTGTGACGGCCGCTGGCCCGCTCGTGATGCTGATAGTCTGCTTGCTGTTGCGGCCGGTCGAGCCAAAGCCTGCGGGCCGCCTGCTGGATTTTGCGCCGGTGTTCCGCAACACCAAAGCGATGGGGTTCGTTCTAGGATATGGCGCCCACTGCTTTGAGCTTTACGGAATAAGAACCTGGCTGGTCGCGTTCTGGACGTTCGTCGCCATGAAGAATTCAGCCTCCTCCATTTTAACGCCGATTGTCGTCAGCGTTGTCTTCTCCCTGCTCGCCATGCCCGCAAGCATTCTCGGCAACGAATTTGCGCTCAGGTTTGGCCGGCATCGCGCGATCACGGTCGTCATGTTCAGCTCCGCTCTGGTGGCGCTGCTGATTGGAATATTTGCCGACAAGTCGCCGTGGTTCCTGCTGCCCTTGATGCTGGTTTATGCGATCACGGTGCCAGCCGATTCCGGCGCATTGACATCCGGAATGGCGATGGCCGCAAATCCCGACTATCGCGGGGCGACGATGGCCACGCATTCGACCGTCGGCTTCAGCCTGTCCGCGCTTGGCGCGTGGGGCATCGGTGTCGCGCTGGATGCTGCGGGCGGTCCGCTTGATCCATCCGCCTGGACGGCTGCGTTCTCGGTGTTGGCGGCCGGTATTCTGCTTGGTCCGGTGGCGCTCTATTGGTCCAGAACAATGACGCTGCAGCCATGAGCGGGCGCCAGCTTCCCATCATTCTGGCGCTCGGCACCACGCAAACGCTGGCGTGGGCCTCCAGCTACTACCTGCCGGCGATCTTGGCCGATCCGATCGCGCGCGATCTCGGCGTCTCCAGCAACTGGATATTCGCGGCCTTCTCGGCATCGCTGGTGATTTCCGCACTGCTCGGCCCGCGCGTCGGCCGGCAGATCGACCTCGTCGGCGGCCGGCAGGTGCTGTCGATTTCCAATTTGACGCTGGCCGCGGGACTGGCGCTGCTCGGCGCCACCTATTCGATCCCGGTGCTGGTCGTTGCCTGGCTGCTGCTAGGCGTCGGCATGGGATTTGGCCTGTACGATGCAGCCTTCGGTGCGCTCGGGCGCATCTATGGCGATTCGGCGCGCCGGGCGATCACGGGCATCACGCTGATCGCGGGTTTCGCCTCTACCGTGGGATGGCCGCTGACCGCCTGGGGACTGGAAACCATCGGATGGCGCAACACCTGCTTCGCATGGGCGGCGGCGCATATTCTGCTCGGCCTGCCGATCAACTTCTTCATGTTGCCCGCTGTAAAGGGTGCGAAGGCGGCGGTAGCGGCATCCATCAAGCCTCACATCCCGATCGATCGCACCATGATCCTGCTGGCGTTCGCCTTTGCGGCGGCCTGGAGCGTCACCGGCGCGATGGCGGCGCACCTGCCACGAATTCTTGAAGCCGCGGGAGCGACGACCCTGCAGGCGGTGTCGGCCGGCGCGCTGATCGGTCCGGCGCAGGTGTTTGCCCGCATGGTCGAGGCGAGTTTCCTGAGCCGCTATCATCCGCTGCTGTCGACCCGGCTCGCCTGTCTGACGCACCCGATCGGCGCCGTCGTCGTCGCGTTCGGGGGTGGCGCGGCAGCAAGCGCGTTCGCGATCTTTCACGGCACCGGCAACGGCATCCTGACCATTGCCCGCGGCACGCTGCCGCTGGCGATCTTCGGCCCGCAAAATTATGGCTATCGCCTCGGCATTATCGGCGCGCCGGCGCGGATGGCGCAGGCGGCAGCGCCATTGGCGTTCGGTCTGCTGATCGACACCATGGGCAGTCGCATCCTGATCGTCTCTTCCGCGCTCAGTCTGTCGGCCCTGCTGGCGCTGTCGCTGCTGCGCCAGCAGCCGGCGGCGCCATGAGCACGTATGCGCGGTGCGCATGTCATCCGGTGGCCGATAGATTTTCCCTTCCAATTTCTCACCATTTCAAGCAAAACCACCGCATGGAAGAAGAAACCGCTCCGGCGACTACGATCAGGGGGTTTGTACGGTGGGCGACGACGCTGCCGCAATCCATTGCGGTCTATCTGGTTTGCCTTCTCCTGATCGGCGGGCTTTCATTCTATGCCGGCACGCTGAAACCCAAGAAGGCAATCGGCATCGGGCCTCCACCGATATCCGCGCCTCGCAACTGAAGTTTCGAAAATGCGGCGTGAATGGGGCTTGCCGGAATGACACGCGACACAACGCCTTCGATCGTCAGAATTAATCCGCCCGAACTCGGCACGCCGCCCGGCTATTCCCAGATTGTCGACGTCAGCGCCGGCCGCATCATTTTCATTGCCGGCCAGACTGCGCTCGATCGGGATGGCAATGTGGTCGGCAAATCTGATTTTGCCGCGCAGGCGGCGCAGGTGTTTCGCAACCTTGGCTTTGCCCTGCAGGCGAGCGGATGCACGGCAACCAATCTGGTGAAGCTGACTGTGTTTCTCACCGACATGGACCATCTCACGCTCTATCGCGAGGCGCGCAACCGGTTCTTTGCCTCGGTCACGCCGCCGGCCGCGCCCGCGGTGACGCTGGTCGAGGTGTCGAAACTGTATGGACCGGATTTCATGATCGAGATCGAGGCCATCGCGGCGGTATGACGCTCATATGTATCTTGCGCGGCCGTTGCCGGCGTAGCTTTGGGCTGGGGACATCGCAGCCTCCCCATCAAATGGTGATCCCATTCAAGACTTGCTCACACTCGCACGTTGCCACAATGATCTATTCCATATTTCATTAAATTACCTTGCCGCCAAGCACACTTTTTTTCATGGGGATAAGATAATCTGAAACTGATTGCCGGCGAGCCAAGGCCAAGTATGTTTGCACTTTCATGCTGTGGAATCTGTAATGAAAGAAGCTGTCCGCTTACGCGAACTGGAAGCTGAGTGCCGTCAGCGTGCGCTGGGTGAGCCTGAAAGAAAATGGTACTGGCTCGCGCAGGCCGCAAAATACCAGGTCCAGGCCGACCAGCAAATCGCCTTTGATATTGAAGAATGCAACACCGCCGACTCTCCGGAAGTCATACTGGCTCAATGGCCGAATGGTCGTGATGAACGACGACGACTTTTCTGCGCGACCCGTGAACAGCTTGACGGATTTTATCGCCCTGAAGACCGCCGACAGGATTCGTGCGTTACGGCTTCCTGACCTCTGTCGTAGCGATCCATATCCCGACGAATACGGCGACCAGTCCCAGGATAAGATTGAGAGTAATCGGCTCGCCGACCAGTTGGGCGGCGAGCAATCCCGCAGCGATCGGGTTGACGGTCATGGTGCTGGCAACGCGCGTGGGCGTCGCTCGCTCGAGCGCCATGACCCACAATATGAACGCGAGCGCGCCACCGCCGACTCCGAGATAGACGCCGGCAATCCATTGATGGGCGCCGAAGCTGCTTAAAACAGCGACGCTGCCTGTCAGCGATCCCACCAGGATCAGCGCCGCGGCGCCCGCTCCCATGCCGACGGTAAGAAACCCGAGCGCACTCGATCGTTGAATGAATGGGCGGGACCAGACGTTATAGAACGCCATGCACAGCACCGCGGCGGTCATGATGAGCTCGCCGCGCCACGCCCCGAGCGGCGCAGACGAAAGGCCGGATGCGAGCGCTGCAATGACGCCGAGGACGGCCACGCCGACGCCGGTCGATTTCCGCAGGGTCAGCGGCTCGATGCCGAGCAGAGCCCCGACCACCATGGTGTGCAGCGGCAGCGTCGCCAAAGCGAGACTGGCGCGGGCCGCGGTCGTGAAGCCGATCGCGATGTTATAGAGGACGAAAAACAGTCCGAAGAAACAAAGCCCCAACACGGCAACCGCAGCCCAGTCGTGGCGCGGCGGCCATCTCACCCCGAGGAAAAGCGCGGTCGGCAGCAAGCACGCAAATCCGATGCCCCATCGCAGGATGGCAAGCGTAATCGGATCGGCATTGCCGACCAGATAGCGGGTAATCGCTGCCGCGGTGCCACCGAGGCAGCTCGATGCCAATGCGATCGACACCCCGATCCATTCACCCACCCCCATTCTCCTGTGTCTCGCCGCGGCGGCCTATGGCATCTTGCCCGACGGCATCGATTCAGCAACTACCTGGCAGGTATTCATGTCGCGGCACAAAAGCTTTGCAGCCAGCCTGCGCTGGTGGCGCCGGCAGCGGGGCCTGTCGCAGCTCGATCTTGCCGGACGCACGGAAATCTCGCAGCGCCATCTGAGCTTCATGGAATTAGGGCGGGCATCGCCGAGCCGTGACATGGTGATGCGGCTTGCCGCCGCCCTCGACGTGCCGCTGCGCCAGCACAATGCTCTGCTGATCGCGGCCGGCTTTGCTCCGGTTTGGCGGCAGACCAATCTGGCCGCGCCCGAACTGAACCAAATTCGCAGCGCGCTGGATTACATGCTGGCCCAGCAAGAGCCGTTCCCTGCCGTTGCGGTCGATCGGCACTGGAACCTGCTCCAGAGCAATTCCGGCGCGGTACGCCTGGTTGAATTCCTGGTCGGACCGCTGCCACCCGATACGCCGGTCAATCTGGCCGATGCCCTGGTCGCACCTGACGTGCTGCGGCCGTATCTGGTGAACTGGGCGGACGTGGTTCGCTATTTCATCCGCAGCGTGGAAGCAGACGCCGCCGCTGACGGCACCCCCGAGACGGCGGCGCTTCTCGAACGGCTGCTCGGCTATCAGGGGGTGCGGGAGGCGGTCAGCGCTCCGACGAACGAATCGGCAATTACGCCGGTGCTTCCCATGCATTTCCGCAAGGGCAATATCGCGCTGCGACTGTTCACGACCATCGCGACGCTGGGAACGCCTCAGGACATCACGCTGCAGGAACTTCGCGTCGAGTGTTTCTTTCCGATGGATGACGCGACCGCCGACATCCTGCGCGGCTGGCTCGCGGAGGGCCAGTCCACGCCACCGCAGCTTGCGAAAACAAAAGCGCGCTGATTGTTTCGCCTCTATCGCGCGATCAATTGCAGGCTCAAAACCCCGAGCATGCGCGCGAAGCTGAAGACGTGATCCCGGCACACCGCGCGCGCGAGCTTTGACTGCCCTTCCGCCGAATCCTTCCCGCTCCCGAGCCGGCGGGCGTTGGGAACGGTGCGGATCATGGTCGGCACAAATCCGCTGCCGGCAAGTGCGATCGACCCCCATCCGATCCACCAGGGATTTTCGCCTTGCACGATCTCCGCGCAGATCGCCGCAAGGGTCAGCACCATCACCAATGCGACCAGCCGATTCATCGGATAGGCTTCGGTTGTGACCCGCCGATAGTAGGCCGAAATCGAGGCCAGCACCTCGGGCGGCAGCGGATCGCCGGCGTGCTTGCGCGTCTGCACGTCGAACATCAGATCGAACCACAATACGGCAAGCAGGAAACCGGCTCCCGCCGCGGCGAATGAATGCATGTCGGGACCCCAGTTTGAGACGGGCGCATTGACAGTCCGCGCCCGCGCGCCAGCGCTTGAGTGGATTCCGCCTGCGCACCGGGAATGGCCTGTGCGTTAAGCGCGGCCGGCATAACGAGCAGTGCCAGAAGAGCAATGGTGATTTTTGCGCAAGTGCGCGACGTGACGAACCGCTTGTGCCCTTCAGCTTCACGCAATGTCGCCTCCCGATTTTCGGCAAGCATCGACGAGAAGCGGAGCGTAGTCAAAGGGGATTGCTATTGTTCAGTCGACCCTGCTTCCGCAGGGACGACCAAATGCCCTACTCCACGCCGCGGCCGAATTTGTTCGACTTCGGAAAACCCTTCGGCGGCAGGCGACCGGCGTCGGCGCGGTTGCCGCGCCACTCCGCGAGCTCCTTCATCGTGGCGCTGAATTCGCGGCCGGCGGAGTCCTTCCAGGTCAGGCCGTCCCTGGCATTGAACGTCGCGACATCGGACAACCCGCCATCCCGGTATTTCTGCAGGCGAACGCCGCGGCCGCGCGCCATCTCCGGCACCTGATCGATCGGAAACAGCAGCATCTTGCGGTTGTCGCCGATCACGGCGACGGTATCGCCGGTGACGGTAGCGAGCGCGCGGGCTTCGTTGGGCATCTCGACGTTCAGCACCTGCTTGCCCTTGCGGGTGTTGCCGACGCAATCGTCCTCATTGACCACAAAACCCTGCCCCTCATGGCTCGCGATCAGAAATTTGCGCCCGCCGGTGTTGACGAACAGCGACACGATCGCGGCATCCTGCTCCATGTCGATGAACATCCGGATCGGCTCGCCGTGGCCACGTCCGCCCGGCAGCTTTGACACCTCGAGCGAATAGAATTTTCCGTTGGTTGCAAACAGCAGCAGCTTCGAGGTGGTCTCCGCAAAGAAGGCCGAGCCGAGCTGGTCGTCGGTCTTGAAGGTCAAGCCGGAGAGATCGGGAACCTGGCCTTTCAGCGCGCGCACCCAGCCCTTGTCGGAAATCACCACCGTGACCGGCTCGCGCTCGACGAAAGCCTCCTCGATCGCGGCGAGATCGTGCTCGGGCGCATCGGCGAACGCGGTGCGGCGCTTGCCGAGCGGCGTCTTCGGCCCAAAGAGATCGCGCACCTTGCGGACCTGCTCGCCGACCTTGGACCATTGCTCGGATTCGGAGGCGAGGATGGCCTTGATGCCCTTGAGCTCGCTGCGGAGATTCTTGTCCTCGGTGCGAATCTCGAATTCCTCGAGCTTGCGCAAACTGCGCAGCCGCATGTTGAGAATGGCGTCGGCCTGAATCTCGGTGAGCTTGAACGCCTTGATCAGCGCCGGCTTCGGCTCGTCCTCGCTGCGGATGATCTTGATCACCTTGTCGATGTTCAGATAGGCGATCAGATAGCCGCCGAGCACTTCCAGCCGATGCTCGATCTGTTCCTTGCGGTAGTTGGTGCGGCGCACCAGCACGTCGCGCAGATGGTCGAGCCATTCGCGCAGGCACTCGGCGAGGCCGAGCACCTTGGGGATGCGGCCTTTCACCAGCACATTGAGGTTTAATGGAATCCGGCTTTCCAGTTCGGTCAGCCGGAACAGCGATTCCATCAGCAATTCCGGATCGACCGCGCGCGACTTCGGCTCGATCACGAGGCGAATGTCTTCGGCGGATTCATCGCGGACATCGCCGACCAGCGGCAGTTTCTTCTCGTTCAGCAGTTCGGCGATCTTCTCGACCAGCCGGGATTTCTGCACCAGCCACGGAATTTCGGTGATGACCACGACCCAGGTGCCGCGCGCGCCCTCCTCCGTGCTCCATTTGGCGCGGGTGCGGAACGAGCCGCGCCCGGTCATGTAGGCCTCGGCGATGCTCTCCTTGGAATCGACAATGATGCCGCCGGTCGGAAAGTCCGGACCCTTGACCCATTTCAGCAGCGTCTTCGACTTCGCCTCAGGCTTGTCGATCAGATGCAGCGCGGCGTCGCAAAGCTCGGCCGCGTTGTGCGGCGGGATCGAGGTGGCCATGCCCACCGCGATGCCCTGCGCGCCGTTGGCGAGCAGGTTCGGAAATCCGCCGGGCAGAACGATCGGCTCTTTCGACTGGCCGTCGTAATTGGCGCGGAATTCGACGCCGTCTTCGTCGATGCCGTCGAGCAAGAGCCGCGCCACCTCGGTCATGCGCGCTTCGGTGTAGCGGTAGGCGGCGGGATTATCGCCGTCGATGTTGCCGAAATTGCCCTGCCCGTCGACCAGCGGATAGCGCGAGGAAAAATCCTGCGCCAGCCGCACCAGCGCGTCGTAGATCGACTGGTCGCCATGCGGATGGAACGAGCCCATCACGTCGCCGACGATTTTTGCGGATTTCTTGAACGGCGTGCCGGGATCGAGCCGCAGCAGGCGCATGCCGTAGAGGATACGGCGATGCACCGGCTTGAGCCCGTCGCGGGCGTCCGGCAGCGCGCGGTGCATGATGGTCGAGAGCGCATAAGCGAGGTAGCGCTCTTCCAGCGCATCGCGCAGCATCACCTCGTGGATTTCCGCCGGCTCCGGTGGAATCAGTCGTTTTCCCATGGGGACGAGTTAAACGCTGGAGGCGAATCGGGCAAGACGCGAATCGGTGCCCCCAAATCAAGGCGGCAACAAAGAACGCCATAACCGCCCCAATCTGCAACCACATCGCTAATCTGCGCCCCCTTGCCCACTGGCGCGCCACATTCTGCCGCCGATACTTGCCGCTCCCGTTCGACCGGATCAGTCATTCCGCCTCTAGCGCCACCCTGGCCCGGTGCCTGGTCACCGCATTGATAAAACCGTCGCGGGCGTCGGAATGGCCCTGCCCGCGCGGCTCCAGCACGTGACGCAGCAGGAACATTCCGGTGAGCTGAAAACCGTCCCTTAGGTCCTGGTCCGACCAGCCGTTCGGGCCGCCGCCGCCCTGGCGCAGGAACGGTGGCAGCCGCAGCAGCCGGTCGCGCCAGGGATCGCCGGCAGCCCGCGACACCGCGCCGCCGGATTTCGGCGACACGTAGATCAGCTCGGAGGTCTCGCCGGTCGCGGCACAGATTTCCAGATCGAGCCCGAAGCCGAGTTCGGCCAGCATCGCCAGCTCGAATTTGACGAGATGAATGGCGGCTTCGCCGACGTCGTCGAAGTCGTTCAGGGTGCGCTCGAGCATGTCGTAAATGTCTTCATGCGGATCGCGCTCCGGCAACAGCCGCGCCAGCGAGGCCAGATGCGTCACGCCGTAGACCGCGTGCGACGACGCCAGCACGGTGGCCGCGCGCAGCCTGGTACCCTCCATCACATAATAGCCGAGATGCTCGTCGAGCCGTGCCCGCCACACCGCGCGCACGCTGTTGCCGGGCTGCAGCATGGGGCGCATCCGTTTGCCGGAGCCGCCGCGCACCAGGCCGAGGTGGCGGCCATGGCCCCGCGTCAGGAGTTCGACGATGGCGCTGGATTCGCCATGCCGCCGCACCCCCAGCACGATGCCTTCGTCAGTCCATTCCATGGGTCAGAGCTTACAGGATTCTGCGGGGGCGCGCAGCCATCTAACCGCCGTCATTCCGGGGCGATACAAAGCATCGAACCCGGAATGACGATTGCTACGCGTTGAACCAGCCTTGCGCGTCGCCGGTAAAGGAAAAGAACAGCCCCGCGGCGGTCAGGGCGCATGAAACGATCTCGATGCCGCTATCGAGCTGCAGGCCGCTCTCGCCGATGATCTGCGGCAGCGAGATGACGGAAAGCACCAATGAGGCGACCAGCGCCCATCGCGGCCAGCTTTTCCGCCGCTGCGCGGCGAGCCAGACGAAGTAGACCAGCAACAGAATCAGGCCGGCCGCCATCACGGTGCCGGTCATGATCATCGATTCCGTCATCTCGGCGCTCGGCGTTCGATCCTGGAACGCGACCGACAACGCGTCGAGCGTCAGCGACAGATACAGCAGCACTTCGAACCACAGCACATTCTTGGGAACGTTCATCGGGAAGCCGGCTATTCCTTCGGGAACTCAAGTCCCATTTCACGGTAGCGGTTGGGGTCGTCGCCCCAGTTTTCGCGCACCTTCACGAACAGGAACAGATGCACGGGCACGCCCACGATCTCCGCGATTTCCTTGCGCGAATCCGCGCCGATCGACTTGATGGTGGCGCCGCCCTTGCCGAGCATGATCTTGCGCTGGCTTTCGCGCTCGACAAAAATCGTCTGCTCGATGCGGATCGATTTGTCCTTGCGCTCGGTCCAGCTATCGGTCTCGACGGTGGATTGATACGGCAGTTCCTGATGCAGCTGGCGGAAGATTTTTTCCCGCGTGATTTCAGCCGCCAGATGCCGCATCGGCGCATCCGACATCTGGTCCTCGGGGTAATGAAACGGCCCCGGCGGCACCATCTCCGCCAGCGTGCGGCGCAGGTCGTCGACGCCATCGCCTGACAGCGCCGAGACCATGAAGGTCTTGGCGAAACTCAGGCGGTCATTGGCTGCCTTGGTCAGCGCCAGCAGTTTTTCGCGCGGAACCAGATCGATCTTGTTCAGCACCAGAATTCGCTCATGACGAACGGTCGCGACCTTGGTGAGGATGGCGTCGGCCTCCTCGTCGATCCCCGCCCGGGCGTCGAGCAGCACGCAGACCAGATCGGCGTCATGCGCCCCGCTCCAGGCGGTGGACACCATGGCGCGATCTAATCTCCGTTTGGGCAGGAAAATTCCGGGCGTATCGACCAGGATGATCTGTGCGTTGTTCTCGATCACGATGCCGCGGATCAGCGCCCGCGTGGTCTGCACCTTGCGCGAGACGATCGTGACCTTGGCGCCGACAAGAGCGTTGACCAGCGTGGACTTGCCGACATTGGGGGCGCCGATCAGCGCGACAAAGCCGCAGCGCGTGGCCGCCGGCGCGGCATCGTCAGAGGCCTTATCCATCATTGTTGCCGCCGCTGACGCCTTCGCGCTCAATCATGACCGAGGCCGCGACCTTTTCGGCAGCGCGTTTGCTGCCGCCGACGCCTTCGGCCGGCGCGAGCCCCGGCAGGTCCACCGCAACGCGAAACTGCGGATCGTGATGCGGCCCGGTGCGCTCGATCTCGCGATAGACCGGCGTCGGCAGCCCCTTGCCCTGCGCCCACTCCTGCAGCACCGTCTTGGGATCGCGCAGCGGCCGCCGCGGCTTGCGCATCCGCTCGGTCCAGTTGCGCTCGACGAACTGCGCCGCAGCAGCATAGCCGCCGTCGAGAAACACCGCGCCGATCACCGCCTCGCAGATGTCGCCGAGCACGGATTTGCGCAAGCGCGCGCCCGCCCCGGCGCCGACCGCGCCCAGCTTGATGTCATCGAGCAGTGCTAGCGACTTCGCCACATCAGCGCAGCTCTCCTTGCGCACGAGATCGGCGAGCCGCTTCGATAGTTCGCCTTCATCGGCATTCGGGAACGCGCGATACAACATGTCGGACACGATCAGCCCGAGCACATGGTCGCCGAGAAATTCCATACGCTGGTAGCTGTCACCGCGCTTGCGCGCGGATTTCAACGCGGAAACGTGCGTGAAGGCGGTGGCCAGCAGGGTGGTATCGGCAAACTTATGCCCGATCCGCGCCTCGATCGCGGCAGCCGCCGCCTTGGCGCTGATCTTGCTGCGCTTCTTCTTCGCAGCCGCGGGTTCGCGGCCGGCGTCAGGCTGAGGACTGGCTTCGCCTGACGGCGACGATGCCTGGATATCAGGTGATTCGTCGTTCATCGCACGATTGAGAATATGCGATTCCAGCGCACCGCCGTGGGCCAGCGCCAGAACATCCAGGCGTGTTCGCCTTCGGCAATGGAGAAGAAGATCATCTGGGCACGGCCGACGATATTCTCGAACGGCACGTAGCCCACCGCCGACTGCACGCGGCTGTCGGTGGAATTGTCCCTGTTGTCGCCCATCATGAAGAAATGACCGGGCGGCACGGTGTAGACATTGGTGTTGTCGTAGAAACCGTTGTCGACGCAATCCAGCGACTCATAGCTGACGCCGTTCGGCAGCGTCTCCTTCCAGCGCTTTACCCGCGCGGTGGCGTCGGATCCGCAGGGATCCTCGCCGATGAAATCGCTCAGGCGCTCGCGGGTCACCGGCTTCTCGTTGATGTAAAGCAGCCCCTCCTTCATCTGGATGCGGTCGCCCGGCAGGCCGATCACGCGCTTGATGTAGTCGGTGGTATCGTCCTTCGGCAGACGGAACACGACGACATCGCCACGCGCCGGCTCGGAACCGAATAGGCGTCCCGAAAACAGCGGCGGCGACAGCGGTATAGAATAGTGGCTGTAACCGTAGGAATATTTCGAAACGAACAGATAGTCGCCGACCAGAAGTGTGGCCTTCATCGATCCCGAGGGGATGTTGAAGGGCTGGAACAGGAAGGTGCGGATCACGAGCGCGATCAGCAGAGCATGAATGACGACGCGGATGGTTTCACCCAAGCCGCTTTCAGATTTTGTCCCGGATGTCACGCTCATCGCTTTCCCGATTCCCGTCCCGGCGCGATTCCCCGCGCGGTGGCAGAACATTTTCCTCACGCGAATCGCCGTTCGCTTCGCGTCGAGAAAATGGTCCTGATTCTGATATTGAGAGCCAATCCCGGCGCTAACCTGAATTGGCTCGGTGTTCCCCCTAGTGTGGTGGTTCGGAGGTTCTCTTCAGCCTCGCTGAAAGGCCCTGAAGAGAACTTCCGAACCACCACACTAGAAATCATTTTTTCCGGTGTCTTTTGAATTCGAAGTTCGCCCCGCTGGCGCAGCGATATAAGCGAACTTCGGATTCAAGACACTAGTCGTTTTAGACGGTTGTTCGCAGCCGCGCAATCAATGGCCTTATCAAAACTTGCTAATCCATTGACAGGTCTAGGATTTTTAGTTTTGCGCCGGCCGCCGGACAGCCCTGCCCAAGCGGGTCACGGTTTGCCCGGATTGACCGCCGAAATTATGACGAAAGCCTGCGCCAACGGCCAGTCATCGGTAATGCTGAGGTCGATCCGCGCCTCATGGCCCTGTGGCGTCAGCGCCTCGAGCCGGGCCAGCGCCCCGCCCGTCAGTTGCATGGTCGGACGGCCGCCCGGCAGGTTCACCACCCCCATATCGCGCCACCAGACGCCACGCCGGATTCCCGTGCCGAGCGCCTTGGAACAGGCTTCCTTGGCAGCGAACCGCTTGGCATAGGTCGCCACCACCATTTTCTCGTTTTTGGCGCGGCGCCCGGCCCTGGCGCGTTCGGCTTCGGTAAAAATGCGGTCGAGAAAGCGGTCGCCGTGACGCTCGATGACCTTGGCGACGCGGCGGATGTCGATCAGGTCGGAGCCGATGCCGATGATCATGGCTTGCTCGCATGATTCTGACCGACAAGGTTTGGACCTTCAAGATTCTTGCGGCCGCGATCCATCGCGGCCCGCATCGCGCGAACCGTCTCGGCGAGGCCGACGAACAACGCTTCCCCAATCATGTAGTAGCCGATATTCAGCTCCACGATCTCGGCCAGGGACGCGATCTTCTCCGCGGTCACATAATCGAGGCCGTGGCCGGCATGGACTTCCAGGCCGGCCGAGCGCGCAAGCGCGCTACCGGCGACGATCCGCCGCCATTCCGCTTCCGCCTTGGCCGCATGACCATCGACCACGGCGTCGCACCAGGCGCCGGTGTGAATTTCGATGACCGGCGCGCGCAGCTCTGCGGCCATTTCGATCTGCCGCGGCTCGGCTGCGATGAACAGCGACACCCGGACGCCGGCATCGTTCAATCGCGCGATGAACGGCGCCAGCGCGTTGTGCTGTCCGACCACGTCGAGACCGCCTTCGGTGGTCAGCTCCTGGCGGCGCTCGGGCACCAGGCACACCGCATGAGGTTTGGTCGCAAGCGCGATGCCCAGCATGTCCTCGGTCGCCGCCATCTCGAAATTCAGCGGCTTTGAGATTTCCGCCTTCAACCGCGCCATGTCGTCGTCGCGGATATGGCGGCGGTCCTCGCGCAGATGCGCGGTGATGCCGTCGGCGCCCGCCGCGATCGCGACAAGCGCCGCTCGCACCGGATCGGGATTGCGGCCCGCCCTCGCGTTGCGAAGGGTGGCGACGTGATCGACATTGACTCCGAGGCGCAGCGGAGGATGGGGCATGCAGGACTCGCGGGAAGTCAGAATTGCATTTCCCTCATCCTGAAAAGCGGCGTCTTGGCCGCGTCTCGAAGGATAAGGAGATGCATTGTGACCTCATGGTTCGAGACGGCGCAAGAGCGCCTCCTCACCATGAGGGGATAAGCTGCGCGTCTGACCCTATCCATTGACGCGTTCGACCCGTGCGACGACGGCCTTGGCGCGCAACTGGGCGATAATAGCGCTGAGATGCTTCAGGTCATAGACCTCAAGATCGATGGTCAGCTCGGTGAAATCCTGCGAGCGCCTGGACATGCTGATGTTGTCGATATTGCCGTCATGCTCGGCGATCACGGTGGCCACCTGGGCGAGGCTTCCGGGCTCGTTGACATTGTCGACGAGGATCCGCGCCGGGAAGCGCTGCGGCGTCGATTCGTCGACATCCCAGCGCACATCGAGCCAGCGCTCCGGCTCCTCCTCGAAATCCTTGAGCGCCGGCGACTGGATCGGATAGATCGTGATGCCCTCCCCCGGCGAAACGATCCCGACGATGCGGTCGCCCGGCACTGCGCCGCCGTTCGGCGCGAACTTGACCGGCAAATCGGAATTGATGCCGCGGATTGGAATTGCGGACGGGCTACGCGCCGGGTCGGGCGGCGATTTCAGCTTCAGCTTGACCGCGAGGCTCTTTTTTGCGCCGAACCGCCCGATGCGTTCTTCCTTGTAGTCGGGATACATCGCGCGGGCGACGTCGGAGGCCTTCATCTCGCCGCGCCCGACCGCCGCCATCACGTCGTCGATCGAGGCGCGCGCCAGCCGCGGCAGCGCGCCCTTGAGCTTGTCGTCAGCGTATTCGATTTTTGCGCGCACGAACAGCCGCTCGACGATGCGGCGGCCGAGGCCGGCATATTGATCGCGAACCGCGGTGCGCGTCGCGCGCCGGATCGCCGCCCGCGCCTTGCCGGTGACCGCTAGCGATTCCCACGCCGATGGCGGCGCCGCCTGGGCCTCCGAGGTCAGGACCTCCACCTCGTCGCCGTTCTGCAGTTCGGACGACAATGGTGCGAACTTGCCGTTGATCTTGCAACCAACTGCGCTGTTGCCGACATCGGTGTGCACGGCATAGGCGAAGTCGATCACATTGGCCTGACGCGGCAGCGCGATCAGCTTTCCCTTCGGCGTAAAGCAGAACACCTGATCGTGGAACAGCTCCAGCTTGGTATGCTCGAGGAACTCCTCAGGGTTGGCGCTTTCCGACAGAATCGCGATGGTGTGGCGCAGCCAGGCGAAGGCGTTGGATTCGCGCTTCAAGAGTTCGGTCGGCGAACCGACGCCATCCTTGTAGAAGGCGTGCGCGGCGATGCCGAATTCCGCGATCTGGTCCATTTCCTCGGTGCGGATCTGCAATTCGACGCGCTGATTGCCGGGACCGATCACGGTGGTGTGGATCGAACGATAATCGTTCTGCTTCGGGGTCGAGATGTAGTCCTTGAACCGGCCGGGCACCACCGGCCAGGTGGTGTGCACCACGCCGAGCGCACGGTAGCAGGCCTCGACGTCGCCCATCACGACGCGGAAGCCGAAGATATCGGACAATTGTTCGAATCCGACCGACTTGCGCTCCATTTTGGTCCAGATCGAAAACGGCTGCTTGCGCCGGCCGTAGACATGCGCAGCGACCCCGTTCTTTTGAAGATTCTTGGAGAGCTGGCTTTCGATTTCGCCGATCAGATTGCGGTTGCGGTCCGCCAGCGAATCCAGCCGCTGCATCACCACCGCGTAAGCTTCCGGGTCGAGCGTACGGAACGAAAGATCTTCCAGTTCTTCCCGCATCTCCTGCATGCCCATGCGGCCGGCGAGCGGCGCATAGATGTCGAGCGTCTCCTCGGCGATCCGGCGGCGTGCCGTGGGCGGCACGAACTCCAGCGTGCGCATGTTGTGCAAACGGTCGGCGAGCTTGATCAGCAGAACGCGGACATCGTCGGCGATCGCCAGCAGCAGCTTGCGCAGGTTTTCGGCCTGCTTGGCCTCGCGCGACACCAGCTCCAGCCGCTTCAGCTTGGTGAGACCTTCCACCAGCGCGCCGATCTCGGGCCCGAAGATATGGTCGATTTCGGCGCGGGTAGCCTCGGTGTCCTCGATGGTGTCGTGCAGCAGCGCCGCGACGATGGTGGCGTCGTCGAGCTTGAGGTCGGTGAGGATCGCTGCGACTTCAAGCGGATGCGAAAAATACGGGTCGCCGGATGCGCGGGTTTGCGTGCCGTGCGCCTTCATGGCGTAGACGTAGGCGCGGTTCAGCAGGTCCTCGTTGGTGTCCGGATTATAGGACCTGACGCGTTCGACGAGATCGTATTGTCGCATCATGCGCGAACGCGGCGACTTGACCGGCTTGGCCGCCGCAGGCGCTGGCACAAGCGGCGAAGGCGCCACGGCGACCGAATCGGTCGCGGCCTGCATCTGCCGTGGGTTGCGGCGCCAATACGCCATCGGATCATTGCCTTCACGCGCGAGCCTGGAATACGGCTCGCTTCATATTACCTGGTGTCTTCTTACCTAGTGCCTTCTCGAGCGAAGCAGCACCCCCATTCGGTCAGGGAAACGCTCGATTTCGGACATCCGGGTGCAGTCTAACGCCAAACCGGCAGCCCTCCGATCGAATCGGAGGCAGCCCCTCGCGGAATTCGTCCGCGCCCGTGACGGACGCATGGTAACCATGAAAACGCCAATAAAAGCAAAGGCCCGGACGAATGTCCGGGCCTTTGGTAAATTGGAAGGGGTTGAGATGCCCCGGGATTGCAATCTGGACGACTCACTCGTCCTCTTCGGGCTGCTCTTCCGGAGGCGCCAGGCCCTCGAGGCCCTTCAGAAGCTCTTCCTCGGTCATGCGCTCTACGGCGACCTCGGTGTCATCGGCATCGACGCTGGCGCCCGCCGACCCGATCAAGGGCACGGTATCGGGTTCCGGCTCGTCCACTTCGACGAATTTCTGCAATGAATGAACCAGTTCTTCACGCAAATCCTCGGGAGAAATCGTTGAATCCGCGATTTCGCGCAGCGATACGACCGGATTTTTGTCGTTATCCCGATCGATCGTGAGCTGTGAACCGGACGAGATCATGCGGGCGCGATGCGCCGCCAACAGGACCAGATCAAACCGGTTGTCGACCTTATCAATGCAATCTTCTACGGTGACGCGCGCCATCGACTGTGGCTCCGTTAAATGGGACCGGGTATGTTGATTATGCCCGGTAGTTATAGGGGTGAGGGGCTTTTCGCAAGGCCAATTTGTGATTTGGCCTCCGCAATCCGCTCTGCTAACCCATCCTTGGGCCTACCAGCCGGAGCATCCGGAGCCGTGACAAACGGCTGTTCGGACAAGAAAACGCTTCATTGCGTCGTCAAAACTACACATCTATTGCCCTTGCCTCTCCCTATTTGCGGTGGCGTCCTTCCAGACTAATCCGCCGGACTTTGGCAGTATCGTTCCTTAAAATGCGCGGCCCGCTGCCGCTGCGCCAAAAACGTTTACCAACAACAACCACGCGAGAAACTGAATGTCCCCTTCCACCAACAAAATCGCGCTCTTTATCGATGGCGCCAACCTTTACGCAACTGCCAAGACGCTCGGTTTCGACATCGACTACAAGCGCCTGCTCAAGGAATTCCAGAGCCGCGGGACGCTGCTGCGCGCGTTCTATTACACCGCGATCATTGAAGATCAGGAATATTCGTCGATCCGCCCCCTGATCGACTGGCTCGATTACAACGGCTACACCGTCGTCACCAAGGCGACCAAGGAATTCATCGACGCCAGCGGCCGCCGCAAGGTCAAGGGCAACATGGATATCGAGCTCGCGGTCGATGCAATGGAGCTCGCCGAGCACGTCGATCAGATCGTGCTGTTTTCCGGCGACGGCGATTTCCGCTCGCTGGTCGAAGCGGTGCAGCGCCGCGGCGTCCGGGTTACCGTGGTCTCGACGATTTCGAGCCAGCCGCCGATGATCGCCGACGAGTTGCGGCGCCAGGCCGACGTCTTCACCGATCTGGTCGAGCTGCAATCCAAGCTCGGCCGCGATCCATCCGAGCGTCCGGCCCCGCGCGAGCCGCGCCATCACGCGCCGCAATTCCTGCAGCGGGCGACCACGATGGCGCCGAGGGGCGATGACGACGATTTCGACGATTGAGAATGAAAGGGCGAGCGGCCGGCCGCTGCCCGCCCTCCTCGGCACCGAACCCGACCGTAACTGCCCGCTCTGTCCAAGGCTCGCCGGCTTCCGCGAGGCGACGCGAGCACGCGAACCGCAATGGTTCAATGCACCGGTGCCGTCGTTCGGCGATCCCGACGCGGCGCTGCTGATCGTGGGCCTCGCGCCCGGCCTGCAGGGCGCCAATCGCACCGGGCGGCCTTTTACCGGCGATTTCGCCGGCGATCTGCTCTACGCGACGCTGCTCGAATACGGTTTTGCCAAGGGCGTCTATCAGGCGCGGCCCGACGACGGGCTGACGCTGATCGGTTGCAGGATCAGCAACGCGGTGCGCTGTGTGCCGCCGCAGAACAAGCCGCTGCCCGCGGAAATCAACACCTGCCGGCAATTTCTGTCAGCGACCATCGGGACCATGCCAAGGCTGCGCGCGATCGTGGCGCTCGGCCGGGTGGCACATGAATCGATGCTAAAAGTGTTGGGGCTTCGCGCTGCCGCGGCGCCATTTGCGCATGGCGCGATCCACCAGGCCGGCGCCGTGAGGCTCTACGACAGCTATCATTGCTCGCGTTACAACACCAATACGCGGGTGCTGACACCGCAAATGTTTCGCAGCGTGTTCGCAAGGGTGCGCGCGGATTTGGGGTAAATAACCTTGCTGTCACGGGGCACGGGTCATCCTGAGTCTTGCGACCCGTCATTGCTGTGCAATGACGTGGAACCTGACGACGACCGTTTGGTCAAACCGGATTTCGCTTCAGCCACGCCAGCACGTCGCCGGCATTTCGATCAGGCGGAAACACCGGATAAAACACGTGGCTGATGCGTGTGTTATCGACGATCAGCGCCAGCCGCTTGATCATGGTCTGTCCCGCCACCTGCATGGTCGGCAAACGCAGCGCGCGCGTCAGCGCCAGCTTCTCGTCCGACAGGACCGCGAACGGCAAATGCAGCCGGGACGCCATCTCGGTCTGGTAGGCGTTGCTCTGCGTCGACAGGCCGAACACGTGCCTGGCGCCGGCAGCTTTTAGCTCTGCGAACAGGTCGCGGAACGCGCAGGTTTGCGGCGTGCAGCCGCGCGCCCCCGGAATCATGTCCCAGTCATCGACCAGCGCGATCTTGCCGGGCTCGCCGGTTCGGGGATAGGCGAACACCACGGTGCGTCCCGGCAGCGCCGACAGCGTCACCGAGGTATCGTCGGTGGCAACCAGGCTGAGCGGCGGGATCGCCATGCCCACCAGATGCGCCGCCGCGCCGTCATCGGCCGGCGCCGGAATTTTGCTCCAGTCGACTTCCAGCAGATTTCTCTGATTCATCGGATCCTCATTCCTTTGTAGGATGGGTGGCGCCAGCGGGTCGCGCGAATGCGCACCCGACGATAAACTTCGCGATACCCATCAACGGCCATCGTGATGGGTTTCACTACGATCAACCCATCCTACAATCTCGAAATATTATCCCCGCGCCCGCAGCAGGCGACCCTTCTCCCTGCCCCAGTCGCGCTTTTTCTCGCTCTCGCGTTTGTCGTGCAGCTTTTTGCCCTTCGCCACCGCCAGCAGGAGCTTGGCGCGGCCGCGTTCGTTGAAATACAGTTTTAGCGGAATCAGCGTCATGCCGTCGCGGTCGACCGCGCCCATCAGCTTGTTGATCTGCTTCCTGTGCAGCAAGAGCTTGCGCGGCCGCTTCGGCTCGTGGTTGAAGCGGTTGGCTTGCAGGTATTCCGGAATATTGGCGTTGATCAGCCATATCTCGCCGCCCTTGGTATCGGCATAGGATTCCGCGATGGTGGACTTGCCGCTGCGGAGCGACTTGACCTCGGTGCCGGTCAGCGCGATTCCGGCTTCCATCGTGTCCTCGATCGCATAGTTGAACCGGGCCTTGCGATTTTCGGCGACAACCTTGATCGCGCGCTGGTTTTTTTCGGCCATGATGGAATTACCTAAGGGAAGCCGCCAGCGTTAGCACTCAGTCAACGCGCATGCACGTCAAGACTTTTTGAGCAGATCGCGGATCTCGGTGAGCAGCTCTTCCTGACGGGTCGGCTTGGCCGTCGGCGGTGCTGCTTCATCCTTGCGCTTCAGCCGATTCATGAAACGAATGACCGTGAACAGCACGAAGGCGATGATGACGAAATTCAGGGTTAGGGTGAGAAAACTGCCCCAGGCCAGCACCGCGCCCTGCTTTTTCGCATCGGCCAGATTGCCTGCCGTGACCGCTTTCGACAGCGGCGTGAAGTAATTGGAGAAGTCGAGGCCGCCCGTGACCGCGCCGATAACAGGCATGATGATGTCGCCGACCATAGATGTCACGATGCCGCCGAAGGCCGCGCCGATAATAACGCCGACCGCGAGGTCGACCACGTTGCCTTTCAGGGCGAATTCGCGGAATTCCTTCAGCATCCGCAATCCCTTCTCTTCGACCTCGCTCACCGCCATCGAAACGCGAAGGCTTAGTTGATCAGGCCCGCATGCACCATCGCGCTGCGCACCGCCACGCGCGTGGGTTCGGATACCGGCACCATCGGCAGGCGCAGCGTCTCGTCGATCTTGCCGAGCAGCGACAGCGCGTATTTCACCGGCGACGGATTGGACTCGATGAAGAGATTGGTGTGCAGCGGCATCAGCTTATCGTGCAGCTTGAGCGCGGTGGCGAGATCGCCCTTCTGCCAGGCGATGTGAAATTCGGAGCACAGCCGCGGCGCGACGTTGGAGGTAACGGAAATGCAGCCGTGACCGCCATGCGCCATGTAACCGAGCACGGTGGCATCCTCGCCCGACAACTGGTTGAAATCCTCGCCCAGCCTCGCGCGCTGCTGCGAAACGCGCACCATGCTCGCGGTCGCATCCTTTACGCCGGCGATGTTCTTTAGCTCGAACAACCGCGCCATGGTGTCCACGCTCATGTCGATCACCGACCGCGGCGGAATATTGTAGATGATGATCGGAATTCCAATTGCATCGTTGATCGCTTTGAAGTGCTGGTACATGCCTTCCTGGGTCGGCTTGTTGTAATACGGCGTCACCACCAGCACCGCGTTGGCGCCCGCCTGCTCGGCATGCTGCGCTAGCTCGATAGCCTCCTTGGTCGAATTGGAGCCGGCGCCCGCGACCACCGGCACGCGGCCCCTGGCCTCGTCGATGCACCATTCGACGATGCGCTTGTGCTCGTCGTGGCTCACGGTCGGGCTCTCGCCAGTGGTGCCGACCGGCACCAGACCCTGGGTGCCCTCGGCGATTTGCCAGTTCACCAGCGCGCGGAAGGCCGCCTCATCGAGCGAGCCGTTCTTGAATGGGGTGACCAAGGCGGTGAAGGAACCCCGAAAATTCGTCTTGGCTGCCATGGACTTCCTCCGAACGCACGTTGCGGCTTTGCAGTTTGCTGGAACGGCCAATTCATATCGGGTCTGACGATCGGGCGAAAGGCCCGCCGCGGAACCAGCCTAGCCGCGATTTTGCCGCGGTGCTGGCGCAGACATCTGCAGGACAGCCATATTTGATATTTTGTCCACATATTCAATCAAATAGACCTACGACTTGAACGATTGAATGATTCGCCGTGAAGGAACCCCGTGACCCCATCCGCCCGCGCAGCCGCATTGCGATCGACGGCATTGGCGACAAGCCTGGCGCTCGCCGTGGGATTATCGGCATTTTCGGCGGACGCCCGGGCCAAGCCAAAAGTTCCGCTGCCGAAGCCGCGGCCGATCTCGCGCCTCGTCGTGCCCAATACTGCCGCTAAAAATACCACGCCCGCGGCAAACATCACCGCCAAAAATACCGCGCCCGTCCCGGCTGCGGCTCCCGCTATGGCGCCCGCGACGCGCCAGCGTGCGGCTTTGCCGCCTCCGCCCGCGCGCAAACCGCCGGCACCGGCCGCGGTCGCCGCGACGTCATCGACCTCGCAGGCCGATACCGATGCGCTGGAAAACGTCATCGAGCTGGTGCGCAAGCACAAGCCCGCGGATGCGACCCAGACTGAGGCGGCAATATCGGATCCGGTCGCGAAGAAACTGGCGGAATGGATCATCCTGCGCAGCGATGACAATGGCGCGTCGGTCGAGCGCTATCGCGCATTCATAACTGCCAACCCGAGTTGGCCTTCGCAGACCTTCCTGCGCCGGCGCGTTGAGGCGGCGCTGTGGGACGATCATCGCGACGACGCGACCGTATGGGCATGGTTCGAAAACCAATCGCCATTATCGGCCAAAGGCAAATTCTCGCTGGCGCGGGCGATGATCGCGCGCGGCGACCGGGCCAACGCGGAGCGTCTGGTACGCGACGCCTGGCGAAACGATTCCATGTCCGAGGACACCGAGAATGCGGCGCTCGATCTGTTCGGCGCGCTGCTGACGCCGGGCGACCACAAGGCGCGGATGGACCTTCTGCTCTATGGCAGCGAGCACGAGGCGGCGCTGCGCGCCGCCAAACGGCTCGGAAGCAACCAGGTCGCCCTGGCCAAAGCGCGCATCGCGGCATATCGCAAGGCATCCAACACCAAGGCCCTGCTGGAAGCGGTTCCGCGCGAACTGCATGGCGATCCCGGCTACGTGTTCAGCAAAATCCAGCTGCTGCGCCGCGAAGAGAAATTCGCCGAGGCCGCGCAACTCATGCTCAGCGCGCCGAAGGACCCCGGCCGCCTGTACAATGTCGACGAATGGTGGATCGAACGGCGATTGCTGTCGCGCAAGATGCTCGACATCGGCGAGCACCGCACCGCTTACCTGATCGCGCGCGACGCCGCCCTTCCTGCGCGCGATATCTACAAGACCGAGCAGGAATTCACCGCGGGCTGGATCGCGCTGCGCTTTCTGACCGACCCGGCGACGGCCGCGCAGCATTTTGCGCGCATCGGCGTCGGCAGCGTCAACCCGACCGCGCTCGCGCGTGCCGGCTATTGGCAGGGCCGCGCTGCCGAAGCCGCAGGCCGCTCCCAGGAGGCCCGCGCCGCTTACACGGCGGCGGCGGCGCAATCGACCAGTTACTACGGTCAGCTGGCGCGCGCCAAACTCGGCCTTCCCCAGATCGAACTGCATGGCGCCCCCGCCGCCCGCGTGCGCGGGGTGGAGAAGCTGGAGATCGTGCGCGCGGTTCAACTGCTCTTCGGTCTGGACGAGCGCCAAATCGCGGTCCCGATTTTCGCCGACATGGGCGAGAACGGCGATCCCGACGCGCTGGTGGGCCTCGGCGAACTGGCTTCCCGCAATGGCGACGCCCGCGGCATGCTGCTGCTCGGCAAGGCCGCGCTCAATCGCGGGCTGCCGTTCGACTTCTACGCCTATCCGGTGACGGGGATCCCGCCGTTCAAGTCGATCGGGCCGGAAGTCGAGCAGAGCATCGTATTCGCCATCGCGCGGCAGGAAAGCGCCTTCAACCCCAACGACGTTTCTCCGGCGAATGCCTACGGGCTGATGCAGGTGACGCCGGATGCCGGCAAATATGTCTGCAAGAAATACGGCGCCAGCTTCGACCTCGGCCGGCTCAAGACCGATCCGGTCTATAACGCAGCCCTTGGCGCCGCCGAGCTCGGCGGGCTGATCGAGGATTATCGCGGCTCCTACATCATGACGTTCGCGGCCTACAATGCCGGCCGCGGCAGCGTCAAAAAATGGATCGATCGCTACGGCGATCCGCGCGATCCCAAGGTCGACGCGGTCGACTGGGTCGAGCAGATCCCGTTCTCCGAGACCCGCAACTACGTGCAGCGGATCATGGAGAATCTGCAGGTCTATCGCGCGCGATTCGGCGGCGGAGCCCGGCTGCAGATCGAGGCCGATCTGCATCGCGGCGCCAGCGTCGAATAGGTTGCCTCGACCAGCGCACGCTGCTCACGCCCCCGCCTGAATCGGCATTGACCGAAAACGTGGAAAAATGACCAGCTCGTTTGCGATTAATTCAGCAAATGCCTGAGATCGTTCCCAGAGCTAAACGTTTTCTTGTTCGTCATCATTTGGCTTCGTTCTGCCAAAAAGGCTTCGGCCCGGAAAGCGACAGAGGACCAGTTAATGCTTCACTCTTACATGGGTGCTTGAAATTCGTTTTTTAAAAATACTAATTCTTTTCAGTAACTTAACTGCTCCAATTCGCGGAATATACACTTTATACGCGTATATAATTTGACCGCTACTTTTTGTTCTTTTGCCGTTTCGGCTTTTTCGGTCCTTCGATCTGCAGGGCGGTCCCGTTTAGCAACTGCCTTTCACTCGATTGGGAAATTTGTTTCATAAACTTCATTTGGGCGAGCCTGCGCATTGCGCGATCCACCATCGCGTCAAGTCGCTCTTCCAACGTCAGATCCTCGAGGATTCGATCCGTCGTGATAAACTCTGCCGCCTTCGCCGCGAGATAATCAGGGCTGTCCATTTGAGCGCGAGCGCGTGGCAGCAATACCTCGTCAACTTCACGTTTGATTGCCTGGACCCATTCTGGGGTGGTTGGATATTTCTCCCTCGGTACCTCCCGCAATAGATGCTCTTTAAGCTCTGCGCCCAACATACTCATCCCAAATTCAAGAAACTGTCCGTCTAACCTGCCGTATAAGGAAGAACTAAATCCGAGGAGCTGCGAGACTCTACCATCATCACGCTTGGGGCCACTAGATAATGGTCGACTATGCAGAATGTGCATGGTCGCCTCCCTTGCGGTATCGAAAAAGGGTATAGGCATCTTGGATAGCGTATCTAAATCTTTCTGCTGCAGAGCCGCTAACGTGTCGAGGTTGCGCTTGTCGCGAATCCGGCGCTTCCGCCAGATGCATGTCAGGATCGTATAGACAGCATCCTGCTCGAGCGCACCCGACGGGTCCCACTCGTCCTGGAGGCTTTGATGCAAGGCTTCGAACTCGTCCGCATCCTCCCACGGAAACAGAACCGTTTTAGAGAAGCCACCGTGCTTATATGCGCTGGGGGAACGAAAACGTTTATCTGCCAACTATTAATCTCCCCGCGTGTGAAATCGCGACCGAATACGATCCGTCTTTCCGAGTCTGTTAGCACGCGCTTCCCTGAAGCTGGCAAAAAGCCTCAACAATGGCTGCACGCGACAATAACTGTTTTGCGTATCAGCCTATCAGTCAATCGCGCGGGTCGTTGTCCATAGCTTTCGCGCAACCTCGACCGGATTGATAGCGCACCAGGCG
>OCZT010000391.1_pt1 | contig 43419 bp, 35 predicted proteins | sample 1539031 | NCBI WGS metagenome assembly OCZT01 (sample SAMEA3539308, study PRJEB22396) | soil metagenome | biome: tundra; feature: field; material: soil | place: USA | collected 2010-05 | depth 0.15 m
GAGATATTGGCGTGACTGGAGTTCAGACGTGTGCTCTTCCGATCTAAGGTCGCGAGGGAGTAGCTCGGGGAGCGGTTGCGGCCCCAAGAGCGGGTGGCGGCGCCGACGCCGCCACTGATTTGCCCTGAGTTTCCTAATGCAAGCCAGCCTGACATTAGGCAGCATCCGCCCTCTGCCCAGGCCGCTGGAACGGCGACGAAGGTATCGCAGCCAGCCGAGTCGAGCGTGAGCGTCGCATCCGGGGGCCGCCGCTCCCGACAGAACCGCGTTCGCCAGCGCCGGAGCCTCGCCCAATGTCGTCGTGATTTGCATAAGGAAACTTCCCGGCGGCGTGGCGCGGAGCCGCGCCACGCCCGGAACAGAAAAGCCCCTCCGGCACGAGGCCGGAGGGGCTTTTGCGAATGACTCAGAGGGGCAGAACGCCCCGCGAACCTAATACTGGAATAGGAGCTCGCGGTACTTCGGCAGAGGCCACAGCTCGTCGGACACCAGAGTTTCGAGCTCGTCGGCCGCGGCACGGACGGCGGCTTGCGCCGGGATGACCTTGTCGTGGAACGCCTTGGCTTCGGCGTGCACCGAACCCGCCTCGTGGGCGGCGTGCTGCGCGTGCTCCAGGGCATGGATGGCGTCGACCAGCTGGTCGGTCAGAGCGGTGACCGTCTCGGCCACGTGGGTAACGCCCTTCGACGGACCCGCCGCGGACAGCTCGCCCAGGTACTTCACGGCCGCGGGCAGGATCATGGTCTTGGCCATATCCAGCGTGCAATTAGCCTCGATGTTGGAAACCTTGACGTAGCGCTCCCAGTTGATCTCGACGCGGGCGGCGAGCTCACGCTCGGACAGAACCCCGAAGTGCGAGAAGACTCTTTTGGCCTTCGCGGTCGAGAGGGCCGGCAGGGCGTCGATGGTGCTCCTGTTGTTCGGCAGTCCGCGCTTGGCAGCCTCGGCGTGCCATTTCTCGGAGTAGTTGTTGCCCTCGAACAGGACCTGCTTGTTCTCCTTGATGATCCCCGACAGGATCTTGGCCAGCCCGGCGAAGTCGCAGGACTCGAGCTTGTCGAGCTTGTCGGCGAGGTTCTCGAGAGAGTCTGCAACGGCCGTGTTGAGCACGGTCTGCGGCCAGTAGATCGGAGCCGAAGAGCCCACCGCGCGGAACTCGAACTTGTTGCCGGTGAAGGCAAACGGCGAGGTCCGGTTGCGGTCGGTTGCGTCCCTGGGCAGGACGGGCAGGGTGGTCACGCCCAACTCCATGGACCCGCCGGTTTTGGAGGTGGAGGCGGCACCCTTCTCCAGCTGCTCGACTACGTCCTCGAGCTGAGCGCCGAGGAAGACGGAGACGATGGCCGGAGGCGCTTCGTTGGCGCCGAGGCGATGGTCGTTGCCGGCGTCGGCGATGCCGGCACGCAGGAGATCCGCGTGAACATTTACGGCGCGGATGACAGCGGCCAGGAAGGCCAGGAACTGGGCGTTGTCGTGCGGGGTGTGGCCGGGGTCGAGAAGGTTCTCACCGTCGTCGGTGGCCATCGACCAGTTGTTGTGCTTGCCCGAGCCGTTGATGCCCGTGAAGGGCTTCTCGTGGGCCAGGAACATGAGGTCGTGCTGATGCGCGATGCGCCTCATCGTGCTCATGACGATCATGTTGTGGTCGGACCCGACAGAGGTGGCCTCATAGACGGGGGCCATCTCGAACTGGGCCGGCGCGACTTCGTTGTGGCGGGTCTTGGACGGGATGCCCAGGCGCCAGAGTTCGCGGTCGAGATCCATCATGAACGCCAGCATGCGCTCGCGGATGGTGCCGAAGTACTGGTCTTCGAGCTCCTGGCCCTTGGGCGAGGCGGCGCCGAAGAGGGTCCGGCCGGTGAGGATGAGGTCGGGGCGCAGTTCGGCCAGGCGGCGGTCGACCAGGAAGTATTCCTGCTCGGGTCCGATGTTGGTGAAGACGCGGTTCACGGTCGTGTTGCCGAACCAGCGCAGGACGCGCAGGGCCTGCTTGCCCAGGGCCTCCTGCGAGCGCAGCATCGGGATCTTGTGGTCCAGGGCCTCGCCGGTGTACGAAACGAAGCCGGTGGGGATCGTCAGGGTCACGCCGTTGGGCTCGACCTGCAGGAAGATCGGGCTCGTGACATCCCAAGCGGTGTAGCCGCGGGCCTCGAAGGTGGAGCGGATGCCGCCCGACGGGAATGAGCTGGCGTCGGGCTCGCCCTGGACCAGGCCCTTGCCCGAGAACTCGGAGATGGTCAGGCCGTCGCCGGTGGGGCTCAGGAACGAGTCGTGCTTCTCGGCGCTGCCGCCGGTCATCGGCACGAACCAGTGGGTGTAGTGGGTGGCGCCGTGCTCCAGGGCCCATTCCTTCACGCCCTGGGCAACGGCGTCGGCGATGGCCGGATCGAAGGGTTCGCGGCCTTCGATGGTCTTCTGCAGCTTCTTGAAGACCGGCTTGGACAGGTACTGCCGCTGGGCGGCTTCGTGGAACACGTACTCGCCGTAGATGTCTTCGCCGGCGTTCTCGAGGTAGTCCTGGGTGGAGGCGACCTTGTGGTTGGAAATTGATTCGATGGCTTTCTGACGAGCGGTCACTGCGACTCCTATCGACTCTTTGAATGGCATGCTGCAGCTTCCCGGACTCCCCATGGTAAGCCGCTTCGAAACCTCAGCCAAGGATCGAAGCACAAAGCTACCGGAATGAATGGGCTATGTCCAAGACCTGGGCCTCAGAAGACACCGAACGAGAACGAAAAAGAAACACAGGTTCCACGATGGACAGCCGATGCGGGCAGCCTTCCGAACCCGGAGCGCGAGAACCGGCCGTTTCGGTCTCGCCCGCGGAGCGGGACGGTCCTCGCTCAGCTCTGGTCGGCTACGTTGGATTGGATGCGAGACAGAGCGTGAGCCTGCTCCACCGTCGCCGGGTAGAGGGACCGGTAGATGGAATACAGCTCGTCGTAGAGACCCCGGGTCGAGGCCGACGGGCGCACGACTTCTGCCGCGGTCGCCCAGGTCGTCCCGGCCGACACGAGCCCGATGCCCCGTGCCGCGAGCAGGGCGTCGCCGTAGCAAGCGCCTGTGGTTTCGGTGGGGAGCTCCTGAGGCTGGCCCGTGACGTCTGAGACGATCTGCGCCCAGAGCCCGCCTTTGGTGCCGCCCCCGACGGCAACGAGGCGCTTGGGCGCTTCGCCGGCCGCCGCGAGCGACTCCAGGATGTGGCGGACGCCGTATCCGATCGACTCGAGCAGAGCTCGGTAGAGGTGCGCCCTGCCGTGCCGGAGCGTCAGGCCGAGGATGAGTCCGCGAGCCCTCGGGTCGTACAGGGGCGTCCGCTCGCCCGCGAAATAGGGCAGCGCCACGAGGCCGTCGGCGCCCGGCGGCGTCGCCGAGGCTTCAGCCACGAGCTGCTCATACGGGACGCCGCCCGTCAGCGTCCGCAGCCAGCCGGTGAGGGCGCCCGACGTGGACATGCCGGCCGCCAGGCAGCGGCTGCCAGGCAGCAGGCCGGTCGTGCCCCACATCGATCGATGCGGTTTCAAGGCGTCGACGTTCTCGACGATGAACATCGTCGTGCCGTACATGAGCATCGTGTCGCCCGGCGCGAGAACCCCGACGCTCAGAGCTTCCGCCCAGGCGTCGACCGTGCCGGCCATGACCGGCGTGCCGGCAGGGATTCCGGTAATGCCGGCGGCTTCCGGCGTGACGCGGCCGACCTCTTCGGCGGCCCAATGCAACTCCGGAAGCTCGAGTCCCGGGGCCACGTCAGCCGCCCAGTCGGCGGCCCACGACTCCGTCGCCAGGTCGTACATCGGATCGCACTGGCTGGCGGAGTGGTGGTCGAGCACGTACGCGCCGGTCAGGCGGTAGATGATGAACGAGCTGGCCATGAAGAAGCGGCGAGTCCTGGCCCAGACGTCGGGCTCGTTGCGCTGCAGCCACAGCATCTTTGGGCCGACGGCCTGGGATGAGAGGGCGGATCCGCAGCGCTGCAGAATGGCGTCGCGCCCGTAACGTTGCGTCAGATCCTCGATCTCGCAATCCGCCCTGGTGTCGATGCCGTACATGATCGCCATCCGGAGCGGACGGCCGTCCGCGTCCGCAGGCAGGAGGCACGGCCCGATGCCGCTGACGCAGACGCCGGCGATGCGGCCCTTGTCCTTGGCTGCGGCTGCCAGTTCGCGAGAGATCGCGAGCATATCGGCCCACCAGACCGTCTCCGGGTCGTGCTCGGCCCAACCGGGCCTGGGCAGCGACAACTCGTGCGCACGCTCGGACCTGGCAACGACCTTGCCGTCGGGAGTGGCCAGGACGCCCTTCGAGCCCGCCGTGCCTATGTCGATGCCGAGCAGAAACTCAACCATGCCACTAACTCCCGATTACCAAACGGTGTATCCGCCATCGACGATGAGGTCGGTGCCGGTCGCGTAGGCCGCCGCGTCGGAGGCGAGGTAGAGCACGGCCCGCGCCACGTCCACCGGTTCGCCCAGCCGGCCCATCGGGGTCATGGCGAGCCAGACTTCGCCCCAACCCGGGGTCGCCATCCCGAGCTTCGTCATCTCGGTGCCGATGTAGCCCGGCGAGACGGAGTTCACGCGGACGCCCGACTTGGCCCATTCCGAGGCGAGCGACTTGGTCAGATGGATCACGCCGGCCTTCGAAGCGTTGTAGGCAGCCTGCGGCTGGGGCCAGTTGACGATCGAACCCGACATCGAGCCGATGTTGACGATGGCGCCACTGCCGCGCTCGACCATGTGCCGGCCGACGGACCGCGAGCACCAGAACACGCCGTTGAGGTTGATGCCCATGAGCCGCAACCACTCGTCGGGGCTCATCTCGAGGACGGGCTTGTTGATGCAGATGCCGGCGTTGTTGACGAGGATGTCGACGCGGCCAAGCTCCGCGATGACCGCCGCCGTCATGGCGTCGACCTCGACCGGGTCGGCCACGTTCACGCGGACCGCCACGGATCGGCGGCCCATGCTCTTAACCTCGGCGGCCGCTTCCGTCGCCGTGGCCAGGTTCAAGTCGGCTACGGCGATGTCTGCGCCGGCCGCGGCCAGAGTGCGCACGACCTCGCGACCGATGCCCTGCCCGCCGCCGGTCACCAGCGCGACCTTGCCCGCAACGCTGAATGGGTTCTGCTGCTCTGCCATTTCGCTTCCTTTCCTCATCGGGACGCCCGTCGAGCGGATCCCGACCTTAACCGCGGACCTCTGCGGCGAGGGCTTGGGACCCGACCCGGCCCAGGACGTCACCGCACAAATGGACCTCGAGGCCGAGGGCGTCGAACATGGCGGCTTTCGCAGCCAGCGCGCGATCGGCATCTTCACTGCTGGGGGCGTAGGCCACCTGGATATGGTTGGCACGGTGCCGGGCCATGAACTGGTCGCGAGTGACGCCGTGCATTACCGCGTTCAGACACGGCCATTCGTAGGAAGTCGCACGGGATCGCCGCTCGGCCTCTTCTGCTGGGAGCGCGACGGCCGTGGCGCGGCCGATGTCGGCGTGGAGCCGTCCGTCCATCACGAACACTCGACTCCACACCATCTCGCCCGCTTTGCAGGCGCCCTTGAGCGTCCCGCCGCCGAGGGCGAAGTACATGGGGGACTGGCGCTCGCTGACCGCGCTCGCATAGCCGTATTCGAGGTGCGAGGCGGGCACCGCGCCCGAGATCTGGAACACCCACACGAAGTCGTCGCCGTACCAGTCGCCCCAACGCACGTCGTGCAGAGTGGTCGAGGGATCGAAGCCCAGCGCCGTCCACACTCGGTTGGTGACGACGGCATCGACGGCCGCGCCTTCGTCGACCTCGTTGAAGTGGGGCACGGCCTTGCCGGGCCGCAGCTCACGGCCGGTGATGGCATCGAAAACGGGCGGTCGCGAGGGATTGTTGAGCAGGCCTTCCGCGAGGTCCGAAGCCGGTACCACGTCCTTGAGGCCCTGCTGGTACTGGATGCCGATGGCGTCGCAGCCGAAGGCCTCGGCCATCCGGACCGCGGCGATGTACATCTTCAGTTGCGCCGCGACCTGCCATTCGGTGAGCTCGGTGGCTTCGTCGGTGCCGAACTTGAACTTCATGCCGCGCAGGAGCAGCCAGTCGAGCGCGGCCACCGCCTCCGCGTCCTCGACCTTGAGCATGGCCGCATACAAGGCCGACTGGCTCAGGCGCTCCTTGAAGAAGCCGCTCGGGTTGAGCAGCTCGTCGTCGAAGAAGGCGTTGTACATGCCCATGCAGCCTTCGTCGAAGATGCCCAGGATCGCCGGCGTTTGCATGAGGTCGGCGGCAAGCTCGCGACCGAGCCCGGCATCCGCCATAGGCAGCTCCGCCGGATCGAGGTCGCGAACGTGGGAAGTGTCGTGGACGATCGAGCCCGTCCTGATCCACTCGCGGATCCCGTTCCGCGCGAACTCGTCCTGGAAATCCACGCTCCAGATCGAGCTATACGGGACCTGCGCCTTGGTCATCGACGCCGTGAGATTGAGCAGCCCCACGAGGCCCGGCCACTGCCCGCTCCAGTTGGCCATCGCCAGGATCGGCCCGCGGTGGCGTCGCAGCCCCGGCAGGACGTGATGCGTGTACTGCCACACCGCTTCGGCCACTACCACAGGGGCATCGGGGTGTATGCCGGCGAACACGTCGAGTCCCATGCGCTGGCTCGATATGAAGCCGTGGCCCGTGACCGGATTGACGGGATGGCCCCGCAGGACCTCGATCCCCTCTCGTGCGAAGGCCTCTTCGACGAGAGCCTCGAGCGCCGCCTGCGCCGGCCAGCAAAGCCTGTTCGCATCGGGCCTGAGGTCGCCGCTCGCCACGAGCACGACCTGGTTGGGCGCGAGCGGTGCCGGTTCGTCTGCCGGCGAGGCCAATCGTTCGAGAACGCGCATGGAACCTACTCTCCGAACGGCGATATGGCGCGGTCAAGTGACGCCCAGTGCGGGTAGGGCCCCGGGCGCCGCTTGTCCGACTAAACCTTGGACGCCTCGTGGCGCTCCATTTCGAGGATGCTCGGGAAACCGCTGGATTGGTGCTGGGCGAGAAGCGGGTCGTGGTTCATCAGGACGCGGTCGGCAAGGCTGCGGATCTTGTCGAGCGACTCCATCGCCTCCTTCACGGAGACGAGGATGGCCCCGCAGCGATGCTCCTCGAAGGACTGGCGGAAGGCGACGGCGTCACCCGTAACGCACAGCTTCCCTTCGTCCGTGTTGACCAGCACGGACTGGTGGCCGGGCGTGTGGCCCGGGGTGAAGAAGGTCATGAGCCCGGGAGCGATCTGGAAGTAGTCCGTCCCGATAAGGCGATAGTTGAAGATCGTGAGCGGCTCCTGCTCCCAATAGCGGTGGCTGTAGTTCACCGCCTGGGGCTCGATCGGCGCCTGCGCGTACTCCCATTCCTTCGCGGTGACGTAGAACTGGGCGTTCGGCAGAAGCTTGTTATTGGCGCAGTGGTCGTGATGGAAATGGGTGTTGATCACGGCGTCGATGCTGTTGAGGCTCCAGCCGAGATCGCCGATGGCCCGGTCGAAACGTTCGTGGTCCTCGAGCCAGCACGGCACCATGACGCTCTCGACCCATGCCGGATCGGCGATTCCCGTGTCGACGAGAATGCGCTGGCCGTTGCCCTCGATGGCCGCGGTCCAGGCCGGCATGTCCACCGGCTCGCCGAAGCCCCGCTCCGAGACCATCAGCGAATGGTCCACTCGCTGATTGCCGAGGTTGATCGCGGTGACCTTATAGGTCGGGATCGGAGCGGGTGTGCTGTCGCTCATTTGGAGCCCCCTATCGACGAGCGTACCGGCGGGCGACCGTGCTCAGCGCAACTGCGAGGATGAGCATGACTCCCTTGAACAGGAACTGGATGAACGTGGGCTCGCCCAGGATCGCCAGCCCGTTGAACCCGACGCTGACGGTGAGCACGCCGATCAGCGTGCCGACGATGTGGAACTGGCCGTCACGAAGCGCGGCGGAGCCGAGGAACACCGCGGCGAAAGCGTCGAGCATGTAGCCGTCGCCAGCGTTGATCTGGCCGCTGCCGATACGCGACGACAGGAGAACGCCCGCGACCGCGGCGAAGATGGCGGCCACGACGAACGCGGCGATGATCGTCCGGTCAGAGCGGATCCCCGACAGCGTGGCCGCTTCGCGGTTGCCACCGACCGCCTGCATGTGCTGGCCGATGCTCGTCTGGTTCAGCAGAACCCAGAGCAAGGCGAGGATCACGACCATGAACACGATCGGGTTCGGGATACCGAGGATCGAGTGGCCCAGTGACACGTTGCTGAAGTCGGCCTTGGCGCCGATCAGCGCGATCGGGATGCCATTCGCGTACCAGTAGTTGATGCCCACGATGACTGTGCCCGTGCCCAGAGTCGCGATCATCGAGTTGACGCCGAGCTTGGTGACCACGAGCCCATTCACGATGCCGAGGACGACGGCCACGACGAGCACGATTGCCACGGCCACGTAGGCGGGCAGCTCCTGGTTGGCCATGAGCCCGACCGCGAGAACGCCGGCCAGGCTGGCCTGGTAGCCGATGCTGAGGTCGAACTCGCCGACGACGAGGACCAGCGTCAGACCGCCTGCCACGATCGCCGTCAGGGAGAGCTGGCTCAGGACGTTCGTGGCGTTCGACGTGGTGGCGAAGGACGCCGGCGCCGCGATCGAGAAGCCGATGACCATCGCCAGCAGGACGGCTATCGTCCCGTATTTGCCGACGAAGGCGAGGACGCCCAGGAGAGGATCTCGCCGCGGGCCCCTGTTGGCCAGTTGAGTGGTGATCGTTGTCATTGTCCGCTCTCAGCTGCTTGATGCGAATAGCATTGATGGAGAATGGCTTCCTCACTGATCTCGCCTGCGGTGAGTTCGCCGACGATTCTTCCGTCGGTCATCACCAGCACGCGGTTGCAGTCGATCAGCTCCTGGAATTCCGACGAGATCACGATCACGGCAATGCCCTGATCGGCCAGCTCGCGAATGATGCGGTGGATTTCGGCGCGCGCACCGACGTCGACGCCGCGGGTGGGCTCGTCGAGGATCAGGACTCGGGTCTTCCGACCGAGCCACTTCCCCATCACGACCTTTTGCTGGTTTCCGCCGCTGAGCTTGGACACCGGCGTCTGGACCGACTCGGTCTTGATCCGGAGCGACGCCACGGCGCTCGCGGCGAGGCGGCTGCCCTTGCGCTTGTTCACGATCGGCACCAGCGGGTTGACCTGCATCAGTCGCCACGAGGGCAGATCCACGTTGAAAGTGACGCTTTCACGCAGGATGAGCCCTTGCGAGCGGCGCTCTTCGGGAACCAGGAAGATGCCGGCCGCGACCGCTTCATGAGTACCGCGGGGGTGGTAGGGCTTGCCGTCGAGCAGCATCTCGCCGCCCTGGATCCGATCCGCTCCGAAGAGCATGCGGGCCACTTCGGTGCGACCGGCACCGACCAGGCCTGCCAGCCCGAGGACCTCTCCGGCATGGGCTTCGAAAGTGACGTCGTTGACGGCCGGCTCGCGGCGAAGGCCCTTCACCTCGAGGATGGTGGCGCCTGCGGCCTTCGGCTTGGCTGCCGTAGAAGCCACCAGGTCCGCTCCGACGATCGCGCGAATGATGTCCGCCTTGCGCAGGGTCGACCGATCGAAGGCGGCAACGTTGCGGCCGTCCTTGAAGACGGTGACCTGCGAACAGAGGCCCGTGATCTCGTCGAGTCGGTGGGAGACGTACAGGATCGCGACATTGGCCGCCGACAGCTCACGCACGATCCGGAAGAGGCGATCGGCCTCCGCCCCGGACAGCGAGGCCGTGGGCTCGTCCATGGCGATCAGCCGCGCCTTGCGAACCAGCGCCCGACCGATGGACACGAGCCAGCGCTCGGCCACGCTCAGCTTCTCGACGGGGCAATCGAGCGAGAATGAAATGTCGAGGCGGCGCGCGACCTCGTCCGTCTGCTCCCGCATCTTCGCCCAGTCAACGAGACCGGGGCCGCGCGTCGGCGCCAGCCCAAGGCTCATGTTCTGGCGGCCGGTGAACTTGGGAACGAGATTAAGCTCCTGGTGGATGAATTCCAGGCCCAGCTCGCCCGCGTGCTGCGGATTCTTGATGGTGAGCGGCTGACCCTCTGCCAGGATCTCGCCTTCATCGGGCTGGTAGAGGCCGGCCAGGATCTTGATCAGGGTCGACTTGCCGGCTCCGTTTGCGCCCACGAGCCCGTGGACCTCACCGGGCCGGACGTCCAGCGAAACGCCCGACAGTGCCTGGATGGCCCCGAAGCGCTTTGAAACGCCACGAACCTGGAGGAGGGGGAGGACGCCCCCGCCGATGGCGGAGACGTCCTCGCTCACGCGAAGTTCCATTTAGCCCTTCATGGCCTCGGGATGGGCCTTGAGGAACTGGTCGATGTTGGTCTTATCGACCATGACGTTGTCAGCCGGCGCGACGACCGGATGCCAGCTCGAGCCGGCAGCCTTCACAGCGGGGACCTGATCGACGAGGTACTTGCCGGCGGCCGGAAGGTCGGTCCAGAGGGTGGCGGTCAGCCAACCGTCCTTGACGGACTGCAGCGCGTCGGGGTTGCCGTTGACGCCATAGACCTTGACGTCCTGGCGGTTGTTCTGCTTGAGAGCGGCGACGGCACCCATGGCCGGGTCGTCGAAGCAGGTCCAGATCGCCTGATTGCCGCCGACCGGGTGAGCGGCGAGCCACGCGTTGGTGGCGGCGGTCGCGGACTCGACCTGGCCGGGGACGGTGATCTGCTGGGTCGTGTTCTTGATGTCGGGGTTGGCGCCCAGAACGGTCTGCCAGGAGGCTTCGCGCTCGCGGCACGGGAGGCCGCCACGATAGGTCAGGGCCAGAGTGTCACCCTTGCCGCCGAGATCGGCAACGACGCGGTCGGCGAGGACAGCGCCCAGGCTCACGTCGATCCCGACGTCAACGCCGGGGGCGATGCCACCGCCGTGGGTCATGACGGGAATGTTGGCCGCCTGTGCCGCATCGAGTCCGGCCTTCAGCGAGTTGGACGGGAAGACGGTCACGATGATCGCGTCGACCTTCTTCTGAACCAGGTTCTGGATCGCGGAGTTGGCCGTGTCGACACTGCCCTGAGCGTCAACGACATTGGAGTCCCAGCCCTTGGCAGCAGCTTCAGCCTGGGCGCCTGTAACGACGCGGTTCGTCGCCACGTCTGTGGCCGAGAACGTCACGATACCGATCGAGAGCTTGGTTCCTGCCGCGGAACCGGACGGCGCGGCGGTCGACGCGGTCGAGCTACAAGCTCCGACCACCAGAGCCGCCGTCGCCAGGACCGCGAGCGTCTTCTTGATCTCCATTACTGCATCGCCTCGTAGATTGATTTGGTGTCCAAGACGGACTTACCTGCTGGACCCTCCCCCAATCGCACTTGAGATATGCGGGCCGCTTACACGGCCATCGGCACCTCCATGAGCGTGCTCGTCCTGCCCGACCCTCCTGGAGAGGTGTACCCTCCGGGCGCGGTCGCCTTGCCATGGACTCCGCTGTGTTCACGGCCCTCTTGGGGACATGACCTGGATCTAGAGCGCGGCGCCCGGGTGACGGAACTGGGCGAGAAATCGATTGCTGGGGTGATCCAGTGGGGGGAAGCGTCTACGTTGGTCGCCAGCAGTGCATAGGGCCGAATGGCCTATCTTTTGAGGGGTCCGCGGCCGTAGACAGGGGGTTGACGCGGCTGCCAGTTTGCCAGGGATGGCGCGACGTCTGAGAAAGGTACTGAATGGCGAGAAAACAGTTGCCCGACACAGGTGAAGATGGGTCCGGCGACGGCTCCGCAAACCCGGCCGTCACGATGGCCGACGTGGCCGAACGCGCGGGCGTTTCGATTGCTACGGTTTCCCGTGTCCTGAGCGGTCACCCGTCGGTGGCGCCTGAGTTCCGGGTAAAGGTTTCCGCGGCGGTCGAGGAGCTCTCGTACCGGCCGAACCGGCTGGCCCGGAACCTGCGCCGCCGGAACGCCGAGATGCTCGGCATCGTCATCAGCGACATCCAGAATCCCCATTTCTCGGAAATGATTTACGTCGCCGAGGAGGAGGCATACCGGCGGGGCTACCGCGTGCTCCTCTGCAATACCGGTGAGAGCAGCGAGAAGCAGCGGTCGTACCTGCAGGTCCTCGCGGACGAGCGCCCCGTGGGCGTGATCATCGCCCCCTGCGACGCGAGCGCGCCCGAGATCGGCCAGCTGATCGACCTCGGCATCCCCGTCGTCGCCTTCGACCGACCGGTCAAGGACGAGCGCGCGGACGCAGTCCTGGCGGACAACTTCGAAGGGGCCCGGACCGCCGTCGAGCATCTGGTCAGCCGCGGCATCAAGAAGATCGGCTACGTGGGCATCTCGACCCAGATCGAGACCGGCGCCAGGCGACTCGCCGGCTACAAGGCGGCCATGACCGCGCTGGGGCTCGAGCCACGATGGACCGATGGCGGGCTTCGCCTCGCCGCCGGCGTCCGCGCCACTCAGCGGCTGATGAAGGAGTGGCCGGAAATGGAGGGCATGGTCGTCGGCAACAACATGCTGACCCTCGGCGCCCTCCAGGCTTTGCGGGCCGAGAACCGACGCGTCCCCGAAGACATCGCCGTGGTCGCCTTCGACGACCCGTTCTGGGCGGAGCTGCTAGACCCGCCGCTCACGACTCTGGCGCAGCCGGTCCGGGCCATGACCTCTACCGCGGTTCGATTGCTGATCGACAACATCGAAGGCCGCCGCCGCGAGCCCGAGCGGATCGTCTTCCGCTTCACGCTCAAGGTCCGCGAGTCCTCGGGCCGGAGCCCGGCGGGAGAGCCGCCGCAGAGCGAGCCCCTGGCCACCTGGTAGGGGCGCTATCGCCGCGGGTGGTCCTTTGCTATAGTTCCGGGGCCCTCAGCGGGCATTTCGGTCGGGGCGTGGCGCAGCTTGGCAGCGCGCATCGTTCGGGACGATGAGGTCGGAGGTTCAAATCCTCTCGCCCCGACCACTTACGGGTGAATCGAACTCAGCCGGCAGCACCGCCGCCAAACCATGGCGAACCGCGTGCGCGCTCAGGTGGACCGTGGCCTCGCGCATCCCCAGGACATCGATCCGGTCGAACAGAGCCGTGGCCAGCATCTCCCGCCCCTTGCCGCCCTTAGCCTTGGCCCACGTCTTGGGCAGTTCCCGCAGGAACCGCACCGCCACGTCCGCCGGTACAGGCTCGGCCGGCTTAGGGGCCTGGAGGGCGGCCTGGTTCCGGTCCAGGCTCGTCATGGCCTCCCCCAGCTTGGCGGCGTCGCGGTCCCGGACGTAGCGGTCCAGCGCGCGCTGGCGCTCCCTGGCTATCTGGTCCAGCTCAGCCTGGCTCGGGCCCGGTGCGACCCCGGCATTGAAGCTGACGACGGCCGCGAGCTGGGCAGCGTCAAGGGTGACGTGGTCCAGCAGGCTATCCACGATGCCTTCGTAGCGGCCCATCGGGTAGGCGTGCCCGTTGGTCCGGCCCCGGCGTGGCTTGGCGCTGGGCGCAGCTGCCACGAACTCTGGGCATGGCTGGCGGTGGCGGTAGTAGCCGGTATCCCCGGTTAGACGCTTGCCACAGCTGGCGCAGTGGAGCTGGGCGAAGGCATAGGGTCGACGCGGGTCCGCATGGCGGCCGGCGTTGGTGGCACGGCTGGCGCGCTGGCGCTGGACCGCGTCCCAGGTGGCCTGGTTCACCAACGCTGGCCAGTGAGCTGGGCTCCCATCCCGCAAGCGGCCCACATACAGCGGCGAGGTCAGGATGCCCCGGACCGTGAAGAGCCCGAGTCCGGTCTGGGCGGCCACGTCGCGGTCCACATTGCCGGCGGCGGCGAGGGCGAACACCCGGGCGACCGTGGGCAGCTTGTCCGGGTCAGGCTCCACCAACTTGGCCGCGTCTCGGCGGAACCCATACGGCGGATGGCCGCCCGGGTCGCGCTCCTTGGTGAGCTTGGAGGCGTAGCCCTCACGGACCCGGCGGCTGTGTTTGCGGCTGAAGCGCTCGGCGTCCTTGGCCTCGTCCACGAGTTGGTCCCAATGCCGCTCGTTACTGGACAGGATCTCCTCATCGGCGAAGTACACGGCCACGCCTGCCGGGTGGAGGGTGTCTTCGAGCAGCTCCAGGGTCCGGCGCAGGTTCCGCTGCCAGCGGGAAACGTAGCCGACCAGGAGAACTTCGAACTCACCCCGGCTAGCAGCGGCCATCATCGCGATCATTTCCGGTGAGCGGTACACGGTCCGACCGGAATGGGCGGCCCGCCACTCCAACCCTGTATCGGTTAGGCCGAGCGAGCGTATGGCCTGGTCCTGGAGTTCCCGCTGGGCTTCGGGGCCGTAGCGGTCGAACTGACCAGGCGTGCTCTCGCGTACCCAGCGGGCAGCCCGCTTACCCCGCAGTTCCTCGACCGTTGCGGCCAGGTGCCTCATGCAGATTTACCCTCCACGACCCGGAGCCTTTGCCGTCGTGCGGCCTTCTCTGCCCGCTCGCGGTCGTAGCGGTCCCGCACGAGCTGGGCAAGAGCGGCAATCACCGGGTCCATGGCCGCATTGTCGCTCGATACTCCGGATCGATCCACTCCATATTCCGCGGCCGGCGCCACCAGGACGACCCGCAAGAACGGCCCGGTCACGGCCGGGTGGCGGGTCGTGCGGACAGTCGCACCGGATGGCTCGCCGGTCGTTGCGGCTCCTGCGGCCCGTACACGGCTCCGGTGCGGCCTAGTATCGGCCGCGAGCCGGCCGCCCACGGCCGCTGGACGGCTCCGTTGCAGCCCGCTTGCCCCAGGGGGACGAACGGTCGCCCCGGGAATACGGGCATCGCTCCGGGCCGAACCGGTCATCGAACGGCTCCGTCCGGGCCGCATGCCACAAGGGACCCGGCCGTAAGGTCCGTCAGCCGGCCGGCCCATACGGGTACCGGTCCGTCTGCGATCCGCCAGGTGAAGACCCACAGGTTGCCGTTAGGGCCGTGGGCAGCCCGAGCCGAACCGATCCGGTGGAAGCCGTAACCCCGTCCTTCGAGGTACCGCTCGGCCCGGAGCGCGGCCTCGGCCGTGGGCGACCAGAACAGCAGCCGGCGCACCGTGCCGTCGCCACGCGGCAGCCCGCGGAAGCGCGGGTCGTCCGGATCGGCAAGCTGCGGCCGGGTCCGGCCCTTCATCGGAGCTGCCGCCAGTCGCCCCGGCGCTGGCGCGGCAGCTCGCCTGCCGGGCTGACGGTCCAGAGACCGGCCGCGATCCCCTGCTCGAAGAAGTGGCGCAGTGCCGCAGCTCGACGGTCCCAGCCCGCCGGGTTGCCGGCAGCCCGGTCATCGAGGTATGCGACCACATCGGCGCGGGTTGCCAGCTGGGGCGTTGGCCAGGACGTCAGGAAGTCGGCAACGTCGCGCCGGTACACGGTCGCGCTCGTCGGCCGGAGTCCAGGCCCGACCAGCCCCAGGAGACTGTTTCCGCCATCGAAACAGCCGGCGGGCGGCGAGGTCGTGATTAGTGCCACTTTGGCCATCGCTCGCCCCTCCTAAGCCGCAGACGGGGAGAGCGGCGAGAGAGGCCGATAGCCGATCAGGTTGCGCATCCAGCGGATCGCCCAATGGCGCTCAAAGCGATTGCCGTGCTCGTCGGCGACCACCTCCTCGACCTTGAAGCCGCGACGGGCGGCTTCGGTGGCCGCGTTGGCTGACGGGGTATCGAGAATCCACCAGTCGGTCCATGGCACCGCCCGGCTGCGCTTCTCCCAGACACACCAGCCCCGGCTCCAGCGGACCCGGCGGAAGTAGCGCGGCGGCGCGGCCTTGGGGTCCGACAGTTCCTTGGTCAGGTACTTGGCGAGATAGCGCATGAGCTGGGGATTTGAGCGGCGGATATCGGCGACCCGTCCGAAGCCGCACTCGGCCGCGACTCGGGATAGCCACTGCTGGGGTATGAATGGGCCGCGGTAGACGACGTGCACGTGGGCCGCGCCGCGCTTCTGCCGCTCGACCACCGCGAGGTACTCGATCCGGCCCCAACGCCGCTCGACGCGCATCCGGAATCGCTTCCAACGCTCCGGGAACTGCTCATAGCTCGTTTCGCCGTCTTCGGTCCCAGGCGAGGTGAGAGTGAAGAACCGGCACGTGCCGAGCGACATGCCGGCCTTGGTACGGGCCATGGTTGCCTTGACCCGGCGCGGACCGCAGACGGGGCAGCCCCACTTCTTGCAGCGCATCGGGTACACGCCGCAGCGCGCGCCGTCGAGACCGACGAGTGAGAAAGCGCCGCACTTCATCGCGTCACCTTCCGGGCCTTTGGCTTGGCGGCGCGTGCCGAGTTTCTAGAGGCCGGCTTCCCTGCGGGAATCCGGACAAGTGAAGGTTTCGAGGCCTTTCGGACGGGGACCGGAGCCTTGGCTGGGGTCTTCGCGGGCGGTTTGGTTAGTCGCCCCGTGGCGCGCTTGACCGCGGCGGCTGCTACGTCGTACCCGGTGACGCGAGCCCCGCGCTCGGCTGCCCCAATGAGCAGCGCGCCCGACCCGCAGAACGGATCGACGACGCGATCGCCCCGTCGGACGTTGGCGATGCGGGCCAGCTCGCGACCAAGATCGGCCGGCTTTTCGCTGGGATATCGGTTCGCGGTGTTTGGCCCAACTGCGGGAACTGACACGAGGTCGGCACCGCAGAGCGCGCGCGAGCCGGGCAAGTAGCCAACCAGCACGTACTCGGTCTGGTGACGCAATCCCCAGCCGAGGCCTGGAGCCACCTTATCCCAGGTGATCGGCCGGACTCGCACGAAGCCGGCTCGCTCCAGAGCCTCGATGGCCTCACGCAAGCCGTCCGGGTTAGTCATCACGAAGGCGACGCCATCGGGCCGCATTCGTGACCGGGCGAGGGCTAGGACGTCGCCGATCTGGCGCCACGAGAGCGATGAGCTGAACCACCGCTTCAGGTGTCCGCCCGAACCGCCCCGGTTGATCGTTCGGTATGGAGGATCAGTGATCAGGACGGAGATCGAGCCCGCGGGCAGAGCCGCCATGGCCTCGCGGGCATCACGCTTCTCGATGTGGACCCGAGGTAGCATGCGGGACTGGCCAAGCGCGCTCATCGGCCATCGCCTCCAGCTGCGCGAGACACCGTGCGGGCAGCAGTCCGAGCCGCATCTTCACAGCGACGGCAGCGGAAACGGAGGCCGCACGATCGGCTGCGCCACATGTGGCCGCAACGGGCACACACCCGCCAGCGAGGCAGGGGCGGAGCTGCGCTAGCCACCGCCGAGTCAGGATCGGTCGTGCCTGGGGTTGGGTTGGTGAGTGTCATCCGGGCTGTCCTGTCGGTGCGGTTTTGGCGCACTCAGGACACAGCAGATCGCCCGAGAGGTACCCCCGGAATCGCGTCACAAATCGAGTCACACGCGCGCAGAATCCGGAAGGAGGAAGCTCAATGACAGTCTTGTTCAGGCGGTTCGTGGTCGAGACTGGCGCCGGAGCCGATGGCGCGCTGCGCCCAGTAACCGGAGCATCATGGCGCTCAGAGAGAGCGGTCGGAGAAGCCGGACTCGATCGGCGGCTTGCGGCTCTCGCAACCGCGAGCCCGGACGCGATCTCCGCCTTCGTCTCCGTCTACGGGTTCCTGCGGGAGAAGACCGCGGCGCTGCGCAGTCAGCCGGAGCCGATCGCCCGCGGGTTGATGCAGCTCGCAGGCCTGCGAGGCGCTGACGATATCCGCGCCGCTATCGAGTGGGTCGACTCTGGTTGCCCTATGCCCGCGCCTGGCAGCACAGTAATGCTGATACAAGCCGTTGAGCTGCTGCCGGCGTCTGCCTTCGACAGCCTCGAACTGCTGGTGAACGGCGCCTCGGATTCGGAGGCCGAGGCAGCGCTTACGTTCGACCCATGGGCCATGCTCCCGGATCTCATGGCGTCAGCTCTGCCAGCTGCCATGGCGGCGCAACCTAGCCTGCCAACGTCCGCCACTGATCGCGCGCAGCTGCGCCGCAAGCTCGAAGCCTTCGAATGGATGATGCGGATATACGCAGGCGTCGATGAGGCGCCGGCTGCCTGGGCCGAGATAGGCGGGACTGTGGGCGCGACCATGACGCTCCTTACCTCGGTTCCGGAGGCCTTCGCACATCCTGAACTGGGGGTTGAAGACAGCCGCGCCGGGTCGGAGATGATGGTCAATCTGGCGGCTGAGTCGGTCGAGGAATGGCGCGCGGCGGCGGCGGGTTTCGGCCTCGCTAGCGAGGCCGTCGATCTCGTCCTTCGCGCACAGCAGTTGGGCCTGAAGGGCGAAGAAAAGGCCCGGCTTCGGAAACTGTGCCTGGAGCTGACCGACGGGTATACCCCGCCTAACCTCACGGCCCTAGAGCTGGCAGAGAGAGCCGCGCCAATGCTTCGCACTCGGTTGGAGGCGGACATGGCGCGCGGCGGCGTCTGGCCCGTCAGGAGTGGGGCAATCGCGGGCGTCTACTGGCGCGCTCTTGTCATCCTATGGGGACGTCTTACGGACGAACGCCCACCGTTGGCGTGCGCCGAAGAGGGCTGCGGGGCGCTCTTGCCACCCCACGCCAGTCGCCTCTTCTGCGACACGCACCGCCTCGCCCGCCATCGAGACTTGATGCGAACGCAGCGGGCCGCCGGTCGCGCCAACGCACCGTAGACTTCGGCCCAATCACGCACGGCACCAACCCCTCGGTGTCGGGTCGTGTCTGACCAACCGGCCGCCACCCCCTCGGCGGCCGGTTGGTTGCTCCCGCCTCCGCGCCTGCCGACTCCGGGGCTGCGGGTCGTCTACGATGGACGTGGCCAGGCAGTCCGCCTGGCGCTGGCGGACCCGATGGGGAGACGGATGAGCGGGCAACCGAACCTAGCACCAGGCGAGAGAGGCATGCCAGAACAAGTCCTCGAGGCGCGAGGCCTCTCCAAACAGTATCGACGCGGGACGTGGGCCCTCAAAGACATCGATCTTTCGGTTTCCGAGGGCGGGGTCGTGGGACTGGTCGGACCCAACGGCGCCGGCAAATCCACGCTGCTCAAGACGTGGATCGGCTTCGAGAGACCAACCAACGGCCTGGTCTCCGTGTTCGGCCTCGATCCCTGGCGCGAGCGTTCTCGCGTCCTGCCTCGCGTCGCCTATCTGGCCCAGACTCCGAGCCTCTATCGAGACCTCAGGGTGATCGATCACCTAGATTTCGTCGCTCACTACCGCGAGAAGCAGTTCGACAGAGCCCTCGCGAGCAAGCGCCTGAACGATCTCGGTGTGCCGCTCATGTCGACAGTAGGCAAGCTCTCCGGAGGCCAAACCGCGCAGGTCGGCCTTGCCATTGCGCTGGGTCTGCATACCGACGTTCTGCTGCTCGACGAGCCGCTGGCGAGTCTGGATCCGCTGGCTCGCCGTGAGTTCATCGAAGTACTGAGGGACGATCTCACGCAATCGGGAGCAACCGCCGTCCTGTCGTCCCATGTCGTCACCGACATCGAGCAAGCCTGTCGCCACCTGATCATCCTGGGTGTTGGACGAGTCCAACTGAATGCGGGCGTAGCTGACATCCTCGCGGAACACGTGGTATCGCTAGGGGATCCCTCGGTTCCCTCCGCTCTCGTAGCCAAGCTGCCCGGCGGCGCTCGACTCTGCCGACTCGAGAGCGCAGATGCTCGTGCTGATGCGCTCAGCAAGCCGGCGACACTCGACGATGTCGTACTTGGTTACCTAACCGCCGCGCGTGCCGAGGGCTGACATGAATATCAGTCGACACTGGTGGCACGCCAACCGACTTCTGATTGTTTTCTCCGCCGCGCTAACGACACTTGTCGCGGCAATAGCCATCGTTCACGTGTTCTCGTTGTCTTGCACCTCGGGCGCTACCACGAACCAATGCGGAAGGGTCCTCAGCTCCGACGGGCTCTCGTCGCTCCTCTCGCTCACCCTCGCGATCATCCCGATATTGCTCGGCGTGGTCCTTGGCGTGGATGCCGTTGGGGGAGAGGTGGATCGGCGCACCTGCTGGTTCGCATGGTCGATCGCCACGAGCAGGAAGCAGTGGCTCAGAGAGGGTGCGCTCCCAGGCCTCCTCTCCACTGCTCTGATTGGCCTCGTGTGCGGGGTCGTCAATGCGATCCTTGTCATCAAACTCAATCCGGGCCACAACATCCTCGCCTCATACGTTGGCTATGGCCTGTGGGGCCCGATCTTGGTCGTCCGGGGACTCTGTGGTTACGCACTCGGTATATTGATTGGTGCGCTTTCTGGCCGGGTGATCGCGTCCGTTGGCCTGTCGCTGATGCTGGCCACGGCGGTCATTCCCGTCGCGTTGGTCGCAGGCCGATCGTTTGAGCCTGCGACGATCATCGCGGACAACGACCCCGCGTCCACCGATGCGATGGGCGTCCAGATTGGCGTTCTCAGGCCCGATGGCACAATCGGTCCCGAGGGCGAGTGCTTCCGGGCCGAACCGACGGGACTTACTCCCGATGAGGAATTCCAATGGGGCCAGACCCACTGCCGCACGGTCGTTTCGTTCCTGAGGGGTAGCCAGATGGTCGACGAAGAGTTGAGGGAATCGGTCGTGTTGGGCGTGATCTCCGTCTTGTCCGGCGCCATGACGGTCAAGGTCGTCCTCAGCCGTCGTCCATAAGGCGATGCTGACGGTAGCTCGGCTGACATTGAGGCGGCTCCGCTCGGAAGGCGTTCTCTGCCTCGGTCTGAGTGTCGTCTTGACAACCGCCACATTACTGCTCTGTGTCCAGGTTGAGGCAGCGAGGTCCTCGGACACTCTGGGGCGGTGGATGGATCTCGTGTCCTATGACTTGAGCGCGCTCGTTCTCGTGCCGGTTCTTGTCGCAATCGTGATAGGCACCTCGGTCGTCGCTTCAGAGTTCGATCGTGCTACGGCGGTCTTTGCCTGGTCGGTTGCGCCGAGCCGACGCCGCTGGCTTCTGGACGTCCTCTTCGTGGGCGCGCTCGCAGTTCTGATTGCATCACTACCGCTGGCAGTTGCAGCCGAGCTTCTGACCCGTTCCGTTGGCACGACCGCAATCTCGGCGTCGTTGATCTCCCTGGACCCCTCCGCCGCGTTGGTACTGGCACGTGCCGTAGCAGCCTTTGGAGTGACGGCTGTCGTTGGTTTTGTGACGCGGCGGTCGTTGCCCACCTTCTTACTGGGGATGCTCGTCACCTGCCTTCTACTTGGGGCTGTGGAATTCGGTTTCGAAGCTTGGCGAGAGGCGGCGGCTCTCCCCATCGACCCTTCCGTTGGGGGTCTGTACTTCGTGTTCAATCGGGTGGTCGAGGGCAATGGATTCCTCATCCTTGAGCCCTATGGACTGGAGCCGGCCGCCCGGACGGGAATACTTGTGGCACAAACGGCCGCAACTCTGCTGGTTGCCGCGCTTTCCGTCGTCCCCGCCGTGGCTCTCGTGGAAGAACGTCGGCCAGCGTGATGCTGGGGCCCAGCAAGAAGCGAGCACCGCGGCTGACCGGAGGCGATGTCCTACGGTCGAGGACAACGCAGACTACGCCAGTTCGGATGCGACTCGGCCCGCACTCACGAACCTGTAGGTCAGTTGGAAAGCGTAGCCCTGACTCCGCCGAGGCCTCCGACCTCCGGGACCTAACAAGGTTCGGATCTCTCAGCTCGACACGTAGAGCCTGGCACGGAGTTATCGTCTTTGTGGGCCCAAACGAGAGGCCCTCGGGACCCCGAGGGCCTCTGCATTTTCGCGCTCAACTCTCTGCACTCGTCGCGCTGACTCACAATGCGAGGTCGTTGGCGGCCACGGGCCACGTTTCCATGCTGGGATCGTCCAGCACCGCTGCCACCAATGCTGCTGAGCCTCCGACTAGCGTCGAGTCTTGGTCCGGGTCGGTCGCGACAAACCAAGCTCGATCTGAGGGCCAGATAAGGGTGGGAAGCAACGACCCCACAATGCCGCCCGGGAGGCGCCAGGCGACGTCGACTCCTGTCCTTATGGAGCAACTCCGAACGAGGAAGGTCCTTTCTTCCAAGGCCAACTCCAGCGCGCCGTCAAGATCGGCGAACTGCACCGAGCCATCTCCGTCCCAGTAGCCCGCGTAGCACAGGTCTGCGGTCTTTGTGTACGGAGCGAGCAACTCGCAGAGCATCACGAGTTGTTGTTTGGGGAGGGCGCCAAGGCGAGGTGGCTGCACAAACGGAACCGGCCCGTGCGCAGTGTCGGTCGGTAGCGAGATGTTTTCCCATTGCGCAAGCGGGTGCATGACGCGACCTGACCAGCGCGAGACGATGTCCCAGCGAACCGGCACGTCTTGGGCCACCCAGGCGGGATGCAGGACTCGCGCATACGCCTCGAATACTGCTGGCACAAGCGACCCTACGGCGCCGGATGAGAAGAACAAGCGACCGTCTTTGATCCAGGCGCTGTTCTCTGCGCCAAGCGCTGGTCTATTGGCGTGCGTTGCTCGCCTATGCCGGTGGATCTTCATCTGCGAATTGTCCCAGCGACCGTGCTGCTCGTCGAGAGACGCGCCCCGAAGCAACTCAATAACCCCGCTCGCGTTTCTCGGGCTAGACCCGCCGCCGCTCTTCGTCAGGCCGTCGCTCGCCGCTGTCCAACTGTCGCTGACCCGCTCCGGATCTTCACCCGTATAGTGTCGGCTCGACTCCTCTCGCCCCGACCATAACAACCAATCGAGCCCCATTCCAGGCTCGGTCCCACCCTTGAGCCTTCGCCGATGCGCTCGGGTGCAGCTTGACCCTCCCCGTCCCGAGTACGTCGATCCGATCCATGAGCGCCTCGGCCAGCAGCTTCCGGCCGGACGGCTCGGCGTCATCCCACAGCTTGGGCAGCTCGCGCAGGGAGTCCGCGGCTTCCTCTGGCGTCGGCCCGTCCGTGTGCACAGCCTTGGCGATCAGCTCCTCTTGATCGAGGGTCCGCATCGTCGCCTCCAGGGCGGCCGTGTCGCGGTCCTTCCGATAGCGAGCCAGTGCAGTCTCGCGGTCGCGCTCGATGCGGGCAAGGCTGACCGGATCGGGCGCCGTTTCGTCCGACCCGAGCCGGTCCACGACGGCGCCGGCTAGGTCGGCGTTCGCGCTGACATGGCCCAGAGCCTGGCGCACCAAACCCTCGAACGACTCGGCCGGATAGCTCACGCCCTTGTGGCGATGGTCGGTCGAGTTCCGGAATGCTCGCGGGGCAGGCCTGCCTGCCCCGAGCCAGTCGGGACACGGGAAGTTGTGGCGATAGCGGCCGTCTTGGCCAATGAGATGGCGGCCGCACGCAGAGCAATGGAGCATCGAGAGCGCGTAGGGCCGCCGGGTCGTCGGCCGGCCCGGATGGCGCCGGCTGAAGCGGCTGCGGGCGAGCTGGACGCGATCCCAGGTGAGCTGGTCGATCACGGCCGGAACACGGGTCGGGGTGCCATCCCGGAGATGGCCCACGTAGACCGGGTTCGTCAGGATGCCGCGGGTTGTGTAGAACGGCAGGCCGACCTGTTCGGCGACTTCAGCATCGGTCATGCCCTCGGCCGCAGCTGCGAACACGGCTCGCACCTGGTCGAGCTTGTCGGGTATCGGCTCTAGGACTGGTGGCTTGCCGGATCGGGTGTAGCCGTATGGCGGCTGGCCTCCTGGCTCACCAAGTCGGCGGCGCTTGGCCGCGAGGCCTTCGCCGATCCGGCGGCCGAGCTTGCGGCTGTAGGACTCGGCCTCGTGGGCTTCGCGAACCAGCTCGTCCCAGCGGTCCGCGTCCGACGAGACGATCCGCTCATCGCAGAAGACCACTGCGACCCCGGCCGCGTGGAGATCGTCGACGGCGATGAGTGTCTGCTTGAGGTTCCGTTGGAACCGGGACACGTAGCCGACCAGGAGCACGTCGAACTCGCCTGCTTTGGCTGCCGCGATCATCGCGGCGAACTCGGGGCTCTGGTACACGGTCCGGCCGGACGACGCGCTCTGCCAGGCAAGCCCGGTATCGACCAGGTCGTAGCGGGCGATCACCCGGTCCTGAAGCTCGCGCTGGGCGTCGGGGCCAAAGTTGTCGTATTGGCCGGACGTGGACTCACGGACCCAACCAGCCGCGCGCAGGCCGGCGATCTGGTCCAGGGATCGGGGAAGTTGGTGCATGGTAGGGCGAGTCATAGCTCAATCACGGCATTGAGTCCAGCGGCGTACGGCCGAGCCGGCGGGCGTGGGCCTGGCGGACACAGACCGCTAGGGCCCGCACCAGCGGGTCGCCCGAGTCGTTGGGCCGCCGTGGGCGCGACGATGCCCCAAGCTCCGGCGCCTGGACGGCCTGACGCGGACGGCTCATGGCCGCATGCCGGGCCGCAGCTTGCGGCTCGACCCGGTGGACCTGGCCCGTGTGGCTGCCGTGGCGGGCCGTGGCTTGCGGCTCGACCCGCTGGACTTGGCCCGCACGGCGGCCGTGGCGGGCCGTGGCTTGCGGCTCGACCCGCTGGACCTGGCCGTTGGGGCGGCCGTGGCGGACCGGCTTGAGCCGTTGGGCTTGCCGGACCTGGCCGTTGGGGCGGCCGTGGCGGACCGGCTTGAGCCGTTGGGCTTGCCGGACCTGGCCGTTGGGGCGGCCGTGGCGGACCGGCTTGAGCCGTTGGGCTTGCCGGACCTGGCCGTTGGGGCGGCCGTGGCGGACCGGCTTGAGCCGTTGGGCTTGCCGGACCTGGCCGTTGGGGCGGCCGTGAGCCTGGCGCTTGCCAGATCGACGGCCCGCTTGGCCACGTCCCCAGCGACCACGGTGGCGCCACGCTCCGCGGCGCCCACCAGGAGGGCCCCGGACCCGCAGAACGGGTCCACCACGAGGCTGCCCGGACCGATGCTGGCCATTGCCGCAAGCTCACGCCCCAAGCCGTCGGGCTTGGAGGTCGGGTAGCGCCCAGCCGTACCTGGCCCAACCGCAGCCACCGATACCAGGTCAACACCTGCGAGGGTCCGCGAGCCTGGCAGGCGGCCAAGGACGATGAACTCGCATTGGTGGCGCAGGCCTCCACCGAGGCCTGGATACTGGCGGTCCCAGGTGATGGTCCGGATGCCAATGAAGCCGGCCCGCTCCATGGCTCCGATGGCCTCGCGGAGGCCGTCGTTGTTGGTCATGGCCATCAGGACCCCATCGGCCTTGAGCTTGCGGCGGGCCAGGGCGAAGACGCGGCCGATCTGGGGCCAGGTCAACCCATCAGCGAACCAGTCGCGCAAATGGCTTCCGGCCGTTGGGCTACGGTTGATCGAGGTGTACGGCGGGTCGGTGATGAGCAGGTCGATCGAGCGATCCGGGAATGAGCCGAGCAGCCGCTCGGCCGAGACCAGAGAAACGCGGACGCGGTCCGCAGGCTTTGCGACCATCAGGCGGTCCTCCCCTCAGTTGTTGGGTTCCAGGCGTATCCGCCCAGAGGCAGTCGGTGGGCATCGAGGCGTGATCGGACCATCGGGTACCCCCAGTCGTCCTCGCGCGTGGCCACGCCGCAGTTGGGGCAGATGTGGGGCACGTGGTACTCCGCGAAGCCAAGACCGTGGATGAGGATCTGGTCCGCTCTCGTCGGCTCGGTCTCTTCGACCTGGACCCGGTAGAGCGAGCCGAAACCCGACACGAGCTTCTGACGACGGGTAGCCCAGACGTACTCGCCGATCCGTTCGGGATCGAGTGAGTCGATGATCCCGTGGGGCTTGCCGACGTACTTGAGGACTTCCCGGACCGCTCCCCGGCGCACCTCCGGATCGTCGACGCTGACGGCCTCGACCCAGACCGACCAGGACCCGCTACAGCGCGAGCTGCGGCCGTGGCGGCAATGGCGGGTCCGACACGTGAGCGCCTGCCAGGTGTCGCGCATCTCGGCCCAGCCGATCCAGGGGGCATCCATGAGGCTGTGGAGGTGTGGGTGCCAAGTCCCGCTCTCCTCCGAGTACGTCAGGTCGCAGGCGACGGCCCCGCCAGCGACGCGCTTGTGGGCGAAGGTCTCGCAGTTGCGGTCGCGCCGATGGCCGGCGTGGGGGCACTCGGGCGGGCAACCTGCGGCGTGCGCTTCGATGGGCGGATGGGTTAGGCAGCGGCTCCGGGAACGGCCGGTGCGGGTCAGACAGCCGGGCTCGCAGCCGGGCAGATGCGTCTCGCCCCGACGGGCGCTGCAACCCTGCGCACAGCGGGGCGAGCGGCAGTCGGGCGCTGGGCGCGGGATGTGGCAAGGATGGCCCGGCGCCCCGTCGGGCATCCCGTCCGGCCCAACCTCGGGCCAGCGCCAGCGACACGGTCCGCCTGCGAAGATGGCCCGCCGGCGGAGCCTGCCGAAGTCGGCCCGAAGCTTGCGGATGCCGGCTTCGAGTTCGCCCTGTTCGACGTTGCGGGTCGTGACCGTCCAGAAGACTGGCCGATCCATCCGCTCGGCGAGGGTGTCGTATCGGTCCACCAGGCGGGCGACCCGCGCCCGCTCGCAGTCGGGGCAGCCTCGGACGTGGCAGGACAGCGGCGTCGCCACGCCAGACCCGCAGCCGCGATGGACGAAGACTCGGACCAGCGCGCAGTCGCGGAGGGCTCCGGCTCTCTGGTCGAACCAGAAGGCGCGCTCGACATCGCGGTCCTCGTGAGCCAATCGGCCGCACTCGGTGAGGACATCTGCGAGGTCGAGCTTGGAGGCCTCCCGCTGCGCTGGATCGCGGAGCAGCTTGGCGAGCGGGTCGACGGGGCCTCTCGGACGCCTCCGAGAGTGGCGATTCGTGCTCCCACTGCGGACTTGTTGCCTTGTATAGATAGAAGTGGCATGCGCGCCGCGAGGGGATGCGAGGGCGGTCGCGCCGAGCTGCGAAACGTTCACGGCTGTGAGCCCCGCCGTTCACGGCTAGCAGACGCAGTGGGCCGATGTCCCTTTGGGCGGGCGAACGTGGCCTGGCGCGCCTCCGGAGCGGCAGCGGCGGGCCGAGCGGCACGTCCCGCCAGACTCAAGCGCTTGCGGCACAGATCGGTGCAGGTCCGACAGTCGGCCCGGCTCGTGATCGGAATAGGTGCCCCGCAGGACAGACAGCGTCGGGTGTTCATGACCAGGCGCCCTGGGCCAGTGCGGCAGCGCTCGCGGCGCGGGCCTCGGCTCGTGCTCGTTCCTCGCAGGCCCGGCACCGGAACCGCAGGCCCCGCGAGCGGCTTCGCCAGAGATGCCCGCAGCGTCGACAGACGCGCCAGCGAGGCAGCGGCGCTTGCTCAGTCGTGACAGCCGAGCTGGCACGCGGCCGTGCTATAGAGGCTGTGGTTTCGGTGCGATCCGTTGGTGCGTTCTCGCTCATTGCGAGCGTAAGGAAACGCCAGGCTGACGAACCGACCGCGGCCCAATCAGGTTACTAATCGAGTTTCAGCGCGAGGATCGGCATCATGCGGGTGCTCTTTGGACGGTTCGTCGTCGCGATCGAGGCCGGCGAGGATGGAGTGCTTCGCCCACAGTCGGGGGCGGCCTGGCACTGGGAGCCGGCAAACGGCGAGGGCAGGGTCCACCACGAACTGGCGAGACTGGTGGACGGCACGCCAGCACAGATCGCCGCCTTCGCTTCGACTCACGGCCTGCTGCGCCGAGCCGGCGGCCGCCTGGCCGGGCTCGGACGAGCCTATTGGGCGCGTCCACTTCTGACCATGGGCCAACGGTTGGGTGACGATGTCGCCACCATTCGCCACGGGCTCGAAGGGTCGGGCGGTCGGGTCGAAGAGCTAGATCGCGCGATGCTTGCAGTGCTCGCCGAGTTGTCGGAACCGGTACGCCAGGCCTTTGCGCTGGCAGCAAGCGACGCGCCGGCCGCAGACGTGGAGGCAGCCCTCGGGGGCGCGGTGCCCGATCCAGCGGCGTTCCTCACGACGTTCGGAGAGCATCTAGCGCCCTACATCGACGGGACTAAGCCAATCACCTTCGATCGGCTCGGAATGGCCCGCTCATCTGAGATCCTGGAGTGGGCGGCCGGGCTCCTAGGCGGGACCGACGACGCGCCAGAGTGGGTCAACCAGCTCGGTGGGGTGCAAGCAGCGATGCTCTCCCTGCTGGGCAATCTGCCCGAGGCGCTGCTCGACCCGCGACTCATCAACCAAAGCAACGTCAAGGCGGTCCCGGCAGTCGAGGCACTGGCGCGTGAGACCGTGGAAGACTGGCGCGAGGTGGCGAGCGGACTCACCAGCTGGTGCGAGGCCGTACGGCTCGTCCGGCGGGCGACCGACGGTGCTGGCATCGCACGGGCCGAGAAGGATCGGCTTGCCGAGCTGTACCAAGGGCTAGCTGAAGTCGACGCCCCGGCGAGCCTGACGGCTGGCGAACTCGGAGAGAGAACGCGGGCGCTGCTGCGGGCGGCATGCGAAACGCTACTCGCCGAAGTGGCGGCCTGGCCGATCCGCCGCGGGTCGGTAGTCGGCTTGTACGGGCGCGCCTTGGTCGCTCTTTGGACTGAACTCACCGACGAGCAGCCGCTCATCGCCTGCGCGACCCCTGGGTGTCCGGGCTCCTTTGCACCGACTCGTAACCGAGTCTACTGCGCTGATTGCGAGCTGAATCGGCGGCGCGAGGACGTACGCAGGGTCCGAGCAAAGGCCGGCGGCCAGCGGCGCCGGGGTGTCGGCGAGGTAGGTGGGAGTGCCTGACTGTTCCTGCGGCCTAGCCAACGGCAAGATCCGGGTATAATCAGAACGCCCGTTCTGATACCCGAGAGGTCCGCGAAAGATGCTTGAAAGTCCCGTTCTTAGGTTCGTACTCGACGCGGCCTCTGTAGACTTCCGCCTATGGCACAGGACGGTCGGCCCGAACAACGTCGAGGGCTCGACCTCGATCCGCGCAGAGACCCAGGACCGGGTACCCGAACGAACACGATCGGGCATCCGGTCGAACGCATGCTCAATGCAAGCGCCCGCGACATCCTTGACGCGCTGGAGAACGGCTTTCGCGCACGTGCCGATCTCAAGGGGAAGCTCGCGGAATTGTTCATGAGCCGCCACCTCGACGGGCTTCAACGCGACGGAACAATCGACCGCTACGAGTGGTTCGATCAGGACGGCGTGCCTGACTTCAAGATCTGGTTCCGTGATGGCGCAACGATCCAACTTGAAGTCAAGAACGTTCGATCCGGAAAAGGCCCGCTTCGTGCCGAGACACAGAAGACCCGAGCAAGCCGCGGGGATCCGATGAGCCGCTACTACAGGGTCGATCACTTCGAGATCATCGCGGCCTGCCTTTTCAATGCGACGGGTCATTGGGACTACGTGTTCGCCGGGAGTAAGGACCTCGTTCGCATGTCGACTAACCCGGAGTATCTAGCCACGATGCAGCGGATTGAAGAGACGATCTCCCACCCATGGCATCGGACCCTCGCGGAAGTGCGATGACGATGCTCAACGAACGGCCCCAGGTCCCGACATCCCTGGCCGATAGCGCGGCAGATCTGCTTCCTGACGTCCTGCCCGCCTACAGGACTCGGCGCGGTGCTGTCTACCTCGGCGATGCCGTTGACCTGTTGCGTGCGATGCCGTCCGAATCGGTGAACCTAGTCGTCACCTCGCCGCCGTATGCCCTGGAGTTCAAGAAGGAATACGGAAACGAGTCGCAGGCTAGATACGTGGAGTGGTTCCTACCGTTCGCTAGGGAGGTGCGCCGCGTCCTGCGCTCAGACGGCTCGTTTGTCGTGAACATCGGCGGGGCCTGGCAGAAGGGCCACCCGATCCGCTCGCTCTATCACTTTCGACTGCTGCTCGAACTTGTGGACACGGTCGGGTTCTTCCTGGCTCAGGAGATCTACTGGCACAACCCAGCCAAGATGCCAACGCCCGCAGAGTGGGTAAACGTCCAGCGCATCCGGGTGAAGGATTCGATCGAGCCGTGCTGGTGGCTCTCGAAAAGTGAACGGCCAAAAGCCTCGAACGTCGAGGTTCTCGTGCCGTACTCGGACGACATGATTCGACTGATCGACCGTGGCTTCCGCGCCAAGAAGCGGCCGAGCGGTCACCTCGCGAAAGCGACGTGGCAGAAAGACCTCGGTGGAGCGATCCCCGGAAACGTCCTGACGATGGGCAACAACGACTCCAACGGTCGTTACATCGCCATGCTGACGGAGCGAAGGCTAAAGGTCCACCCGGCTCGGTTCCCCGTCCAGCTTCCCGAGTGGTTCATCCGCTTCCTGACGAACCCTGGCGACGTCGTGCTGGACATCTTCGGCGGTTCAATGACCACCGGCTGGGCCGCAGAACGGCTCGATCGCGCCTGGCTCGGGTTCGAGTTGTCCGACGAGTATGTCCAGGCGTCTCGCCTTCGCTTCTACGACGAACAGGACCGTCTGCTCGACGATGCCGAGCTCGGGACCCCGCAGACGGTCGTCGGGAACAGGCGCAGCCGCGTCACCTCGGACTGAAACTGGTCGGATGTCGCCGAGATCGAGGGTCCCGCCTGACCTGCCGGGCGGCCACGCGGATCACTCGGTGTATCCAGTCAGGGGAAGGGAGGACCATGTTTGTCTTCAAGAGTCACGTCAACAGCTTTCATTACCTCTACCAAGATGCACAGTACTTTCACGAGTTGGCGCGGTCGTCGGGTGAAGAATTCGATGGTGTGCGCGCCTCGCGAACGGCCCTCTTGCTCTACATCCTGAGCCTTGAGGCGCTTATCAATCGGGCGCTCGAACAGTTCTTGCCCGAGCCGCAACGCCAATTCTTCGTAGACCGTGAGGACAGGTTCTCGATCGAGGACAAGTGGCAGCTACTTCCGCTTCTTGGCTCCGGGGGCGAACCCAAGACGTTTGACAAGTCAAGGCAGCCTTGGTCGCAATTCGTCGAGCTCATCAAGATACGCAACGACTTCGTTCATCCGAAGCATGATCGACCGGCCTACTACGAGGCGCTCACGGCACAGCGCTGGAGGCCCCTGTCATGGAAAGAGATCCCGGACGGATTGTCGGTCAAGCAAACGGACGTCATCTACCGCCAGACTCAGATCCCGCGAGACCCGTACGCCGTGAGGCTCCATCATGTAGATACCGCAAAGGCCGCGGTAGATGCGATCATCGCCGAACTGGATCGGCTACTCGACGGGCGAATCTCGGCCGACAACTGGTATCGAAGTGACCGTATGGAGCTCATCTGGCCCTCCGGCGCAACGAGCAGTGACCTTCCCAGTGAAGGGGCGGTCTAGCAGCGCAGACACCAGACGATGCCGAACGCCGGAGGGCGGACATCGAGATCTTTCTAAGCGATCACCCGCACCTGAGCGGAGACGCGTTGAGTCGGGGGCGCTGAGGGCTCGCCCCCGACGGGAACGAAACCGACTCTCCACGTGCCGCTCCCCGGCCCGGAATTCTTGACGACGGCGATCAGTCTCGCCCTAGTCGTACGCGGCGTCGCGATCCTCCGACTGGCGAAGGCGATCAAAGGAAACGACGAATGGCAGTGACCGCGAACGTTCTGACCAGGGTCTTTCGCATTCGGACAGGCGCATGGGATCAGAACAGCGCGAGCTGCTTCACCATCGAAGTCGATAACCGGCAGTACTTGATCACTGCGGACCATGTAGTTCCTGACGTGCTCGCAGGTGGAACGATCGACGTTCTTCTCTCCCAACAATGGGAAAGCTTGCGGGTCGTCTCTATCGCTCACATTCCCGCGAGGGAGTCCGACATCGCAGTTATCTCGCTCCAACAAGTGATTTCTCAGACTCTGCCGCTTGAGCCGACTGGCGACGGACTCACAATCGGGCAGGAAGTCTTCTTTCTAGGCTATCCCCATGGAATGTCCATGACGCTTCCCGATCTGCATCCGACGCCTCTGCCTTTCGTCAAGCATGCGATCCTCTCGGCGTGGGAGCGTGACTCGACTGGCAGATTGCGGATGATCCTGGATGGCGTCAACAACCCCGGATTCTCCGGCGGGCCGGTCGTCTTCACTCCTTCGGCCGGCGGGGCCTTTCGTGTGGCGGGAGTTGTCAGCTTCTTCCGTTTCCTCAGTGTTTCGGTCCTCGATCAGGAGGGCCGCGACACAGGGACACGGGCGGAGGTGAACGCGGGGTTGATCACGGCCAACCATATAGACCACGCGATCCAGGCCGCCAGAGACATGGGCGACGGTCCACTCGTTTACCCGACGGCGACTTTAAATTGAACGGAACGGAGTCCGGCTGCCACAGGAAGGGCGGCCGCAACCCACATTCCGACGAGACTTACAGTGTCGGCCTCAAGTCCAATTGGGCTTGAGTTTCGACGTCGTACGGTCACAAGCGCCTTTCGTACAGCGGCTCAACGGAGCACTTGACGGGACCTATGATTTGTAGCCATGAAGAACGCGGGCGAGACTGCCACAGACTGGTTCGTCAGGCCTCTGATCGTCGTGATCGTGGGCGGCATTGCCGTTTGGGGCATAACGCACCTGGGGTCTGGCTCGGGGCAGAATCCCCAGCCAACGCAAGCGGCGCTGCCATACGTCAATTCCATTGGGGCCACGCCACTTGTCGAGGCCCCAGGTCAGCCCACACTGGCCATCGTGCCCGGGACGGTTCTCTACCAAGCTGACTGGTCAGCCGGCCTTGGCGGGTGGACAGGCTCCAGCGACTGGCACTGGCTGAACGGCATGGTGGCAAACGACGGGACCTATTCCGACAACTACAGCGACGACAGCATCACACTGGCTGCCCCCTATCGTGTTGACGCAACTGCCGACTACGCCGTCGAGATGCAGGTTCAACTAGTCGGCTGGAAGGGGGGGATGATCGGCCCGGGGCCGGCGCAAGGCTCGGCCGTTGGTCTAGTTGCGCGCGGAACGAAAGCCGGCAGCTACGTCGCCGGCTACTCCTCGGCATGGGGAGGGACGCAGTGGAACAGCCCGACCGGTTTCCTTGCCATGAACGCCAACAACGACGTCCAGGTCATGGACACCGTACCGTTCGATCCGGGCGATGCATGGCACACGATTAGGCTTGAAGTGAAGGGCGATACGGTGAAGTTACTGATAGACGGAGGATCGGTGATCCAAGAGGTCGACAACACCTACCTCACAGGTGGAGTTATTGGAATCTTTGACCGTGGCTGCCAGGTGAATATCCGAGCATTCTCTGTGTCCGCCCTGTAGGTGGATCAGCGTCGGAAGCGGTCCGCGCCATGCGCGTTCCCTCGGCTTGGCGGCGGGCGCGATGCGAGTCCGCTAGCTAGCTCTGCTGTGCTCCGGGGCACTAGCTTGTTATCTCGGCCTCAAGTCCTGTTCGCACACAACGTCTCCGGATCGTGCTGTTCCTAGGACGTCCAGCGACCCTTGGAAGCGCTCCCGTCACTGCCGGCGCCCGCTATAGGTCGATTCGCAGCTGCTGGCTTGGCCGTGACTCCGGAGGGCGGGCGTTCGTTGGTGGGGTTGACTGCACCCAATTCAGCCAGGACGGCAGACTCGAAGGCGTCCAGCGCGTCCCAACACTGGCGGTCGGCTTCCTCCCATCCATCGACGCTGGTGGGCACCCGTCTGACGCCACCACGTCGGCCCTGGACAGCGAACGACATGACTCGCCCAGACGCAACATCCAGCTGATCTATCGCGTCCCGAACCTCGACCCGGCGCCCGATCAGGCGCAGTTCTCGCACCCAGCGATCCCACGCGGGATCGAACGCCACGGATACGTCCGTGGGCATGTAGCCGTTCTCTCGTTGTCGGACTTCCGCCTGAACGCCCAGCAGCGCGGCCTCGGCTGTAAGCGTGACGTTGACGGCAAGTTCCCTAATTCGGTCCGCGAATCGATCCTGACGGGCAGCCTCACGGTCAGCGTCAGCGACCTCCCGGGCCGCAAGGGCGGACTCGCGGGCTGCATCAGCCGCGATCTTTGCCGCCTCCCTCGCAGCAGCAGCGCTGATCCTGCCACCAATCACTACACCGGCCAGGCCCGTCAGCGCGGCCCCGGCGAGGCCGAGAACGGCGGCCAGAACAGTCGCCCATCCCAGATCCATCGGCTAGCCCTCGCCCGTTTCTCGTTCGACCGGCGGCCGCCCGAGTTCGGTTCGGAAGGCAACCTCGAACGCCTCCACCGCGCGTTCATATGCCGTGATGACCGACTCCCACAGGTCGTCCTTGGGAGTGCCGATTGTTCTGGTCCCGTACACAAAGCCGAGTTTCACGAAGGCCGTCGTGAGGCCTTCAACGGCGTCATAAGCAATCTGAGTTCTGACCAACAAACGCAGCTCCTGGCCCAGTTGTCCGACGGTGGCTGCGGGTGCTGGGCTAGGCACTTTCCGTTCGTCGCCTCGTTCGACCGCCCACGTCCACGTCAGCAGATGACGGTCCGCCACGTCCAGCATCTGCGACGCGAGTTCGCGAACACGGTCAGCGAACCGGGACTCCCTAGCGTCTCGAAGAGTTTCGGCCGTCGCCTGTCGCGTCGCCCAGGCGGTAATGAGAGCGCCAAGAACACCGCCCGCTACCCCAGCCCCTCCCCCCACCAGCGCGCCCTGAACGGCCGGATCGCTTATCCGCACGCCCACGAGCGCGGCCACCGCGAAGCCGATCACCGCCGTGACGACCGCGACCAAGGCCGAAACCAACCGCGCCCTGTTGCTCATGCCACGGAGCCCGCGTCGTGATCGGCCTGGAGTTCGGCCGCGGGCCGTTCGATTGGTGGCTGTCCGAGTTCGACGCGGAAAGCATCCTCGAATCTCTGGACGGCAGCTGCGTGTCCATGCTGGGCCTGCTTCCAGGCCGCGTCGCTGGTGAACACCTCGAACAGGGTGAACTGGAACTGGACGTTGAGTGTGGCTGCCTCCAGCCGGTCGATGGCGGCGTAGGTTTCAGGGAGGCGGACCAGCAGCCTGAGTTCCTGCCCCGCCTGGCCGAAGCCGTGACTCAGTGGGGGTCCGGTCTCACTGCTGGCGGTCTTGTCCCACTGGGCGCGGTTGTAGATGTCGTTGCACGCGAACACGTACTGGCTGGCGGCGTCGAGCATCTGCGTGGCGAGTTCCCGAACCCGATCCGCGAAGCGAGCCGCCTTGGCCTCCTCGCGGTCAGCATCGGACGCGGCAGCGGCGATCTTGGCCGCCTCGCGTGCCGCGTTGCCGCTGATCCGTCCGCCGATCACCACGCCAACAAGCCCAGCGATCACGCCCACCAGCGCTATCACCGCGGCAAGGACGGTTGCCACCCCCTGATCCATGCCTTGATTGTCGCAGGACAAGCTGACCATGACTGACCGAACCTGCACTGCATGCGGCGTCCGAATCGGCTCGTCGTGTCCACTCCTCCCGCCTGGTTGATCGCGGCGTCCGCAGTTAGCTTGTTATCTCGGCCTCAAGTCCTCTCGCCCCGACCATTCGAGTAGCTGTGACCCTACCCAACGCCGATTTCCGTGCCCCCGTCTGGGCCGCCATCGCACGAGCCATGGGTGGGCAGGTTCGTGTCCGGCTATGGGCAGTTTCTGCTGACGGCGGCCTGTCAGGAAGTGTGGAAACGACCTTCTGCCGTCATCGGGTGTGGAACTGGGCTAGCTCCGAGGCCCTGTGGGAAGAGATCTTCTGGTTTCGCGGTCCGACGACACCGGATCGCACGAAGTTGCCTTCGACCGGGTCACGGAATGCAAGAACCAGATCGTCCCCTAGGTTCCCGGCGAGTGTTGTCTCCGGTCAAATACGACGTTTTGGGGAGGAGTTCGCCAGATCTCCGGGCGTAAGGTCGTACCAGCCGGAAATGGGGGCACTCTTTCCGGCGAGGGGCCGCCCATCAGGGTGGCACGCGATCCAACGGGCCGCACCCAGGCGTCCCGCTTGGATCACATCGCCCGCCGCCGGGGCTGTGGGCGCGAGGTGAGGTGGCGTCGATGTTCCCCAAGCGCCTGTCGCGCGTCGTTCTGTCTATCGCAGTTGGCGCGACCGCTACAAGCGGCATGTCGGTGGCGCCTCAACCGGTGGTCGCCGCCGCCCCGATCTCCTCCCCAACCCCGGCGATTTCGCCGTCGACGACGCCAATTCCACCTGAACCTGCCGTTTCTCGGGGCGCAACTCAGGCGGCTCCGGCGACCGTGGCGCCTCGAAGCGACCTGACAGTCGCCCCTGTGCCATCGATCTACAGTCTCGGTGGCTTGGGCCTGCCCACGACCCTGACGAGAACCTACAACGGCGGCGACACCCGCGACGGCATCTTCGGCTTCGGCTGGAGTTTCCCTTATGCGATGGGCCTGCAGCTGAACGCCGACGGCTCGGTGACGATCCAGAACTTCGACGGCCGTCGCGATTACTACACCCTCTCCGGATCGACCTACACCCCGCCGCCAGGGCTGGAGACCAGTCTCGTTCACAACGGCAGCACCTGGACGCTGACCTATCGCGACCACACAAGCAAGACCTTCGATGCCAACGGCAAGCTGATAGCCGCCGCCGACGCCGACGGCAATACGACCAGCCTCGCCTATGCCAGCGGCCGCCTTTCAACGATCACTGATGCCGCCGGCCGAACTTTCAACTTTGGCTACGACGCCAACGGCCGGGTGACATCAATCAGCCTGCCCTTGTCTCGCTCGCTCGGCTACGGCTACGACGCCAACGGCAACCTCACGAGCTTCACCGATCCGACCGGTGCAGTCACCCATTACGGCTACGGAACCGATCACATGCTCACGAGTGTGACCGACGCGTCGGGCCGGGTAACCAGCGTCGTTTGGACGACTCTGCGGCGGATCAAGTCGGTTACCGATCCCTCCGGGGCCGTGACCTCCTACGCCTACGGTAGCCAGAGCGCATCTGGCGGCACGACGTACGTGACCGATGCCCGCGGCACGACCACCACGCACACTTACGACGCCCGCGGCCGTCAGACGACGATAGACGTCGCGATGCCAGGCGGATCAGCCAACGACTTGGTCACGAGCTTCGCCTACAACGCCGACGACCAGGTCGCGACCCAGACCGATCCGCGGGGCATTGTCGAGAGCTTCTCCTACGATGCTCACGGGAACCTCACCCAGCAGGTCGTCGACCCTGGCACCGGCAAGCTCGACCTGACCACGAATTCGGTGTACACCAACGACGATCTGACGCAGACGACCGATCCGCGAGGCACCGTCACGAACTTGGCCTACGACTCGGCCCACCACCTGTTGAGCAAGACCGTCCATCTCGATGGCTCCACCCAGGTCACGACTTACACGTACTACGCCAACGGTCTGCTCCGCACTTGGACCGACCCCAATGGTCAGACGAGCGGTCATAGCTCTTCGCTCAACTATGACGCCAACGGCTATCTCGCTACCGCGACCGACGCCGCTGGCGACACGGCCACCACGAGCTACGACGCAGGCGGGCGCCTCCTTTCAAGCCACGACGCCCGCGGCAAGCTCACGACCTACACGTACGATCTCGCCGACCGCGTGGCCTCGATGATCGATCCCCTCAGCCATAGCGTGAGCTACACGTATTCGGCGGACGGAGAGCAGACCAGCGCCACGGATCCTAACGGCATCATCGCCACGACTACCTATGCGCGATCAGGCGAAGCCGTCCTCGCGAGCGCCGACGTGGGTTCGGCAGGGTTCCTTCTCACCAACCCCGGCTTCGAGTACGGCACCGCCGGCTGGACCGCGACTGGGTCGCCCTCGATCGTCACGAGCCCGGTCCTGACAGGGACCAAGGCCGCACAGGTCGATCTATCCAACACCTACGGGCGCGAACTGGCGGTCACGGCGGGCGCGACGTATGGCATCACGGCCTACGCCATGGCCACGACCGCGGGAGAGACCGCACGCCTCTCTTATGCCTGGCGGGCGGCCGACCACAGCACTATCAGCTCGGGCAACATCGACCTGGCGGTCTCAACATCGGGCTTCCTTCCCGTGTCGCTTGCGCCAACGACGGCGCCTGCCGGCGCCGCGTACCTGTACATCAGCGTTGGTTCGACCGCGTCCGGCGCCCTTGTCGTCTTTGACAACGTGGTTCCGACTTATTCGACGCTGACGGACTACGACGCCACGGGCAACAAGACGAGCGTTATTGACGCGAACGGGAATGTGACCCGCTATGGGTACGATGCCGCGAGCCGCATCGTGAGCACCACCGACGCCCGCGGCAAGACCACGAGTTACACGCTCGACAAGGACGGCAACTCGACTCGTGCGACCGATCCGCTGGGCACGAACACGGACTCGGTCTTCGACAACGCGAACCGGCGGACCTCGGTGACGGTCGATCCGGGCGGCCTCGCCCTGGTCACCTCCACGACCTACGACGCCGACGGCAATGTCGCATCAACTACCGATCCTGACCATCACTCCACGGGTTACACCTACGACCGTGCGAACCGCCTGACGAGCGTGACCGACGCAGCCAGCGGCACGACTAGCTACGGCTACGACGCCAACGGCAACCGAACCAGCGTCACCGATGCGCGCGCCAAGACGACGTCCGCAGCCTATGACCCGGTGAACCGGGTTATCTCGGCCGCCGACGCCTTGATCCACAGCACGACCTACGGCTACGACGCCGACGGCAACCAGACGCGCCGGACGGATGCGAACGGCACGATCACCACCTACACATTCGATGATGCCAGCCGCCTCAGCGGCGTCTCGTACAGCAGCGGTGGCTCGGTTGCCGACACCTACGATCCGGCGGGCCGGACCCTGACTATGGTCGACGCTCACGGCACCACGACCTGGACCTACGACCACCTTGGCCGCGTGACGCAGGTCAGCCAGCCAGGACCGGGTGCCGTGACCTACACATACGACCCAGTCGGCAACCGGACCTCGGTCACGAGCGGCGGCAAGACAGTCGGCTACACCTATACGGTCACCAACGCCCTCGCGAGCGTGACCGACTGGTCGAGCCGGACGACCGCCTACTCCTACGACGACGCGGGCCGGCCATCGACCGTCGCCTATCCCAACACGATCGCCGCGTCGTACACGATCGACCGCGCCGGCCGGGTTTCCAGTCTCGCCTACACGCGCTCGGGCAGCAGCCTCGCCAACTTCGGCTACACGTTCAACGGCGAGGGCCAGCGGCTCACCGAGACCGGTACCAGCGGCTCGTCTGGCTATGCCTACGACGGGCTTGGCAGGCTCACGCAGGCGACCTATCCAGACAGCACGTCTGAGTCGTTCGCGTATGACGCCGCGGGTAACCGCACCTCCCGCACGACCGGGACCGCTTCCACGACCTACACATACGACAACGCGAATGAGCTTCTTTCGGCGGCTACAGGTCCGACGACGACCACGTACGCCTACGACTCCGACGGCAACCGGACGACCATGGTCATTCCGCCGAGTCCCGATACGACCGCGCCGACGGTCCCGACAAGCCCGACCGCAACGGCAGCCGCGGCGGACCAGGTCACCCTCTCGTGGACCGCTTCGACGGATGCCAAGGGCGTGACCGGCTATCTCGTTTATCGTGGCGGTGCGCTCGTCGCACTGGTCAGTGGGACGGCCACGACCTTTGTCGATAGGACCACGGCGCCGCTGACCGGCTACTCCTACACGGTCGCAGCAATCGATGCGGCCGGGAACTTGAGCGCGCAGTCGAGCGTTGCCTCAGCAACGACTCCGGCGTCCGGGCCCACTGTCGCGGTAGCCGATCGCTTCACACGTACGGTCAGCGGAGCCTGGAACAACGCCGACGCCGGCGGAGCGTGGACTGGAACGGACTCCACGTTCTCGGTCAATGGCAGCTCAGGCGTCATCGCGCTCAGCGGCTCGGCGACGAAGAACGCCTATCTGACGGCAGCCAGCGCAACTGACTCGGAACTACTCGTCCGTGTCCGAGTCGATCAGATCGGAAGCGCGGGCTCTACTACCGACGCCTTCTATCTGCGACGCCAGGACACGAACAACTACTACCGCGTACAGGCGGTCTTCAAGACCGATGCCACGATCGTCCTCCAGTTCCTGCGCTCGGCGGGCGGAACCGTCACTACGGTCGGCACGACAACCGCGCCCGGCGTGACTCATACGCCCGCGAACTGGTACTGGCTCCGCGCCCGGTTGTCGGGCTCGACCACGGTTACGGCACAACTCCGCCTGTGGGCAGATGGCTCTGCCGAACCATCGACTTGGGGCCTCACCTCGGCGGACACCACGCCGCCGGCCAACCTCCAGGGCTCGGGTAGCTTTGGAGTTCGGTTCGACGCCAAGAGCGGGCTCAATGGCTACTTCGACGATCTGACAGTTCGGACACTCGACACGACGGCGCCGACCGCGCCCTCCGCTCTGACGGCGACGGCTCGAGGAGCCGGGCGCCTGGATCTCGCCTGGACCGCTGCGACCGACGCCGTTGGCGTCCAGGGTTACAACGTCTTCCGAGACGGAGTCAAGACCAACACGGTCCCGATCGGCTCCACGAGCTACAGCGACACAGGTCTTGTGGCCGGGGTCAACCACACCTATACGGTCAGCGCCCTCGATGCCGCCGGAAACGAGGGTCCCCAGAGCACATCTATCCAGGCCAAAGCAGCCGCGGGCGCTTCGACCACGACCTACACCTACGACGCCGAGAACCGGCTCACCAAAGACCAGACCGGAGCGGGCGTCCTCGGTTCGTACAGCTATGACGGCGCCGGCAACCGCTATGCCAAGACCGTCGGTACGACGACGACCGCCTACACCCTCGATCTCGCATCGAGCCTGCCCCAGGTGCTCACCGAGACCGCGGGCTCGTCGGTCACGAGCTATGCCTACGGCAGAGCACCACTCGAACTGGACAAGTCGGGCACCACCTACTGGTATATGACCGACACCCTCGGTTCGGTCCGCCTCGTCACCGATTCGACCGGCGCCACCCCGGCCACCTACAACTACCAGGCCTTCGGCCCTACCAGGACGTCCACCGGAACTCTGGCCAACGACGTCCGCTTCACAGGCGAGCGGACCGATACCGAGACGGGTCTCGAGTTCCTGCGCGCTCGCACTTACGATCCCTCCACCGGCACCTTCCTGCAGCGTGACAGCTGGGGTATCACGCCCACGTCGAGCCAGTCGCTCGATGCCTACCTCTATACCGCCGACAATCCGATCAACCTGACCGATCCGAGCGGGCACGATCCGTGGTGGCAGGACGAATCCCCGGGTGCGGGCAAGTTCGTGATGCCGCCCGGGCCAACAGCAGGGACGACCACAAGTACTCCCAGTCCGAGCTCAGGCGTTTCGACGCCGGCTACGACGAAGCCGACCTCTCAAGCCTCGTCGGCGCCGTGTCAGGTTGGGGCCCCGATCATCGACTGCACGGGCAGCAAACAGTTCGATCAATTGCTTACGAAGCTTCCCACCGTTGCGCAGGCAGAGACGGACAATGCCTGGGGATCTCTGTGGAAGCAGTACTACAACGACACGGTCAGCACGCTCAAGAGGCTCTATCCGAACATGTCAGAAGCACGCGCGGAGCAGATCGCCTACAACCTTGCCAAGATGAACATCGCCAAGGGAGGCGGTGCCCTCCTGGAGAGCATGTCGACCAAGCTCGGGGCGGCCGGAGCTGTCGCGGACGCCATCCTGACGTTCGCGCAATGCCAGAAAGGTTTGGGACCATGCGCGATCAAGGGCACTGCCCATTTCGGAACTGGCATGGCTGGAGTCGGGGTTGGGACCTCCGTGGTCATGGGTTGCATCGGCTTCTCTTGGGCATCCCCCGTTGGCTGCGCTGTCGGGGGGCTGATTGCCGGGGGGGCCACGACGATAGGATTGAACATTGTTACCGATTCCGTGCTGGACGACATCTTCCCCGACCAACCTCAGGCCTTACCCGATCCACATCCATGAGCATGTCATGAAGGGTACAGTGGCGGTAGTGTCCCTGAAGGTGATTTCTGCAGGCGGATGGCTGGCGAACGCTCTCAACCAGCTTCCTGACGGTTTTCGAGGCGACCGCCGTGTTCGTCCCTATCTGGCCATCTACTTCGTTGCGTTCTTTGTCTTTGTAGCCGTGATGCTGTTTCCTCTTGGCCCGAGCGGGGTGAGCCATACAAACCCGTCTCGATCGCTGGAGGCCCTTGCGATTTCGATCAGCTCGGCATTGACTGCCCTGCTGGTGACAGCTGGGCTGCTGGCGGGCTACTTGCCGTTCGCTCCGATGCCAACACAGCCCGAGCGATCGACCTACCTTGGCCGGTCGCAACTCCCGCCGGAGACGCTTGAGGTGTTCGTTACTGGAGTTCTGGAAGCTGGCGGAAAGCAGTACCGATACCGGAGCCGTCCGGCGAGGCTCACCGGTATTCCTGGAGGTGTGATCCGGCTCGAGGTTCGACCCTGGTTCTGGTGGTGGGGCCAGCTAGGCCTAGCACGTGATCGGGACTCACAGATCCTCAACCGCTTCGATATCTCGACGACGATCAATCCAACGGAAGTGTCCAGCGCCGTCCCTGGAACAGCCTATCTGGTCTTCTCCAGGAAACCGGCCGTCAAGTTCGGCTGGACGCGTGGTCCACTGATCGTTGCCTCCAATCGGGGAGAAGAGCGAGACATCCTCCTCGGATACCTCTACGAGAACGCTGCCGATTGCCAGCCGCACTAGGCGGGGCACGGTGTCCAGCGAGTCTCCGGCGAGATCGGTGCGCGTGACGACCCATGACCGAGGGCCGAGATCAAGCGACGCGGCCCGCACCATCCAGGCGGCGCGGATCGGACCCGGAACCACGACCAGCAGATGACAGTTCGGGCGAGTCGCCAACGGGCGTCGATAGGCCGCGAACTTGGCGGGGATGGTTCGCCTGTGCTCGGTGCCTTCGTCGATCTCGAGGGAGAGGACAGCGGACCCGGCCTCTGTCGCGGGACAGTCGATCTGCCAGTGCATGACGCCGTCGCGCCAGAGGAACCGCAGTTCGATCGGCGGCCAGCCGACGCGGAACCAATCGACGCCGCGGCGCTGGCCCGGATGGAGGGCCCGGATCAGCTCGGCGGTCGCGTCGGCGTCGAGTTCGACGTTCGCCGGCAGGATGACCTCGAGGCGGACGAGTTCGCGCCCGACGGCCCGCTCGTATCCCGCCTGGCGAACTCCGGTGGCCAATGGCGGCACGATGGAGAGGCCGGCGAGAACGAACAAGAACGCGCCGCCCATGATGGCAAGCAGGAGCGGCGGAATCGGAAACGGTACGGCCATCGTGTCTCATCCTTTCGGTGGCAGGACTGTCAGTGGGTCGACCGGAACCCCGGCCTCGTTGATGGCGAAGTGCAGGTGCGGCCCCGTCGTGACACCAGTCACGCCCACGTCACCCAAGACCTCGCCTGTCACGACGGCATCGCCGACCTTGACCGCGGGCGGGTCTTCGAGATGGCCGTAGAGCGAGACGACGTTGGGCAGGTGCTCGATCTCCACGACGACGGCGCCGCTCGAGTTGCCCCCTGACCCCCACAACCAAGTACGCAGCGTCGTGGCAGGCCACGTGCCCGCCACGACCTGGTACGGGCGGTTGCAAGGAACGCCCCTTAAGCCGTCTTCCAGACCCGCCCAACGTAGCTCGGTATGTTCGCGACCGGGATCAGCAAAGATGGCGACGGTGTGTCGGCTCTAATCCTCTCGCCCCGACCATTCAGGTAGGTACCGCCTACCCTCACAGGTCCGGCC
>OCZT010000392.1_pt1 | contig 43348 bp, 47 predicted proteins | sample 1539031 | NCBI WGS metagenome assembly OCZT01 (sample SAMEA3539308, study PRJEB22396) | soil metagenome | biome: tundra; feature: field; material: soil | place: USA | collected 2010-05 | depth 0.15 m
CACGTCGGTCCGGGCCTGAACTAGGCCACTAGAGCAGGATCTAGACCGCCGAGCCGGCTGAGGGTGCGCTCAGTCTGGCGGCGGCGTCGCCGGCGCTCACGAAGAAGTCGGTGATCAGCTTGTGGATCTCTTCGTGGTCGACGTCGACCGTCATCCCGTGCCCGCTGCGCTCGAAATAACGCAGCGTCGCGGTGGGGCTGATGGCGTCGGCGACCAGCTTCGCGTTTGCCGGCGCCACTGTCCCGTCGCGGTTGCCGTGCAGGATCAGCGCGGGGACGTGGATGTCGTGGGCCTCGCGCAGGGCATCGCGATAGAGAAGGATGAGGTCGATGTGCGACTTCATCGCGCGCTTGTTGTAGCTACGCAGATGTTTGACCGCGTCCTGGTCCCAGAGGTCGACCGTGCTGCGGTCGGGGTAGTGCCATTTGAGGATGTGCTGGCCGAGGAACAACTGAAGCTCGGTCCAGCGGCCGAGATTCACCAGGGCCGCCATCGTCGCGATGGCGACGACGTCGGGGTTGCGGGCGGCGAGCACCAGGCTCAGGGTCCCCCCCATCGACTGGCCCGCTACGAACACCTGGCGGCATTCGCGCTTGAGCTCATCGAGCTGCGCCTGGGCGCTGTCGATCCAGGCGGTCCAGCTGGTGGCGAGGAGGTCCTCGGGGGTGGTCCCGCATCCGATCAGCAGGGCACCGTGCACCCGGAAACCGTTGGCGGCGAGGTGCTCGCCGAGACCGCGGACCTCCGGTGGGGTGCCGCAGAAGCCGTGAATCAGGAGGACGCCGCGGTCGCCGGAGCCGAGCTTGAAAGGCTCCAGGTCGCCGGGTTGGGGCGGGTAGCTGAAGACCCCCTCACCTTGACGCGACATGCGCGGATCTTAACGTAGAGTCTGGTCATGATTCGGGAGGCGATCCAGCAGCTGGTCGAGTCGGTGGACCTCGATCGCACGCAGGCGGCCGCGGCGATGGACGACATCATGAACGGCGAGGCCACCGATGCGCAGATTGCGGGTTTCCTGGTGGCGCTGCGGATGAAGGGCGAGACGGTCGAGGAGCTGGTGGGCCTGGTGAGCTCGATGCGCGACCACGCCACCGCGATCGTAGCGCCGGAGGGCGCGGTCGATACCTGCGGCACCGGCGGCGATGGCGCAGGCACCTTCAACATCTCGACCGCCGCGGCGCTGGTGGTGCGCGGCGCGGGGGCGACGGTCGCCAAGCACGGCAACCGAGCCGCCAGTAGCCAGTGTGGCAGCGCCGACGTCTTCGAGGCCCTCGGCGTGCCCGTGACCCTGCCGGTGGCGGCGGTGGAGGAGTGCCTCCGCCAGGCGGGGATAGCCTTCCTCTTCGCGCCCACCTTCCATCCCGCCATGCGGCACGCCGCCAACCCTCGCAAGGAGCTCGGGGCGCGGACCGTCTTCAACTTCCTCGGGCCGCTGGCCAACCCCGCCCGGGTGAAACGCCAGGCGGTCGGCGCCGGCAGCCTGGCGGCGGCCGACAAGATGGTCCAGGTCCTGGCCGCGCTGGGCCACGAGCGTGCCCTCGTCTTCCACAGCGAGGACGGCCTGGATGAGCTCAGCACCGCGGCTCTGGCGCACGTCTTCGAGCTCCGCGACGGCCAGGTCCAGGAGCACACGGTGGACTCGACGTCGCTGGGACTGCCCAGGTCGGCGGCGGCGGACCTCAGGGGCGGCGATGCCCCTCGCAACGCCCAGATCGTGAGGGCGGTCCTCGCTGGGACTCCGGGGCCGCAGCGAGACATCGTCGTGCTCAACGCCGCCGCCGGGCTGGTCGCGGCGGGCAGGGCCGAAGACCTGGGCGCTGGGATGGCGCTGGCGGCTGCCGCCATCGACGATGGCTCCGCCCGCGAAGCCCTCGAGAGCCTGAGGACCGTCGCCTCGTCGCTTGTCGCCGCCTGACCTAGTGTCCGAGGACCTCGCCTACCGGTTTCCCAAGAGCTTCCTCTGGGGCACCGCCACCGCCGCCCACCAGGTCGAAGGGGGCAATTCCAACAACGACTGGTGGGAGTGGGAGCAGCAGCCCGGCAAGATCAAGAACGGCGACCGCAGTGGCGATGCCTGCGAGCACTTCACGCGATACCCGCAGGACTTCGAGATGCTCGCCCACATGGGCCACAATGCCCATCGTCTCTCGATCGAGTGGAGCCGTGTATTCCCCGAACGGGGGGTGGTCGACGCAGCGGCCGTGGCGCACTACCGCGATGTGCTCGAGACCCTCGACCGGAACGGGATGACGCCGCTGGTGACGCTGCACCACTTCACCAATCCGCTGTGGCTGACGCGTGGAGGCGGATGGGAGAACGAGGCGGCGATCGAGGATTTCCGGCAGTTCGCCGAGCTCTGCGCCACGGAGTACGGCGACCTGGTGCAGACCTGGGCCACTTTCAACGAGCCCAACGTCTACGCCTACCACTCGTATGTTCTCGGCCTGTGGCCGCCAGAGCGGCGGGACTTCGGCCTCGCCGTGAAGGTGATGCGCAATATGATTCGCGCCCACGCCGTGGCCTACCGCGAGCTCAAGGCGGGGCCGCACGGCGCTTCGGCGATGGTCGGGATCGCGCAGCACATGCGGATATTCGAGGCCTGGCGGCACTGGCTGCCGCTTGACAGGGTCGCCGCTGCCCTGCCGGATGCCGGCTTCAACCACTGGATCCTGGGGGCGTGCACCGACGGCCGTACCGGGCCTCCACTGGGGTTTCCGCAACGGATCTCCGAGGCCGCCGGCACCCTCGACTGGATCGGCCTCAACTACTACAGCCGCGATATGGTGGCTTTTGATCCGACGGCGGCACGCAAACTGTTTTTGCGCACCTTCGCGCGACCCGGCAGCCGGATCTCGGACTTCGCCATGGAGATCTACCCCCAGGGGCTCCATGACCTCTTGGTGTCGCTCACGCAGCGATACGGCAAGCCGGTCCACATCACCGAGAACGGGGTCGCCGACGCCGCCGACGCGCTCCGGCCGCAGGCGCTGGTGTCCCACCTCGCCGAGACCGCCCGGGCGATTGGCGATGGCGTTGACCTGCGCGGCTACTTCCACTGGTCGTCGATGGACAACTTCGAGTGGGCCGAGGGCTTCAGCATGCGGTTCGGCCTTGTCGAGGTCGATTTCGAAACCCAAAAGAGAACGCCGCGGCCCAGCGCCTTGCTCTACAGCCGCTTGATCCGTGAGAACGGCCTTCTCTGGAGCGATCTCCGAAAGTACTACCCGCCGGCGCTCGACTACTTTGAGGCTTCCAGCGAGGTCAGACGCAGCAGCCCGGCGTAGCCGACAAGCACGCCCTCGGCGGTAGCGGTCGCCGCGGCGAGATGACCGGTCTCGATGACCAGGCACTCGACCCGTTGCGCCGTCTCCGCGCCGGCCGCAGGCGCGGCGCCGTCCGGATCGTAGGGGGCCACCGCGCGAAGCAGCTGGGCGACGATGGTGGGGACGAGGTCGACGGTGCCGATCTGCACCGCGTCGACGTGTCGCGTCGCTCCGGGCTCGAGGCCCGAGCGCGCCAGCATCACCGTGGGAAACGCCGCGGAAATGTAGTCGAGCTCGGCGTTGGGGCCCCATCCCAGCTCCACCTGGGTCGGCCCATCTGGCGCCTGGCGGTGCGCCAGCAGACCGTTGCCGGTGACGGTCAGCTCGAGCTCGGATTCGCCCGTGAAGCGCTCCCGGCTGACGATGTGCAAGAGCCGCGTGACCAGGTCGCGGTCCAGGTCCCAATCGACGGTGGCGACGATGTCCTCGGGCCAGGCGGTTTGGATCCGGGTCTGGATCCGCCAACCGTCGGCGCCTGCCCTCACGTCGACATCCTCCGTGCCGGCCTTGGAGCCATTCGGACGTACGAAGGCGTAGCCGGCACGATAGGGGAGAAGCGGTGTGGGCATCGCCGGGATTATGAGACCGGCGGGCGGCTACGCTAACTGTCGACGCCCAACCAGGAGGACAGACATGCCTGAGGAAGATTCCGCGCCAAGTCCCGACCTACCCGTAGGCGGTCAGATCCAGGTCCAGATCCCAGAGCCGCGTTTCGAGGTCTTGTACTCCGACCAGGCCTTCGTCTCGCACACCCCGGTCGGGTTCACCCTGGACTTTGCCCAGCTGACTCCTCAGCTCGGCATCAGCCGGGTGGTGGCCCGGGTAGGGATGAGCGCCACCCACCTAAAGCTGCTGGTCGGGGTCCTCAGCGAGAACCTCAAGCACTTCGAGGAGCAATACGGTGTCGTCAACGTCACCGCGGCGATGGCCCAGCAGCACGAGCTGGCCACCCACCAGATCGGCTTCCAGCCCGAGGTCGACCGGGAAGCCAAGCCGCAAAAGTGAGCCTTTCGCCGCGGCTACGTCGCGTTTTCGAGATGGTGCCTGCCGACGGCGCCGTCGCCGACATCGGCAGTGGTCACGGGGCGCTGGCCGCCGCCCTGGCCGCGCGCGGCCAGCGGGTGCTGGCCACCGAGCGCACACCCCAGCGCCTCGAGTCGCTGAAGCAGGACCTGGCGCGGTGCGGCGTCCCGGTGGCGACGCGGCGGGGCGAAGGCCTGGCGGCGCTGCGCCACGGCGAAGTAAAGACCGCGGTGATCGCTGGGCTTGGCGGGCGCAACCTGGTGGCGATGCTGGAGGCCAGCTCGTGGTTGCCGCACTGGTTGGTGCTGCAGCCGATGCAGGACGCCGACATGGTCGAGGGCTGGATCCAGGCCCGGCGGTGGCCCTCGGTCTTTTGCGAGGCAACCGAGCGCGACCGCCGGTACCGGGCCTGGCGGGTCGAGGTGCCGCCGCAGCCGGTCGCCGGCGGGTGAGCCACCTTGTCCTCCACACCGATGGCGGTTCACGTGGCAACCCCGGACCCGCCGCGATCGGGGTCGTGATCGAAGTCGAGAAGGATGGTCAGACGGAGCTGATAGGCGAGATCGGCGAGACCATTGGGGTGGCCAGCAACAACGTGGCCGAGTACCGGGCCATCATCCGCGGGCTCGAGGAGGCTGAGCGGCTGGGCGCGTCCAGCGTCACCTGCCTGCTCGATAGCCTCCTGGTGGTCGAGCAGCTCAACGGCAACTACCGCGTCAAATCCGAGGACATGAAGCCGCTGCATGCACGAGTCAATGAGTTGCGCCAGCACTTCGCCCTCGTCCCCTTCCAGCATGTCCGACGAGAGGGGAACCAGGAAGCCGACCGCCTCGTCAATGAGGCTCTCGACGGCAGGCGGCGGCCTGGCTTCACTCTCGTCGCCGCCGATTAGAGGGGATATACGACAACTCGGCAGCGGTAGAATGCCGTCTGCGTGGCGAGTCGGCGAGGTGACCGCGGCGGGAGCGATCCCGTCGAGGAAAGTCCGAGCTCCTCAGAGCAGAGTGCCGGGTAATCCCCGGCGGGCGTGAGCCCAGGGAAAGTGCCACAGAAAATACACAGCCGCAGATCCAACTGCGGTGAAGGTGAAATGGTGGAGGTAAGAGCCCACCGGCGGCCGGGAGACCGGCCGGCCAGGTAAACCCCACTTGGAGCAAGACCTGAAAGAGGGCGTTAAGGCTGCTCGTCCAGTCCTCGGGTAGGTCGCTGGAGGTGCCGGGTAACCGGCGCCGTAGATAGATGGTCACCGCCTCGACGGCCGCAAGGCTCCGGGGCACAGAACTCGGCTTATTGCCGGGTCGCCACGTGAATAACAAAGCGGCGATTGCGATCGCCGCAGGGTCAGTTCAGGGGGGACGAAGGCGCCTGGGGGTCGCCCGACTCCGCTGCGGGCGGGAGCAGCCACCCGATGGAGCCGCTTCCAATCGGCCTCGCGACGGGATTTTCGCGAAAATAACCTCCACTCAGATCCACCCCAAGATGTGGTCCTTGTGAGCACACTAACCACTAGATCTGGGGTTTTGGGTCCTGGAGCTCCGCGCCCCGGGCCCTAGATGTTGCGGATTTGTATTGACACCTGCATCCGCCGGTGCTACGGTTCCGGGCGAAGTGGTAGCAGGTGGTGAAAAGTGGGGATTCTCCAATCCCTCCAACGTCCCTCTCCGGATGAGTCCCCACTTTTCGCCCCTGCGACTTACTACACAAGAAGCGCAATGATCGAATGTTTCTCGGCAAATACTCTCGCACTCTCGACGCCAAAGGGCGGCTTGCTCTACCGGTCAAATTCCGGGAGCAGCTTCCGAGCGGCTCCGTGGTCACGATCTCACCCGAGGACTGCCTCCGGGTCTACACACCTACGGAGTGGGAGGAGGTGACGGGGAACCTCCGCGTCAGCGAGGCGACGGGCGAGACCGAGCGCAACCTCATCCGCCGGATGTTTGCCGAGGCAGCCGAGCTCGAGTTCGACGGCCAGGGCCGCGCCCTGATCCCGGCCACCCTCCGCGACCACGCGGGGATCGGGACCACCGCGATGGTCGTGGGGGTCAACAACGTTGTCGAGATCTGGAGTGAGGGGCGCTGGCAGGCCCTCGAAGCGGCCACCACCAACTTCACCCAGCTCGCCGACGCGGTCGCCAAAAGCCGCAACGCCAGCACCTGAGTCTTCCGGGCCACGGGGCCCGAAGTCACACGTCCCTGTACTTTTAGAAGAAGCAATACAGATCCTCCAGCCCACACCGGGCTCCGTCTTCTTCGACGGCACCTTCGGTGGGGGAGGGCACTCGCGCGAGATCCTCAAGCGGATCTTGCCGGGCGGCACGCTCCTGGCCATGGACCTCGATCCCGAGGCCGTCAACCGGGCCGCGGCGCTGATCGCCGAGTACGGCGATGCCTTTCACTTTGTGACGGGGAACTTTGCCGATTCCAGCGACCCTCTCGAGGCGCTGGGAAGGGGGGAGGCGCCGCTCGACGGCGCCTTCCTCGACCTCGGCCTCTCCTCGTTTCAGCTGAACGACCCGGAGCGCGGCTTCAGCTTTGCCGCGGACGGTCCTCTCGACATGAGATTCGACCTGGAGCAGCAGTTGACCGCGGCCCATGTCGTCAACACCTACCCCGAGCGGCGCCTCCGCGCGCTCATCCGAGAGTTCGGCGAGGAGCCCTGGGCGGGGCCCATCGCCGCAGCCATCGGGCGCCGCCGGCGCCGCACCAGGTTCTCTCGGACCCGGGAGCTGGCCGAGCTCATCGGCGGCGTCATCCCTAAAAGGCACTGGCCTCGGCGCATCGACCCGGCCACCAAGACCTTCCAGGCCTTGCGCATCGAGGTCAACGACGAAATCGGATCACTACGCAAGGGGCTGGAGGAGATCGTCAGGCACCTGAAGCCAGGTGGCCGGTTGGGGGTCGTCGCCTTTCACTCCCTCGAGGACAAAGCAGTAAAGGATTTTCTCAACGTCGAAGCAAAGGATTGCATCTGTCCGCCCCAACAACCGGTGTGCACATGTGCCCACCAGGCAAGCGTCATCATCCATCCCCCCCATCCCCTAAGGCCGGGCAAGGACGAGATCGAGGCTAACCCTCGATCTCGCTCCGCCCGGCTGAGGGGGGCAATCAAGCTCCAGCAGGAATCCCAGCCAACGTCGCAGAAATGATCGCTTTAAGAATGAATACCGCCGCTCACAGCCGGCATCTCAGCTCCTCTTTTGGGGCGGGGGTCCGAAAGTCCCGGGCCACTGCAGGTTCGGGACGGTCGGCCCGTGTCCGCCGCGCGCGCCCGGCGACCTTCAAGTGGATAGTGCTCTGGATCGGTACAGTCTCGGTTTTCGGGATCGCCTACGTCGCCGAAACCGCGGCCTCCACCCAGGCCAGCTACCAGATTGGCACGCTCAAGCAGCAGCAGTCCGACATGCTTGGGCAGCAGCAGCAGATTCGCTACCAGATCTCGCTGGCCACCTCTGCCGGCCAGATCGACGGCGACGCCGCCAAGCTGGGCATGGTTCGGTCCAGCCAGTGGCAGTACCTGCCCGGCTCCACCTCGCCGGTCGCCCTCGCCAAGCCCGACCCGCAGAGCAACGGCAACGCCAACCGATCGTGGCTGGACCAGTTGGCGCTGGCACTCGGCCGGCCCACCGAGGCGCAGGCCAAGGGTCGATGAAACCGATCAACGGGCCGCCGGGCCGGCTGATCGCGTGAGGTGGCCGGGGATGGAAAAGGATGACGATGGATCGTCCGCCAAAGGGAAGCGGGTGACCCGATGACACAGGACCGAGGCAGGCTCCGAGTTATCTGGCTGATGGGCATGGCCGCGGTGCTCGCAGCCGTTCTGGTGGGCAAGCTGGTGTACTGGCAGGTGGTCGAGCATCAGAAGATCAGCCTGCTGGCCGCCAAGCAACACCAGGTCACCTTCAAGCTGCCCTCGCAGAGGGGGAAGATCTTCGATCGCGGCGGGCAGCTGCTGGCGACCGACATCCCCGTCGCCAACGTCGTGGCTGATCCCTCGCTGATCCCCCAGGCGGCGCGCCCCCAGGTCGCCGGAAGCCTGGCGCCGCTGCTGGGGATGACCGCGACGGACATCCTCAAGCAACTCGAGATGCCGCTGAAGTTCGAGTACCTCAAACACAAGGTGCCCAAGGAAACCGCGGACAAGATCAGCGCCCTCCACCTCGCCGGCATCGGGCTCGAGGACGACTCGCGTCGCTCGTATCTCTCCAGCGTCGACCCCGCCGCCCCCACCGAGCCGCGTTCGCTGGCCGGCAACCTGCTCGGCTTCGTCAACGACGGGGGCACCGGCCAGTACGGCCTGGAGCAGTACTACGACGCGCAGCTCAAGGGCCACGACGGCTACGAGTCGACGCTCAAGACCGGGGCCAACGAGACCATCGTCCTGGGCGACGTCAAGAAGGTGCTGCCCCAGGACGGCATCAGCCTGCAGCTGGGGCTGGACAGCCAGGTCCAGTTCTTCGCCGAGAAGGCGCTTGCCGATGGGGTCAAGAAGACGGGCGCGGAGTCGGGCTCAGTGATCATCATGGAGCCCAGCACCGGCAACATCATCGCCTGGGCCGACTATCCCACCTTCGATGCCAACAACTTCGGCGGATCCGACGCCAAGCTCTTCACCGACCCCGTCGTCAGCAGCCTCTATGAGCCCGGGTCGGTGATGAAGGTTGTGACGCTTTCTGGCGGCCTCCAGAGCGGTGCGATCACCCCCGACTACACCTTCAATGAGACCGGCAGCGTCAGCGTCGGCGGCTACAACATCCAGGACTGGGACCACAAGCCGCACGGCAACATCAGCATGACCCGTGTGATCGAGCTCTCCCTGAACGTGGGGGCTGTCAAAGTCCAGCAGATGGAGGGAGCGGACAATTTCTACAAGTTCCTGGGCGCCTTTGGGATCGGCAGCCTGACCGGCATCGATGTCGCCGGCGAGGTGGCGCAGCCGCTCAAGCCGCTGCGCAACTACTACGCCTCGGAACTGGCCACGACCGCTTTCGGCCAGGGCGTTGCGGTGACCCCCATCGAGATGATCTCGGCGATCAATACTGTCGCCAACGGCGGCCGCTTCGTGCATCCCCGCGTGGTCACCTCAACAATTCTTGCTGACGGCTCGCGCAAGGACGTCCCCCAGGATCTCGGCACCCAGGTGCTTGGCACCCAGGCTGAAAACGACATGCGCCAGATGATGATCAACGTCGTCGAGCACGGCTCGGGCTGGACCACCAAGGTGGACGGCTGGCAGAACCAGATCGCCGGCAAGACCGGCACCGCAAACGTCCCCGAGGGCGGCAAATACACCGATAAAGTGATCTCCAGCTTTGTCGGCTTCATGCCCGCCAACAACCCGCGTTTCACGATGCTTGTCATCATGCGCAACCCAAAGGGCGATACTCTCGCCCAGGAAGGCACCTTCACAGCCGCGCCGCTGTGGAAGAACATCGCCCAGCAGATCATGGTTCAGTGGCAGGTGACGCCATAGGCCATGCCGGCATGAGCTTCCGACTCTTCGAGCTGGCCGAGGCGACTGGCGGCCAGCTGATCGGCGCCGACGCCGACCTCGTCCTTGAGCGGCTTGTGATCGACTCCCGCCAGGCGACACCGGGCTCGCTCTTCGTGGCCCTGGTCGGTGAGACCACCGACGGCCACCGCTTCCTGGCCCAGGCGGTCGAGGCGGGCACCTCGGCGGTGCTCTGCCAGTCCGCGCCGCCGGACCTCTCGGTGCCGCGGGTCGAGGTCGAAGACACCCGCGAGGCCCTGGTCAGTTTCACCCGCCACCAGTTGCGGCGCCAGGGCTGCACCGTCGTCGGGGTCACCGGCAGCGTGGGCAAGACCAGCACCAAGGAGATGGTGGCGGCGGTGCTTGCCCGACGATTCGAGGTCCTCAAGACCGAAGGCAACCTGAACACGTACACAGGTCTGCCGATGACGGTGGCCAGCCTCGAGCCTCGCCACCAGGTCTTCGTGGCCGAGTACGCGATGTCGGCGATCGGTGAGATCGCCTTCCTCGCCCGGATGGCGCCGCCGGACGTCGCCATCGTGCTCAACGTGGGGCTTTCCCATGTCGGCCTCCTGGGCGACATCGAGGCCATCAGCCGCGCCAAGCGGGAGCTTGTCGAGGCGCTTAGGCCCGAAGGCACCGCCGTCCTCAACGCCGACGACCCCAGGGTCATGGAGATGGCGCTGGCCAGTGCGGGCCGGGTGGTGACCTTCGGCTACGGGAGTACCCAGAAGCACGTCGACGTGCGCGCCGAAAACATCACGCCAAAAGGCCTTGAGGGCAGTGTCTTCACGCTGGCACTACCCACCGACGAGCGGGTGCAGGTCGAGCTGGGCATGCCTGGGGTCCACGCCGTCAGCAACGCCCTGGCGGCGGCGGCGGCAGGCCATGTCCTCGGAGTCGCCACCGCGGACATCGCCGCGGCGCTCAGCGGCGTCGGCGCGATTGGCGGTCGCGGCGTTCTTCGCCCCGGGCGGCTGGGATCGACGATCATCGACGACGCGTACAACGCCAGCCCCAGCTCGATGGCGGCAGCACTTCAGGTGCTCCTCGGCGAGACCGGCCGGCCGCGGATCGCGGTCCTTGGCGAGATGCTCGAGCTCGGGGAGAAGGCGGCCGAGGCCCACCAAAAGATCGGCCGCCAGGCTGCGCGCAGCGACCTACTGGTGGCCCTTGGTGAGCACGCTGCCAACATCGTCGAAGGCGCTACCGAGGCTGGCCTTCGCGTCGATCGCGCCATCGTGGTGGCCAGCCCCGAAGAGGCTGTCGCCGCGGTCGAGCCTCACCTCAAGGGCGCCGTGGTGCTGGTCAAGGCGTCCAGGGGGGTCGCCCTGGAGCAGGTCGTCGATAGCCTGGTGCAACCGTGATCTCTGTCCTCGGCGTCGTGGCCACCATCACCTCACCCCAGGTCCTGAGCAAGGCCTCGCCGCACCCGGTCTCCTCACCGGCGGTGCACCACGCGCCGCTCTTCGATCACCTGCCTCAGCCCTGGCCGCCGGCGGTGGCGCTGCTGCTCCCCCTGGTCGTCGGGGTGCTGGTGATGCCGTGGGCGATCGGCCTGCTCAGCCGCCACGGCATGGGCCAGCGGATCCGCGAGGAGGGCCCCAAGTCGCACCAGGCCAAAGGCGGCACGCCGACTGCCGGCGGCCTGGTTGTGATCGCCCTCATCCTGCTCACGCTGATCTTCATCGATCGTTCGCGGTCGCTGCTGCCGGTGCTGGCCGCGCTCGGCCTCGGCGCCTGCCTGGGCCTGGTCGACGACCTGGTCACGGTTCGGTCCCGCGCCTGGACTCGCGGGCTGCTGGCGCGGCAGAAGATCGTGGTCCAGCTGGGGATCGGGCTGGCCATCGGCGTCTGGTTCTGGGCGCTGGGGATGGACCACCAGGTGGTGCCCCTGCTCGGCACCTGGAAGATGGGCTTCCTGATCGTTCCGGTGGCGGCGCTGGCGCTGGTGGCGGCTGCCAACGCCTTCAACCTGACCGACGGTAGCGACGGCCTCGCCCCCGGCGTCATCCTGCTGGTGGCGCTGGCAATGGCGCTGATGCTGAGGGGCAACGGCCACCAGGTCGCCCTGGTACGGCTGCTGCTGGCCGTGGTCGGCGCCATGGTTGCGTTCCTGGTCTACAACGTGCCCCCGGCGCGGGTGTTCCTGGGCGGGGTCGGCAGTGAGGGGCTGGGGATGCTGCTGGCGGCGGCCGCCATCGCCGGTGGCCTGGTCTGGTATCTGCCGCTGCTGGCGCTGGTCCCCGTCCTGGAGACGCTGTCGGTGATCATCCAGGTCTACAGCTTCAAGGCCAAGGGGAAGCGGGTCTTCCGGATGTCGCCGTTGCATCACCACTTCCAGCTCGGGGGCTGGAGCGAGTGGATGGTGGCATTCTCGGCCTGGGCCACGACCGGCCTCGCCGGCACCCTATCGCTGATCCTGAGCCGAAGGCCGGCATGAGGAACCAGGCCACCAGCGTCGACAAGTGGCTCCTGGCCAGCGTCCTGGTGCTGTGCGGCTTCGGCTTGATCATGGTCTTCAGCAGCTCCGAGGTGCAGGGCTACATCGACTACGGCAATTCCAGCTACTACTTCCAGCACCAGATCCTCTGGCTGCTGGTGGGTTGCGCTGGGGGACTGCTGGCCCTGGGGCTGGACTATCACCGGCTGCGGGCGCTGGCGCCCGTGGCCGCCGCCGTGATCGTGGCGCTGCTGGTGCTCGTCCTGGTCCCCCAAATCGGCGTCTCCCGCAACGGCGCCCGCCGCTGGTTCGGTTTCGGCGCCTTCACCATCCAACCCGCGGAGATCGCCAAGGTGGTGGTGGTCGTCTACCTGGCGCGCTGGCTGGAGAAGTCCAGCGATCGCGTTCGCACCTTCCGCGAGGGCCTGGTGCCGTTCATGCTGATGCTCGGACTGGTCGTCTGCCTGGTGCTACTCGAAAAAGACCTCGGCACCGCGATGGTGCTGACGATCATCGCGATCGCGATGTTCCTGGTCGCCGGCGCCAAGTGGTGGCACGTGGGTGGCGCCGTGCTGGTGGCGTCTGGTGCGATCGGGCTCCTGATCCGCCTCGAGCCCTACCGCTTCAGCCGCATGTCGGCGTTCCTCAACCCCTGGGCCGACAGCCTCAACACTGGCTTCCAGTCGGTGCAGTCGGTACTGGCGCTGGGGTCGGGCGGGCTATTCGGGGTTGGGCTGGGCCAGAGCATCCAGAAGTACCAGTGGCTGCCCGAGGCTCACACCGACTTCATCTTCGCTATCATCGGCGAGGAGGTGGGGCTGATCGGAACCCTGTTCGTCCTCACCCTCTTCTGCCTCCTGGCGTACCGGGGCTACCGGGCCGCGCTGCGAGCCCCAGACACTTTCGGATTGCTGCTTGCAACGGGAATTACGACCTGGCTGATCTTCCAGGCCTTCGTCAACATGGCGGCGGTCACTCTCACCCTCCCCACCACGGGCATTCCGCTGCCGTTCGTCAGCTTCGGGGGCTCCTCACTGTCGGTTTCGCTGACTGCGGTGGGACTCCTCCTCAACATCTCAGCCCAGGGCGTGAAGCCGGCTGTTGGTCGCCGTGCGGGTATTGATATCGGGCGGAGGCACCGGGGGGCACATATTCCCAGCCCTCGCCGTAGCCCAAGCGCTGGCTGAGCTCGACCCCGGGGTCCAGCTCCTTTACGTCGGCCGGGAGGGCGGCATGGAGGAACGGATCGTGCCCGAGCGCGGGATCGAAATCGAAACCCTGCGCGTGCGTGGCGTCCAACCCGAGGCCTGGCGCAACCTGCCGCTGGCCTTCTCGGTTCCGGCCGCGGTGCTGCGCGCATCGCGCCTGGTGGGGCGGTTCCAGCCCGACGTCGTGTTCGGCACCGGGGGCTACGTCGTGGGCCCCGTGGGGATGGCCGCCAGCCTGCGCCGACGGCCGCTGGTGCTGCAGCTGCCCGACGCCGTGCCCGGACGCACCATCCGGCTGCTGGCGCCGCGAGCCGACACCGTGTGCCTGGAGTTCGAGTCCAGCGCCGTTCGGCTCAAGGGCCGGACCCAGGTCACCGGCACACCCGTGCGGCCCGAGTTCGCCGCCATCGGCCGGGCTCGCCGAGCCCAACCCCGCGCGGCGGCCGACAGCGGGTTCCGGGTGGTCGTTTTCGGCGGTAGCCAGGGAGCGCATCGCCTCAACACCGCCGTAGCCGAAGGCCTCAAGGCGCTGCTGGACATGCCCGGCCTGGCGGTCCACCACGTCAGCGGCGAGCAAGACCACGACCAATTGCGGGCGATGCGCTCCGGGCTGGACGACGACGTCCGTGATCGGTACACCGTGGAACCGTTCAGCGACGCCATGGCCGCGCTGATGGAATCAGCGGACCTCATCCTCGCCCGCGCCGGCGGCAGCGCCATTGCGGAGATGACCTCGGTGGGGGCGCCGATGGTGCTGGTCCCCTATCCGTACGCCGGCGCTCATCAACGTTTCAACGCCGAGCCCGTGGCGAAGGCGGGCGCTGCCATCGTCGTCCCCGACGAAGAGTTCAGCGGCGTGCGCCTGGTGGAGACGGTGCGGCGGCTGAAAGCGGACCCGGACCTGCTCCGGCGGATGGTCCAGGCCAGCCTCGACTTCGGCCGGCCCGACGCCGCCGAGGCGGTCGCCCGGATCGTCTTGGAGGCGGCGGGGTGAAGGTCCATCTGGTCGGCATCGGTGGCGCCGGCATGAGTGCGCTGGCCTATCTCTACCTCGAGCGGGGCGATGCCGTGAGCGGCTCCGACTCCGCCGCCTCCGATGTCACCGCGGCGCTGACGAGGGCCGGGGCGCGGGTGGCGTTAGGCCACGCCGAGGAGAACCTTGGCGACGCCCAGGTCGTGGTCGTATCGACCGCCGTCGGGGAGGAGAACCCGGAGTTGCTGGCGGCTCGCCGGCGCGGCCTGGCAGTTCTCTCCCGCGGCGGCGCCGCGGCACAGCTCTGCGCCCCGCGCCGCGTCGTTGCCATCGCCGGGACCCATGGCAAGACCACTACCACCACGCTGGTTGCCGCGGCTCTGGACCCAACCGACCCACTGGTCATCAGCGGGGGCCGTCTGCCCGGCAGCATCTACAACTCAAGGCCGGGGGACGGCCCATTCGCCGTCATCGAAGCCGACGAAAGCGACGGATCTTTCCTCGAGCTGACGCCCGAGGTCGCGGTGGTCACCAACGTCGAGGCCGACCACCTCGACCGCTACGCCGACATCGGCGCGATTCGCGAGGCCTTCGAGCGCTTCGCCGGCCGGGTGACCTCGACCCTTGTCGGGTGCGTCGATGACCCCGGCGCACGGGCGCTTACGGCCGCCGCGCCCGGCGCAGTTGTCGGCTACGGCTTCGGAGATGCCGAGGTACGTGGGGCGGGCTACGTTTCCCACAAGGGAGGCTGCGCCTTCACCGTCGACTCGGCCTGGGGCCACGCCCGGGTTCGGTTGGCGATGCCCGGGCGCCACAACGCCACCAACGCGCTCGGCGCGATCGCCGCCGGCCTGGTGCTGAACCGGCCCCTGACCGAGCTGGTCAGTCGGCTGGCCACCGCCGAGCTCCCCGGCCGCCGCCTGGAGCTGGTCGCGGAGTTCGGCGGCGCCCGCGTATATGACGACTACGGCCACCACCCCACCGAGGTCGCCGCCACCTTGAGCGCGGCGCGGGAACTCTGCTCCGGCCGCCTCATCTGCGCCTTTCAGCCCCATCGATTCAGCCGCCTCAGCGCGATGCTGGAAGAATTCGGGGCGTGTTTCGGTGCCGCCGACGAGGTCCTGCTCCTGCCCGTATACGCCGCCGGCGAGGCACCCATCGACGGCGCCACCAGCGCCGCCCTGGCCCAGTCGATCCACCGGCATGACCCTGGCCGCCGGGTGGAGGTCCTCGATTCGCTCGAACTGCTGCCGGACGAGCTCCGGAGCCGCCTGCACAACGGCGACGTCGCCGTGTGCATGGGAGCCGGCGACATCTACCGCGCCAGCCGCCGCCTGGCGGAGGCTATGTGACAAGCGCTGAGGCGACCGACTGGCTGGCGACCCTTGGCGCGGTTAGGCGCCACCATCCGCTGGCGCCGCACACCACCTATCGGATCGGCGGTCCTGCGGACTGGTACGTGGAGGCGTTCAAAGGCCTTGAGATCCTGGCCGCGGGCTGCCGTCAGCGAGGCATTCCGCTGACTTTGCTGGGCGCTGGCAGCAACCTGCTTATTGCCGATGAGGGTGTGGAAGGGCTCGTGGTGAGACCGGTCGACACTTCGATCGAGGTGCGCGGCGATGTCATCACGGCCGCGGCGGCGGCTCGGATGGTGAAGGTCGCCCAGGCCGCCGAGAAGGCGAGACTCACGGGGATGGAGTGGGCTCTTGGCATCCCCGGCACCGTGGGCGGCTCGGTCCACAACAATGCCGGTTGCTTCGGCTCCGACATCGCCTCCACGGTCGTCAACGTTTATGGCGTCACCAGCGAGGGCGAGAAAACGACGTGGACAACAGAACAATGCGCCTTCGCCTACCGGACTTCGGCGTTGCGTGAAGGCTCGCTCGCCGGGGGCCTCGTCGCCGCCGGTGAGTTTCAGCTCCGGGACGGAGACCCGGCCGCCATCCGGTCGCAGATGGAGGAGGTCCAGCAGGCTCGCAAGGCTACCCAGCCGGTCACCGGGCGCAGCACCGGCAGCGTTTTCAAGAACCCGCCCGGTGATTTTGCCGGGCGCCTCATCGAGGAGGCAGGCCTCAAAGGCCGCAGGATCGGTGGTGCCATGGTCAGCAAAGAGCACGCCAACTTCATCGTCAACGCAGGTGGCGCGAGGGCCGCAGACGTGGCCGTCCTTATGCGGCTGGTCCAGGTGGCGATCGAAGACCGATTCGGCATCCGTCTCCAGCCCGAGATCGAGGTCCTTGGGCGTTGGCCCGATGGCGTCCCCGAGGCGTTCCGGGTGGAAGCGGCGTGAAGATCGCTGTCCTCAGCGGCGGCGTCAGCGGGGAGCGCGAGGTCTCATTGCTCTCGGGCGGGTACGTGCTCAAGACCCTGCTCGAGTTGGGGCACGACGCTGAGATGGTCGATTTCGGCCCCCGCGCCTTGGAGGAGCTCCGAGTTCTGGCCCCGGACCTCGTCTTCCCGACCCTCCATGGGCCGCTCGGCGAGGACGGCACCGCCGCCGCGGTGCTCGAACTCCTGGGCATGCCCTACGTCGGCTCGGGCGTGCTGGCGGGGGCGCTGGCGATGAACAAGGCCGCCGCCAAGCGTGTGATGATCGCCGAGGGCCTGCCCACCCCGCCCTTCGAGCTGATCTCCAGCGTTGCCGACCCGAGGGCCCAGGCCGGGGAATTGGCCGGCCGCCTGGGCCTGCCGCTGGCGATCAAGCCCAACTCCGGCGGTTCCAGCCTCGGTTTCACACTCGCGGGCGACGAGGACGCCGTCCTCGACGGCATCGAGGCTGCGCTGGCGGCTTCGGGCCCCGATCGCACCGCGCTGGTCGAGGCCGCCAAGACCGGCGTCGAGGTCACCGTCGGGGTGCTCGGGGTGGAGCGACCGGAGGCCCTGCCGACACTCGAGATCACCTGGCGCGAGGGCGACTACGACTTCGAGGCCAAGTACACCGCCGGGCTCAGCCATCACATCATCCCGGCGCGCATCCCCGAGGAGCAGCGGCGCCAGGTCGCCGAGTTGGCGCTGCGGGCGCACAGCCTGATCGGCGCTCGTGGCCTGTCTCGCGTCGACGCCATCTGCGAACCATCGGGTGCGATTTGGATCCTCGAGGTCAACACCATGCCGGGTCTGACCGAGCTCAGCCTCTTCCCCGACGCAGCCCGCGCCGCGGGCCTCGAGTTCCCTGCCCTGATCAGCCGCTTGATCGACGACGCCACCCCGCGGTGAGCCGCAACCGCGGCCGCCGCCCACCGCGCGATCTCCAGCCGCGGATATCCCGCCGCCGGGGCACCTCGGTGCGCCTGCGACGCCGGACTCGGGCGGCCAAGGAACCTTCCCGGCGCAGCTCCGCCCCCAACTTCGGAGGGCTGGTCCGTCCCGCCACCCGCCTTCTGGTCCTGGTCGCACAACTGGCCTTGCTGGTGGCCCTGATCAACAGCCCAGTCCTGGCCGCCCACCAGGTCTTGATCACGGGCAACCGGCAGCTGTCGCGCCAGCAGATCCTAGACCGAGCCGGGCTCAGCGGCGACCCGTCGATGCTGCTTCTCTCCATCGACCAGGCCGAGGCCCAGTTGAAGTCGAACCCGTACGTGCGCTCGGTCTCCATCAGGACCACACTGCCCGACCAAGTCGAGGTCGAGCTGTTGGAGTGGGAGCCGCTGGCAGTGGTTGGGCGCGGCGGCGGTTTCTACCTGCTGAACCCCCAGGGTGGGATCCTAGGCATCGCCCCGGACGCCCACATGGGGATCGGGGCGGGACAGCCACACGTCGCCATCACGTGGGCCGCCCCCGGGCCGATGCGCGTGGGCCAGACCGCCCTCCCCGGACGCCTGGTCCAGGACCTCGACAAGATGTCGAGCGCTTTCCCGACGGCATACGGCCTGACGATCTCTGGTTACGCGCTGGACGCCAACCAGAAACTCACCGCCAATACGACCGCCGGGCCGCGTATCCTCTTTGGCCAGATGGCAACCGATGAGCAGATCGACAGCCTCGATGCCAAGTTGGGGTCGCTCAGGTCGCTTCGGGCTAAGATCGACCTGACCAACTCCAAGCTGGACTACATCGACCTGGAAAACCCCGCGGCCGTGACCATACGGGCGATTCCCAGCCCCACGCCCAGCGCCGCCCCGTCGCTATCCCCCACGAAGAAACCATGATCCAGGTCCTCTTCGTTCTGCTGGCCGCTGTCTTGGGGGTGATCGTGGGCATCAAGACCAACGTGGAGATCCCAGTCACCTACTCGCGGTATACCGCCGTGATGCTGCTGGCGGCGTTGGATTCGATCTTCGGCGCGCTCAAGGCATCCCTGAACGGCCGCTACGAGAACGCCGTCTTTCTCTCGGGGCTGATCACCAACTCGGCGGTGGCCGGGGCGCTCACGTTCCTCGGAGACAAACTCGGTGTGGAGCTCTATTTCGCGGCCATCTTTGCCTTCGGGGTCCGGATTTTCCAGAACATCGCTGTGATCCGCAGGCAGCTCCTTTAAAGGTGTGGTTTCTGAGCGCGCCAACGCGATCTGTGGGTCCGGCCCCTAGAATCTGCCGGACGGTGAGGGTGAAACAGCTTGACTAAGAATGGCCGGATCGTCGGCCTGGACATCGGCAGCACCAAGGTTTGCTGCGTCATCGCCACGCCCTCGGAGAGCGGCGACGACGACCTCGTCATCTCGGGCGTGGGCGAGGCTCCCTCCGAGGGGCTCCGCAAGGGCGTCATCGTCAACCTCGAGAAGACGGTGAAGGCTATCGAGACCGCGGTCCGCGCCGCCGAGCGCATGTCCGGGCACCGGGTCGACGCCGTCTTTGCAGGGCTGGCCGGCACGCACATGAAGTCCAGCAACAGTCGCGGCGTGGTGGCCGTGGCCGGGGGCGACCGCGAGATCACTCAGCGCGACGTCGACCGCGTCATCGAGGCTGCCCGCAGTATCGCCATTCCCAGCGACTCCGAGGTCATCCACGTCATGCCCCGCGGCTTCGTCGTTGACGGCCAGGAGGGCGTCCGCGACGCCGTCGGCATGTCGGGGGCGCGGCTCGAGGTTGAGACCCACATCATCTCCGGCTCCACCACTGCGGTCCAGAACGTGGTCAAGTCGGTCCACTCGGCAGGCTTCAATGTCGAGGACCTGGTGATCCAGTCGCTGGCCAGCGCCGAGGCGGTTCTCAACGACAACGAGATTGAGATGGGCGTCGCCGTGGCCGACATCGGCGGCGGAACCACCGACCTCGCAATCTTCTCGGACGGCAGTGTCATCCATACCACCGTGTTGCCCGTGGGTGGCAACCACGTCACCAACGACCTCGCCATCGGGCTGCGCACCAGCCTCACCGATGCCGAGTCGGCCAAGATCAACTACGGCCACTCGCTGCCCCAGCTCATCCCGCGGGACGAGATCATCGACATCCAGCCGATCGGCGCCGAAAAGGTGCAGGGAGTACCGCGGGTGTACGTCGCCGAGATCATCGAGCCCCGTGCCCGCGAGATCCTGGAAATGATCAAGGCAGAGCTCGAGCGCAGCGGCCAGGCGGGGCTCCTTCCCGGCGGCCTCGTCCTCACCGGCGGCGGCGCCAAGCTCCTCGGACTGCCCGAGATGGCGGCCGAAACTCTCGACCTCCCGGTGAGGGTCGGAGTTCCCATCAACGTGCGCGGAATGGCCGACAAGGTGGCGGGCCCCTCTTTCGCGACCGCGGTGGGGCTGGTAAAGTGGGGCGCGAAGCTCACGGCGCCGGCCCATGCGTCCAATGGGGCAGCTGCAGTAAGCCTGCGGGATGCATACCAGAAGACCTTGAGATGGCTGCGTGACTTTTTCTGATTTCGACAAGCAAATGAGACTCCGAGGACTGGGAGGCCAGGACCAGTCCGCAAGCGATCCGGATGCGGGGGACGCAGCCCCGCCCGTTGTTGATCTGGATACGGCTGACACCGGAGAGACGGAGCAGCCAGCGAAACGACCGCAGTCGGCAGGGACGTCAGACTACGGTTCGGGCAAGGAGGACCCAATGGCTAGAGAAATAGACAGGACCATCGACGGCAACGCCAAGATCAAGGTCGTCGGTGTGGGCGGTGCGGGAGGCAATGCCGTCAACCGGATGATCCGGTCCAAACTTCGTGGCGTCGAGTTCGTCGCCGTCAACACCGATCTGCAGGCCCTCCACAGTTCCGAGGCGCACGTCAAGCTCAACATCGGCAAGAAGCTGACCCGCGGCCTGGGCTCGGGTGGCGATCCCAACAAGGGCCAGGAGGCCGCCGAGGAGTCGCGCCAGGAGCTCACCGAGCTGCTCAAGGACTGCGACATGGTCTTCATCACCGCCGGATTGGGTGGCGGCACCGGCACCGGGGCGGCCCCCGTGGTGGCCGAGATAGCCCGCGAGGCCGGCGCCCTCACAATCGGCGTCGTCACCAAGCCCTTCGCCTTTGAAGGCGCCCGCCGCAAGCAGGTCGCCGAGGACGGGCTGCAGAGCCTCCACGACAAGGTCGACACCCTGATCGTGGTTCCCAACCAGCGCCTGCTTGAGGTGGTTGACAAGAAGACCCCGCTGGCTGACTCGTTCAAGATCGCCGACGACGTCCTCCGCCAGGGCGTCCAGGGCATCTCCGACCTGATCGTCTTCCCGGGCCTGATCAACCTCGACTTCGCCGACGTCAAGACCATCATGGCCGGCCAGGGCGCGGCGTTGATGGGCATCGGCTTCGGCAGTGGCGACACCCGTGCCGCCGACGCCGCCAAGAACGCCATCTCCAGCCCCCTGCTGGAGACCACCATCGACGGTGCCCGCGGCATCCTCCTCAACATCACCGGTGGTCCTGATCTCACCCTGGTCGAGGTCAACGAGGCCGCCAACCTGGTGCGCGAGGCCGCCAACGCCCACGACGACAACCTCATCTTTGGCACCGTCATCGACGAGCGCCTCCAGGGCGAGGTCAAGGTCACGGTGGTGGCGACAGGCTTCAGCAGCGACCGCGTCGGGCAGATGGACGCCTTCGAGGCATCCGACACAGCACGCGCATACGCTCCGCCGTCGAAGGACAAGGAGGCCGTCCCGGCCACCCCGACCTTCGATAGCGAAGACCTCGACATCCCCGCGTTCCTGCGCAACCGCAGGTAACACCGAACTCCAAAGGCGCCGCGGCTTCGGTCGCGGCGCCTTTCTTGTACGCCCGGCATGGGTAATCACTTGGAGGTGCAAGTCCTCTGGAGGAGGCGGTGGTGCTAACTCCGAGCCGGAGGCAACGGCGCCGTCGTGAGACGGGGTCGGAGGGAAGCCCGAGGCGAAACCCTGCACCAGTATGCTGACGCCGGCAGAGTTCGAGAGGAGGTTGCTGGAATCCTCACCGGCCTAGAGAAAACTGTCCCCCAACACAGAGGCGGTCTCAGTCGGTCCTCGCAACAACTCCGAGATGGGATAAGCTAGCTGACCACAACTTGCTGTGCTACGATCCGGCCGGAGCACAACATGTTGTCCTTTTCCCCTGGAGCGAGCCTACCTTGAGGTGCCCATATTGTGGTCACGAAGAGCTCAAGGTTGTCGACTCACGCGATTCGGACACCGGAGAGGCGATCCGGCGCCGCCGCGAATGCCTGGAGTGCAACAAGCGCTTCACCACCTACGAGCGGGTCGAGAACATCCCCTTCTACGTCATCAAGAAGGATGGCCGCCGCGAGGACTTCAACCGCCAGAAGCTCTTCGACGGCCTGATGACCGCCTGCGAGAAGCGCGACATCTCGCCCAACACCATCGAGGCGGCGATCGATGGGATCGAGTCCGAGCTGCGGTCGACCGGCAAGATGGAGATCCCGTCCCGCGAGATCGGCGAGCTGGTGATGGAGAAGCTGCGCAAGCTCGATGACGTGGCTTATGTCCGCTTCGCCTCGGTCTATCGCCAGTTCCGCGACCTCACCGAGGTCAAGCGCGAGATCGACCAGCTGCTGAGCAAGCAGGGCATCAAGTAGCGACGCACTTGGGGGCGAGCCGTCAAGCGGCGAGCGCGACAATTGAGGCCGTGAGCGCGCCCTCCCAGGCCCCGACTGTTCTCCGCAGCGAGATGCTGACCGACGCCGGCCTCAAGCACGGCTTCACAACCCTCGCCGCCGGCGACTTCGCCTGGGCGACGCTGCAGACGCCCCAGGGCCAGCGAAGCCTGGAGGCGCTGGGGCACGAGATCGGCTTCGATCCGCATTTGATGGTCACCGCCGACCAGGTCCACGGCTCCACGGTCGCGGTGGTCCACCTCTGCGAGAACTGCGGGCCCGGCAACCGGGTCCCGCACACCGACGGGCTCATCACCGAAGAGCCCTGGCCGCTCCTGATCGCCGTCGCCGACTGCTTCCCGGTTGTGGTCTACGAGCCGCACGAGAAGATGGTGGCGATCGTTCACTGCGGCTGGCGCGGCACCGTGGCCGGCATCCTGCCGCGGGCGGTCGCCCGGCTGATCCAGGAGACCGGTGGGCGCGCCAGCGAACTGCGCGCGGTCATAGGTCCTGGCATCTGTGGCGATTGCTACGAAGTCGGCGACGACGTCGTCCAGGCCGCCTTCCGGGCCGGCCTCGAGAGTCATGTCTCGGCGGACGCCGACCTTGGCCGCAAGCGGCTCGACATTGCCGGCGCTCTTCGCCAGCAGCTCATCGAATCCAACGTCCGCGAGGAGCACATCGACCGCGTCCAGCGCTGCACCTTCGAGGACCCGGCGATGCCGTCCTTCCGGCGCGACGGCACCGCCATGCGGTCCGCGGCGGTGGTGGTCGTGGACAGGCCGCTGGTTGTCGACCCTGCCCATCATCACTGAGGCCTCCGCCCGACTGGCCCACGTTCGCGTTCGAATCGCGGACGCTTGCCGGAGCGCCGGTCGAGATCCTGGGTCGGTCCAACTCGTGGCCGTCAGCAAGTACACCGATGCCGCCGGTGTCGCTGGTCTCGCCGACGCCGGGCAGCGGCTCTTCGGCGAGAACCGAATGCAGGAGGCGCTGCCCAAAATCGAGGCGCTGGCGTGGCGCGGGCTTGAGTGGCACCTGGTCGGTCACGTGCAATCCAACAAGGCGCGCGTCGCCGCCGAGACCTTCGCGATGGTGGAGTCAGTTGACCGCCTGTCCCTGGCCGAGACGCTCTCGCGTCGAGCTCAGGAAGTCGGCAAGGTCCTCCCCGTGCTGCTCCAGGTCAATGTCGACGACGACCCTGCCAAGCACGGCTTTTACACAGGCCAAATTGGGGCCGATTACGCTGCCGTTTCGGGCCTGCCCGGCCTGCAAGTCGAAGGACTGATGACGATCGGGGCGTTGGCCGGCAGCCCGGAGGCCGCCCGCCCCACCTTTGCCGCCCTCAGGGAGCTCCGAGATCGGCTCGATGCCCTGGGCGTGGCCCAACCGCTGAGGCACCTGTCAATGGGGATGTCGGCCGATTACGAGGTGGCGATTTTGGAGGGCGCTACCATCGTCCGCGTGGGAAGCGCCCTTTTTGAGCACGATTTGAGATGAGCTTGGATCTCGTGCGCCTGATCAGCGCGGTGATCCAGGTCTTCACCTTCCTGATCATCGCCCGAGCCATCGGCTCGTTCTTCATTCGCGATTGGAGCTCCGGCATCCCGCGCTTTCTCTGGGACGTCACCGAGCCGGTGCTGGGACCGGTGCGGCGGATCCTGCCGGCCTTCGGGGGCCTCGACTTCTCCCCGCTGGTGGTGATTGTGCTGCTCCAGTTCGTCGGCGGCTTCCTTCGCGGCGCCGGCGGCTGAGCGAAGGCTTTCCCCAGCTTTTCCACCGCTGCGTAAGATCCTCAGGACATGACTGACGCCAAGGCCCCGGGCGCCTTCACACCCGTCGACAGCAAGGTCAGCTTCCCCGAGATGGAGAAGCGGGTTCGGGCGTTTTGGGAAGAGGCCGAGATCTTCCGCCGGTCGGTCGAGGAGCGCCCTGCGGACAACACCTGGGTCTTCTATGAGGGCCCGCCAACCGCCAACGGTCTGCCCCACATGGGCCATGTCATCCAGCGCACCCTCAAGGACCTCTTCCCGCGTTTCCACACCATGCGTGGCGCCCGGGTCGTCCGCAAGGCAGGCTGGGACACGCACGGGCTCCCGGTTGAGATCGAGGTCGAGAAGGAGCTCGGCCTGACCGGCAAGAAGCAGGTCGACGAGTACGGCATCGACGCCTTCAACAAGAAATGCAGGGAGTCGGTCTTCCGCTATATCGACATCTGGACCGAGTTCACCCACAAGCTCGGCTTCTGGCTGGACCTCGACCACCCCTATATCACCTACGAGAGCTCCTACACAGAGTCGGTCTGGGCCATCCTCAAGAAGGTCTGGGACCGCGGCCTGCTCTACAAGGGCTACCGCGTGGTGCCGTACTGCCCTCGCTGCGCCACACCGCTGTCGAGCCACGAGCTTTCGCTGGGGTACCAGGACGACATCAAGGACCCCAGCGTCTATCCGCTCTTCGAGCTCACCGACGAGCCCGGCACGTATTTCCTGGCCTGGACCACCACGCCCTGGACGCTGCCCGGCAACGTGGCGCTGGCCGTCGGCCCCAAGATTCAGTACGTCAAGGTCCAGAACGGCGATCGCAAGCTGATCCTCGCCGAGGACCGCCTCGAAGTCCTGGATGGCGAGTACAAGGTGCTGGCGAAGCTGCGCAGCTCCGACCTGGTGGGCCAGACTTACAGGTCGCTGTACGACTACATGGTTCCCGAGGAGCCGGCCTTCTTCGTGGTCGAGGCCGACTTCGTGTCCGTCGACGACGGCACCGGCATCGTCCACACCGCCGCCGCCTACGGCGAGGACGACCTCAAGCTGGCCCAGGACAAGGGCATTCCCATCCGCCACGTCGTCGACCTGAACGGCCGTTTCTACCCGGAGGTCGAGAAGTTCGCCGGCCAGTTCGTCAAGGACGCCGACGTCCCCATCATGGTTGACCTCTCCGAGCGAGGCCTGCTCTACAAGAAGGGCACCATCCGGCACACCTACCCGTTCTGCTGGCGCTGCGGGACCCCGCTGCTCTACTACGCCATGGACTCCTGGTTCATCCGCATGTCGAAGCTGCGCGAGGAGATGCTTGCCATCAACCGCGCCACCAACTGGTACCCCCGCCACATCCGGGACGGCCGGATGGGCAACTGGCTGGAGTCACTCCAGGACTGGTCGCTGTCCCGGCTGCGCTACTGGGGCACGCCGCTGCCGATATGGGAATGCGAGAGCTGCGAGGAGCGCCGCTGCGTGGGATCTGTCGTCGAGCTCGGCCTCAGCCTCGAGGACGACCTCCACCGGCCCTTCATCGACGCGGTCAAGCTCCCCTGCGGCACGTGCGGCGCCACCATGCACCGGGTGCCCGACCTGATCGATGTTTGGTTTGATTCCGGCGCCATGCCCTTCGCCCAGTACCACCACCCCTTCGAGAACGAGGAGCTCTTCAAGCACCAGTACCCAGCCGATTTTATCTGCGAAGGCATCGACCAGACCCGCGGCTGGTTCTACTCACTGATGGCCATCGGCGAGCTGATGAGCGGCCAGAATTCCTATCGCAACGTCGTCGTCAACGGTGTCGTCCTCGACAAGGACGGCAAGAAGATGTCGAAGTCCGTCGGCAACGTAGTCGATCCGATCCCGGTGATCGAGCGATTTGGCGCGGACGCGGTGCGCTGGTACTTCGTCACCGCCGCCGCCATCGGCAACGACTACCGTTTTGGCGAAGAGCTGATCCAGGAAGTCCTCTCCGGCTTCATCCGGATGCTCTGGAACTGCTATTCGTTTTTCGTCACCTACGCCAACCTCGATGGCTTCGAGCCGGCCGCGACGCCGCTGCCGGTTAGAGATCGCGCTCTCCTCGATCGCTGGTTGCTGTCGCAGCTCAACCTCTGCGTTCGGCGCGTCACCGACGAGCTCGAGGAGTTCGACCCCCACGGCTCGGCGCGCGCCATCGAAAGCTTTGTCGACGACCTCTCCAACTGGTACATCCGCCGCTCGCGGCGCCGCTTCTGGAAGTCCGAATCTGACACCGACAAGGTCAGCGCCTACCAGACCCTGCACGAGGCGCTGGTGGTCACCTCGCAGATGCTGGCGCCCTTCGCGCCGTTCCTTGCCGACGAGGTCTATCGCAACCTCGCCGGCCCGGCGTCGGCGGACTCGGTCCACCTGTCGGACTGGCCGGCGGTCAACGCCGCCGCCATCGACGAGCAGCTCTCGGCCGACATGGCTCGGGCGCGGCGGATGGTCGAGATGGGCCACAAGGAGCGAGACCGGGCCAACCTCAAGGTGAGGCAGCCGCTGGCGGGCGCCACCGTCCCGGGCCCCGAGCTTGACCTGGAGCTCGAGGCGGTCGTCCTCGAGGAGCTCAACCTCAAGTCGCTGACGTACGGCGACCCCGACTCGCGGGAGGTCGTGCTGGATACCCACCTGACGCCGGAGCTGCGCCGCGAGGGCCTGGCCCGCGAGGTCGTACGGCGGATCCAGGGCGCGCGCAAGGATGCCGGCTACAACATCCAGGACCGGATCGAGGTCCGCTACCGGGCCGCCGGCGAGCTGGCGGAGGCCATCGCCGGCTGGAGTGAGCACATCATGCGCGAGACGCTGGCCCTGCTGTTGGAGCACAGTGATGGCGGCGTCGCCGACTTCCACGCCGACACGCAGGTGGATGGCCAGCCGCTGGCGATGGCGCTGCGACGCGTCTCGGCATAGACGCGTGGCAGGTCAGCCTACGCGTCCATGACCGACGCAGGCGAAGAGACGCTGGCGGCCTCGTACGCCACCGGCGGGACCGAGTGACCGGTCGGCTACGAAGCATGGGAGCTTAAGGCCGGGGCCGCGCTGGACCAACCTAGCTTCGACTACATCGCCGGCGGCGCCGGGTCAGAGATGACGATGAAGGCCAACCGCGAGGCCTTCTATCGGCGTCAGCTGGTGCCCCGGATGCTTCGCGGCACCGCCGAGCGCGACCTCAGCGTCGAGGTCCTGGGCACGCAATCGCCGCATCCCTTCATGCTGGCGCCGGTCGGCGTCCAGGGCATCGCCCACGCCGACGCCGAGCTCGCCACCGCCCGCGCTGCCAGGGCCACGCGGACTCCGATGATCGTCAGCTCCGCTGCCTCCACGCCGATGGAGCCCATCGCCGAGGCCCTGGGCGACACTCCGCGATGGTTCCAGCTGTACTGGGTCAACGATCGCGAGGTTGTCGAGAGCCTGGTGCGACGCGCCGAGGCCTCCGGCTATTCGGCAATCGTGCTGACCCTCGACACCCTCTACCTGGGCTGGCGGGACCGCGACCTGCGCAACCACGCCTTCCTGCCTTTCCTCGGCGCCAAGGGCATCGCCCAGTTCACCAGCGACCCGGTCTTCCGCAGCCGCCTTTCCGAAACCCCGGAGGACAACCCCCTGCTCGCCGGTGCCACCTGGGTCCAGATGTTTGCCACCTTGGCCTGACCTGGGCCGACACCGCCTGGCTCCGATCCCTGACCAAGCTGCCGCTGATCGCCAAGGGGGTGCTCTCGGCCGACGACGCCCAGCGCGCCATCGACGCCAGCTTTGATGGTGTCATCGTCTCCAACCACGGCGGCCGCCAGGTCGATGGCGCGATCGCCGCGCTCGACGCCCTGCCCGCGGTCCGCGACGCGACCGGGCCCGACTTCCCGGTTCTCATGGACAGTGGTGTCCGGCGCGGCTCCGATGTTCTCAAGGCGATGGCGCTGGGCGCCGACTGCGTCCTCATCGGCCGGCCCTACATGTGGGGACTGGCGGTGGGTGGCCAGGCCGGCGTGGAGGAGGTCATCCGGTTCATCGCCGCGGAGACCGACCTGACGCTGGCGCTGGTGGGCGCACGGACGCCTTCGGAGCTGGACGCGAGCTTTATCGCCGAGCCGCGCTGATGCCCGGAAAGCCTCAAAAAAGCCCGGTGTTATACTCGGCGCCTATCTCGAACTTGGGTGCTGCGCACCTATAGAGAGGTTCTTTGGTGACTGAAGCGACGGTGGATTTGGCGAGTATGCGCAGGGAACTGCAGGCTCAGTTGGCGCGCCTGGACGGCGAGCGGGCGGAGCTTGAGAAAGCCCGTGAGAACGCCCGCACTGGCAAGGACGAAACCGCTGGCTACGGCAACGGCGTCGGCGAAGCGGCCACCGAGACTTTCGAGGCCGAGCGCGACCTCGCCCTGATCGACAACCTGGAACAGATGCGCGGGCACGTGATCGAGGCGCTCGCGCGGCTCGATCACGGCAGCTACGGCCGCTGCGTGACGTGCGGCGAGCCGATTGCGCGCGAGCGGCTCGAGGCCCTGCCACATGCCAGCCAGTGCGTCGCCTGCAAATCCAAAGAGCAGCAGCACTGACGACCGGCCCTGCGGAGGGGCCGAGAGCATAGCCTCCCCGGCGCTTTCGCGCCAGACGCTGCTCTACCTCGTCGCGCTGGTTGCCTTTGTGCTCGACCGCGTCACCAAGTCCCTGGTCCAGCACAACCTGGTGCTGAACACGCCGCATCGTCTCCTGGGCGGGGTGGTCTACCTCACGCACACGCAGAACACCGGCGCAGCCTTCAGCGTCGGCGTGACCTACGGGACCTTCTTCCTGCTGTTGGCGGCGGTGGTGAGCGCGGGCATCATCGTCTACAACCGCCGGATTCCGACTCGGGAGGTCTGGCTCCGCATCGGGCTGGGGATGATCCTCGGCGGCGCCATCGGCAACGCCCTCGACCGCGCCGTCGCCGGCTCGGTGACCGACTTCATCGACCTGCGCTGGTGGCCTGTCTTCAACCTCGCCGATTCGTTCATCGTCGTGGGTGCCATGTTGTCCGCCGCCCGCCTCAGCGGGCGGGACCATCAGTCCAGCGTGAAGCCGTGACTGTCGAGACCGTGCTGGTGGTCCAGGCGCCGGTTGATCGCCTTGACGTTTTCCTGACCGCTGAGGGCGTGGTGCCGTCGCGGGCGGTGGCGACCAGGTTGGTGCGGGAGGGCTCGGTGCTGGTCAACGGCAGGCTCGCGCGGCCCAGCCGAGCTGTGGCCGCCGGCGACAAAGTCAGCATCTCCATCCCCGAATCCTCCCCGGCGGTGCCCCAGGCCGAGGACATCCCCCTGCGCGTGGTCTACGAAGACGATGACCTGATGGTCATCGACAAGCCCGCGGGGATGGTGGTCCACCCCGGCGCCGGGCAGGCCACGGGGACCCTGGTCAACGCCCTGCTGGCGATCCATTCCGACTGGCCCACCGCCGGCGGCCCGCACCGCCCCGGCATCGTGCACCGGCTGGACAAGGACACCAGCGGCCTGATCCTGGTGGCCCGGCACGACATCGCTCACCGCCGGCTCAGCGCCGACCTCGCCGAGCGCAAGGTCAGCCGCGTCTACCTCGCCATCGCCCGCGGCAAGCTGACCGGCGAAGGCGTCGTCGACGGGGCCATCGGCCGCGACCCGCGGGACCGCAAGCGGATGGCGGTGGTCGATGGTGGGCGCGCCGCGCTGACGCGGTTCACCGTCCTCGAGCCCCTCGATGCCGCCACGTATCTCGAGGTCAGGCTGGGCACCGGGCGCACCCACCAGATCCGCGTCCACCTCGCCGCCATCGGCCACCCCCTGGTCGGCGACGCCACCTACGGTCGCGGTGGGGGACCAAAGGTGATCGACCGGCCCGCGCTCCACGCCCATCGCCTCGGATTCCGCCATCCCGTGACTGGCGATGCGATCGAGTTCGAGACCGCACCCCCACCCGACTTCCAGAAGGCGCTGCGTCTGCTGAGGCTGCCCTGATGCGCTGGGGGCTGCTCGCCGTTGTCTCCGGTCCCAGCGGGGTGGGCAAGGACAGCGTCCTCGAACGCGCCTTCCAGCTCGACCCCTCGCTCTCCTACAGCGTCTCTTACACCACCCGAAAGCCCCGTGCCGGGGAGGTGGACGGGGTCGACTACAGCTTCGTCAGCGATGAGGAATTCGATCGCCTGGTTGCCGAGGGCGAGTTGCTGGAGTGGGCCAACGTGCACGGCCATCGCTCGGGTACGGGGCGGCGGCGGATTGAGGAGGCGCTGGAGGCGGGTCGAGACATCGTCCTCAACATCGACGTGCAGGGCGGGATGTCGGTCCGCAAGCTGAGGCCCGACGCGCTCCTCCTCTTCCTGGCCCCCCCGAGCATCGAGGAACTGAGACGGCGCCTCGCCGCGAGGGCCACCGAGGACCCCGAGGAGATCGTGCGGCGCCAGGCCGATGCCGAGATTGAGATGGGATACTCTGACCAGTACGACGCGGTGGTGGTGAACGACGACCTCGACCGCGCCGCCCGTGAGGTGTTGGACCTGATCCAGGAACGTCGCCGGAGGGACTCCGCTTGAACCCCTATCTGGCCCGACGCGCATTTGCCGGCCGCCGCCTTCTGGTCGGCGTCTGCGGCGGCGTGGCCGCTTACAAGTGCGCCGAGACGGTGAGCTTGCTGGTCCAGGCGGGCGCCGAGGTGCGCGTGGCGATGACCCCTGAGGCCACCCGGTTTGTCTCGCCGCTGACTTTCGAGGCCCTTTCCGGCCAGCCTGTTGCCAGCGACCTCTTCGGCACGCAGACCAGCCCCGGCCGCGCAGGCGGCGAGGTCCACATCGCGCTCTCCGACTGGCCCGAGGCCGTCCTGGTGATGCCCGCGACCGCCAATTTCATCGCCAAGCTGGCGCACGGCCTCGCCGACGAGGTCGTCAGCACCACGGTGCTGGCGACGACGGCCCCGCTGGTGCTGGCGCCGGCGATGCACCACCGCATGTGGGAGCAGCCGGCCGGGGTGGAGAACGTTCAGGCCTTGCGCCGGCGCGGCGTCGTCCTGGCCGGCCCGGTGGAGGGCCGCCTGGCCAGCGGCGACATCGGCATGGGTCGCCTTGCCGACCAGGACGAGATCCTGCGCGCGCTGAGGGACGCCCTGCCCGGCGAGCGTGACATGGCCGACCTGCACGTCGTCGTCACCTCCGGGGGCACCCGCGAGCCGCTGGACCCGGTGCGATACATAGGCAATCGCTCGAGCGGGATGATGGGCCGTTCGATCGCCGCCGCCGCGGAGGCGCGGGGCGCCCGTGTGACCCTGGTCACGGCGTCGGCGATGACTGTGCCGGCGGGGGTGGAGGCGGTGCACGTCGACACCGCGGCGGAGATGGGCGACGCCGTCAAGACTGCGGTCGAGACCGCCGACGTGCTGGTGATGGCGGCCGCGGTGGCGGACTTCCGCCCCCGCCACGTGGCGGCGCAGAAGCTTCGCAAATCCGATATGACCACTGACCTCGCCCTCGAGCGCACCGAGGACATCCTGGCTTCGCTGGCGGCGCTGGGCGCGGGTCGCCGGTTGGTCCTGGTCGGGTTCGCGGCCGAGACCCACGAGGTGCTGGCCAACGCACAGGAGAAGCTGGTCGCCAAGGGGCTGGACCTGGTCGTCGCCAACGATGTCTCCGATCCCACCATCGGCATGGGCGCGACTGACAACGAAGTCACCATCGTCAGCCGCGACGGCAGCCGTCGGGAGGTCAGCCGGGCCCCCAAGGAGGAGGTCGCCGACGAGATCCTGAGCGCAGCGCTGGAGGCGCTGCGAGCCAAGGGGCGTAGCGAGAAGGTCTCCTGATGACGCCTGCGGGCGGCGCCGAGCCGAGCGACCCGGAGTCTGGCGACGACCTGCCCCCGCGGCGCCCCGGGGAGTCCATCACCGACTACCGCGCGGTCGCCTTCCTCATGGTCCTGTTCCTGTTGGCGCTGGGCCTGATGTACCTGATCGGGCGCGGCCGCTGAGCCTCTACGCCCAGGTCGTAGTCGACCGTCGAACCGGCCCGTCGCTGGAGTCCTTCACGTACGAGGTCCCAGACGAGCTTGCCGGGGCCATCGCCGAGGGCGCCCGCGTGGTGGTGCCGTTCGGCAAGCGCACTGTGACGGGGTATGTGCTCGGCCTGAGCCCCAAGTCTGACTACCCATCACCGCGCCCGATCGAATCGCTGGCGGACGAGCCGCCGCTGCTCCAGCCCTACCAGGTCGAGCTGGCGCGCTGGATCGCCGCCCACTACGCGGCGCCGTTGGCTGAGACGGTGCGGGCCATGATCCCGCCCGGGATCCGGTCCCTCAAGTCGGGTAGCAAGCGCAGGCGCGGTCCCAGGGTTGAGAGCCGGGACCGCACCCTGGCGGGGGCCGCGCAGGATGTCGCCAGCGCGAAGCTGACCCCCGAGCAGGCCAGCGCGGTCGCCGCCGTCGGCGAAGCGCTGCAGCAGCGCCGTGGGCGTCTCCTCCTCCACGGCGTCACCGGCAGCGGTAAGACCGAGGTCTACCTCGAGGCGATTGGCAAATGCCTGGAGCTGGGCCGCGGCGCAATCGTGCTGGTCCCCGAAGTGTCGCTGACGCCCCAGGTGACGGGGCGATTCGCGGAGCGCTTCGCCGGCCAGATTGCCGTCCTCCACAGCCGTCTCACACCCAGCGAGAAGGCGCTGGAGTGGAATCGCCTGCGGCGGGGCGAGGCGTTGGTGGCGATCGGGCCGCGGGCCGCCATCTTCGCCCCCATCCCCGACCTCGGCCTGATCATCGTGGACGAGGAGCACTCGATCACGTACAAGCAGCTCCGGGTGCCGCGATACCACGCCGTCGACGTGGCTCACCGGCTGGCCGACCTGGCGGGGGCGGTCGTGCTGCTGGGCAGCGCCACCCCAAGCGTCGTCAGCTACGAGGCCCACGGCCGCGCCGCCGGCGACTTCGAGGGCGCTCGCATCCTCGAACTCCCTCAGCGCTACGGAGGCGAGCCGCTGCCGAGCATGGAGATCATCGACATGCGCCGCGACGACGGCTGGAGCTTCAACCGACCCCTGGGGGAGAGGATGGTCGAGCTCTGCCGCGAGGAGCTGGCCGCGGGCGGCCAGGTCATCCTCTACCTCAACCGGAGGGGGCTGGCGTGGTACGCGCGCTGTCGCAAATGCGGCGAGGCGGTCGGCTGCCCGAACTGCAGCGTCTCGCTGGTCTACCACGGCGTCACCAAGACCCTGTCCTGCCACTACTGCGGCCACAGCCAGGCGCTCCCCCAGCAGTGCCCCAACTGCGATGCCCGCGACCTGCGCACTGTCGGCTTCGGCACCGAACGGATCCAGGCCGAGGCCGAGCGCCTATTCCCGGAAGTGCGGACGTTGCGCCTGGATCGCGACACCGCGCGCACCCGCGACTCCTACTACGGCATCTGGGAGGACTTCTCGCGCGGCAGCGCCGACATCCTCGTGGGCACCTCCCTGGTGGCCAAGGGCTGGGACCTGCCCCGCGTCGGCCTGGTTGGCGTTGTCGATGCCGACCAGGCCCTCCAATACCCCGACTTCAGAGCGGCCGAGGATACTTTCGCCTCGCTGGTGCAGGTCGGCGGGCGGGCCCGCCGAAGCGGCTCGCGGGTGGCGGTGCAGACGATGAATCCTCACCACTACGCCGTCCGCCTGGCGCTGGAGCACGACTACCACGGGTTCTTCGCCGAGGAGCTGGCGGTTCGCGAGGCCCTGAATTTCCCACCCTTCCGCCGGCTCGTGGACGTGACGGCGTCGGCCGCCGACGACGAAAAGGCTCGCAGCGCGGCGACCGCCTACGCCGAGGCATTGCGGCGCAACCTGGCCGGTCGCGGTCCTGAAGTCGTGGTTCTGGGGCCCAGCCCGGCCTTCATCCATCGAGTTCGGGGCGAATACCGGTGGTCGATCACGATCAAGGCGAGCGACCTCGACCCGGTCATGCCCCTGCTGCCCGACGGCCGCGGCTTCAGTGTCGACGTCGACCCCTTGTAACGCCGTCGTTCATCTCACCCGAACCCGGCCGGCGACCCCGAGGTGCCAATCCGGCCAGCAGGGTCACAATGCCCGACCCGACTTGACCTGGGGCCAAGTCTTCGGTAGGGTGTGCCAAAGTATCAAGCGCCTCGCTGGGACTCGACCTCAGCACCCGGAGCCGGGAACTCAAGGGATGGGCGCCCGAACTCATCACTTCATTGGAGGAGTAATCCTGGGGATCCGGACGCGCGTGCTGGCAGTCTGCATTGGCACGGTTCTGGCGACCCCACTTCTCCAATCGGTTCCCGCATCAGCTGACCAGATCAGCACCCTCCTGGCCCAGCGTCAGCAGCTGCAGCAGCAGGTGTCGGCCCTTGGTGGAGACAAGACCCAGGCGCTCCAAGACCTCCTCGTCGCCGAGAACGCGCTGAAGAACAGCGAGCAGCAGGTCACTCACAACGCCGCCCTGCTGGCCGACCTGCAGCGGCAGCAGGACAACATCCGCACCAAGATCGACGCCACAAAAGTCGAGATCGACACTCAGCGCCGTCTGCTGGGTGACCTGACGCGGGGCCAGTACAAACAGCAAACCAACAACGACGGGCTCTCGGTGATCTTCTCGTCGAGCAACTTCAGCCAGGCGATCAACGCTGTGATGGCCACCCAGAGCGTGAACCGCAGGATCGCGGACGTCGCAAGCAAGCTGAAGTCCGAAGAGCAGGCGCAAACGGCCAGGGCCAACGACCTGGCCGCCAAGCAGAAGCAGGCCAGCGCCGTACAGGCGCAACTGGAGCAGGAGAACGGTCGCCTGCTGGTGCAGGTCGCCGACCACGACACCCGGGTGGCCGCGCTCGATGACAGCTCCAAGAGCTGGCTCGCCCAGATCGCCGCGATCGACACCAAGATCGCCGCTCTCAAGGCGCCGCCGGCGCCCAGGTTTGGCAGTGCCAGCGTGTCTGGCATTGCCAGCGTGTCTGGGGGCGGCAGCGTGTCTGGGGGCGGTGGCGGGTCCTGTGGAAACCACTTCGACTACGGCTACTGCACCTGGTACGTCGCCAACCGCCGCTGCATCCCCTGGTTTGGCAACGCCTGGGAGTGGTACGGGAACGCCCAGGCCTCAGGCTTCCCGGTTGGCAACCAGGCCAGGGTCGGCGCTGTCGCGGTCTGGGACCAGCGCATGAGCGGCTACGGCCACGTGGCCTACGTCGAGAGCGTGCAGCCCAACGGCTTCACGGTCTCGGAGATGAACTACAACGCGTGGGGCCAGGTCAACACCCGCTTCGTTCCCTACTCCAACCCCGGACCACTGACGGGCTTCATCTACGGCAAGTAGGGCCGAAGCGGCCCAGCACCTCGGCTCTCAGTAAACTTTCCCCGTGGTTCGTGACATCGTAGTCGTGGAGGATCGACGCCTGCGCACCAAGTGTCCCAAGGTGCCGAAGGTCGACGATTCCACCCGCAGGCTGATCGACGACATGGTCGATACCATGCGCGACGCGCCCGGTATCGGGCTGGGGGCGCCCCAGGTGGGCGTGCTCCTGCGCGTCATCGTGGCCGAGGTCGACGACCAGCTGCACGCTCTTGTCAATCCCGAGATCATCCGCGCCGAAGGCGAGCAGGTCGGGGACGAGGGCTGCCTTTCCATCCCCGGCTACGTCGGCGAGGTAAAGCGTTTCGAGCGGGTCGTGGTCAAGGCCAAGAACCGCGCCGGCAAGGACGTCCGCGTCCGCGGCGAAGGGCTGCTGGCGCGCTGCCTCCAGCACGAGATTGACCACATCGACGGCATTCTCTTCACCGACCGTCTGACCAGCCCCGACAGCCTCCGCAAGGTCGCTCCCGACGAGGCTGGCGAGGCCGTCGGGGCGCCGGCCGAAGCTGAGGTGACGGCGGTCTAGCCAACATCGCCGGGGCGAGTGGAACGTCCCAGATACGACCTCACAGTCTCATCCGCTGTGACGGTCGATCCGCCCGCTGCGCGGGCCGCCGGTGTCGTCTCCTCCGCGCTCGGTCACGCACCAACCACGCGCTCCCTCACGTGCTCGTCGACTCCTTGGCTTCGACCGCCACAGAGGCGGTCTTGCAAAGCCATATCTTGAGACGTTCCACTAGGCTCAGCTCCATGCGCGTCGTCTTCATGGGTACCCCCAAGTTCGCGGTGCCGTCGCTGCGGGCCTTGTTGGACCGCCACGACGTCGCCCTGGTCGTCAGCCGGCCGGATCGACCCGCCGGTCGAGGCCTGAGTCTGCGCCGCTCGCCAGTGGCCGAGTTGGCCGAGGCGGCAGGAGTCGAGCTCGAGCTGCCGACCTCGGTCCGCGACCCAGAGGCGGCGGAGCGGATCAGGGCCGCAGGGCCGGACGCTGTTGTGGTCGCCGCATACGGCCGAGTGCTGCCACCGGCGCTGCTGGAAGTCGCGCCGTACGGCGGCATCAATGTCCACGCCTCGCTGCTTCCACGCTGGCGAGGCGCATCCCCGATCGCCGCGGCCATCCTTGCCGACGATCAGGAAACCGGCGTCAGCATCATGCGCATGGAGGAGGGCCTCGATACCGGCCCGGTGCTGCTGCAGCGCCGCACCCCGATCGGCCGCAGCGAGACCACGGGGGAGTTGACGGCGCGTCTGGCTGAGCTTGGCGCCAAGGCGCTGATCGACGGGCTGGACATGATCGAGCGCGGCGACGTCGTCTTCACGCCGCAACCCGAGGAAGGCGTCACGCTCGCCCCGCCGGTACGGAAATCGGATGGCGACCTCCGATGGGAGATGAGTGCGGCCGAGATCGAACGGGCCGTGCGCGCCTACAACCCCTGGCCTGGCGTCCGGCTGCCGCTGGCCAGCGAGCCGGTGAAAGTGCTGGAGGCCCGAACCCTCCCCGCATGGACTGCGGCCGAGCCGGGGCGAACGCCGGGTGAGGTCGTCGAGGTTGGCTCCGCGGGCATCACCGTCATGGCCGCGGACGGCCCGCTGCTGCTGGAGGTTCTCCAGGCGCCGGGAAAGAAAGCGATGCCCGCGGCCGAATACGCGCGCGGCCGGCGCGACCTGGGGGCTCGTCATGGCTGAGGGCGAGAAGACGATTGCCAACAACCGGGCCGCGTTTCACGAGTACTTCATCCTCGACGAGATCGAGGCCGGCCTCGAGCTCCTCGGCACCGAGGTCAAGTCGCTCCGAGCCGGCAAGGTCAACATCAAGGACGGCTTCATCCGCATTGAGAACCGCCAGGCCTTCCTCGAGAACGTGCACATCCAGCCGTGGGAGGCGGGCAATCGGCAGAACCACGAGCCCACGCGCAGCCGCCGCCTGTTGATGCACCGGAGCGAGATCGTCGAGCTCTACAGCAAGGTCCGCGAACAGGGATTGACCCTGATCCCGCTCCGCCTCTACTTCCGGAACGGGCGCGCCAAGGTCGAGGTGGCGCTGGTCAAAGGCAAGAAGTCGTGGGACAAGCGCCAGAGCATCGCCGAGCGAGACGCCAAGCGTGAGATGCAGCGCGCCATTCGTCGCGACTCGCGCTGAGTTCGGCGCCAACGGGGCTCTGATGGCATACAGGGGCGTGTTGGGGCTGCTCGGCGGTGAGGAGATGCGCCCGCCCTGCGTGCCCTTCGATCGCGCCCTGCTGAGAGCCGCTGGCGACCCGCCAGTGGTGAACGTGGTGCCGACGGCGGTGGCCCGCAACGGCTCGGTCAGCGCCGCCATGCGGCTGGCTCGGAACTACTTCGGTAACGGACTGGGGTTGAGCGTGCGCCAGGTGCCGCTGCTTGGCAGGGCCGACGCTTCGCGTCCGGAGGTGGTCGAGCAGCTGGCGGCCTCTCCCCTGACCTACCTCCTGGGGGGCGACCCGGGCCACCTGCTCGACAGCCTCCTGGACACGCCGGCCTGGGATGCGATTCGCGGTGCGCTTCGCGGCGGGGCGGCACTGGCGGCGAGTAGCGCCGGCGCCATGGTCGCCTGCGAGACGCTCCTGCTCCGCAGCCCCAACCCCAGCCCGAAGGCTCGCCATGGTCGTCCAGCCCTCCACCTGATGCCTGGCGTTGTGCTCATCCCGCACCTGCATCGCTTCGGCGCAGGCTGGCTGGAGGCGTCGCGCCGGGAGGCGCGCGGGCGCGACATCGTCGGGCTTCAGGAGTCCACCGGTTTGATCTACGCCGGGGGCTGGAGAGTCCACGGGCCGGGCGAAGTCAAGCTGTGGAGGCGGGGAGAGGAGCCGGCCTTGGTATTCCACCACGGCGACCGGCTACGGTGGCGGTCGCCCAAAGCGTGAACCGTTGGAGTTTGAACTGAACGCGGCCGTGGTGTAATCAGGACATGGCCGTAGCTAGCAAGGACCGGGCCCGGTTGATCCGGGCGGCCGCGCGGCTCCTCGGAGTTCGACGTGGGGCGACAGTCGATGACGTCATCCAGGCGCGCCGCGTCCAGGCCAAGCTGTGGCATCCCGACATAAACCCGGAATCGGGCTCGGCCGAGCGGATGGGGCAGATCAACCAGGCCACCGACCTGCTGTGCGATTTCATCCGCCGGGGCGGAGTGGTCTCGGGGCTGGCGCCGCGCGCCGGCCGACCGCAGCGTCCGGCGGCCCCGGCGACGGCCCCACCGCGGGTCTTCGAAGTGCGCTTCGAGTCGGAGGTCAGCGTCTCGGTGTCGGCGCCCGACCGCCACGCCCGCCTCGAGATCGATGAGATCGACGCCCTCGCGGGGGGTATGCGCACGGTGCGATTCGTACGCCGAGAGCCCGGGCGTTGCCAGGCCTGCGCTGGTTTGGGGGCCTCGCCGTCCGGTCCAAAGCGGGTTTGCCCTGACTGCGACGGCCGCGACTGGGCCTGCGCCACCTGCTCGGGTCGTGGCTGGCTCCATCTCAGGCCGAGGTCCTGCCGCCACTGCGAAGGCTCGGGCGGGGCGCGGGTCGAATGCAGCGTGATCCTGAAGCTGCCGCCCGGGATCCGCCAGGTCCGCCGGACGATGGTCAAAGGTTGGGGCGACGTCGACGACGAGGGCAACGCCGGCAATCTCTGGGTGGATCTCGTGCCTACGGTAACGGTCCTGCAATCAGCTCCCTGGCGCTTCGACTACTTCGGCCACAACTGGCCGCGGCCGGAGGGTCGCACCGAGGGCGACTGGCTGGCGATCTCGAATTCGCCCCTGCCCGACGAGGAGATGCGGGAGCTCGGCTTCTGGCGCGACCCCAAGAGTTCGGAGTGGGTGCGCCAGGCGCCCTCAGAGGGATCCCAGGGAATCATCGACCTGATCCGCCAGCGGCAGTTCTTCGTGCCCCAGGTCTCCAGCTAGGTGAAGACTCGGAATATTACGCAAGCTTTCGGTGAAACAGCCGTTACATTCCCAAAGGGTTCAATGCAGCGGCAGCCCGGAAGATGTCAGCCGAAGGGTGAATTTATGTGTACTTCCGTTGTTGGGTAGCCCCTAATAATAATTTACATAAATACATGGTGCTCCCGGTGACCCCCGTGGTTTGCACCGTGACGCAGGTCACCGACACCCTCCCGCCGGGCTTTACGTTCGTGAGCGCCTCCGGAGACCTGGGCAGCGCGCCCACGGTAGCGGGGCAGGTGATCACGTTCTTCAACGGCACCGGCTTCACGGGGACGAGCCCGCTGGTCGAAACCATCGTGGCCAAGATCGCGGCCAACGAGCCGGATGGGTTCTTCTCCAACCAGGTGGACGTCCTGTCGAGCTGTGGTGAGAACCCGGGCTCGAGCCCACCGATCCACAACATCGTCACGCCGCTGGCAGCCGCGAATCTGCCCGCGGCCACCGCGAAGCTTCCGTTCACCGGCACTGGCGCACCGGATGGTGCGGTCTGGCTGGGGGTCATCCTCCTCGGCCTGGTGCTCTCCTCAGTCGCAGCGGCACGGGTGCTTCGAGAAGGGCCGATCGACTGACCTGATCTGGGATCAGCTTCCCATCGGGGGCTGCCGGCTTCGGCCGGTGGCCCCCGATTTGTTTTGGGGGGGGTGGAGGTCAGGCGCAGAAGCGAACGGATGTTTGCTATCATTGTGAATGCGCACGTGTGCACAGTGCCAACGACGATTCAAGCCCTCGAGCGGCCACCTACGGTGCCCGGCCTGCAGGTCTGTCGACGAATGCTCATGCGGCGCACGGAAGCAGCGACACTCGCGATCCTGCCTTGCTTGCTCCAGCCAGGCCCTGTCCATGAACGGCAATTGGAAGGGCGGCCGGACATACCACAAAGCCGGGTATCTAATGGTTCGGCAGCCAGGACACCCACGCGGTGCCGCCAACAGCGGATACGTCTTCGAGCACATCCTGGTCACCGAAATGATGATTGGCCGCTATCTCACGCCCGGCGAGACCGTTCACCCACCGCAATGGGGTCCGAGACGACAATCGAGTGGAGAACCTTGAACTGTGGGTAAGCAGCCATCCAGCAGGGGCCCGCGTCGAAGACATCGTCCCGTGGGCCAAAGCGATCCTTCGGCTATATGAGCCCGAAGCTCTTCGGGCGGGATGGGATTTGGAGGCGGCGGCATCGAAGCCGCGTCCTAGACAGCGTCCAACGAGACCTCTACGAGCGTAGACCGGATTTAGTCTCGCCTCGAGCCTGCCTCCGGACGGGCTAGCTCATGGCCAGCGACCCTTTAAAGTCCCCGCTTAGGCGGTCACGATTCCCGCGCGGGCAAGCCCTGTATTTGTGGCCCTTCCTCCGTACCAGGACGCTCTGGAGGAGGACCCCGGGCCTAGGGCCCGGACCTAGTCCTCACCGCTTACGCGGCGAAGGCGAGGCTCTGCGTGTTTTTCGCAGTTATGTTTTTTGCCCGTTTTAGGAGCCAGGCGCTCCGCTCGCAATCCCGTAACCCACTGCCCAGTCGAAACCTGGCGCCCCCACGAGGCCGTGCTTGCGGTACATCGAATATACCCTGCGGGGACCGCCGTGGCGCGCGGTGGCGCTGGATCGGGGCTGTTAACCTTGAGATCTGATGGCTGATTCCGAACTGGTGGCCTGTTTGGCGGCGGCGCGACTATACGTCGTGTCTGGCGACGCCCCCCCCGAGATCCAGGCGAATGTCCTGCGCGATGCCCTCGATGGCGGCGCCGATGTTGTCCAGCTGCGGAACAAGGTCGCCGCGCCGGGTGATCTCCTCGAAGCGGCCCGGCTGGTTGCCGCCCACGCTCGCGCCAGGGAGGCACTGTTCGTCGTCAACGATCACCTGGCCCTCGCCATCGAGGTCGGCGCGGATGGGGTCCACCTCGGCCAGGATGACCTGGCGGTTGAGGCCGCGAGGTCGGAGGCCGCGAGGTCGCGCTGGAGCGGCCTTGTCGGTCGCTCCACCCACAGCCTCGACCAGGCGCTTGAGGCGCAGCGCCAGGGTGCCGACTACCTCGGTGTGGGCCCGGTCTACGCCACTCCCACCAAGCCCGGCCGGTCGGCGGTCGGCCGCGAGCTGCTCGAAGAGGTGAGCGGGGTGATCTCCATCCCATGGTTCGCGATCGGTGGCATTGACAGCAGCAACCTCGACGACGTCCTCGCCGCCGGGGCAGCGCGGGTCGCCGTGGTACGGGCCGTCTGCGAGGCGCCGGAGCCAGCGGCCGCGGCCCGGGCCCTGCTCGCCAGGCTGCAGCAGCCACTCGGTGCGCCCGCGTGAGCACCGGCCTCGAGTCGATCCTGACGGTCAACGGCGACCCCATGCCGCTGGGCGAGTTGGGTACGGTCGGCGCGCTTCTCAGCCATCTCAAGGTGGCCCCCGAACGAGTCGTCGTCGAGCTGAACGGCGTCATCTATCACCGCGGCAAAGGGCTCGACCAAAAGCTCGGCGGCGGCGACGTGGTCGAGATCGTGCATTTCGTGGGCGGCGGCTGATGCAGCTCTTAGAGATGGTCCACTGATGGCGACCGAAGTCCGCGACCAGACCGACGCCCTACAGATCGGCGAGGTCACTCTCAGCTCGCGCCTGATCCACGGGACCGGCAAGTTCAGCAGCAACGCGGTGCTGGCCGAGTGCCTGCGCCAGGCCGAGCCCAGCCTGATCACGCTGGCGGTGCGGCGGCTGGGGTTGCAGGACGGAGGTCAGTCGGAGCTCGCCGACGTGGACCTATCGCGCTTCACCTTGCTGCCCAACACCGCCGGCGCGACGACCGTGGAGCAGGCGGTGCGACTGGCCCGCCTGGGCCGGGCCGCGGGCCTCTCGGACCTGGTCAAGGTCGAGGTCATAGGGGACGACGAGACGCTGCTGCCCGATCCGGAGGCGACGCTGGCGGCGACCCGAGAGCTGGTCGCCGAGGGCTTCACGGTGCTGCCCTACACCAGCGACGACGTGGTCCAGGCGATCCGCCTCGCTGAGGCGGGTGCGGCCGCGGTGATGCCGCTGGCGGCCCCTATTGGCACCACCCTGGGCGTCCTCAATCCCACCAACATCCGGCTGATCGTCAAGAAGCTGACCTGCCCGGTGATCGTCGACGCCGGGCTGGGCGTACCCTCCGACGCCGCCCGCTGCATGGAGTGGGGGGCGGCCGGTGTCCTCGTCAACACCGCAATCGCCAGGGCGCAGGACCCGCCGATGATGGCGAGGGCGTTCGCCGAGGCTGTCGTCGCGGGACGGCGCGCGTTCCTCGCCGGGCGGGCAGAGATCAGCCTTGCGGCGCTGGCCTCCAGTCCCACCGAGGGCATCCCCGGGCAGTGACCGGCGCCGGCCCGGTGGTGGGGGATGTGGGAGAGATCGATCTTCTGCGCATGCTGGAGCCATACCTGGACCGTGACGCCGCCAGCCTGCTGCTGGCCGCCGGCGACGACGGCGCCATCTGGCAGCCAGGGGCCTCGAAGGCGGTGGTCGTGACCACCGACAGCATGGTCGAAGACGTTCATTTCCACCGCCTTGACGGCGACACTGGTTTCAATACCGATCTCGGCTGGAAGCTGCTGGCAATCTCGCTGAGCGACCTCGCCGCCATGGGCGCATCCGCGGGCCCTAGCTTCCTCTCCCTCAGCTTTCCGCGCGACTGGCCGGTGGCCGACGTCGAGGCCCTGTACCGGGGCCTTGCCGAGTGTGCTCGGGAGCACCGCGCCACCCTGGCCGGCGGCAACCTCAGCGGTGGCGCCACCGCGGTCCTGACCAGCACCTGCCTTGGGGAGGTTGTCGCCGACCTAGCCCTCCGTCGTAGGGGCGCGGTGCCGGGGTGGAAGCTTGCCGTCACCGGCCGGCTGGGCGGCGCCGCTGCCGCAGTGCGGGTTGCGGTGGGCGCAGACACCGCTCCC
>OCZT010000393.1_pt1 | contig 43317 bp, 38 predicted proteins | sample 1539031 | NCBI WGS metagenome assembly OCZT01 (sample SAMEA3539308, study PRJEB22396) | soil metagenome | biome: tundra; feature: field; material: soil | place: USA | collected 2010-05 | depth 0.15 m
GATGGCGGCCTTCGGGCCGCCTCTTGGTCAGCCCGCTTCACCATCTAAGGACAGGTAAAATTCCGTCCAAACGATGGGGTCCACCTCACCGAGTTCGCCGAGAAACTGGAAGCCATCAGCGGGCTTTGTCTCAACCCACCGGAACATGCCATCGTGCTTTGCGCTGACGAGAAGGGCAAGACCCAGGCTCTGGACCGCACTCAACCCGGTGGGCAGCTCAAACAGGGACGCTGCGGAACAATGACATTTAGCACTTCTTGCCTTATGGACGGCAGGATTTGCACATAACAACTTTGCTGGAGGCTCGGATATCTACCTTCTGTTCACATACATTCAGCTTTGGTCCCCAATCTGCACTGGGTGGAGGAGAGGTGAAAGATGACGACTTTATTGGTTGTTCTTCTGGTGTTATTCTTGCTCGGTGGTGGGGGGTGGGGATATTCTCGTTGGCGCCGGTAGTGGAACGTTTGCGCAAGACAATAAACCAGATGAAACCAAGCACGAAGGATCAGGTCAAAGGCAAGCTTGATGAACTAAAAGGCAACTTTAAAGAGAAAGCCGGACAGGTCACAAACAACGCCAATCTGGCGACTAAAGGCCAAAACGAAAAACTCGCCGGCAAAGTCCAAAAGAAAGTCGGCCAGGTTGAAGAAGTGTTCGAGAAGTAAGTAAACCGGTTCTCTGGCGCAGTGCACGCTGCTCCGCCTCGAGGACACTGACGATTGTGAGATTGCTCCGTCACTGCTAGCTACCGCCGCCGAAGGAGGCCCGCCGTGAACAAGACGCTCGGGATCATCTTGATTGTACTTGGTTTGTTTGGTCTTGCGTGGGGAGGTTTTACGTACACGACCAGGGAAAAGGTCGTTGACATCGGACCGTTTCACGCTACACGCGAACAGACACACAACGTTCCGCTGCCTCCCATCGCGGGCGCGCTGGCGCTCATTGGCGGCGTTGTACTCCTCGTCGCAGGCAGAAAAAGATAACTCGCTGGCCCGCCGCGTGCGCCCCTCTGTCGTGATGCGTCTTTCAGTTCCCCTCCAGTTGGAGATTGTTCGTTACGCTGAATACCCCGGAGACGCTCTTATTTAGCTATAATGCCGGCGACGTTCTTGTCGGCGTCGTTCACAGCCACGCCTTCGAGTGTCGCCTGCCCGCTCTTCACGATGATGTGAATTATGATACAGCCCTGTGGAATTTCACCCGAAAAGCAGGTGCGCTGTATCAAAACTCAGTGTTCGCACGGAGCAGCATGCTCTGGAAGTGGTGTAGAATGAAGGCAGTCGGGGCGTAGCGCAGCCTGGTAGCGCACCTGCCTTGGGCGCAGGGGGTCGGGCGTTCAAATCGCCCCGCCCCGACCATAGAATCAACAACTCACGGATATTCCCGCACTCCGTTTAGTGTCATTTAGTGTCAGATCCACATTCAATTTTGGTTCTGTGCCGTTGCGGAGTGGAAAACAAAGCACTATTTCGCACCGACGCGCTTGTCCTGCAGTATCCGTTCTGGTTGGAGGCCCTAAGCCGCGGCCGCGCCAGAAGGGTATTGTCGGCGAGCGAAGCAGTCAGGCCGGAAAGCAACTTGGTGGAAGTGCGATACAGGACGCGATAGCCGTGTACGAAGGCTCTCTGCCCCAGGGCTTGAATGATGTGGCTCTTGCCTACGCCGCTCCAGCCGGCTAGCTGGGAAATGCAGCCACATGCGGTTGGTCGGCGTCAACAGGCGGGGATATGCAGCAGGATGGCCGGATCGAAGGGCGTTAGCAAGCTCGTGCTGAAGATCTTCGACAAGACCGTGTGGCCGGGGCGGCGGATCGCCGGGTTGTCGCCATCGCCCGCAACCCGAGGCTGCGGGGTGAACAACTTGCAGTTTGGGTCCAGCTCTCGATGGCGGCTATCTGCGTAGCAGCCTGCGCGCGATGGTGCGGCTGGCCTCAATCGGCGCTGGATCGTCCAGGTCCCAGATGCGCGCATCGTCCGGGCGGCGATAGCGCGCCAGGGAGCGCCGGCTGCCGAGTGTCTATAGAGCTACGCGCCGGCTTGCGCCTTGCCGCCATACCCTGCAGCTCTTACCTTTCGGGATGGTCCTGCGAGGCCAGCCGGGCGTAGATCTCGCTCAAGCGCTGCGTTCGGGCGGCAGGCGTGTAAGCGGCGCAGATCCGCGCATGGGCGGCGTCGGCAAGCCTGCGCGCCAGAGACTCGTTCGTCAGGATATCCGCCAGGGCGCGGGCCATCGATTCGCAGTCGCCGGCGCGGACCAGTAGCGCGCTCTCGTTGTGAGAAACGATTTCCGGAACGCCGCCTACCGCCGTGGCCACGATGGGCACTCGCGCCGCCATCGCTTCCAGCAGAGCGTTGGGAGAGCCTTCGCTGAAAGAAGACAGGACAGCCGCATCGGCAATACCGTAGTACGGCTCGGCGGATGGGACCTGTCCCGTGAACCTGACCGAGCCGCCCATGTTCAGCGATGCAATCGTCGCCTGGAGCCGCTCCCGTTCGGGCCCGTCTCCCACAATCAGCAGACTCGGGTGCGAAACCATTCCGCGAGCGAGCAGGCGATGGACCGCCTGCACCGCCGTCTCGTGGCCTTTCTCGCGGGAAAGCCGGCCGGCGATCAGGATAACTCGGTCGTCCGGGCCGGTGCCCAGAGCGGCCCGCAATTCCCGGGCGGCCTGAGGAGACCGCAAGCGCAAGCCCCACTGAGGATCGATGGCGTTATGTACGATTTCGATCCGATGGCGCGCGACGCCGTGGCGAATCAGCTCTTCGCGAAATGGAACGCTGACCGTCAGAACCTGGTTGGCGGCGCGCAACGACCAGCGGTCCAGTTGGTTGTACATGCGCATCCGCAGGTCCGGCCAGGTATAGCCGTGGTGAAAGGCGATCCACGGCGTGGTGGCGTGGAACCCTGCCGCACGAACCAGAAGATGCGATTTGACAGCATGGCTCTGGATGACGTCCGGCTGGAATTCCCGAATTACCGAGCGCAATTGCGGGATGACGCCGAAATCGAAGCGGCTCTTTTCGGTAATCGGATAAACCGGTCCAGCCTGGCGCGCTGCCTCCATACACAGATTCTCCACGCCTTCGCGCTGGAAAAGGGCTATGGCGACCTCCACTGGCGGGCCGGCCTGCCCCGAACGCGCGCAGCAGGCAAACTGAAACAGGTTCTTCGAGGGTCCGGTAACGCTGTTGGCCTCCAGGAGCGCCAGTAGGCGGACGGGCGTCACTTCTTGATCATATCCAACTTCCTCCTTCCACCCTCCACAAATGGCGGGCTTCCGGGAGGGTCTCAGCATATTCTCATCGAAGAATGAGCCTGGAGAGCAGATTTATTTCTCATACAAGATGAGCCTGGAGGCGGTCGCGAAGCGACCCGCCGCCGTCTTTCGCTCATGCGCTCCGCCTTTGCCGGAAGCTGATGAACAGTTCCTGCTTGGCTGCTTGCATCGCCATCGCCGCCGCAGTGTCGGTCTTCGCTCGTGCTTCTCGCTCCAGGTCCTGAACCGTCACGTTGGATTTGAGATGCCCAGCCAGCCCGGGTAACTGCCGCAGGATGTCCCATGGCGTTGCGTACCACCGGTACACGCTCTTCTCCTTGCCCTTGGCATTGACCACCTGCTCGGGCACCCCGCACGGTCGATGAAAATTTAAATACGGATTGAGATACTCTTCGAAGAAGGCTTCGACCGCCTCGGCGTGTGGCGCTGCGATGTGCGTATACCCCATGTGCTTCCGCATCACCGCCCCGTTCTTGGCCTCCACCAGTCCGTTGTCGTTGGAGTGCCGCGGCCGCGATTTGGTCTGCTCGATGAGCATCTTGTTCAGTAGTTCGGCCACCGTGTGGTTGATGAACTCGCTTCCGTTGTCGGAATGAAATCCCCGAATGGAAAACGGGAACTGCCTCAACATGGCCTCCAGTACCGGTATCAGCCAGGCTTCGCTGATCTGTGCCACTGCTCCCACCACCTGCCATCGCGTGACCTCATCCACGGCGTTGATGTGGTATACCTCCTTGACCCCCTCCAGGTCGCCCTGGTGCACCGTGTCGACACGCAAGTATCCGGGCCGGCCCAGCGGCTCCGGCCGGCGCCGCTCCCCGATCGACACCGCCGTCGGCCGCGTCGCCGGATAGGCGATGCGCCGCTCGCGGTACGGGCGACTTCCCCGCAGCCGGTATAGTTGCGCCACCGAGATCCTGGCCAAGCCCTGGTATTGCGGGTCGCCGAAGTCGTAGCAGGCCCGCTCCAAAAGCTTCCGTGTCGCCGGCCCGCTCAGTGTTCCGTGGACTTCGTCCACCCCCACCAGAAGTGCGATGTCAGCCCGCGTGTAGCGCTGCGCGAAACGGTTTCGCCGGTATGGCTGTGCCTTGACCGGTTCATCCCGCAGGCACATTGTGATCAATCGCGTCGTCTGCGCCCGGCTCAGCCCCCTCATCTTCTCCACGTATCGCCGCACCAATCCCCGACTGCGCCGCTTCAATCTGTCATACCCTTGCTGCCGCAGCGTCTGATCCACCGAGCCGTATACCTCCTCCCGTTTCCGCCCCTTGAATCCAAGCTCACTACTGGCTTCCAAAAACACCCGGATCTTTTCCAGGCTCATCCGTTCTTCGGTCTGCACGCTGATGATCAACCCCCAGCATGCGGTATTGCCCCCTCCAGGCTTATCTTGTATGAGAAACGTGCCCCGTCTCCAGCCTCATCTTGCATGAGATAAGACTCATGCCGAAGGCCCCCCGAGAATTCGGTTATAGTGGAAGTTCAGTGAAGGTTCAGTTATGACAAGGCAGGAATTTCTTCTGGAACTGGATGAAATCCTCGAATTGCCGGCCGGCACCTTGAAAGGTCCCGAAAAACTCGAGGACTTGGAGCAATGGAACTCGACCGCGATGTTGGGTTTCATCGCGCTGGCCGACACGAACAACGGGACGCGGCTCTCGCCGCGCCACATTCTGAATTGCGCGACGATCGAAGACCTGCTGAAGGCGGCGCAGGTAGACGGCAGTTGCAGCTAAGTATGGCCCCCAACCCGATGGATCTAGGCGGTTCGACGGTACTGGTCACGGGCGCATCGAGCGGGATCGGGCGCGAGACGGCCGTTCTTCTGAGTTCGCTGAATGCGCGGGTTGTGCTGACCGGGCGGAATCGGGAGCGCCTGGAACAAACCCTTTCGCTCCTCTCGGGCGAGGGGCACCGAATCGAGCCTTTCGACTTAGGCCGCGCCGAGGAAATCCCCAAGTGGTTTCGATCTCTGGCGGCGGCAATTGGCCCCTTCCACGGCTTGGTTCACTCCGCGGGCTTGTACATGACTCTACCTATCCGGTTTGTGACCCATACGGGCGCCGAACAACTGCTGAGAACGAATGTGCTCAGCACGATCATGTTGATGCGAGGGTTTTCCCAGAAGGACTGCCACGCCGCTGAAAGTAGCGCTGTTTTTCTCTCGTCGATCGCGGGTCTCAACGGGTGCCCATCCACATCCGTCTACGCGGCCTCCAAGGCGGCGTTGATCGGCGTGGCGAAATCGCTGGCCGTGGAGTTGGCACCTCAACGCATCCGAGTGAATTGCGTGGCGCCGGGATGCGTGCAGACGGAAATGCTGGACCAGATTCGCGGACCGCTCTCCAACGAGCAGTTCGAGGCTTTGGAGCGGGCGCATCCCCTGGGGTTCGGCACGGCGCGTGATGTGGCGAACGCGGTGGCTTTCCTGTTGGCCGGGACCGGGCGCTGGATTACGGGATCGACGCTATTGGTAGATGGCGGCTACTCGGCTCAGTAGGCCGCGCTAGATCGGGAGGGTTTTATGCAAGCGGCTGTCTCCGCAATCGAGTATTATCTTCCGGAAAAGACGATTTCGACGGCGGACCTTTCGGCTGAGTTCCCGGAATGGTCGGTGGAGAAGATCGACCAGAAGACAGGCATCCGGGAGAGGCATATCGCCGCTCCCGATGAGTGCGCCTCCGACATGGCGGTATCCGCGGCGCGGAAGTTGTTCGACTCCGGCGCCTGCCGTCCCGATCAGGTGGATTACGTGCTGCTGTGCACCCAGAGCCCGGACTACTTTCTGCCGACCACGGCGTGCCTGGTCCAGGACCGTCTGGGGGTTCCAAAGACGGCGGGAGCGCTGGATTTTAACCTCGGCTGTTCCGGCTACATTTACGGCCTCGGCCTGGCCCAAGGGCTGGTCGCGTCCGGGCAAGCTTCGAATATCCTCCTGCTCACGGCCGAGACGTACAGCAAGTACCTGAACCCGAAGGACCGCAGCGTGCGGACTATTTTCGGGGACGGCGCGGCCGCGACGCTGGTGACGGCGGAGGATGTGGCAGAACCTCTCATTGGGCCGTTCGTTTACGGCTCCGATGGAAGCGGCGGCCGTAACCTGATTGTTCCCACGGGTGGCCTGCGACGCGTGCGCACCGCCGAGACCGCCGTGGCCGTGGAGGACGAGACCGGCAATGTGCGCAGCCAGAACGATTTGTTCATGAACGGAGGGGAGATCTTCAACTTCACGTTGGATGCCGTTCCCCAGGCCGTCAATTGCCTTCTCGGGAAATCGGGCCTGCAACTGAAGGACATCGACTTGTTTGTCTTCCACCAGGCGAACAAGTTCATGCTGGACCATTTGAGGAAACGGCTGAAGATTCCCGTGGAGAAGTTTCAAATCACGCTCAGCCACTGCGGAAACACCGTTTCCTCCACCATCCCGATCGCGCTCAAGCACGCTGTGCTGGAAGGACGGCTTGCCAAAGGGGCGACCGTCATGTTGATCGGATTCGGAGTCGGCTATTCCTGGGGCGGCACGCTGCTGCGCTGGTTCGGCCCGCAGTAGATTTACGAGGCTGGCTTAGCTGAGCTATAGCCTGGATTGGAACGGAGTTTGCCACTATGAACAGTAAGATCCGCGGCGTACGGATCGCCGGAATTGCGAGCGCCGTACCGGCGGAGGCTATATCCGCGCTGCAGACGGCCGGAGCCGCCGGCATAAGCCCGGAAGAGGCGCAGAAAATCGCCAATATGACGGGCGTCCACAAGCGTCATGTGGCTTCCTCGCCCTGCTGCACGTCCGACATGGCGTGCTCCGCCGCACGGCGCTTGATGGAGGATCTGAACTGGGAACCGGAGAGCATCGACGCCCTGGTGGTGGTTTCGCAGACTCACGATTACGATCTCCCCGCGACGGCCTGCATCCTGCAAGACCGGCTGGGGCTTTCCCGCGCGTGTGCGGCCTTCGATATGTCGTTGGGATGTTCCGGCTATGTGTATGGATTATGGGCTTGTTCCGGAATTGTCGCCGGCGGAGCGCGCCGGGTCCTCTTGCTGGCCGGTGACACTATGAGCCGGACTTGCTCGCCCCAAGATCGGTCCACGGCTTTCCTTTTCGGGGACGCCGGGACCGCGACAGCCCTGGAACGGGATGCGAACGCGCCCGACATGACGTTCGTCCTGGGGACGGACGGATCCGGAAGGGAGTTTCTGATCCAACCGGACAGCGGCTTTCGTAATCGGGCCACGCCGGGCAGCTTCGAGCGGCGGAGCACCGCCGACGGGTCGCTGCGAGGCCCATTGGATCTCTACATGGACGGAGCGGAGGTGCTGGCGTTCACACTGCGGCGGGTTCCGCCGATGATTGCCGAAGTGCTCTCCGCGTCGGGTTGGGCGTTGAACGAGGTGGATGCCTTCGTGCCCCATCAGGCGAATCAGTTCATGTTACAGCATCTGGGGAAGCGGCTGAAGATCCCCGCTGGTAAGCTGGTCCTGAGTCTCGATGAATTCGGAAACACCAGTTCGGCGTCCATTCCCCTGGCGCTGAGCCACCGTTTGGGGGGACGGTTGCGGCAAGAGCAGATGAAGTTGGTTTTGGCGGGATTTGGCGTCGGCTGGAGTTGGGGCGCCGCGACGGTGACCTGCGGCCCGATGGTCATGCCTGAGATCGTTTACCTGCATGAGTCTACGGCGCAACCGGCAGCCTCCTAGGAGCTTTTTATGATCAACCCTTTGGAACTGACCGGCAAAACGATTCTTGTCACCGGCGCGTCCAGTGGCATCGGACAGGCCACCGCCATATACCTGAGCAAGTTGGGTGGGAAGATCGTGGCTGTGGGGCGCGACCAGCAGCGCCTCCAGGATACGATCTCCCAGATGGAAGGTGGCGGCCATACAGCGATCTCGTTCGACCTGAACGACGTCGAGCAAATTCCGGAATGGATGAAGAAGGTCGTCGCGGCGGCGGGGCCCCTGTACGGTCTGGTGCACAGCGCCGGAATCGCCTTGTATCGTCCGCTGAAGGTGCTCAGCTATAGGAATCTCGTGGATATGCAGCGAATCAACGTAGATGCTGCCATTATGCTCACCAAGGGTTTCCGGCAGAGCGGCGTCTGCGAGAAGAGTGGCGCGTCAGTCGTATTTATCTCCTCGGTCGCCGCTCTCAAAGGTGAACCTTCGCTTACCGGGTACTCTTCGACCAAGGGCGCGCTGGTTTCACTCGCGCGGACGCTAGCGGTCGAACTGGCGAGTCAGAAGATTCGAGTCAACTGCATTTGTCCCGGGCTGGTACAGACCCGAATGGCCGAGAATGTGCGCGAAACTCTGCCCGCGGATAATATGGGCGAACTCCAGAAGAAGCATCCATTGGGCCTGGGCGCTCCCGAGGACGTGGCCTACGCCGCAGCGTGGCTTCTATCTCCGTCCGCACGTTGGATTACCGGTACGAACGTGGTGCTGGATGGCGGATACACCGCCTGAAGGGCCGTTGCCTCCGCCTACTCGACTGGAGTCTTGCCTTTCGCCGTGCTGGGGAGTCCGAAGTTCTTGAGAATGACCTCGGCAGGATTGCCCATGGCCAGAGAATATGGGGGAATATTGGAGATCACCACGCTCCCGGCGCCGATAATAGCCCCTTCACCAATGGTGACCCCCTTCATGATGCGGGTTCCGTTTCCGATCCATGCTTTCTTGCAGATGCGCACCGGGCGGATGTCTTTCAGGTCGGGAGGCAGCATGGCCACCCGGCGATCCGCTTCGCGCGGGTGGCCATCGGTATCGGATATGCTGCAACCATAAGGAAGCCAGACATCTTCCTCGATAACGACTTCTCGACTTACCGTGATGTGTGTGCCCCAGCCGATGCCGGCGCGGTCTCCAATGATCAGGCGCGGTTCGTCGAACATCCGGCCGGAAGAGATCGAGATGCGACCGCCCAGGGAAACATCGTTGCCGATGTGGATCTGGACGTGGCCGTCCACATACGGCATAGGTCCATCCATGCGGACGTTCCGCCCGAAACTGGCGCATCTCGCTTGAAATAACGGGGCCCGGTAGAGAAGCGTTACCACAGTCCGGCACGCTGAAATCACGATGAAGTGGAATTCGTACACCGCACGAAGCGGCCCGGCCAGCAATCTCGGGAGGCGAAAGACAGTGGGTTGTACGATAAACTGAAGGGTCTTCTTTAAAGCTCTGGGGAGGGGCGACTCGGCACGCTTAACCCATAAGATAACGCGGTCGAGAAAACTCAAGTTCTGCATAAATGACCATGTCCCCTCGCTCCAGAGGCCTGGTGCAGAGGTACACGAATCGGGTCAAAGGCCGAGAGGCTTAATCAGGCCCAGGAGGTCGTTAACGGTATTGCAATTGGCGAACTGCCGTGGGGAAATTATATATTGGAAGTGTTCGTCCACGAGAGCAACATAGCTCACCATTGCCATAGAATTCCAATTCTCGAGGGACTCAAGCGCTTCGGGTCCCTTCAAAGTGCCGGGCGGCAATTCGAACAGCTCATCCAGTTGCAGAAGAAAAGTCTGGCGGTCCATAACAAGATTCCTATTGAGTCGAGCTTAACACAATGAAGACCTTGAAGTCCTCAACTTCCGTTGGTGGATACGCGCGGGGTGAGAGCCGATGAATCTGGTCATACATCAGATCGAACGGCCGCGGGCGGTGGAGCGGTGCGTTGTGGATTATGATTGAGTGAGGTGAGCGAACATACCCGTTTTGCCTGCGCGAAATGCCATGGACCTCTATCCATGCAGGGGCAAGAATTGCTCTGGTCGTCTTGTGGCGTCGCTGGCAGGTACTTCGACGCCATTCCTTGCTTTACCGATCCCATGAGCTATCGGGGCGAGATATCACCGGAACGGATGCGGGAGATCGGTCGGCTGGCATGCCAGAGCGGCTGGCAGGCGGCTGTTGACCAGGTGTCGCCCGTGGAGGCCGCCCGCATCCGTGATGAACGCCGGGCCGATTTCCGTCGCGTTTTCGATCTCCCGCCCGATTCCGCCGTCCTCGATGTCGCGGACCGCCAGGATTTGCCGCTATGCCTGGGTTGGCAATGGGAGCCACATAATGAAGGGCGTCACCATCGGGGAAGGGGCGGTCATTGGGGCGAACATCGTCGTGATCTCCGATATCCCTCTGTACTGCCCGGCCATGGGCAATCCGGCCGAGGTCTGTTTGCAGAACCATGGCCGGCCTTCAAAGAACAAGTTGAGTACCCTGTATGAAGATTCAGATTTCCGCGATTGTGGGCGCAAGGCCCAATTTCGTGAAAATGGCGCCTATTCTGGAGGAGGCCGGGCGTCGTTCCGCGTTTCAGTGCCGGTTGATTCACACGGGCCAGCACTACTCACCTGAGATGTCCGCGACCTTTTTCGATGAGTTGGGGATGCCGGCGCCGGACGTCAACCTCGAGATCGGAAGCGGCAGCCACACGGCGCAAACGGCCGGCGTGATGCTACGGCTGGAGACGGAGTTGAACGAACGGCGGCCGGATCTGGTCCTGGTGGTCGGCGACGTGAATTCGACCATGGCAGCAGCACTGGTCGCATCTAAACTCGGCATTCCGGTGGCCCACGTGGAGGCTGGACTCCGGAGCTTTGATCGCCGCATGCCGGAGGAAACCAATCGTCTGGTCACCGATGTACTCTCCGACTACCTGTTTGCCAGCGAGCCGAGCGGTGTCAGGAATCTGCTTGCTGAAGGCATACCGGAGGAACGAATCTTTCTTGTCGGCAATGTTATGATCGATACGTTGATGAAAATGAGGGACAAGGCCGCGCAAACCGGCGTCCTCGATCGGCTCGGACTAAAGCGCAGGGAGTATGCAGTCGCCACCCTGCACCGGCCCTCAAATGTGGATGACAGGGAACAGTTGGTGTCCCTGGTCAATATGTTGACGGAGCTGTCGCGCCATCTGCCGGTTGTATTTCCGGTTCATCCCAGGACAAAAGAGCGGATGGAGGGTGCCAGGCTCACCGAGCGGGGCCTGATTCTGACGGAGCCACTGGGGTACCTCGAATTCCTGCGGCTCACGAGCGAGGCGCGTCTGGTGCTCACAGATTCCGGCGGCATTCAGGAAGAGACAACCATCCTTCAAGTGGCGTGTCTGACGATGCGCGAAAACACGGAACGACCGGTTACGATCGAAAACGGAACCAACCGCCTGGTGGGCACGAATCCCGAGACGATCCTGCAAGCGGCTCTCGATACCCTGGACGCACCGCCGAAGTCCCTGGCACCACCGGAGTTCTGGGATGGCAAGGCCAGCGGCCGCATCCTGGACGTTTTAGAAGGCTCTGGAAACCGCATTGGTTGGGGTGCGCTTCGTCATACCGCGAACGCCCCGGAGTATAAGCTGCGTTCCCCAGGGCGCCACAGCGGCTGCACGTAACTGCGGTTGCAGGTTGCCCGCAGGCCTGGCGGCAGCCGCCTTTGCTTTCCTGCTAACCTATGGATTGGATGATCGTCGACCGATGGCGCCTCTGCCTCTGTCGGGGAACTCGCGCTACAAGCACCGCAACTCATGAATCAAGAGAAGCCCTATATCATTCTGGTTGCGTATTATTTTCCACCGGCAGATGCCATCGGCGGAGTCCGGCCATTTCGGTTCTTCAAGTATCTGAAGAAGATGGGGTATCCATGTTCGGTGGTCACGGCGTCGGCACAGGGCGCCGGTGGCCCGACTGACGTCATCGTTGTACCCGACCGCATCGGAGAGCGCTGGGTGTCGGGGCCGTCGCCGGCTAAGCTATCTCTCGCCGCGCACGTCGAACGCCTGGTCCGCAGATTCGTGTTTCCTGCCTGTACGGGTGTGCATTGGGCCACGAGGGTTGCCCCTGTCTGTCGCGATCTCATCCGGCGCAACCAGAAAAGCCGGAGAGTAGTTGTGTTTACCACCTTTCCTCCATTGGGCGTTCTCCTGGCGGGGCTGATCGTCGCGCTTCGGGGGGGTGTGGCCTGGATCTGTGATTTCCGTGATCCGCTATACCCGGATGGCTTCATCGCGCGAAGACTGGAAGCAATGACATTCCGAATCGCCGACGCCGTTATCGCAAATACCGGGAGTCTGGCGGCAAAGTGGTTCAACCAATATCGACACCTTCGGCCCAAGTTGCACACGATCTGCAACGGCTTCGACCCTGAGCAACAACTGCGGCCGCGGGAGATCCCCGCGAGGAACTGTAGAGTAATCGTGCACACTGGAGAGTTGTATGGTGACAGGACTCCAACCATAGTGCTGGAGTCTTTGTCACGGCTTCGCCAGGTAGATGCGGGTGCAAGAGAGGTGCGTGTCGTTCTGCAAGGAGCGATCGGTTACGCGGCGGATATGCCCAAACGGTTGGTGGATGGGGGAATACGGGAAGGATGGCTGGAGGTGCACGATTGGAACATCCCGAGGGAGGCTGCTCACCGACTTATAGAAGAAGCGGACGGTTTGCTGTTGCTCCAGCCGCAAAGTGCATTACAGATCCCAGGTAAGCTCTTTGACTACCTCTGTGTGGGCAGGCCCATCCTGGCCGTGCTCTCACAAGCCTCTGCTGCAGAGGAAATCTTAACGAAAGCCGGTGTACCCTACGTCTGTATCTATGCCGATGACGAGCCGACGACCATCGATAACAAGCTCGCGGAATACCTGCGACTTTCAAACCAGGCCGTGCCGGCCAGTGAATGGTTCCGAAACAACTTTAGCGCCGCCACTCAGACGGTCCAACTAAGTGCTATTGTAGAACGCATCTCATAAATGCCGCGGTAGGATGAGGCGCACGCGAGGCATGAAGCGGTGACGATACCAGCGGAGCGGCTGGACGGTTTTGCGACGACCATCTTGGCGAGCATTTCCTGAGCCAATCTCACCTCGTGCGGGATAGGGCTTTCCGCGCTAAAGGCGCCAGCAAGGCCCATTTCGTATGCAACTGCTAACATTTTGGTCCCCGTGACCCGCTCGGTTTCCACGATGGCAGCGCTCCCTTTTTTGTCCTGCCGCAACCCCCGGTTCACCGAGCCGTGTACCTCCACGCCCGAGGCTTGGCAAGGACAGATGCCCGCAATCGGCGTGGTACCCTGAATGGTGAGTGGAATCGAATCCCCTGGCGGAAGAGGTTTCGACGGCTGGTGACAGCGGTCGCCGTAAGCTGGACCGTAGTCTGGTGTCTGGTATTGCGTGGACTGCGGCTACCAGATTCAGCTTACAGGCTGTCTCATGGGCGGTGCTGGTCATCATCGCCAGGCTTCTGTCACCCGGCGATTTTGGGCTCCTGGGAATGACCACGCTCTTTCTGGGGCTCGCCGCCATGGTAAGTGAGTGTGGGATTGACGGCGCGATCGTCCTGTCTCCCAGCCTCTCGCTCCTCAAGATCCGCCAGATGCACACGCTGTCGGTGCTGCTCGGGGTATGCGGCACCTTTGTGGGATTGTTGTCGGCGCGTTGGCTGGCAGATTTCTTTCGCAGTCCAAAACTGGTGGAAATTCTCCCGGTGATGGCGCTCGGCCTCGCTGTCTCCGGTTTCAGAGTAGTCCCGCAGGCTTTATTGCTGAAGGAGATGCGCTTTCGGGCCCTCTCAGGCCTTGAGATTGGCCAAGGACTGATCCAGTCGATTACGGTCCTGCTTTTCGCCTGGTTGGGGTGGGGGTACTGGGCTCTCGTGGTGAGTGGGTTGCTGGGTAACGTGGCGGCCTCGGCCGCGCTGTTGCTGCTCCGCCCTTGCGGTTTCGCTTGGCCCACACCAAGGCACATCGCCAGCGAATTCACCTTCAGCCGGCAGTTGCTGGCATCCCGGCTGGCGTGGTACTTCTATTCCAATTCCGATTTCATCGTGGCGGGGCGTTTCCTGGGAACCTCCGCGCTGGGGGTTTATACAATCGCCTGGAACATCGCCAATGTGCCAGTCGATAAGCTCTCGGCTCTCCTCACGCGAGTGACGCCTGCAATCTTTGCCCGGGTTCAATCGGAGCACGAGGAGATGCGCCGCTATTTGCTCCTTCTTACACAGGGGCTCTCGATGATTACAGTCCCGATTGGCCTGGGTATGGCACTGGTTTCCCAATCTCTTGTGGCCGCGGTGTTCGATGCTCGCTGGCGGGATGCGGCCACGCCCCTTTGCCTGCTGGCCCTGTACTCCGTACCTCGCTGCCTCGCGGTGCTCTTGCCGCCCTGTTTGAACGCACTCGGCGACGTCCGCTTCGTGATGTGGCAGTCGATCGGTTATGTCGTGTTGTTCCCCCCCGCCTTCATTTATGCAAGCAAGTGGGGAGGGGCCGGCATCGCTGCTGCCTGGCTGTGCGTGTATCCGGTAGCTGCGCTCCCGATGTTTCTGCGTTGCACCCGCCGATTGAAGATCTCCCCCTCGGAGTATTTCGGGGCGATGCGCCCCGCCGTGCTGGGCGGAGCCGCGATGACGGGGGCCGTGCTCGCGGTTCAGTACCTTACCGGCGGGCTGCATTCCTCTATCTTGAAACTGGCGGTAGAAGTTCCTACGGGCGCGGCAGTATACTCCGCGATACTTTGGCTGTTCTTCCGCCAGCAATTAATCAGGTTCTTGCGGGTGGTCCTTCGGAAAGGCTCTGTGGCCGCGTAGGGACTGCCTCCTGGCGCGCGCGATTCCAGAGGTCGTCAGGCGTCTTTCCCGAAAAGCAAGTGAATCCAGTTGCCGTGAGGCCGTGTCAGGAGGCCCTGGATCATGTTTATGCGGACGGCCAGTGCCGCGCAGGTCCTTGAAAATAGGGAGGATGCCGCGGGAGCGCGAAGCCTCGCTCCGCAGTGAATGCACGGTTCCTCCTGATCGTAGGTGCCCCACGGATTCCCTGCAAGGTCCATCAGAGCGGCCGCAGCGGCATTCGTTGCCCCGTCGTTGACACCCACGTACGACCTGGAAATCACCCTAAAGGCCGGGAAGAGGCGGAGAAGCCGTCGCTCGTCAAACCTGTTGACGTGGCCCCACGGCGGATTAGTCTTTCCGCAGTTCAGACACGTGGTTCGCCCAACTCGCGTATCTTGTCGAAAAGGCACTCCGATAACCAGCTCATGCCGCGCCACGCGCCCCAATTCGTGGCAAGCCCGCTCGACGTTTGGAACATGCTCCAGCACCTCGGCGCAAAACACGCAGTCGAAAGCGGAGTCTGCAAAAGGAAGATGGGTAACGTCCCCAGCTATTGTCGTGACACCGGCGTGCCTGAAAGAGGGTGCTTGCAGGTCCAGAGCGGTCACTGACGCGAAGTGCTGCGTGAGTAGTCTGGAGAAGTACCCGTCTCTGGCGCCGACATCCAGGACGGATATTCTGCCGGCTGGCAGCATCTGCATGAGATCGGCCGCCCGAGCCTTCTCGGATTCACTCTCACGGTATCGTGCAATGTCACTCATTCTTTGGCGTGCGTCGATTCGACGGCATGAAGCGCCGGCTCCGGTAGGCCGTCACGGACTTTTACAACGCGGGTTTTGAACTCCCGTTGCCGGTGGAAAGCTCCACCACCGATATACCCCCGATGCCTACAAATATTCCCTCGGCGCCATTACCGATGAATCTGATACGAAGGGTGCCGTCTACAACGTGCGTTATGAACCGCCTCATTACCGCCAGATCGTAGCCCCCGGCAGCCGAGACTGGGTTGAATTTCGACAACACCGTCACTCCTTGCATGATCACATCGAATTTGTATACTACACCCGTGTCCCCCTCCATCCAGTACATGTTCACCATATAGTCTCCGTTTGGCAGCCCGGTGGCAAGATCGAATTCCGTTCCCGACCGGCCGTATCTCCGGCCCTGCACGATTCGAGGGTCGATGCCAAGGCTGGCACAGTTCTTACACGTCCAGGAAGCTGCCCAAAGAGAAGTCGTGCCGGACACGGCCTGCCAGTATTGCGCAGCCGAAGCCTGGTCCCACCAGCTATATCCGTCGTCATTCGTGAATGTAGAGCTCCCCGAGATGCGAATCGGAATGGCGTTCTTCAGCACCGTCACTTTGGCATCCGCCGATTGCGCCGGGTCGTCCAGTGAAGTGGCTCTGATCGTGACAACGCTATTGGAGGCAAGAGATGATGGCGGGCTATAGACACCCGTTTTCGGGTCGACCGAACCGGGACCGCTCAGAATACCCCATCTCACATTGGAGTACTCCAAGCTGTTGATTGTCACGGAGAACGCTTGCGGCACCTGGCGATTGATATTGACTCCGGCGGGAGACACCACCATCGTTCCGAAAACGAACTGGAACGTAAGATCGTCGGTGGCGCCATTGATCGTGCTGGTGGCGCGGATGGTCACAGGAGTCGAAGCCGTCGGCGGGGTGGATGGGGCGGTATATAGGCCGTTCGAGTCGATACTGCCAGGACCGCTTCTGACCGACCAATTAACGCTAGACGCCTGATACCACCCTTGGGCCAAGAACTGGCGAGTCTGCGGCCGAGTGATATTGTTGGTATAGTTATAAGGGGTATTGGCCTGGGCGTACACCGTCTGCCCATGGTTCACCCCACGCTCAATTCTCACATACGGAGTAGCTGCATCGGGGGCAATCTGCATAGCAGATATGAACGAATGCCAACCGGCAACGGCGGTGTTTTGCCGTAACCGGATGTCCGCTATCCCATCAGATGCAACGGTCAAGGGTAGGTCTAGGTCATAGGCGTACCGCGCCCCGCCCGCCGTGGCCGCCACATCCAGTTCGTGTTGAACGATCACGTGCTGAGTTTCAAAGTCGATTCCTTGCACGTTCGGCCCAGCTTCGCCACTGTTTAGCTTCAGTGTGACTTTGTAATTCCCGGGCGGAAGGCTCTGGTTAAAAAACATGTCCCCCTCTGTGTAGAATACAGGGAGATAAAGAGAAGGATCAGTTGGCGAGTTCTGCAATGGACCGTTGTTGTAGAGGATTCCACCGCGCATCATCGGGTACATTGGGGTGGCCCCGGCCATCGCGTACCAGACGTTGCCTCCGCTGTCTGTGTAATTCGCGGTGTAGCTGTTCATGAGCAGCCGCACGGTAGATGAGGCATTGGGCAGAACGTAGATCGTAGTAGTTCTGAAGAGTGACGCGTTCGCCGTGCTGGTCACCGTAGCTGTCACCGCCGTTGGACTTGCAGCAGTACTTGGAGGCGTGTATAACCCTCCGCTGGTTATTGACCCAACAGACGGAGAAATGGCCCAGGAAAAGCTCGTGTCTGGCCCACCAGATGAATATGCCACCAGTTGCCTCGCTGGTGCCCCGGCCTGTATAAAGATCGCCGTGTCAGGCACGTCCAGCGCCAACCCCTGTAGAGCTATCTGCATTGTGGCCGATCCGACGCTATTCGTAGCAACAACCGCCGCAAACACCGGAGCAGCGGAATTGCCTGGGGCCACCATGGCGGTGCCGTCATTGTTGTTCAGGCCCGACTCATCGACCACTTCGAAATTCGGAGTCAAGTCGGTCGCGGCCGTCAGTTCGGCAAACGCCGTCCGGATCAGAGCTTCCGGTTGACTCTTGCTATCGCAATAGAGAGCAAAATTCTGCCCCCCATCCGCAACGAAAACACCATAGTTTTTCAGTTGAGCCAGCAGGATCGGGACGTAAGGGTTCCGCGAAGGACTCATGAACGTGTAGGTGCTTTTCAGCCGGATACGGGTTCCGTAAGGAATCCGCCCCCAGGGGCTAGCGTTTTGCGTAGCAGGCCAAACGAATGACGGGGCGATAACTCCATTTTGCATACTAACGCGCAAAGTGTGGGTGATGGCTCCTCCAGTGGCCAACGCGTAGCGTAACTCATCCATCTTGAGAATGCCGATCTGAAGGGGTAAACCAGCCGCGTCGGTTGTTCCATTAATCGGGAGAAGAGACTGGGTTGCGTTGTAAGTCAGACCTGATTGTGAAGTGCATGTCGGGCAGTTGAACCCGGCGATCTGGTCTACCGCTCCCGCCGGATACAGGTTGTATATTTCCGTTGCAAGGCACGTGTCAGGACGAATCGACAGAATATGCCGATCATTAGCGAACGGCCAAATATCGTAACCGCTCTCCTGCTCCACTCCCTGTGCCCGAGTCGGAATCTGATAGGTTCCGTTGTTGGCAGGTGTGTAGGCGAACACCATAGACTCGGTTGGCGTGGAGGCGTTCACATAGTTATACGCCGAGCCGCTGCCGTATGGAAATAGGAACGGCGAGGTGGCATTCGCGTTTAAATAAGCTGTCAAGGCTGAATTCACCGGCGCTGACGCGATGTTCGTGTTGTAGACATCATTTGGCGCTCCCATTGCACAACCGCCAATGGACTGCTTCACCGGAATCGTGGACGGCGCGGTATAAAGGCCGGTGCTCGCGTTGATGGACCCGACACTCCCAGACACCAGCGACCAAGTGATTCCGCCCCCGGTTGCCGAGAACTGATATGTGGAACCCTGGGCTACCACGGGTGGCACAGACGGTGTAATGACGGGCGGCCCTACGGCCCACAGCGGCAGGGTCAGAAATAGCGCAACTAGTTGAGTGTGCTTCATGTGTTTCACCTGGAGATAACGGCATCAAACCGATCAATGTAGGGACTCACGTGCGCGGCGGTGCAGGATTGGTCGAAGACCGCCGGAGCTGGATGAACTGTCGGCACGTTCTCGGATGTCTCAGCCCCAAGCTTGCGACTACACCCCAGCGGCACCCGCGCCGGTGTGTGATCTCCGCTCGCGGCGCCGGCCTCGCCCGGTCGCCTGAAAACGCTTCTGACGCTCGCAGGGGCCACCTGACTCTGCACTTGCATGTTCAGTTCATTATACATCGACGCCACCCGCTGTCCGCCCCTGCGACACGTGGCCGGCGCCGGCGACCGGGAGGCGCGTTGGGAGACGCGCCTGGGCATCTCCGGAGAGATGTCCAGCAGGTCAATGGCGGGGATGCGGGAGCCGATGGCCGTTGCCCGCGGCTAATCACCGCGTTCTGGCAACAGGCCGAACTGTGCTTTGAATGACGCTATATGCGAAGCTCAATAAGTCTCCTTCCCAGCACCTGATGAGCCGGTCCTTAACGTTCAGCAACCAAGCCGTACGGCGAGCCGCGCCTTTCGGAAGGTCCAGCTAAGAACTCGGTCTGTGTTACGCTCACCACCAACACGGCCAGGCTCAGCCGTGTGGCCCATCTTATCCCTCTCTCTGCCATCGTAGTCCCGCCGTAGACCGGCCGGGTGAGGCCGATCGCGACGACGCACAGCGCTGCTGCACTAAGCATCCATCGCCGATCCACGCGCGCTTCGACCATCAGAGCGACCACGACCAGCATCGCGCAGAAATCGTACAACGCGTGATAACTCCAAATGCAGGACACAACCGCAAGGAACGCGATCCGTTTCTCAAAACCGAGGCGGCTTGCAACCATTAAGGTCAGCAGGAGAATAATCACCTGCGACCCGGCGTCGGCAATGGTCCCATCGAGATGCAGGAGGTTAATGAGATCCTGTACGGTATACATCCCCTGGCGGACGTAGACCGCCACAGAAAGCCATTCCCTGAGCAGATCGATCGGAGTGGCGTAAACCCACCAGCACATAGTTCCGAGGAGAGCCAACTGCGATGCGGCAAAAACGGCAAGGACGGTGATTCTCCTAGCCAGAAACGGAAGGAGCAAAAATGGAACAGCCAGCCCAGGCTTGACCATGGAGACGCCGTAGAGCAGTCCGGCTACAATTGGGAACCCCGGCTCGAGCCTTCGGGCGACTAAGATGCAGCACAAAGCAAGCAACGAGAGCTGTTCCCGCGCCAGACAGTATGAGACAGCGGGCCAAGCTGTCACGAGCCCGAGAATGAGAAGCCATCTGAGCGGTCCCGGGCCGGTCAGGAGATAGAGTTCGTGCGTAACTAGCAGGATCGCCGCGACGTTCACAATCAGCCACAAGAAACGGACCACATCGACGGGAAGGAAGCCCAGAGGAAGCAGCGTCATGATTGCCATGGGAGGATAAACCGCTTCCGGCACCCCCAGAACAGGATCCGTTTGCGGGTGCGGTCCGGTTTTCGGCGTGGTGTAGATCTTGATATCTCTTAGGTGCACCGGACCGCGCGGGGCCAGAATGCCGTACCGCGCTCTCAGCGCCTCGAATGCGATGGGATAAGGATTCACCCGGTGAATAATGTATTGCGTGACTACCCAATGTCTGCCGAGATCGCCGGTTCTATCGGTTGCCGCCTCCAGGACGGCCGGGATGACCTGGACTAGGCCGAGGACAAGGAATAGGACGACGAAAAAAGCCGGGGTACGCAGTGTGGGAGATGGGGAAGGCGAGGTCATGACGGGTAAGCCGCCCGGAAACGAACTGCACGCCGGGCCCGGGAGATAATCGGGAGCAACACGGTCAAGTCCATTTTAGACTCGATAAACAGCATTCGGGGAGCGTAAGCCTGTAGAAGGCAATGCGCAGGGAATCGCCCAGGATGCCTGGCGCCAGGGCGCAAAGATGGGCAAAGGCAGTGTATGGAGACGCCCACCTCCCAAAACCTGCCGCCGCAGCCAATGGAAGCGCGGCTGTAAGGAATGCGCCGCGCAGGATCGTTTTTGGTGAGCGTTTCGCCATGGATATCGACGCGAGCCAGATACCCGTTCATTTTTAATACTAACAGATTCGAGGCCCGGCTTCTGAGCGGTGGTGAGAGGCAGCGCGCAGTCCCCGGACCGTGCGCCACGCATTCGCGGCGCCGGCCACAATGAACGGAAACAGGAAAGGCTCGATGCAAAATGTGAACCGGTAGTTGCCGTAGTAAACTAGCGTCGTCGCCAGAGTCACTAGAAACATGGCGCCGACGACAAGCGTATAGGCCTCATGGCGTTCACGCCACAGAAACCCAAACGCGACAAAAGCGGCGTACACGCACGCCCGGAAGAAAAACGCGATGTAAGAGGCGGGGAGCGGAACCCACGGCACGGGCACGAACCCGCGCACAAGTTTGCCGACCATCAGGCGGGGAACCGCGTACCAGTTCGCCCGAATGAACTGCATCGCGCGATCGTGATAATAGAGGTTCAGCTCCCACTCCGTCCGCGTTTGTGCGAGGTCCCGCTTGGTCTTCTCGCCGGGGATTTGGTCCGGCATGATCCAGTAGCCCCAAACGCCGAGGTCCGTGGAGACGCGCTCGTTGTTTCCGCCGTACAGCGTTTCGCCCTCCATGCCGCTTAGGACGGGGAAATGGCCCGTTACCGCGTAATTGCGCGCCACCCACAGGGCTGCGGGCAGGGTGAACACGGCGCCGCCAATCACCCACAAGCAAAGATTGCGCCACTGAGCCAAACGTCTCGGCCGAAACACGGCGCTCAAAACCAGCAACACTGCAGGCAGGAGAACGAAGTTCGGGCGTGCCAATGCGCCGGCGCCAGCCAGCAGCACCCCGCAATAAGCCAGTTTGCCGCCCTCAAAGACGAGGATCAACCCGGCCAAAATCACCACCAGGAAGGCGATTTCGGAGTATCCTGCGGCCACGAGTGCGGAAGCCGGAGGATACAGGCCGAGGAACGCTCCCGCCAAAATGCCTCCCACGAAACTTCCCGTCAACTGAAAGGTCAGGAGCAACATGAGAGCCGCTGAAACTGCCTGAAGCGCGGCGCCCATGAGGCGCAGGATCGCGTTGTCATCCGCGTTCGGAAACAGCGCCGCCGGAATTGACAGAATCACCGGCCAGAGCGGCGAACGCGAAATGTCCGGCTGGTCCGGCCAGAAACTGCGTGGTAGGCGATATCCATGGCCGGACGCAAGGGACCTTGCCAGCCCGATAAAGTAAGGCCCGTCTCCTTTGGTGGGCGAATTGAGGCCTACGTGAGTGATGAGCGCGGCGTCTACCGCCAGGGTCAATAGCACGATCAACAAGCCGGCCGCGAGTAGTTTGATCAGCATCGCACGGCCCGCCGCGGAGAGCGGAAACGGGACAATCCTCATACCGTTTGATCCCTGTTCATGTTCCGAGCGACTCCACGGCCCAGGATGGGGCCAGCCATGGCTCCTCCGTGCAAGCGAAAATCAGCGGCCGCCTTATTTTCGGCCCATTTCTCAGATGCCCGGCCCGCCGCACCCTTACTCCCAAACCGAAGTTTCCATTCTGCAACTCTCGGAAGAATTAGTATGCGGCATTCCCCGGTCCTGAAGCAAGGGCCGATCACTCCGCTGAATCCGGTGAGCTCTCCGCCAGAACCGCAGCCTTCACCGAGGAGTCCAAGCGTAGCGGCGACTAAACAGAGCGTCATAAGTAATTGCGCATCCGCTCCCTGACGGTCGCGGCTCGGTGACACGTGGCGGGCGCCGGCCACGGGGGGGCGGGTTGGGAGACGCGCCCGGGCATCTGCGGGAAGATGTCCAGCGGGTCAGCGGCGCGGATGCCGGAGCCGATGGCCGTTTTGAGAAGGGAATCCGAAGCCAGGCCGGTGCCGCATCCTATGTCGAGCACGCGCAGGTCGCCATCCGTATCCGGATAAGAGCGCAGGCAGTCTTCGATCAGCAGATTGAACTGCGGGGGGAGGCTCTCGCACATATGGGCGTGCAGTTCATCGTACGATGCGGACTCAAATTCATGGAAGGTCAGGTTCAGGAAGGAATAAAACTCCTCCATGCCGCAGCGGGCGCCCTGCCGAACCATGATCGAACCGATAATCGCTTCGGCTTCCATAATTCCGGATCCGGTAGCCCCATGTCTCGCGAGGGCGGTCACAGAAGACGCAAAAATAGTTTGCCCCTCTTTATCTGTGACTTACAAGCACCTGAGCCTTCTTCCGTCACTGGCCTGTCGCTACCCGCCTGCTACCGTGTAGGTGGAGGGGCAGGGATGTTCAAACTATTTCCGATCGCCCTGATCGGGGCGGCGGCCGCGGCCCAGACACAGATTGATCTCCGGACGCAGGCCCGGAATGTGGATTTCACGGCAGCGGCTTCCACTAAACCGCTGAAGACCGGAACGGCTTTGCCGGCCACGTGCGTGGTGGGGGACATGTTCTTCAAGACGGACGCTCCGGCGGGCAGCAACGTGTACGGATGCACTGCCGCGAACACCTGGGCCGTCCAGGGGAATGACACGGTGATGAGCGGCGGTTCCCTGGTAGGGAACACCGGCACGGTGAACTTCGTTACCGGCACGGGCCTGATGACGGTCATCGCGGCCACCGGACCGCAGATCAACGTTCAAACGGCGGTGGATACCGCGGTGGTCCAGACGCAACCGGGGGAGCAAGGCGGCGCGGCTTTGTTGTGTGCTTCCGGCAGCGGGTCGGGCAGCGCGTACCGGTGTTCGCTCAATCCCACACTGGGCAGCTACATGGAAGGCATGGTTCTGCATTGGATACCGGACGTAAACGGCGCGGGCGGCGCCACCACGCTGAACGTGGACGCGTTGGGGATGCGGCCGATGAAGCAGGCGGATGGAGTAAGCAATCCGGGGCCGAGCGACATCATCGCCGGGCAGCTCCATTCCTTGTGGTATGACGGCGCGGCGTTCCGGCTGACGGGAGGCGGCGGGGCGGCCGGCTCCGGCGGGCTGGCCGATCCCGGGTCGAACGGAGTTCTGTACCGCAACGGCTCGGGCACGACCAGGCCGGCATCGGCCTCCGAAATGAGCGGTCCATTTTCCTGCCAAGATGCCGGATCCACCCAAGCGTACGCATGCAACCTGAGCCCCCCTATCACCACCTATGGAATTGGGACGGCTTACTGGTTCCAGGCCAATACGGCGAATCAGGGGCCGGCGACCATCAACTTCAACTCCTTAGGCGCCAAAACGATCAAGAAGCTGGCTAACCAGGACCTGGCGGCCGCCGATATCAAAGCCGGTCAATGGGTCATGTTGACCTATGATGGGACCTACATGCAGATGCAGAGCCAGACGCCAAATCCGGCGTCGGGCGGGGGGGCTGTCTCGAGTGTCTTCGGACGTTCGGGCGCGATTGTACCCCAGACGGGGGACTACACGGCGGCGCAAGTGACCAATGCCGTGGACGCGACGGCGAGCTACAGCAACCCGGCGTGGATCACAGCTCTTGCATATTCCAAGTTAAGCTCCGCGCCCGCCTTGGGGACGGCGGCGGCGCACGCGAGCACGGATTTTGCGGCCTCGAATGCGAGCACGACGGTCAATGGCCAGAGTTGTGCCCTCGGCGGGAGCTGCACCATCAGCACGGGGAGCGCCACTGATATTCTGCGTTTCGGGATCTGCGTCACAGCGGGTTGCGGATCGGAGACTACCATCAACTACATCGCCACGATGGGAGCGGGGAGTTTTACGGAGTGTGCCTTTAATTTGGCAACCGCTGCTACTGGATCGTCGGTCATCGTAGACGTGCAAGACGGGAGCGGAACGTCGATCTTCGGGGCGACGAAGCTGGTGGTTACCGTCGCGAACGGGACGGCGGTAGAGTACCAATCGACGTTCGCCAACAGCCCGCAAACCTACGCACGCGGCAGCAAATACAGGGCCGTGGTGACCCAGAACGATTCTGGCGGCACGGCTCAGGGAGGGACGGTGCAATGCCGGTGAAACGCCTGGTTCTGTTTCTGCTGCTGACTTGCTGGGCTGCGTTCGGTGCGGCACCCCAGTGGGTGAAGACGGTATGCAATTACTCGCAGTGGTTTAACTCCACGACTGTCTCCTGCACGGGGACCGTCACAAATTCTGGCGACTTCATTGTGGTCCATTCCGGAAACGGCGGGGGCTACAGCGTCACCTCGGTCATCGAGACGGGCAACGCGAACGGGTACGTGACATCGAACGTCGAGTGCAACAACGGATCCCGGCATTATGCACAGTGGGTGGGCTTCGCATCCGCATCCGGCTCGCGGACCTTCACGGTCACCATAAGTACCATCACTGCCTACTCAGCGATCATTGTGGCGGAGTACAGCGGCGTGCCCACGTCGAGTTATCTGGATCCGGGGGCATCGTCTAATTTTTGTGCGGCCCAGGCATCAGGCAACCCTCCGTTTGAGAGCCATACAACGGTGACGACCACGCGCACGAATGAACTGATCGTTTGCGGGGCCTCTGCGGCCAATGCTGCTGATCCATTTTTGGCAGGATCGGGCTACGGGAATGTCTCCAGCGTTGGCGGTGGAGTGTCCGATCCGAATGTGGGAGAAGAAGACAGAACCACTACCACAGCAGGTGCCTACGGCACAACCATGGGATATAGCGGAGGTGGTGGTTGGGTTGGCGGGTGTGCCTCGTACAACTCAATTCCGGTGTTTGACTATTCGGTCTCAGGACCGTCGAGCGGGTACGTCCACGCGGCTTCTACTATTTTTACTATCACGGACCTGACGAGTGACTGGGCTACAACCCCGAAGACCATCACGGTTTCCGATGGAGGAAACTCTGGTACAGTGACGCTAGTAACCTGCACGGGCACTGGCAGTGGAACCACGCCCGCAGCCCTCTCGCTCACCGGCGGGACCACTTGCACTTTCACCTATACGCCGTCGGCGACGGGATCTCTGACTCTGACTTCGACGATCAATTCCGGCAGCGACCCGAATCCGAACACGTACAACTATGCGAGCGGAGCCTGGACTATGGCGTTTTCCGGCTGCTCCGGGGGGAACTTGCGCGTGGCTTCGGGGACATGCACGCTGACGCTTACGGGCGGCACGTTCGATGGCACCCATACGGTTACGCTGTCTGACGGCGGGAACCTGGGGACGTTCACCGACGGCTCATCCGGCAATCCTCTGACGGTCACGCCCACCGCTGCGTCGTTTTCGTTTACGTTTACCTACACCCCGTACCTGGTGGGCAACAGGATAATGACCGCGAGGAGCAGCTTGGCCTACATCCAGACCCAAACGCAGTCGTATGCCGTGACGCGCTCCGATCCCTGCACGATGACCGCAAATGCTAGCGGGAATTGGACCGGCTCGATATGGACGGCTACGGGGGGCAGTTGTGGTAGTCGCCCGAATGGACCAGACACAGGGGATACGGTTGCGATCACGGCGTTTCACGTCACGGTTCCCATCGGCACCACAACCTACATGGGGACCTGCCCGGCGAACAACACGACCTACGATCTGACCATTGCTTCGAGCGGCGGCACATCCGGCTGGCTCGAAGTTGCCGGGACGCTCTGGCTGGGCGGCAACGTCAAGTTGAACTCGCCCTCAGCCGCTGCGCCAGCGATATTTCAGATGGATACCGGCGCGTCGTTGAAATGGGACATGAATAATAGCTCAGTGGCGTACCGGCTCATCCCCGGCACGAGCGCCTACTGGAACCAGCTAATCATCGGAACCCTTGGCGACACCTGTACGTTTGGGTCCGAATCGTGCCCCACGAATGTTCTGCCAGTTAACATGGGTTCGGCAAATCCGATTCTGGTCGATGTTAACGCGACCACGGATAATATAACAGAGCAAATCTACGGAACTTTGATCAAGAATTGTGGGTCTACCAGCGTGGGGTGTGTCAATTGGGCCACCAGCGGCACTGCGGGCAGCTACGCCAACGCTGGCTTGGTGGATATCGAAGGAAGCATCTTTGACACCACCGGTGCGTTCCAGATTCCAACCGCGGGTGTGCTGTGGTCGCCTGTTGCATCGTTCACGTTCAAGGAAAATCGATTTCTCAACGATCTGGAGAGCAACTTTTTAGTGCCTGTGGCCAACTCAGGCGGAATCGGCTCCGGCAGCTCAAAACCTTGCAGCTTCACCGACAACTATTTCTCATCGGTATTTGGAGCGGCAAATACTGCTTACGCGGGCTGCACGTTCATTGGGAATGTGTTCACTCAAGCATTCACCGTGACTTCTCCTATTTCTACCGCTATGGCGACTGCGGCCTTCCGGGAAAACGTGCTGCTCGTCCAGGGAAACGATTATGGTTTCGGCACGCTTTACCCACTCCCGATCCAACGAAACTATTTTGCGTGGCAGGTAGCGGGAGCGAGCATACATGGCTTCCTGCTGACTACCGCATTTACTCAAGTTTACGCGGGCAACGTCCATGAGTCGCTGGACTCGGCTCAGGGTGAAGGGCACTGCGTTACCTTCAATGTCGGTTCTCCCTCTATAAGCGTGATTTTATTAGACAATCTCAGCCTCGCGGCTCCGAACGGGGTGAACTCCTGTTCTATCGGAGGATCAATGGGACTGAATGGGGGAGGGACGGCTCAAGTTTTCTACACTGACCACGATGGAGCCTTCGGCACGGGCGTCTACCAGTGGTTCAACATGCATGCGCATAGCGGCAATTTCTGGGTCACGAATCAGGTAATACGGTCACTGAGGGCGAACATCGGATATGCCGCTTCCGCCAATGCTTACAACCTGATGGTCGGCCCCAACGCTGCGGGAACGGCGGTCCTGAATGCGGTGCCGAACACGGTCGCCTACGTCGCGCAGGAAGGCAATAACGCCCTCTGGAACGCGGCGGATTCAACGGATTGGGGGCCAGGAAACGGGAACTCCGGGTGCAACAGCACACAGAGTGGCGCCTACGGAACGCCCTACGATCAATGCACCGCCAGCGGGACCACCGTTCCCGGCATACCGGACATCGTGGCGAACCCGAAGTTACTCGATCCATCCCGAAAACTTTTCACTTGGGCATCCCGACTCCATGGGAAAACGGCCAATCTGGCTGGAGCGGAGGCCGCTTTCATCGGATGCCAGAATCTCGATTGGTGCGTCTCGGAGTTGGTGAATTGGGTGCGGCGTGGCTACCAGCCCACTAACCTTGCGCTCAAGGGAAAGGCGTATGACGGGCGCATTGTGGGATTCACGGGGACGTATGGCTCCGGCTATACAGGGACTTGCAGCGTGACGATCTCCCCGCAGGACACGGACGACCTGGGCACGGGCGCGGCAGCAACGTGCTTATTCGTGGGCGGTGTTCCGGCAATCCAGGTAACGAATCCTGGAATGCACTATCGGATCGCCACACCGGCGACCGTCACGATTGGCGGGACTTGCACCGGAGGATGCGTGGCGGCGAGCCTGAAGCCCGTGATTTCGCCTCACGACATCGGGCCGGTGCAGATGGTCCTGATTCCGGGGGTTATGTGATGAATTATCTTGCGAAGTGGACACTAGCAGTTCTTTCGGCCCTGGGCGGTGCTCCGGCGTGGGGACAGACCGCCCCCGTTATCAGTCCATCCGTTCCGACTGTGGTAGCTCAAGGGTCCACTTATCAGTTCAGCGCCACGGGCGGGAGCATCACGTGGTCTTTGGTTTCCGGCAGTGTCGGCTCCATCAATTCAGGCACCGGGCTTTATACCGCGCCATCCACAATTCCAGTCAAGCAATCGTTTGGTGGCTGTGCAGAGGGAGCGCCAAACCACGTTTACAACACGAATATCTCAGGGTTGCCGAAGAACTCAGGTCTGACCACCTATCTAAACGCGAACGCTGCCACGCAGGTGATGTACCCATACTCCGGCGGCTCGATCATAAACTACCTGACTTCGTCCACGCCAACTGAGTCTATGGTATTCGCGTACACGCCTGCCAACAACGGAACCTATCAGATTCCAACGAGAGCGCAAGGTGTCGAACAGGAAGCTGGTTACGATATTTGGCCGTTCGCTAATGATCGGCATATTCTGTCGATTCGTCCTGACACGTGCCTTGCAACGGAAATATACAACCTGTATCCGGCGGGAGCGGTAGACCAGATCGCCGGGTTCAACTGCCCGACATGCACTTCACAATCAGGTCTGACTTACAACGCAACCCAGTCTCTTCTCCCGATTAATGGAACAACTGACGCGGCTGGTTTAGCCCTTCAGATCGGGATCCTCAAGATAGATGAGTTGCGATATGCGTTGGCAACCAGCGGAGCCATCACTCATGCCCTGCGCGTGAGCATGTCGAACGGCATCATTGCCCCGTCGTTTGTTTGGCCCGCCACGCAGAGTACGCCGACTCCGTGGGGGCAGATCCCTTACGGAACTCGCATCAGGTTGAAAAGCAGCTACACGCACTCCTCAGCTAATCCCTACGTGCCGATCCTGCTTACTCAGTTGAAGAACTACGGTATCTTTGTAGCGGACGGCGGTCAGAACTATGCCATCTACGAGGACAGCCGACAGCAACCGGACGCCGCGATTCTCGCGGCGTTTGCTGAACTGACGGCGTTGCCTGATCTCGGTCCGAACTTTGAGGTTGTGGACGAATCGCGTCTAAACAACAGCGATGGCACGGCGCTGGTCGCCCCAGGTAACGCGGCGGCTCCGGTGTTTGCTGCGGTTGTCGCTACGAACAACGTCGGATCAGCCACGATGCAGATAGCCTTGCAGGGATTAGCGCTTGATGTGCCTGAATCAGCAGTTTTCATACAGGCTGGGGCGCCAGCAAGGCAACTGGTGGCGTATTCATCCGGCGGGCCAGACACGAGCTTTTCCTGGGCGATTTCTCCGCCTGTTGGGTCAATAACCGGCGGTGGCATCTACACCCCTCCAAATTCTGCTACCATTCCAACCGCAGTGACCGCAACCGTGACCAGTACTGCGAACGCGGCACTCTTTAGGACCACCACGATCTACGTTCTGCCGAACGCCTCATCTACCGTGCGAGTGCTCATGAACAGTTTCACGGCGAACTACACGGACGGCAGCGGCAACGTCTGGTATGCCCTGGCCGGCGGCAACCCGATGTATCCGATGCTGCGGGGTGGAATCTTGTACAACAATGGCTCGTTGTACGACAGCCCAACCGATCCATCGCTGTACAACCCGGTCCTCTACAACCAAGGAGACATGTTTTTCAACGCCAGCCTTCCACCTGGGCATTACAAGGTCACGCTGAAGTTGAACAGTGGAGAAGCCGGAGCAAACCAGCTAGGGATCGACTTTGAAAGTCAGCACGTGATCGTTCAACATGATTTGGATGTTGCGGCTACAGCAGGCGGCGTGCTTCACGCCTACGATTTGAATCTGCCTTTAACCGTTGCAGCGGATGGGATAGCAGACATTCGGTTGCGGGAAAACACCGCCCTCGGCTGGCATAGCTTCATCTCATCGATCCAGATTGCGCCTGATGCATCGGCAGCGTCGGTCAAGATCGAGCGCGGCGTCAATTACGGGCAAACGGTGTGGACCCAGGCGAATAGCCCGTACAACTACACCGACAACATCACTCGATCACAGACGCGCCAGTTCTACGCCCAAGGATGGTACGAGGCCAATACAGTCAACTGGTCAGTGCTCAGTGGCCCTGGGAGCATCAACTCTAGCGGCGTTTATACGGCACCATCGACACCCCCTACTGGCACGCAGACGGTGACGGTCAAGGCCACAAGTACCATCAACGCAGCGACCGACACGATCAGCTTTAATTTCGTGTTCGGCACGATGGTGGTATCCCCTACCGGAATCCAGATCAACCGTCAAGTCCCGCAGACCTTCACGGTGAGCATCAATGGCTCGCCGTACACGAACGTCACCTGGAGCATCGTGAGCGGGCCGGGGTCCATAAACTCGTCGACTGGCGTCTACACACCGCCATCGAGCCTAGCGGCGAATGCCTCGCTTACCGTTCAGGCGACCTCGACGGATGATCCGACTCAGAGCATTACAGCCACGGTTACGGTCATGCGACATGCCATACCCGTGAGGATCGGCGGAGGTATCGCGGTGGGTTTAACGTACTGCCAAGCATTCACAGACATCAATGAAAACGCTTGGGCCGGGCAAAGCACTTATGGTACTCCACCGTGGAATCAGATTGCCGGGACGATGGAAACCTACAGTGTTGGGAGCTGTACGAATTGCGCTTCCCTTGGGATCGACCCATACATCGTAGCGTGCAGACGCTATGGTCAGACTGGAACCGAGTTTGATTTGGACGAGAATTTACCCAACGGCACCTACACGGTCACAATGTACTGGATGGAAACCGACCCTGGCGCGGTCGCTTCCGATGACGTGTATGTTCAGGGGACCAAGGTTCTGTCCGCGTTCAACTCTGTGACCGCAGCAGGGGGAGATGGCCTGGCTGTCACGCGATCATTTCCAGCCACCGTATCCGACACAACCCTTACCCTCAGATTTGTGGGGGTCGGGGGAGGCGGCACGTTTGTCAATCTCAACGCGGTATCCGTGCTCGAGAACTCGCAAGTAACGACGCCCCGCAGCGTGAGCGTAAGCAGTGGAAATCCAACTTTCACCTTACCCGCCGGCGCGCCTTGGTCTACTATTGACGCTTCCACCCAGCCGATGCGTTGGGAGATGCGAGTTCATAACTTTGGATCTCAGATGCCTGAGCACGGCCCAAGCGTGGGGGCGCTTGCGTTCAATGTGGAGGGTTCCACGGCCCTTGTATTTAACGGTTCTGCAAATTCCGATACGATCAATAATAACGGTCCTCATGTCACCTGCTGTATAGGACAGTCTGATGTACTGATTCGTGCTCAACGAGACGTGGTAAACTCGCGATACACCTTAGAAGTATGTGGTACGGACGCGGGAGTATGTGTATCTAATATTCAGTCACTGTCATCGTTCGGTCCGACCTCCTGGGTTGGATTATCAGGCAGCCTGAACGCTGGTTATAGTGTGGCGTTTCTGCGCTGGTTCTCGTCCGTAGTGCCAGTGGGCACGCCGATTCCGATCGCCGGGGCGGAGGGCGACCTGGGCGATTGGGAGTTCGAGGGGAACCTGAACGATTCGAGCGGGCATGAGCTGAACATGAGCGGCGGAGTGGTCGCCTACAGCCCGACGCCTACCTATCCCCCGGTCTGCAACGCGGGCGCGCCACAGGCTTTCCGGGCTGGATATACAGCGCAGCTTGACGGCACGGGTTCCATGCCCCTCGATGGGAATGTCACGCTGACTTATGCCTGGCAACAGATGTCCGGGCCGTCAAGGGTCGTGTGGCCACGCTCCGCCGGGCGGTGGCCGCCGCAACCTACGATGTCCGGTCAGAACACGTCTCAACCGACGATCAGCGGGATAGTGGCGGGCAGCTACACCTTCCAGTTGACGGTGACGGACAGCAGCCAGCAATCCAGCGTCTGCACCGTGAATCACGGGGCGGTTGTAACAGACGACAACGGCGTGGTGATTACGAACAACCCGGCGGTGGATACGCTCCTCGGCCCGATGATTCGCTATGGTGCAAATCCGTGGCCATGGTTCGACGACCGGCACAAGGCGGACGCGGACGTGCAGATCGCCAATATGGACACGTATTATGGCGCATGGTGGGATGTCGTGGATGCGGGAACGGTCAGCGTTACCGTCAGCAGCAATCCGTATGGCCCTGGGTCAGTTGTAACTGGAGTTGGCACTACATTCACCACGACATTTTGCCAAGGGCCATCTGCGCCAACTGTACCGATCTCTGGTATCGCTATTGTCATTTGGTATCCGACCAGCAACCCATTGGTTCCTGGCGAGACAGGGAGAAGAATGGCGACAGTTTCTAGTTGCCAAAGCGACACACAGCTAACGCTGACCGTACCCTGGACCTCCGATGTTTCCGGTGGCAGCGGCTTGAGTTATTCCGACAATTCCAACTATGGAACGTGGGCGTATAACATGTCCCCGGCCAACTACTACGACGACGTGGCGGCGTTTTATGCACTGTACTACCGCAGCGGAATCATCGACTATCTAAACGCAGCCCGCAAGCTGGCGGATCGCTTCTGGCGATGCCCTGAGACGGATCGTGGTACGAGTTACAATGGTTGGGGGACTGGCGGCGGATGGCCAAACCGCTCGGCGTCTTTGATGGGACTGGTGCTTCGAGCGTTGGACGGCAGACCAGAAATGTGGACTGGGATGAATAAACTCTTCACCTTGCTGGCCAGCTATACTACCGCTTTCGATGAGGGGTATCTTCCGGCCCTGTGGGATGTGCGTGAGCAGGCATATCAGTTGGCTATGATGTCATACTGCGCTCTTTATGACACGGATGCAACGATGAAAGCCACATGCCAATCTTGGATAAGCCGTGAGCTTGTCAACGTATATGCTCCTGCTAAGATGGCTGATGGAAGCTGGACAGAATTGGTGGCTCATCTAAACTCTTGGGGTACGACGCCTGCCACAACGGTTACGCTTACGCATGGCTCAACGGCGGTGGTTGGGAATGGAACATCGTGGAATTGCAGTTACTTCCCTACATCGGGCATGATGGCGGCAGCTTGGTTTCTGCCCACCAGCGCCCGGCCAACTAGCAACGCTGGCGGCGACTCGGTAGCCTACATGCCGACTTGCACTGATGGCCAGCACTTGGTTCTGGACCGGCCCTATGAGGGAACGTCTGGAGCAACCCATGGTTGGGCAATTTCCATCCCTGCTGCTGATACTCCATACGTGGGGTACGGTTCATATGTGTACATGGAGGGGCTGCTATCAATGGCGTTCGACTTCGCCTCCAAAGCCCTTGCAACTAGCGATCCTACGAACTCGGCGCTGGCGCGAAGCTACAACTTGAGTTCGGCAAACTGGATCAAAACCTATGGTTACGAGGCATCTCAGAAGGCTATCTATTACGGCGCTCAGTATGTGAATTGCCAAGCGCCGATTCAGGAGGGACCCTATAGTCCGTGTACCTCTGGCTGGACCGGGTCCGGCGCTCGGGTGATTAATGCAGAGGCGATCCGAGGATTGATGGCGGCTTACGCCTATAGCAAAGACCCTAGCCTGCGCGCCTTCATCGACGTGCTCTATAATGCGATGTGGGCCAAACCCACTACCTGCCCCAGGGGTTCAGCGACCTGCGTGCCAGACGGCGTTTACCTGAATCAGTTTGATCCTGGTGGCGTGGACATATCCGGGATTCCTCCTGGTGGTGCGGCTCCGAAGTGGTTTGGACAAATGTGGGGTGTTAGTTCCCTGTCGTCCTGGCCGGGCACTCGGCTCGGCGGGACAGAACCGAACGGCAACTGGGCATTCTACATAGGTTTCCATCTATCGACCGTTCCGGGGGCAGCAAGCGTCCAGGTGGTGGCCACGGGGCCGGACGGACAGGAATCATACACGGCATGCAATACCTCGCCGTGCGCCGTGGTAGTGAACGGGGTGCCGGGGGCTCGGCTGGTCGAGTTGCAGTATTTGTCCCCGTCCGGCGCCGTTCTGGCCAGGAGCGGACTGCCTGTCATTCAGGCGCAATAATCGCCGCGGCCCAGATCGGCGCAGCCGTTACGACCTTCGACCGGCAGTCGCGGCCTGGGCCGTCGCATTCGGCGGCCACCATTTCTCCGCGGGATTTCCGCCGACGACAACGCCCGGAGCCACGGGCGTCAGCACAACGGCTCCGGCCGCTACCGTGCTTCTATGGCCGATATCCGCCAGTACGACGGCTAAAGCTCCGATCCAGCAGTGCTCGCCGATCACGATTTCTTTGAAGCGGCGGCCTTCGTCAGTAAGCCGGCCCTCCGAATCCCGCTTGTGCTGTTGGCCCCCGCTCAGGATTTTCGCGCCGGGCCCGATCAGCGTTCCCTCGCCGATGACGGCGTACCCGATGATGCAGTACGGCCCAACGCCGACATGCCTACCCACCGTGGTTTGCGGATGCGCAAAGAAGCTTCCAAACTCGATGTAGAAATCGCTTGCGCAGCTACGGAGAGTCATCCGGTAATAAGCAACCCGCACATAGTTCCCCATAATACCGGGAACCAGGGCGCAAGCTTGCGCAAACAAACTGAAGACCGTCTCCAGACGGCCAAATCCGCTCGCCAACGCGCACGGGAATACAAGAACGAGGAACGCTCCAGTGGCCAGACTCTTCAGGACCCGCCTTAGGCTCATTACATTTATCCAGGTCTGAATCTCATTATAGCGACGGAATCGAAAGGCCCATAGCGGTTCAGCGCCGAACCGGCGAAGCCGAGAAGTGGGGACTGGCCTGATGCACGCGGGGAGGGTTCTTCTCCATCCAGTGTTCCAGCACCAAAAGACGCCACAATTGCACCGGAACCCAGCGGGCAGCCAGCGCCTCGCGAAGAGGCTCCCGCAGCGAGCCAGGGCGCACCCATCCATCTCTTTCGAGAATGGTACCCTCGGCCAGACGGCCCAGCACGGCGCTCCACCGGTCGGCGAGCCAGCGTTCGACTGGAACCGTGAATCCCTGTTTCTTGCGGAAGGCAACCTCCGGCCCCACGCGGCGGCGCGCTATTTCCCGCAATATCGCTTTCAACCGGTTTCCGTGGAAGCGCACCTCCGGCGGCAGCGCGGCGGCGAACTCCCAAATCTTCTGATCGAGAAGCGGCGCGCGGGCTTCCAGGCCGTAATACATGGTCGCGCCGTCCACCTTGGGCATGAACTCGCTCGTAAAATGCACTTCGCGATGATAGGCGAGGGTGTCGGAAAGCAAACGCCGCGCCGATTCCATCGACGCCGGAACCTGTCGTTGCGGCACCTGCCGCCCAGCCAGTTTTTCTCCCAGAATGGAGCGGCGCTCGAAATACGGCAACCCATCATGCGCCCGGAGCCGTTCGCCAAGGCCGCCGGTCGCATAGTTCAGAAAGTTTGTCAGCCGCCGTGCCGGACCGGCGTCGGGAAGCAACTTGCGCGCCACGCACCACGCGGCCCGCGTGGCCGCCGGCAACCGTTGCGCCAGCCGTTGCGCCAGCCAGGCGTTCCGAAAATCCGGATAGCCTAAATATACGTCGTCTCCGCCATCGCCCGTCAGCAGCACGGTGGCGCGCAGTTTCACCGAGCGCGACACCCATAGCATCGCCTGGGCGGATTGGCAAGGGAACGGTTCACCGTAGGCGCCAATCAATTCATCCAGGGAGAAATCGGCATCGGGCATATCGATGATCTCGTGCGAAATGCCCAGCGTACGGGCCGTGTGCGCGGCATCGGCGCTTTCGTCGGAAGGGTCTCCGGACGCCCGGACGGTGAAAGCTCTCACGTCGGCGTTCAACTCGCGCATCGCCCAGCAGACCAGCGCGGAATCGACGCCGCCACTCAGCAGCGCGCCGATCGGGACGTCGGAAATCAGCCGCAGCCGGACCGATTCCAGCAGCAGCCGCTCGGTCTCTTCCACAGCCTCCTCAAACGTGACTCGGGAGGATTCGTCGATCTCCGGCAAGGACCAGTACCGGCGCTGCTCGATGCGGCCGTCGCTCCATTCCAGAATCGTTGCCGGAGGAAGTTTCGAGATGCCTTCGTAGATGGCCCGGTCCTCGGTTACGTAGCCGAATTCGAGCACCTCCAGGACGGCTTGCGGATCGATTTCTCCGCCGAAACCCGCCGACCGCAGGGCCGCGATGGTGGACGCGAACCCGATCTCGCGATGGCGCGCGCAGTAGATAAGGGGTTTTACTCCCAACCGGTCGCGCACCAACGTGAGCCGGCGCCGCGGCTGATCCCAAATGGCGAAGGCGAACATGCCGCGCAACCGCGCCGTCAACGCATCGATGCCCCATTCCTGGTAGCCGCGCAACAGCACTTCCGTATCGCAATTCGAACGGAAGCGATGACCACGCCTTTCCAACTCCCCACGCAATTCCTGGAAGTTATAAATGCAGCCGTTAAATACGAGACCGACCTGGCCATCGCTGGAAAGCATGGGCTGGCGGCCCGCATCGCTCAGATCCAGAATCGCCAGCCGCCTGTGGCCAAGGACCGCGTCGGGCCAACTCTCGATTCCTTGCGAATCCGGACCGCGGCGCGCCAGCGCGTCCACCATGGTTGCGACCGTCCGTTCGGCGGCCTGGGGCTGCCCGGGCGCGACGTGTCCCGCGATTCCGCACATAACCCCATTATTTCAGAACGAGCTGGAACCCGGCTGGGCTACTATTATCTTTGTTGAACTACAGTCTCATGCATGATGACGCTGCAACTCCGCGGATAACCTTTGCGGATCAGTTGGCGCCCGCGCAGACCGATGGGCGAAACCTCAGAACATCCAGGCAGATTTTCTTCAGTCGCTCGCCCGCGGTGGCAATGTAAAATCGTCCCGTCAGGCTCAGGCGGGCACTCGCGCCCATGGATCTGCCGCGGTCGGGCAGCGCCAGGATCTCCCGTACGGCGCCGGCGAATGCTTCCGGCGTAAGCGGCTCGACCAGGCGTCCGATCTCCGGCGAAGAGAGCATTTCCGGAATGCCTCCGACTTTGCCGACGACCGCTGGAAGACCGGCCGCCATTGCCTCGATCACCGCAACGGGAAACGGGTCCGCCCGTGTCGGAAGCAGGAACAGGTCCAGGCTGGCCAAGAAATCGGGGATGTCGGAGCGCGAGCCCAGAAACCGGACCCGGCCTCGCAGGTCCGGCTCTTCCGCCGCCGCCCGCATACGGCCACAGAATTCCTCTTCGCTGGGTGACGTCGGCCCGGCCACCAGAAACGTCAGGTCGCTCCTTTCCCCCAGCAGGATCCTGGCGGTCTCGATCAGAATGTCTATGCCCTTGCGCTGTACCACTTGAGCCACCGTGCCGATCGCGATATCCGTGTCATCCAGTCCCAACTTGGCGCGAATCAAGGAACCTCGACTGATGGCACTGGTATCGATGGCGTTGTGCAAAACTTCTGCTTTGTTCGCGATCCGCTCCAAGTGACCACAGTTCTCCATCACGTTGCGGGAACAGAACAGGACCTTCCGCGCCACCAGCCGGTTCAGGTTTTGGAAGGCCACGGCTTCCGGATTGTGCACGTGCAGAATGACCGGAATTCGCAGCGTCCAGGCCGCTAGAATCAAGTCCGTGTTCCAGAACAAATGGTGCGCATGCAGTACGTCGATTCTCCATGATTTCAGCAAACCAGCCTGTCGGCGGATGACCGCAAGCGCAGCCAGCGGGCGCCGAAAAGTTACACTATCCACATGCCCGTGTACGATCTCCACACCCCGCGCAGTCAGCGCTTCGGTCAGCGGGCCATCCCCAGCCGCGCAATTAACGGGCTCGAAGACAGCGCCATCCAGGCTCTCGATAAAGTTCACCAGGGCCTTCGGCGATCCCGTATCAAAATGCAGGCAGGGATAGTAATAGAGGATCCGGATCTTGTCGGCCATGGTCTATGTTAGTCGGGACCGGCTTCAGAGCGCGGGGAATGTGAGCCAAAGGTATTCTTCTTTGAACGAAAGATCGCCGGGAGGAACGTGCGCTATCCAGCGAAACTGGGGGTTTTGTTCGGGGATGTAGGGTGACAACGCCAGCAGCCGAAGCGGGCCTCGTCTTGAAACCTCAAGCGCGCTGGACGGCTGGCCACCAACTCGGGTGTCGGGGGACGTTTTTCGCCATCCATGCCGCGCCAACAGCCGGCGAAGGTGTTTCCCAGAGGAACGCCCGGCGGCGGCTGGCGGAACAACCGGAAAGAGGAGGTCGCCGCTGTGGTGCGTGCGCCCGGGGCTCCCTCTAGTCCTCGCCAGACACGGCGATGCCGATCCGCTGGTGAATCCCGTTCAAGCCGAGCGGCTGACGGGAGCGCTACGGGCGGCCGGGAATCGGGCGGCGCCGATGCGGGTCGCCGGCGGCGGGACATGTTACGCTCATTTGAGGAGATCCGAGATCCGATAGTGTCCTATGCTGTCTTACGCGAAGAGGCTGGTACTTCGAGGCGCGGACCTAGTTGGGTGCAATTCGATTCTGCTGAAAAGCGCCTGGCGAACCCGCAGGCTGCTGATCCTCTGCTATCATGGCGTGTCCCTGGATGACGAACACCTGTGCTCGGGGTTGTATATATCGCCGGAACAGTTTCGGGAAAGACTAGAATGCATCCGCAACGCCGACTGTAACGTGCTTCCGCTTAAGGACGCTGTGACAATGCTCTTTGAGGGCTCGCTGCCGGCTGCCTCGGTAGTCATCACTTTCGACGACGGTTTCTACGACTTCTATGCGAAAGCATGGCCCATCTTGCAGGATTTCGGGTGGCCCGCAACGGTATATTTGGCGACGTATTACTCCCTCACAAATCTTCCTGTCTTCGATCCGATGGTGCGGTATCTCCTTTGGAAGGGAAGGGCCAAGGAATTGCGTCTGCCGGAGATCGGCATCGACCGGATACTCGTAGGAGAGAACCTGCTCCACGAGACGGGCCGGATACAGGACGCCGCGCGGGGCAAGGGCCTAAACGGGCGGGAGAAACATCACCTCTTACAGATTATGGCCGCTCGACTTGGGGTGGATTTCGGAGACTTGGTGTCACGGAGGATACTACACCTCATGAATCCCGAAGAAGTGGCTGAATTGGCCACGAAGGGCGTGGATTTTCAGTTGCACTGCCATCGTCACCGCGTGTACCGTTCGCGGGAATTATTCCGCAACGAGGTCCTGGAGAACCAACACGCCCTGGAACGGTTTGGCGTGCGGAAGCCGGAGCACTTTTGCTACCCCGGGGGCTTCTGGCTGCCGGAATTCAAGCCCTGGCTCAAGGAATTGGGAATCGTTTCCGCTACCACTTGCGAGGCGGGCATGGCGACGTCCATGTCCGACCGGTATCAACTGCCGCGCTTTCTCGATGGACCCGGCGTGGAAGCAAGCCAGTTTTCCGCATGGTTGAGCGGCCTGGCGAGTCTCTTTCCGCGGCGCGAGCTTCCACCCTCCACGAGCCAGCTTGGCGATGTTCGGCACAACGGTTAGCCCTCGGTTAGCCCGCATTTCTACCACACCGAGACCGGGGGTTCCGCAAAGGGGCGCCCCCCCCCCGGGGACTGCCATGATAAGGACTTGTCAAGGCGCAGGTGGAGTTCGTTTCGAGGTCGCGGATAGGGATAGACGGGGGCTGGCAGCTTGGCGCGCCCCCCGGGGTCAGGTCTTTCGAGAGCGCCGCCACAGTCGCCGGACTTCCCGCCATAGGGCTAGCGTCCACCAACCGTATCCTTTAAAGGCGAGGAGGGCTTTCTCAGGTACCAACTCGAGCGGGCCGGATATCCTCAGACATTCGCGCAGACATCGCAGGGTTTCGGCTAAATCGCCGGCGGTGAATTGTGCAAGCCCAAGGGCACAGACGGCACGAAACATTCCTCTGTTGAGCGCGGGCCGGAATTTCGGGTCCACATGCCCGTAGAACGCATGGTACATCGCCACGTTGTTGCGGTCCTGCTGCACTTCGCTCAGCCTGGACCACACTCCGCCCGCATGAACGCGGTAGACACTCATGGTCTCTTCAAACACGTAAATGTTTCCGTGTTGCGCCAGTTCGACGAACAGAGGGATATCGCCCATGGGCAAGTGCCTGCACCATTCTGGAGCTAGGTCCTCAATCACCCGGCGAAACATCGCCGAACTGGTATGCAGAATATTCCGGAACAGTATGTGCTCAATACCGTAAAAACCGCCCGGTGTCCCAAACGTGTCCTTGTCCGGCTGGGAGCCGTCATCATAGTGCCAGACCGTATGATGGCCGCAGACCGCCGTCTCCGGATGTGCGTCGAGCAGGTCCGCCTGCACCTGTAGCTTTCGCGGAGACGTCCAGTAATCGTCGCCCTCCAGCAACGCCAGGTACTTGCCACGTGAAGCGAAGAAGACCTGGCGGCCATTCTCGTGCGCTCCGAGATTGCGTTTCCGCAAGTGCGCGCGGACGACTTCCGGATATTATCGGCTGTATTCCCGCACGATCTCGCCAGTGCCGTCGGTGGAGCAATCCTCCCCGATGACGAGCTCGAACGGGAAATCCGTCTTCTGCATGAGGACGCTCTCAATGGCCTGGGCGATGAATTTCTCATGATTGTACGTAATCATGAAAACGCTCACTTTCGGCTCGACGTTCGGAATTGAGAGATCGGGCATACGGGCGGTCATTCTCCCCGCGGCGCCGCATGGCTTGCCGGCTGGCGAGGGTATCCACGTTTCCCCAACGGGCCTGCCTGGCGGCACCTCATTCGCATGGCGGAAAGATACTATTGTCTGATTCTAGCGTATGACGGACCTGAAACCCGATCTTTCACAACTCGCCGTGCTCGGTGGACCGCCCCTGTTCGATGCGCCCATCCACGTCGGCAGGCCCAACATCGGCAACCGCGAGCGCCTCCTGGCGCGGATCAACGAGATGCTGGACCGCCGGTGGCTTTCCAACCACGGGCCGTTTGTCCAGGAATTCGAATCCAAAGTGGCCGATTTTCTCGGCGTCCGCCACTGCATAGCGATGTGCAACGGCACGGTCGCCCTGGAGATCGCCATTCGCGCCACGGGAATGCGGGGCGAGGTCATAGTCCCGTCGTTCACCTTCATCGCTACGGCCCATGCCCGCAATGGCAGGAGATCACCCCCATATTTTGCGACATCGATTCGCGCACCGCCGGAACCTGACGTTGATGTTCGACGCCGCTCACGCGTTTGGCTGTTCGTATCGCAGCAGGATGATCGGGAACTTCGGATCTGCGGAAGTGTTTAGCTTTCACGCCACCAAGTCCTTCAACACCTTCGAAGGCGGGGCCATCGTCACGAATGACGACGGTCTCGCCGCCAAGATCCGTCTGATGAAGAATTTCGGGTTTTGCGGCTACGACGACATCGAGTACATTGGCACCAACGGCAAAATGACCGAAGTCGCCGCGGCCATGGGCTTGACGGGTCTGGAGAGCCTGGATGAATTCGTCGAATGCAATCGCCGGAACTACCAACAATACAAGCGCGAGCTGGGAGGCCTCCCGGGTGTTCGGCTGCTTGCCTGGAACGAATCCGAGCGCTGCAATTACCAGTACATAGTCATCGAGGTCGAGGAGCAGTTGACGGAGATGGGGAGGGACCAACTCATCCAGGCGCTCCACGCCGAGAACATCCTGGCGCCGCTATTTCTATCCGGGTTGTCACCGGATGGAGCCATACCGGTCGTTCTTCCCGCATGCCGGATTGCTGCTATCGGAAACCGAGCGGGTGGCGCGCAAAGTCATGGTTCTGCCCACCGGAAACGCCATCGGCGAGGAGGAAAGTTCCGGCATCTGCCACGTAATATGGCTGGTCACGGGGAACGGGCGCGCAGTGAGCCGTGTTTTGGCTGAGTCGCGGAAAACCGTTGTCACGCGTTAGGCGTATGTCTTTGACTGCGTCGATGGGCCGGCGCGACCGCGATTCGGCGGATTTCCTTGAATCAGGTGTCTCAGGCAGTAAAGGAGGCTGCCGGTAGAGAAGCTCCAGCGGGTCGGAGCCAATCGCACCGCGTGGATTGAACGAATATGCAGATCAATATCCTGGAATACGGCGGCAGAGACGGAATTGAGCGCTTCGCGGACAAGATTTCGATGATCGATCAGGAACGGTCGTTTTCGTTTCAGGAGATGGAGACGTATGCCCAGCGGTGCGCAACTCTCCTGATTCGGTGCGCCGACGTGATTCGTGAGCCGATTGCCGTTTATCTGCCAAAATCGACGGAGACCATCTTCGCGGATTTGGGCATTGTTTACAGCGGCAACGCCTATATGAATTTCGATGTCAAGTCACCACCGCAACGGATCAAGAGCATCATAGACCACATCGGTCAGCGGCTGATCGTCACATCGTGGGGTCTTGCGCGCCAACTGCAGAATCTCGGCGTTGCGAGCGGCCGGCTTTTCTTTATTGAAGACATCTTTGCGGGCGAAATTGAATGCGACCGCACAGAGTTATGGCGGCGGCTGGATCGAATCATCGATACAGACCCGCTGTGTGTCATCAACACCTCGGGATCCACTGGCATTCCTAAAGGCGTGGCGCTCAACCATCGCAGCACGATCGATTTCATGGATTGGTGCTTCGACCGTCTGGGCCTCGACGGCTCCGAGCGCATCGGCAGCCTGTCGCCCTTTTTTGGGGACCACCGTCAGCGAATGCTACACCTACACTCACTACGTTGAGGAACGCCTGAAGGTACCCTATCGCTACAATCGCGACTTCACGGGAAAGATCACCGATGGGGACCGGACCTGGGAAGATACCTACACGCTGTTCGTCCGCTATCGAGGGGTCGTGCCTTCCCTCAGCGGCTCACTTGAGAACGAGTTGTACAGTCGAGGCCTACTGCGCAAGGAACTCTGCGGCGCGAGTTCCAGTTCCTGCGTAGAAGAGCCTGACGGCTATGAAACGATCGTCCAGCACCTACAGGAGAATGTGTACTGCTATATTGCCGGGGGCAAGGAGGATCGCAACACCGAATTCACCGTGCGCGACATGGTGGCGCTATGAACATAAGAGACATCAAGCCGGGCGTGACCAAAGACATCGTTATTATCTCCGCAGGCGAGTTTGCGAGGGAGATTTACGGTTTTGTG
>OCZT010000394.1_pt1 | contig 43317 bp, 37 predicted proteins | sample 1539031 | NCBI WGS metagenome assembly OCZT01 (sample SAMEA3539308, study PRJEB22396) | soil metagenome | biome: tundra; feature: field; material: soil | place: USA | collected 2010-05 | depth 0.15 m
GATCGTCGTGTGCCAGCCGGGGATCAGCGACACCGCGAAGTCGAACGACACGATGGTGTGCACCGAAAGCACGAGCGGCGTGGCGATGCCGGCCAGGATCAGGTAGGCCATCTCATAGTTGCTCCAGTGGCGGCTGGAGCCGCGCCAGCCCATGGCGAACAGGCCGTAAAGAAACGATTTTGTCCGCTTGCCGGCCGCCTCAAAGCGGTCGCGCAGCGTGGCCAGGTCGGGAATCATGCCGACGTACCAGAAGAGCACGGACACCATGCCGTAAGTCGAGACGGCGAAGACATCCCATTCCAGCGGCGACCGGAAATTCTGCCAGAGATAATTGGAATTCGGCAGCGGGAACAGGAACCACGCGTACCAGACGCGGCCGACGTGGAAGACCGGGAAAATACCGGCGCAGACGACGGCGAAGATCGTCATGGCTTCCGCGGCGCGGTTGATCGACGTGCGCCATTTCTGGCGCAGCAGGCACAGGATGGCCGAGATCAGGGTGCCGGCATGGCCGATACCGATCCAGAACACGAAGTTGACGATCGGCCAGCTCCAGTTGATCGGGGTCTTGTGGCCCCAGACGCCGACACCCGTAGCGACCACATAGGTGATGCCGCCGACGGTGAACATCGCCACAAAGCAGGCCACGCCGAAGCACCACCACCACCAAACGGGGGTCTTGTCCTCGATGATGCCGCAGATCTTGTTGGTGATCCACGCGAAGTTACGATCGTGGTCCACCAGCACGGGCCGCGGCAGCACCGCGGGTTTGACCTCGTCGAGAATCGCCGGGGCCGTATTTTCAGCGTGGGCCATTAGCTAGGTCCTCCCCGGCGCTTGACGGCGGTGAGCGCGGCCGAGTGGCTCTTTTCGTTTTCCTCTTGGCCGGCCGGGTGGCTCTTCCGGTCATGCTCCTGCCGGCTGCGCGGCAGCGTGGCGTAGTCCGGCATGTTCGAATTGGGATTGCGCAGCTTGCCCAGGTAGGTGGTCCGGGGCCGGGTGTTGAGATAACCGAGCAACTGGTAATCCTGCGACCGGCGCTTCGCCTGCGAGACGGCACTCTGGTCGTCGAGGATGTTGCCGAAGACAATCGCCTCAACCGGACAGGCCTGCTGGCAAGCCGTACGAATCGTGCCATCGGGGACGATGACATCGCCCGGGTTGCCGGCCTGGGTGGCCTTCACCGTGTGTTCGATCTTGGCGTTCTGGATGCGCTGCACGCAATACGTGCACTTCTCCATCACGCCGCGCATCCGCACGCTGACCTCGGGGTTTTTCACCATCTGGACCAGCTCCGGCATGCCATGGGGGCCCAGCGGACCCAGGTAAAGGCTGTCGAGCTGCCGCTCGTTGAAGTCGAAGAAATTGAACCGGCGGACCTTGTAAGGGCAGTTGTTCGCGCAATAGCGGGTGCCGATGCAGCGGTTGTAAGCCATCACGTTCAGGCCTTCCTCGTCATGCACGGTGGCGTTGACCGGGCAGACCATCTCGCACGGGGCCAGTTCGCAATGCTGGCAGGCCACAGGTTGCAGCGAAATCTGCGGGTCCTCGGGCAGTTCATGGTTCCCCGGGCCACCGAAGGCGGCGCCCTCCGCGCGCCCGTCGGAATAATAGCGGTCGAGCCGGATCCAGTGCATCTCGCGGCCGCGCAAGGCCTGATCCTTGCCCACGATCGGGATGTTGTTCTCCGCCTGGCAGGCAACGACGCACGTGTTGCAACCAATGCAGGTGTTGAGATCGATTGACATGCCCCATTGGTGCAAGCCATCGAACTTCGGCGTGGAGTAGAGCGAGTTGCCGCGCGGGATCTGCGTGGCCCGCTCGGCCGGCGTCATCGCCTCGCCCACCGCGCCCACCGTCGAAGGAGTCTCGGACTCCATGCCGACTTCCTTCACGTAGCCGGGGCTTTCCTGATAACTCAGGCCCGCGCTCCCGTCGACCTTCTCGTAATTCACCTCGCGGACGATGTCGCGGCCTTCCATCGACCAGTGCGCCTGGGTGTTCGCCAGGAGAAAACGCTCGCCCGTCAGCGTGAGCGTCGCGCCGACCGCAAAATGGGGCGCCTCGCTGGTCCGCAGGGCATAGGCGCTGAAACCCACGCTCTGGCCGACGTGGCCCGAAACCGTGCGGCCGTAGCCGAGCGGCAGAATGATGGTGTAATTAGAAAGACCCGGCTGGATGTGGAGCGGGCCGCGAATGCTGCGGCCGCCGATGGAAACTTCGCCGACGTGGGCCATTTCCTTGCCCGCGGCATCAAGGTCCGCTTCCTCGACGCGGGCGACCTGCACCAGTGCTCCGGCGGGATAAACGCCGAGTTCGCGCGCCAAAACCGGGCTGATCTGGATCGCGTTGTCCCACGAGATCTTCGTGATCGGATCGGGACATTCCTGCAGCCAGCCGTTGTTGGCGAAACGACCATCGTCCATCTTGCAGTCCGAGATAAAGCGGACTTCGAGATTTCCCTTGGACAGCGCCGTAAATTTCGGCGTGCCATTGAAGAGCGCGCCTACTTCCGCGAGATTAAACGCCGCCGAAATCTTCGGATAAGCCGAGCCGGCAATCAGGCCGTCATGGAGGAATTGACGGAAGAATTTCTCGGGATTTGCGTCGCCGGCCAGGGCCGTGACCGTGGCATAAACCTGCGAATAGGGATCGGTCTCTGCCTCGCCGAGCAGATGCGCCAGGACCTCGATTTCCGTCAGGCCGTTGAACAGCGGCAGGATCATCGGCTGTACCGGCACGATCGTGCCGTCCACCGTGCGGGCATCGCCCCAGGACTCGAGATAATGCGTGGCCGCAATGTGCGTGCCGGCCAGCACGGACGTCTCATCGACCTGACCGCCGAGACGGATCACCTCCGGCACGGATTTTTGCAGGGAAGCCCACGCGAGGTCCGCCGGCGCGTTATAGGCTGGGTTGCCACCGAGGATAATCAGCGTTCGCACCGAACCGGCGCGGATGGCCGTGGCAAGACCCGCGAGATTGGAGGAACCGCTGGATCCGGTTTCCACGAAATCCACCGTCGTCCCGACGTTGCCGAGGAAGGAATTCAACGCGTAAACGATCGCATGGACCGCCGCGGACTGATGCGCCCCGGCGACTACGAGGCACTCGCCCCGGTTTCGGCTCAGATCGTCCGCGCAGGCCGTGAGCCATTTGTCCTGGTCCTTGAAGTCAAGTCCCTGGGCCAGCGCATCCAGCGGGGATGCGCCCATGACCTTGCCCGCCAAGGCGGCCGCGAACGCCGCCATGTGGCTGCTGGCCAGACGCAGACGGTGGTCAGCCATGCTGCCCGTCAGGCTGAGCCCGCTCTCCACGACGTAGAGACGGTTCATCGGATCGTCCGTCTTGGTGACGCGGCGCCCCTTGGCGAACTCGCGCGCATAATACAGGCTGCCGGATTCGGCGTGGAAAAAGTCAGCGTCGATGCTGACAATGCGCTTGGCCCGGGCGAAGCGATAGATGGGTTTGACGTCCCGACCGAAGGCCGCGCGGGCGGGCGTCACGGGCGGCTCGTCCTGCACCGGCTCAAACTCCGCCCAGATGGCGCGCGGGAACTTCTGCCGCAGCGTGCCGAGCAGGCGGGCCCGCGTCGGCGAGCTGGACTCCTCCGCGAGAAAAGCGAGACCTTCCCCGCCGGCGGCGGCGTAGGTTTTGCCCAAACCAGCCAGCAGCCCGGTCACCTGGGCGGACGTGGCGTCCGAGCCCTTGATCCTGTGCTTGGTGGCACGATCCGGGTCGTAGAGGTCGAGCACGGAAGCCTGCGCCAGCAGCGTGCTGGCGCCGCCGTGCGGCGCGTAGGTCGGATTGCCCTCCAGCTTGGTCGGGCGGCCCTGGTGCGTCTCGGCCAGCAGCGGGATGGCGGATTTGCGCAGCGGCATCGCCGTCGCGAAATAAAGCGGCAGGCCCTGGATGACGCCCTCGACCGATTTGCCCCACGGCAGCACATATTGCTCGGGGCGGCGGCAGCCGGCGATGCCGAGGCCGCCGAGCGCAAACGAGGCCGCCATGATCTTGGTGAATTGGCGGCGATCGACGCCCTCCATCGTGGACGAGCCCTCGGGAAACTCCCGCGCGAGCTGCGCCTTGAAGCCGGGGGTGGCGGACAGCTCGTCGAGGCTGCGCCAGTAGTGGGGGCCGGACAGCTCGCGTTCCGAAGGCTCAGGATGGAAAAATTTGCGTTTCATCGATGGCAGCCGGAGCAGCTTTGTGGGGGTTTGATGTTCCAGTCGTGCACAAATTTTTCGCCCATCGCGCGCTGCGCGGCCTCGCTCGCCGGGCGCCAGTCGAGGTTGGTCACCTGGTCGCGGGGGCGGAGGTGCGCCGCGGGATCCCGGTGGCAGTCGAGGCAGAAGCCCATGCTGAGGGACTTGTCGTGGGTGACGACGTCCATCTCGTTGATCTGGCCGTGACACTCCCAGCAGCTGACGCCACGGTTCACGTGAATGGCGTGGTTGAAATAGACGTAGTCAGGCGTCTGGTGGACCTTGACCCACGGCACCGCCTCGCCGGTTTCAAAGCTGTGACGCACGACCGCCAGGAGCGGGCTGTCCTTTTTCACCTGGTTGTGGCAGTTCATGCACGTCTGCGCGGTCGGCAGGTTGGCCACGCCGGATTTCTCGACGTTGCTGTGGCAATAGCGGCAATCGATGCCGAGCTGGCCGGCATGGAGGGCATGGCTGTAGAGCACCGGCTGCACCGGCGCATAGCCGACGCGCGTGTATTTCGGCGTCATGTAGTAGGTCGCGCCCGCCGTCAGGACCCCGCTGAGCACCACCAGATAAACAATGATCTGGAGCGGCAGCTTGTTCGCCGATTTGGGAAAAATATTCGACATGGGCCGGTGGTGCTCCGTTTAACCGTAGCTCAGCCCGTGCCAGCGCGACGGGCGACGGCCCGGGATTCGGGTCGCAGGGAGACCGGCCGGGGAACCGGGGTCGGGGCCGCCGGCCCATTCGACAGGCTCAGGGCAGGTGCGGCGGGGGTCTTCGCGCGCAATTTCGGGGCGAGGCCCGCGACCGCCACCAGTCCGAGTAATTTGGCCAGAAAGTGTTTGCGCGAAGGGTCGTGGCTCACGGGTGGTCGTTGGTGGGTTGGAATCGCCGTCGAAGGAAGAAGGCGGCGTTTCCGATGTAAACTAAAATTTCCGGGGGAATTTTCATTCCCCTACTCATTAGCCCGGGCCCGGGGCCGGCGCGTCCGGACTTATTGGCGGAAAGGAAGAAAATCGGGAAACCCGGAGGAGGAAACCTGCGGCAGGAGGCGGTTTGGGAGGTGGAGCGCGTTGTCCCCAACGCGCTTCAGGTTGTAGGGCGGGGTCGCTGACCCCACCGGTTCCGAGGTGGGCGTCGGTGTCCCCACCGACGCTATCGCCGATGGGGACATCGGCGACCACCCGCCGCTTTCGCGTCGAGGCGGGGTCAGCGACCCCGCCCTACATCGAACCCCAAGCCACGCGTTGGGGACAACGCGTGCCACCCTCAACCAAAACCGCCCCTACGCAAACACGCCGTCGCGCATCGGGCGCACCGAGTCGCAGCGATTCGCGATTTCCGGGTTGTGCGTGACGAGCACGACCGCCTGGCCGTGGTCCTTGGCCAGGCGCGTCAGCAAATCGAACACCATGGTGGAGTTCTTGACGTCGAGATTGCCCGTCGGTTCGTCCGCGAGGATGATCGTGGGCTCGTTCGCGAGCGCCCGGGCGACCGCCACGCGCTGCTGCTCGCCGCCGGAAAGCTGCGTGCCGAGCCGGTGGGTCTTGTCCCCCAGCCCGACGGACCCCAGCAGTTCGTGGGCGCGCGCCGTCATGGCTTCGGGCGTGAGTTTGGCGAGCTTGCGCATCGGCATCATCACGTTCTCCAGCGCGGTGAACTCCAGCATCAGAAAGTGAAATTGAAACACGAAGCCGATGTGCGCCCCGCGCGCGGCGGTGCGCGCGGCGTCGTCGCTGTTGGACATGACCTGGCCGTTGATCGCGATCCCGCCCTCGTCCGGCTGGTCCAGCAAGCCGAGCAGGTAAAGCAGCGTGCTCTTGCCACAGCCCGACGGGCCGACAATCGCATAGACCTGCCCGCGCTGCGCCTCGAACGAAACGCCCTTGAGCACATGTACCCGCCCCTCGCCTTGCCCGAGGAAGCGGTGGAGGTTGGTGCAACGGAGGGCGAGATTGCCGGGGTCTGCCATGGGGAAATTATTGCGCCGTGCCGCGGACGATGTCGCCGGGCTCGAGCCGCGCGGCGCGGCGCGCCGGGATGATGCTGGCCGCCATCACCATGATGGCGGCGGTGAACACGGCCTCGATGTAGTGCCAGATGCTCCAGGAAACCTGGAACGTCTCCGTCTTGAAGATGCCATTGATCGGCAGCGGGATTTGGGACACGGCAAACGTGCCGACCGCGCCGACCAGCGCGCCGACCAGCGCGCCGATGGCGAGCACGATGGCCGCCTGCCAGAGGAAAATGCGGGTGATATCCTTCCGTTCATAGCCCATCGACCGGAGGATGGCGATGTCCCTGGTCTTCTCGAGGACGATCATGGCGAGGGTGTTGAACATCGCGAGGCCGGCGATGAGCGTGAAGACCGACACGGTGATGGCCGAGGAAACGCTCAGCGCCCGGAAGGCCGACAGCCACACCTTCTCGCGCTCCTGCCAGGGCGCCGCGCTGTGGCGGAGCACCTCCTGCATTTGGATCGCGTTCTGCGGCGCCCGGTCCTTGTCGAAGAGATTGACCTGGATGAACGTCGCGCCGATCGGCTTCTTCAACAGCGAGCGGGCCTCGTTCATGTGCACATACACGCGAGCCTTGTCCACGTCCGCGATGCCGGTCTCGTAGATGGCGCTGACCCGGTAGCGGCGCAGCTGGCCTTGCACGTCCAGGATGAAGGAATTCCCCACGTCCAGCTGCAGGCGGTCGGCGAGCACCTTGCCGACGAGCGCCCCGGTTGGGGCCTCGCGAAAGGTGGCGAGATCACCCTGCACAATCTGGTGGCTGAGATCGGAAACCTTCAGGTGCTCGTCGAGGTTGATGCCAAAAACCTGTGCGCTTTCATTCTTGAACGAGCTGCGCACCAGGACGTTGCCGCGTAGGACAGCCGATGTGCCGGAGACATTCGAAAATTCCTTCAGCGCACTGATGACCGCCTTGGGCTCCTCGACGCCCTCGATGTACTTCACGCCCTCCCGATGGGAGACGAGAAAGTCCGACCCGCCGCCGGCACTCATGCTGCGCAGCGTGTCCTGTATCTGGTCCTGGATGCGCAGGGCGCCGTCCGTGCCCAGGATGGTCTTGATGAAGAAATCCTCGAAGCCGCTGGTCGTCGCCTGGGTCACGATGAACAGGCCGACGCCGAGCACCGTGCAGGACAGGCTCATCAGCATGGCCCGCTTTTTCGCGGTCAGAAACCGGAAGGCGATGCGGAGATTGGGCGACATGGGGCGGGACGCGGCCGGGCGGGCCCGCCGACTATTTGACCAGCTCCGGGCTCACCCGGTCGCCGTCGCGGAACTTGTCCAGCTCCTCGACAATCACCTGGTCGCCGGTCGCGAGGCCCTTGGTGATTTCCGCGATGTTCATGCTGACATAGCCCACCTCCACCTTGCGGAGCTGCACCCGGCCATTCACCACGGCGTAGACATTGTTGCCGAAAAGGGCCCGGCGGGGGATCAGCGCCTTGGCCGGCCGCTCGCCGACGATGATGTTCACTTCACCCGTCAGCCCCGGCACCAGGACTTCCGGCGGGCATTTGACATCCAAGTGCACGAGATAGCGCTGGGTCTCGGCCTCGGCGGTGGGGAGAATCTGCACGACCTCGGCCTGATAGGTGTCGTTCTCGCGGCCGAGAAAGCGCACCGTGGCCTTTTGCCCGAGCTTGATGTCGGCAAAGTCCTCCTGGCTGATCTTGGCCTCGACGGTGCGGCTGGTGGAAATGAGGGTCGCGATGGCGGCATTTGAGCCGATCAGATCGCCCGGCCGAGCAAAGACCGCGGAGACCACGCCCTCGAACGGCGCGGTGATGGTCATCTTGTCGTGCTGGCGGTGCTGGACCTTGATCGTGTTTTCGTAGCCGTCGATCAGCTGCTTGTTGGCGACGTTTTCGAGCGCGAGCCTTTGCTCGATCTGCTTCACCAGCCGGCGCTGTTTTTCGAGTTCCGCCGGCGGATAGTTGCCGTTCTTGGTCAGGCGCTCGAAATTTTCGAGATTCTCGCGGGCGGAATCGAGGTCGAGCTGGATGGCCGAGCCCACGGCGATGCGGTTCTTGGCCGCCTCGTAATCGCTCTGGGTTTTCTCGATGTCCAAATCGAGGTCACCCGTGTCGATTTGCGCCAGGATCGTGCCGGCGCTGACCTTGCCGCCCAGGTCGAGCTCGCTCTTGACGATGCGCCCGCCGATCTCGCTCTTGAGCTCCATCGCGAACTCCGCCTGCACCGTCACGCTGCCGGGCACGGCCTTCACCGCGGGCCCGCTCACCACGTCCGCCACGCGCGCCGTGGGCTTGAGCAGCGCAAAGAGCAGGAAGCCAAGGACCACGATGGCCGCGGCCCCGATCAGGAGTTTTTTCGTCATGGCTTTTTGGGCAGGTTGGCGAGCGCCGGATCCTGCAGCAGCGTGGAAAGGAAATCCGCCGTCTTCATCAGATAGTCGGAGCGGGCGGAAAAGGCGCTGATCTGCGCCTCATGGTAGGCCAGTTGAAAGGTGTTCACATCGACATCGGAGGCCAAACCGCGCGCGGCATCCGCCTTCTTGTCCCGCAGTGCGCCGGAACTGGATTCCAGGAGCCGGTTCGCGATTTCCATGCCGCGCCGGGCAAAGCCGACCTGTTTGAGCTGGTTGCGGGCCTGGTCCGTCAGGTTCGCCGACAGATCCTTGTAGCTTTGCTCCAGCTCACGACGGTGCGCCAGCGAGCTGGCCGCCGCGCCCCGGGTCGCAAAGCCATCGAAGATCGACCAGTTCACCATGAATCCGGTATAAATGCTCGTCAGGCGGTATTTGGCCGCGATGTTGGTCGTGTAACTCGTCTGATCCTGACTCGTGGCGATCTGAAAGTTAAGCTGTGGCCGCAGCCGGGTCGTGATGTTCTGATATGTGAGCTTCTCGACCTCGATCTGGTCGCTCAGATACCTGAGATTGTAGGAATTCAGTTCTTTCTGGCCAGTGTAGGTCGACAGCATCGGCTCAAGCGCGGGGGCCTGGCCCATCGCATCGGGAATCTCGTCCGGGATCTGGCTGTCGCTCAGGGCCGGAGCCCCGCACAATTTGGCGAAATACAACTTGGTGTAATTGAAGTCCTCCTCGCCCTGGTCTGTCGCCAGTTTGGACCGGTCCAGCCCCAGCCGGGCCAGAAACATGTCCCCTTCCGAGATCACCTTTTTCTCCAGCTTGGTCTGCGACACCGCGACATTATCCTCCGCCATGTGCAGGCTGAGGCGGGCCTTGGCCAGCGCGGCCTTCTTGATTACCAACGCGAGATACTGCCCGCGGATTTCCTGGACCAGGATGCGATATCCCTCGGCGGTCTGGCCCTCGGTCATCCGCAACTGGATCTCGCCGATGCGGGTCGTGTTTTGCAGCGCACCCCAGTGATAAATCGGCTGATTGATGGCGAAGTTAAAATTCATCCGGTTGACGTCCGCGTAGCGGGGTAAATCAGCCCGCCAGTCCCGCTCCCAGGGGAAATAGCCAAAATATCCCCCAAACGAGGGCAGCTGCCCGGAGCGCATCACGATGCGGTTGCCCTCGGCAGCGGCGTTCTCGGCGTTCCTCGCCACCATCCGGGGCGACTGGCTGACGGCTGCACTCAGGATTTCCTTCAGCGCGGGGAAATAGGTTTCCGGCAGCGGCAGGGAGGACGGATCCGTCGCATATGGCTGCGAGCGCGCCCCTGTTGCGGCAAGGCAGGCGATGGCAGTCCCAACAGCGAGGAGGCGAATAAGGCGGGGCATAGGAAAAAGTGGAAAGGGAAAAGGAAGAAATCAGAAACTCGTGAATTAGGAAACGGCCGGAGGGATGAAGGATTTTGTGACGCCTGCGAATTGCAGCGGTTCCGCGGCAAAATGCGAGACGCCATTTTCAACGATGCAAAATGCGGGCCGGACCCCATGCCTGAGACCGTGGGAAAACTGGTAAGATTTCAAATCTCGGTAATGGTACAGTTTCGGGTTTCCGCGTAGGTGGCGCGCTTGCCGCGCCACGTTGCGCGCAAGCGCGCAACCTACAAAACGATCAAACTGTACCACTACCCAAATCTCTCTGTCGGCTGCGAGCCGTTTCGACCAGCTCAAGGCCCCGAGCCTGTCGAGGGGTTTGCTCGCGCTTTTCTCACCAGCCAAGGCCACGCAGGACTGGCAGGAATAAGCGCCTGCAAGCCGGCTGCCTACCCCGCCGAACTGGCTCCCAGTGCCCATCCGTCAGCGTTGATTTGCCTTTACTAAGCCTCCCCGACATTACGTTTTCACCGTATGAGTCAGGATGAAGTCAAACTCAGCCGTTCCCCCTTCGCCTTCGCCACGGACTTGTGGCGCCACCGCGAGTTGCTCTGGCAGTTTACCCAACGAAATGTGGAGCTGCGTCACAAGGGCAGCCATCTCGGTCTGATCTGGTCCGTCCTTAACCCGCTGCTCATGCTTGGACTCTATGTGCTGGTTCTTGGCTATATCTTCGGTGGCAAATTCGGCGTGTTGCCCAATGAAACCAAGATCGATTTCGGCCTCGGGGTTTTCTTCGGCCTGACTCTGTTTCAATTTCTTTCCGAAGTGCTGGGGGTCTCTCCCACGATCATTGTCGGCAACCCCAATTTCGTGAAGAAAGTGGTCTTTCCCTTGGAAATCCTGCCCGTGGCCAGTGTCGGTGGGGCGCTCTTCCACATGCTCATCAGCCTCTGCCTGGTGCTGCTCAGTCTGTTGCTCTTTGGCCGCGGTATCGGCTGGGGTATTTTTTGGCTGCCGGTCATCATCGCGCCCCTCGTCCTGCTGGCCATGGGTACCGCGTGGCTGCTTTCCGCGCTCGGCGTATTTTTCCGCGATATCGCCCAAGTCATCCAATTCATCTCCACGGCTCTCATGTGGGCCAGCGGTGTATTCTTCTCCGCCCAGAAATACCCGGGCGCATGGACTTACCTGCGTTACAACCCCCTGTTGCTCGCCATCGACCTCACCCGCGACGCTGCGCTGTGGGCTCGCCCGCTCAACTATCACCATCTGGCCTACCTGTACGCCTTCGGCTTGGTCGCCTGCTATCTGGGCCATCTCGCCTTCCGCCGGATGAAACCCGCCTTCGCGGATGTGCTGTAGCTTGGGTGTTAGGTGTTAGGTGTTAGGTGTTAGGTGTTAGGGTTCACACGTTTCTTCTTTCCCAAGTTTCTACTTTCTTCTTTTCCGCCTTTCGCCTTCCGCCTTCCGCCGTTTCTTCTTTCCCAAGTTTCTACTTTCTTCTTTTCCGCTCACCGTCCTCCGTCTCACCGTCCACCTCGCGGACACTGTCTCACCGTCCACCCCTTCGACAAGCTCAGGGCAAGCCCTCCGTCTTTCGACTTTAGACCTTAGACATTCGACTTCAGCCACGCCCTCCGCCCTCCGCCTTCCACCGTTTCTTCTTTCCCAAGTTTCTACTTTCTTCTTTTCCGTCCCCCATGCCTTCCACCTCCTGCCCCATCTTCTGGCTCTTCGGCCTTTCCGGGGCGGGAAAATCCACCATGGCCAACGCGCTGATCGGCGAACTGCGCTCACGGGGTCACGCGGTGCTGGCCCTCGATGGCGATGACCTCCGCGCCGGCCTGTGCCGCGGACTTGGCTTCTCCGATCTCGATCGCGCCGAAAATCTCCGTCGCGCCGCGGAGGTCGCCCGGCTCGGATCCGCTTCGGGCCTCTGCGTCGTGGCTTCGTTCATCACTCCGCTGGAGAGCCATCGCCAGCTCGTAGCCGGAATCCTTCACCGGCAAAAGCTGTCGCTGATCCATGTCGATGCGTCGCTCGCGGTTTGCCGTGAACGCGACACCAAGGGCCTCTATGCTCAGGCGAAGAGCAACCAAATGGACCATATAACGGGCCTGTCTTCCCCGTTCGAAACTTCCCCTTCCGCGGCCCTCGTGATTCACACCGACAAGGAATCTCCCGCCGCCTCTTCGGTTAAACTGCTGAACTTCGTCCTCGGGCGCTTGCAGGCGGCATCAGTCCCTGACCACGCATGAGTAACACAGCCTTCACCTCCGTCGCTGGAGAGCCAGGTTTTATTCCATTTGCTCCCGAGTAAAACAATGGTTTCAGCCTGCGCCAGCCGGCATTAACAGGATTTCTACGCGCTGCGGGATGTTTCCTTCTCCGTCGCGCGCGGTGTCAACGGCGGGATCATCGGGCGCAAGGGCTCCGGCAAATCCGCGCTCCTCCAAATCATCGCCGGTACCCTAGTCAATCTCCGGCCAGATGTGGGACGGCCAGGTCGCGGCCCTGCTCGAGCTCGGCAGTGGTTTTAACCCGGAATCCGCCGGCCGCGAGAATGTATGCCTCAATTGTGTCATACTGGGGGGGTTCCGCGAAGGAAAAGGATGCGCGATTCGAAGCGATCGCCGCCTTCGCCGATATGGGGGATTTCATCCAGCAGCCGGTCAAAATCTATTCCAGCGGCATGATGGTGCGACTCGCTTTTGCGGTCCAAATCGTGGTCGAGCCCGATATCCTGATTATCGACGAAGCCATGAGTGTCGGGGATTTTTTCCAATAGAAATGCGCGGATTGCGTGAGCACGGCACTAAGTTGCTTTTCGTCTCCCATGATTTAGCTACTGTGCAAGATATCTACCAGCAGGCGCTTTATTCGCGCAAGGGAAAGATGGAGGAATTCTTGGGCGACTCTCAAGAGAAGCCATTGCCCGCAAATACAGCGAAGGGCGGCTCACGGAAGCCGCGACTCCGGCCATATCGCCAGCGACGCCGCGCCAAAAATAAACCGCACAGTCGGCGATGCATGATTTTCGTTCTCGCGTCCTATGGTGAATAGGTCGGGCCAGTTCCGGCCGCACTCAGCTGCCAAGCTGGTCGCCTTCGCCATTCTTGATGCTGGTGGCTATCCAATTACCCGCACGAAAATGGGCCAGAATATTTGACTCCAAGCTCTCGTCCGAGCCGACCAAAAGGGTAGTTACCACGCAGCGATCGAATTGAAAAACCGTTACGAGTAGATTGTCACGAGCATCAGCTATCATACCTGCAGTTTGGCTGCCCAACTGCTGAACGCCGGCGAGGCGACCGTGCTTGAACTGGACCTTAAACTCAATTTCAAGCCGGGTCGCCACAGCTGCCAGATTGTCGTGGCCAGTGAGATCGCACAAGCCAGCCCATGGCTCGGCCCTTTGGGATTACGAAAACGAGCGAACGCCTTTCCTGGGTATGTTTGGTCCTCACGCCGACGCCCGCTTCTGGTCTGACATTGTCGCCCGAAAATTCAAAGGTTGGTCTTTTTTCTGAGCGATGTTCTTCTCACATTCAGCCCGCCACAATGCGCATTTTCTTCACGACGGCAGGGACGCCATAAGCTACAGACCAAGCAGGAATATCCTTGGTCACGATGCTTCCAGCGCCAACCACCGCACCGTCTCCAATCGCCACTCCCGGTAGAACGGTGCAATGAGCTCCAATCCAAACGTCGTTGCCTATGCGTATGGGTGCGCTGGTTGTTTTGCCAATCATCGGCGCAACCGTATAATCATGGGTGACCGATGTTATGGCGCAGTGACTGGCAATCATGCAATTAACCCCGATAAAGACATTCCCATGCCCCCAGATATGTACAAACGGCGCAATTGTCGTATTTTCGCCTATGGTCACATATTGCGCTCCTTCGATGATAATTGGAAGATGCAACGTCACATTCTTGCCACAATGATGCAGCGTGGCTTTCAACTTCCTGACTCGGGCATGGTCGAGCAATTCGGATAAACCCAGCATGCATTTCGCAAATGGCGATTGTTTCATCAGATTCTGGAACAAAGTTGCTGGCGGTCGACATGCCCGGGATCGAATCGAGTTACCTGCTGCGCGGCTTGCTTGGGATCGAGCGAATCCAGATTCAGCCGATCGAAACCGATGACCGACCGAAGCCAAGAACGAAATCATATCTCGCTGTACGGGGACGCCCAATCTTGCGTGAGCCCTTCGCAGCCAGCAGCTACTGGAAGCAAGCTAATATCGAGCATAATCAATCCTGTATCCGAAAAGCAACATGTTACGATCGCCAAGACGAACTGACCGATAGCTGACAGATACGACCTTCCCGTTCCTGTTCCCAATCAAGCCAATGTTAAAAATTCGATCCCGCCTGATCATCTTAATGCATGATGAAGCGGTCAACCGGCTCGCCATCATCAACCAGTTGCAAGGCAAACTCTTTTTTGACAGCTGCAAAAAAACCGGCAGACAGACCGCGTGCCATTGATTCAGGAATTCGCCAACATTACCGTACCTGCCAGCATGACCACTTGATACCGCATGAGCGACGACCCTGTCATTTCGGTTCAGAACATCAGCAAGGTTTACCGCATTTGGGATAAGCCGGCCGCGCGCCTGACCTCACCGCTCTTTGAGACTGCGGGTGAGGTGTTCTCTCCCGCATCCGGCACCCGCCGTTGGCTGCAAGGCCACGCCCGGAAGCATTACCGCGACTTCTATGCCCTGCGGGATGTCGGCTTCGAGGTCCGCCAAGGCGAGGCGGTGGGAATCATCGGCCGCAATGGCTCGGGCAAGTCCACCCTGCTCCAGATTATTGCCGGCACCCTGCAGCCGACGGAAGGTAAAGTGAAAGTAACCGGGAGAGTGGCCGCCCTCCTCGAACTCGGCAGTGGCTTTAATCCGGAATTCACCGGCCGCGAAAATGTCATCCTGAACGGCACCATCTTGGGGTTCACCGCCAAGCAAATGGCGGCCAAGTTCGACCGCATCGCCGAGTTTGCGGATATCGGTGATTTTATCGAGCAGCCGGTCAAAATTTATTCCAGCGGCATGATGGTGCGGCTGGCCTTTGCGGTGCAAACCGCGGTCGACCCCGATATCCTGATCGTCGACGAGGCCCTGAGTGTGGGTGATTTTTTCTTTCAGCAAAAATGTTTCAAACGCATCGCTCAGCTCCGGGAGCGCGGCACGACCATTCTCTTCGTGTCCCACGACATGGCTAGCGTGCGCGACATCACCACCCGGGCGCTGCTGCTCCAGGAAGGCCGTGCAGTGTTCTTCGGCGAAACCCAGCATGCCGTCTCGTTATACTTTCAGGAAAAACCGGTCTCCGCGGTGCAGCCCGCCTTCGATTCGCCGCCGGCAGCGGCAATAGATCAAGCCATTCACACTGAGGCCTTCCTCGCCAAGGCTTTCTGGCGGGGTAACGCCGCCAATCCGTCGCCGACGGAGGCCGGAGCGATCATTCTCGGCGCGGCCCTGCTTGACGCGGCGGGCAGAGCGGCAGCCAATGTCGAGTTGGGGCAAAAAGCCACCATTAGCCTCCTGATCAAGGCCCGGGCCGCGACGACGTTTATTACCGCCATCGAGTTCAAGAACCGCCATGATCAGATCGCCTGCTCCTTCAGTACGGCAGGGTGCGGCCTCCCGCCCCTCACTTTGGCCGCTGGCCAGCATGCCCAAGTCGATTTTGAAATCGTGTTCAATCTCGAGGCGGGATTGTATACCGTCTGTGGCATTATCGGCCACCCGGGTCCAAAATCCAACCGGGGGGTCAGGATTCATGCCACGCCTTGGGCGGGGCCGATCAAGGTCGACTGGGATTATGAAAACCAGCTCGCGCCGTTTCTCGGCATGTTCGGTCCACCGCTGACGGTCAGGACGCATGTGTCCAACTGAGCACGCCATGCGCCAACCTCCCATCGTTGGAATCATCTACAGTTTTGGCCGTTCCGGATCCACCCTGCTCAACCAATGCCTGGGATGCCATTCGGCCAATGCGGTCCTGTCCGAGGTCAACCCGGCGGGCAGCTATTTCGACGTGGCGTGGCAGGCTCACCACTGGCTCGGCCTGGCCTCCGACCAAGACCGGATTGAAATCGAACGGCTGCCCTATGCACAGCAGATTGGCCTCCTCGCCGATGCCTGCACCCGCGCTCATCGCCACCTCATCGTCCGCGACTGGACCGCGCTGAATTTCTTGAAAAACGTGATGCCCGATGTCGAACCCAGCGGCCTGCTGGAGCAGGAATGGTTCATCGGCGGCCTGCCGCTGAACTTGCGGCGGGTCGTGTTTTGCCGCCGGGCCGGGGGAGTCTACCATTCGTTTTGCTCACGCTTCCCGCAATTTCGCGATCTTCCGGCCGGGGATTTTGCCGGGGCTTATCTCGCCTATGCCCGGGCCGTCTGCCCTTTTCCCATTGTGCACCTTGAGGATTTCACCGCCCGGCCGAAAGACCGGATGAAGGTGATCTGTCGCCTGCTGGGGGCCGCCTACGCGATTAACTTTGCTGAAAAATTTGCCGACTACCGGAACTGCACCGGCAATACGACCCTCACCACCGAGACATCCTCCACTACGCTGCGTTCCATCGTCAGGACCGATCCGCCTGTTGGTCCGCCGCCGCATCCTTTGTTCCTCGAAGCCGACCAATTACTCGGATATGAGCCCGCCTAACACAATCATTGCTCTCAGAAAAATCCTCGATACCCGTGAGGCGACGATCCGTAACTTGCGCCAGCGCCTGGCGGTTGACGCCAGGTATAAAGCCCTGCGAGCGGAATGCACCTTGCTGATTCGCTCCAACGAAGAGCGCCTCGCGCTCATCCAGGAAATGAACGAGGCCGGGCAACAAATCCGCCGGCAGGTCGAGACGAAGGAGGCAGCTCAGGTGTCAGCCCTGAACGATCTAAAGATCAAGGACGTTGAAATTGGCCGGATCCAAGCCCTGCTGCACGAGAGCCGGCGGCTCGCAGCCAATCTGCGTCATCAGGTCGAAGCCAAAGAGCAGTCCCAAGTGTCAGCCCTGACTGATCTCAAGACCAAGAATGCGGAAATTGGCCGGCTGGATGATGCCGTGAAGCAATTATGTCGGCAAACCAATGAAAAGGAGATCGCCCTGTGTGAGAGCCAAAAGCTCGCGGCCGCACTCGCACGACAACTCGGAGACCGGGAAAAGGCTGTCCGCCAATTTTTAGCCGACATGACGGCCAAGGAAAAAATCCTCCAAGAACTGAAACGCATCTGCGCTGAACGCGAGGCGCTCATCAAACGGCTTTCGGCCACCCCGTGACTAGGCAGAAGTCTCGACAAACTCATCTGCCCACCGTCTCTTTCCGACTCCGACCATGGGCGCTATTTCGTTCACTCTCGATCCTGACTTGCTCCACGAACTCAAGCGGCACCTGCCTCTGACGCTATTTGTCGAAAGCGGAACCTTTCGTGGGGAATCCCTGACCTTGGTTCAGCCAAGCTTCGACCAATGTATCTCCGTCGAGCTTTCCCGGGAATATTACGAGGCCGCCCGCGAGCGTTTCGCGCACACACCAAATGTCCGCCTGCTGCATTCCGACTCCACCCAAGCTCTAGGACAGATTCGCGACAGCTATGACCACCAGTCCACGCTTTTCTGGCTCGATGCGCATTGGTGCGCCACCGAGGGCACGGCGGCGGACTCACTGTCTCAGTGTCCGCTACTGGCTGAGCTGCGGGCCATAGGCAGCCTGCGGGCGGACAGCGTCATCCTGATCGACGACGCCAGGCTGTTTCTGAGCCCGCCGCCCAAGCCACACGAGATTTCCGCGTGGCCCAACTTGGATGAAATTTTGCATCAGCTGCGACAGTTGAGTGATCAGCACTCCATTGTTTGCTTCAACGACGTGCTCATTTTTTTCCCCACGGAAATCTGGCCCCGGTTGCGACCTTTCTTGCAAGAGCACACGGTCAACCTCCTCACCCTGACTGATAAGGCCCGCGACTACGATATCATCCTCATTCAAGCCAAGGAGAAGGATCAGGAAATCCGTGATAAGGACGAGGAGAACGATTCTCTGCTCGTCCAGGTAAAACAGAAGGATCAGGAAATCCGCGATAAGGACCGGGAGAATGACGCCCTACTCGCGCAAGCCAAGGCAAAGGATCGGGAAAACGCCTCCCTCCTCGCTCAAACCGAGGCTAAAGATCGAGAAGTCGAGGAGAAGGATCGGGAAAACGTTTCCCTCCTCGCTCAAGCCAAAGAGAAAGATCGGGAAATTGAAGAAAAAGATCGGGAAAACGCCTCTCTCCTCGCCCAAGCCCAGGACAAGGATCGGGAAAATGCCTCCCTCCTCGCTCAAGCCAAGGACAAGGATCGGGAAAACACCTCTCTCCTCGCCCAAGCCCAGGACAAGGATCGGGAAAATGCCTCCCTCCTCACTCAAGCCAAGGACAAGGATCGGGAAAACGCCTCCCTCCTCGCCCAAGCCAAAGCGAAAGATCGCGAAATCAAGGAGAAAGATGAGGAAAACGCCTCGCTGCGGACCGACATTTCCCGAGAGCAAGCGCAGATGGTGAAGATGGAAGCGGTAATCCAAGAGTTGAAACGCGTCTGCGATGAACGCGAGGACCTCATCAATCGACTGACCTACCTCGGGGAGCACCGAGTGGAGAAACTCATGGTTGTCGTCACCACCAAGGCTCGCTCCCGGGCCGGTAAGTACCGGCGCATGTTCAATGGGCGCGTTAAAGAGTGGCTGGAAAGGCGGACGCCCTACCGGCTGGGAGAATTCAACCAGTACGCCGCCCGGCCGATCCGGTTGGAATCGTTCCCACAGCAACGTGCGCCCCGGAACTGGCCGAAAATCTGCCTGATCACGCCTTCGTATCAGCAGGCGCCCTTTCTCGAGCGCACGATGCGCAGTGTGCTCGATCAGAAGTATCCCAATTTGGCCTACGGGGTGCAGGATGGCGGTTCCACGGATGGCAGCGCCGAGCTCATTGTCCGCCACCTGCCCCGTCTGGCCCATGCCGAGAGCGCGCCCGATCAAGGCCAGTCGGACGCGATCCGAAAGGGGTTTGCGAAGCTTTATCCCAATCGGAATGACGTCATGGGCTGGCTCAACTCGGACGACACACTCATGCCGGGATCTCTCGCTTTTGTAGGGACCTATTTTGCCCGCCATCCCGAGGTGGATGTCATTTACGGACACCGGGTGATCATCGACGAGCAGGATCGGGAAATCGGCCGCTGGTTTCTCCCGCGTTATCACAAACAGACGTTAAAATGGTTCGATCTCGTGCCGCAGGAGACCCTGTTTTGGCGTGCTTCCTGTTTTGAGGACATCGGCGGGATGGATCCCTCCTTCCATTTCGCAATGGACTGGGACTTGCTGCTCCGCCTCGAGCAGGCCGGTTTTAATTTTCGCCGGGTGCCTTATTTCCTGGGCTGTTTTCGCAGCCATCACCAACAAAAGACCAGCGCCAAGATCCACAGCGTCGGGGAAAAGGAGATGGACCAGCTGCGGTTGCGCATTCATGGCCGGCCCGTGCAACGCTGGGAAATTCACCAGCATCTCGCTGCGGAGGAGCTTGCTTCCGACTGGGTCGCATGGCGGAGTCAATTTGACGTGGGTTTCTGAGCCTTATGCCCCTGCTCCTTTCGCTCGCGATCTTTTTTGATTTCGCCGTCTGCGGCCGAGCCACATTCTGTCTTCTTGGCGTACGCGTCGGACATGTGCGCACGTGGCTGCTGGCTCCGACGGCCGGGCTGGCCGTCCTCAGCCTGATGGTAATGGTACTGAACCAAGCCGGGTTGCCGGTCGCAACGTTTGCCCGCCCGCTCATGGCCGGCACGCTGCTCGGCGCCGGGTGGGTGTTGTACCGCGGCCAAGTGATGGTGCCCCGGGCCCTGCTGCCGTTTGGCGCCATCATTCTGCTCGCATTGCTACTGGGAGGCTGGCCGGCCTTGGTGCATGGATTTAACTGGGTGGGCTATGGCAATGATGACATGACGAACTATTGCCTGATGGCGCAGCGTTCTTTGCACCACGGCTTTTACGACATTCCCACGGCGCAGGATCTGGCAGGCGGGGATTATTCGCAGTATTTCTGGATGTTGCATGTCGCGGGCTTGATCCGCTTTGGCAGTGACCAGATGGTGGCCTATGCCGCTGGGGTCACGGATCTGGCCACAATCCGGGTCTTTATGCCTTTGCTCCTCGCCTTCACCCTGACCCAGCTGGGCGCATTCATGGGCTTGGCCTGTTCATCCTGGCGCCGCCACAAGCTGGCGTTGATCTCCGGAGCCATCCTAGTGGTGTCTCCCCTGTGGTATCTGGGCACAATGTACCAGCTGATTGCTCAAGTCGGCGGCCTGGCCGTGCTCGCCGCCATCTTGGCCCTTACGGCGCGCACTCATTTTCCCCGCCATTTGCTCGGGCAGCTGCGACTGGCTGGCGCCAGTGCACTGCTGCTTGCCGGACTTTGTATTTATTACCCTGAATTGCTGCCTTTCTATGTTATCGGCTGGGTCCTCTATATGATGCTGCAAATGCGGTCGACGCACCATGGGATCAAAGGTCTCGGCCCCACCGTTGGCCTGGCGCTGCTCTTCGTGTTGGTGCTGCTGCGACACAATGTACTCAGCACGGTAGTAACTCTGCTGGGGCAGGCGCAGTATACAATGAACGGTGCCGCCAAGACCAATAGTATTTCACTTTTCCCCTACTTTCTGATGCCGGCTGGTCCGGCTTTTTTCTTCGGGCTGGATGTCATTGTCTCAACTTATTCCGAACCCATCGCATCACTGTCCTTGATCGGGGGATTTCTCGCCGCCCTTGGCACATTGGTCCTCTACCTTCGTGGACTGCGGGAGCGAACCGTTTCCGCCATCATGCTTACCGGCATGATCCTGGCCGGTATCCTGTTCTTTATTTCTGAAAATGGCTTCAGCCTCTTCAAACTCTCTATGTTCTCCCTTCCATTTGTCACGATTGAGCTGGCGTGGTTAGGTGGGAACCGCTGGGTCAGGCATTTTGCCGGTGTGATTGTCATATTCTTGCTGGCCATTTGGCTTCCAGGGGTTTGGCTCTATACTAAGGCTTCTGTGGCCGGCTCATCTAGCGCAGCGCGAGAGCTGTTCGATGCCTCGGCCTCGCGCGGCAATCTGCCTCTGGAATCGTCCACGGTCTGGTCGGACATCACGGACACACCCGTAGGCAAGTTTTTGATGCTTGAAAAACCGAGCTTTCCCTCGGCCTTTATGAGTCAGATCGTCGGCGAACAGTTGCTTGGCAGTGCCGCCAAACCTTTTCCCGACTGGGTATGGCGGATGATGCCCGGGACGGCCAGGGCGCAGACGGCCATCCACCTCGTCGATTATATCCAAAAGCAGGTTTACCACGGTCGAACGGTTTTTGGGCTGACTTTTTGGAGTCGGGTTTCAACCGAGCAAAAACCTTCCCTTGCTACCATCCTGGTCACCTCGACAGCCGAGCAGCACTCCTTCAACAAGCTGTCATCTCATGATTTTCCGCCGACGGACGGTATTTTCAATTACACGATGGCGGCCTCGTTGGCTAATTACTTGATCTTCATTCAAACGGATGAAGGGCAGAATTTTTACATGGGGACCGCCGGTCACATTGCGGTGCACAAGCCCGAGCCGGATGTTTACCTGCCCGGCCATTATTTTTTTGCCATCGGCCGGCACCTGCTCTTCCGGGTCCTCAATCCAAGCGATGCTGTGCGCATTCGCTTGAGTCTGACCGCCTCAATTCTGGGCGCTGGTCGCACCCGGCTTCCGACCGCTGCGATGGCGCAGTACGGCGATAATGAAACTGTCCCGTTGGGGCTCGTGGGAGCAGGCAGTGCCAACGTATTTTCCCCACCGCTGCATCCGCTCCTTATCAACGGCGCTTCCTATGTCGCCCTGGACCTTGGCCGCGACCCTTTTCCGCTAGGGCTGCCAGCTACCGGCCTCCGGGGCATCTACCACCGCAACCTGTCCATCGATACGCGAATGGCCCTCGGTTACTGCCGGGATATTTCGGTGGTGAGCGGGCAGGCTTACCAAGCGCTGCTACGCAACCGCGGGATCAGCCGTTTCCCGGACGACTTGGTTGGGTCTCACGCCGTGGAATACTCTGGTCTTTATGAGGACGGCTGGGTCTCCCAGCACGCGTTCGTCATGCTCGGGGCCATCACCCCAGGCGATAAAGTCGTGGTGTCTGGCATGCGGCCGCAAATCCCCGGGGCCAAAACGATCCCGCAACGGGTTGAGCTGAGCGTCGATGGAGTCCGTCTGCTCTCGCAGGCACTTCCGCCCGGGCACTTCACTTTGGAGGCGCCGCTCGGCCGGACCGCCCCGCAGGTTAAGATTGAGCTGCATTTCGATTACGACGAGGCTCTGCCCGCTCCCGACTATCGGCCCGTCACCGTGCTGCTGGAGTCCATCAAGATCATGCCATCCTCATGAGTGCCACCCTCCTCTCCATCGTCGTCCCGGTTTATCGCGAGGAAAAGAACCTCGCCGAGTTCCTCCGCCGGATTCGCGTCGTGCTCGCGGGCGTTTCGGAGGACTATGAGATCATCTTTTCCCTCGATCCTTCGCCCGACCGCACGGAGGAGGCCATCCTGGAAGCCCGCGCCACCGACGGCCGGATCAAGCTCCTGAAATTTTCCCGTCGCTTCGGCCAGCCCATGGCCACGCTCGCCGGCATGGAATATTCCTGCGGCGAAGCCGTCATTGTCATGGATGTGGATATGCAGGATCCCCCCGAACTCATCCACGCGATGGTAGCAAAATGGCGCGAGGGCTACGATGTTGTGCTGCCCCAGCGCAGCCAGCGCACCGGCGAGCCTTGGATTAAAAAAATCGTTTCCGAAACCGGCTACAAGGTCATCAACAAGATCGCCGACGTAAAAATCCCGCCCAATACCGGCGATTTCCGGCTCATGTCGCGCCGGGTGGTTACCGAGGTCGTAAAGCTGAAGGAATCCCACGGCTTCCTGCGCGGCATGGTGGCCGTCGTCGGCTTCAAACAGTGCCTTATTCCCTTCGACCGGCCGCAGCGTTTCGCCGGCGAGACCAATTATAATCGCTTCCTCGGCTCGCTGCGCATCGGGTTCAACGGCATCTTCTGTTTCTCGACCTATGCATTGTCACTGAGCACCATGGCCGGTTTCACTATCGCCGCCTGCTCCTTTGCCATCGGCCTAGCCTACCTGATCATGAAACTGGCGGGGGTCCCATTTCCCATGGGCAATCCAACCATTGTAATTTTGGTCCTGTTCATGGGCGGCATCCAACTGATCAGCGTCGGCATCCTTGGCGAATATATTGGCCGCATCTACGAAGAGGTCCGGGCCCGGCCCAAGTTCATCGTCGAACGCACCGAGGGGTTTAAATCCTGACCGCCATGCCTGCTCCCCGCAAGTGGCCCAAGGTGCTTCCCCCGCTCACACCCGAATATCAGCGCATTAGCGATGATTTCATGAAGCTGTGGCATGAGGAGTTGGCCACGCGTAATCGTTATGGTCTGATTGAAAAATTCAACCACGAGTTTCCGGTCCGGTATTCGCAGCCCGATTTCAAGACAACCCTCGAGATCGGGGCCGGCCTTGGCGAGCACCTGCATTACGAAAAACTCACCCCGGAGCAGGAGGAAAATTATTACGCCAATGAATACCGCAAGAACATGGCGGCGGAGATTCGGAGGCGCTATCCCCGCGTTCAAACGGTCGAAAGCGATTGCCAGCAACCCTTCGCCTTTGCCGATGGGTTTTTTGACCGTGTCATCGCCGTGCACCTGCTGGAGCACCTGCCGAACCTGCCGGTGACCATCAGTGAAGCCTACCGGCTCGTGAACAAAACCCACGGGCGCTTTCTCGTCGTCATTCCGTGCGAAGGCAGTCCCGCCTATTCGTTCGCCCGTAAAATCTCCGCCGAGCGGGTCTACAAGAAACGCTATGGCGGCTCCTATCGGTGGTTTTACACCCGCGAGCATGTCAACCGGGCCAATGAAATTATCGATGAACTCCATCCCTATTTCACCATTGAGGCTCGTAGTTTTTTCCCGTTGCCGTTTCTGCCCTTTGTCTTCGCCAACCTCGTCATCGGCCTGAGCCTTGTTCCACGCCAAACTCCCCTGACAGTTAACCCTCGATTTCGCTGGTCGAAGTCGCCGTTCACCCACCCTCATGATGCCATTTGATTCCTTTCCCTGGCCACCGCCGCAGGGAAGCTCAACGAGTGCACATTGGAACGGGCACAGCTTTGAGGTGGCTGGCCAAACCACCCAGGTCCTGATTTACGCCGCGGAGTCCAGTCATTGGAGTGCCGAGCTGACTTCCCTGCACGAAACCGAGGCCGGGCCAAATCACCCCATCGATGTCGCATCGCGCCGCCTCGCCATTGCCAGCATGAAGCGGATCCCGGGAAACGCACCCGTCGTCATGGACGTGGGCTGCTCATCAGGTTTTTTGCTGGAGGAGCTCCGGCAAGCCCATCCTCAGGCCAATCTGATCGGGGCCGACTATCTCCGTGGACCATTGGAAAGCTTGGCTCAGCGGATACCCGACATCCCCATCCTGCAATTCGATCTGCGCAAATGTCCGCTGCCGGATTGCTGCGTGGACGGCGTGACCTGTCTAAACGTGCTGGAACACATCGATGATCACGCGGCCGCCCTGGCCGAGATCTACCGCATCCTCAAACCGGGAGGGATGGCCCATATCGAAGTTCCTGCGGGACCTACCCTCCATGACATCTATGATGAGCACCTCATGCATCACCGTCGCTACAGTCTGGAGCAGCTGGTCACGATGGCCCGCCACGACGGGTTTGAGGTTTTGAAGGCGACTCACCTCGGTTTCTTCATTTTTCCCGCCTTTCTTTTCACCAAACGGCGCAATCGGAAAAAACACTCCCTCCCCCCTTGGGAGAAGGCAAAATTTGTCGCTCAACAAATCCGACAGACGCGCACATCCCCTTTCTTCACTTTGCTCATGTCCATCGAAACCACCCTCGGTCGGTTCATTTCCTACCCTTGGGGCATACGTTGCGTGGTTGTTCTGCGTAAAACTTAAGTCCCATGGAAAACCTGACACAGAACACCAAGTCCGTCGCCAAAAATCAGGATTTTTTCGCGGACAATGACCTCTATAAAACCATGCAAGGTGAACTGGAAATCTACCAGTTTATCGCCAAAAGTGCCACCCACGAGACTACCGGTGCGCGCCGTCTTTTGGATATTGGCAATGGTGGCGTCTTCATTTTTCCGATTGGACATATTCCCCATGTCGAGGCCATCGACATCTTTGTCGAAGAGGATTTCAAGACCCGTTACCCCACGGTGAAGTGGTCGCAAATGAGCGCGCTCGACATGCATTTCGACCACCCATTCGACACTGCCATCGCCATAAATACCCTGCACCACGTGATTGGCGACACCGTCAAACGCACCTATGAGAACCTGGACAAGATCATGAGCGAAGTCTCCCGGAACCTGGAACCGGGTGGCAAGTTTGTCCTGCTCGAAAGCACGGTGCCGGCTTGGTTCATTCAGCCCTACAAACTTGCTTTCGCCCTGCTCGTGAAATTTTGGCCGCTGAAACATCCGCCGACGTTTCAGTTTCATTTTCGCGATATCCTGGCGGCGGCGGACAAAGCCGGCCTGACGCTCACGGAGTTTTGCTGGATACCCAAAACCAGCGACCTCATGACCCTCGGCTTTCGCGTCAAACCCTGGATGTCGCCAATTCGCATGGGCAAGTTTGTCTTCACCAAGCCGGGTTTGAATCCAGGATGAAGGCCATCCGCCGGGGCCCGCTGCAGCAGGCAGCACCCACGCCGGGCGGGTGCGGGTCCTTGCCGCAGAGCAGTGATTGTTTCCAGTCAGGCTGGCCTTCGGGGCCAAAGCCTCCCCACGTCCGGAGCGGAACTTCCCAGGGGGTGTCGTCATGATCGTCCTCTTTCGAACCCTCGAGATTCTGGCGATTTTCAGCCTTTTGGGCGTACCCTTTAGTCTATTCTTCCTCTCGCGTATCCGAACCCGCGAAACGACACGTTGGGTTTCCGCTCGATTCTTGTTAGCCCCTGCGACGGGGTTTGCGGTATTCGCTATTTACACGTCGATCTTTTTTGCCACACGGCACCCGGTGGCTCACGCGGTCACTGCCTTCTGGCCTCTACTCATCGCGCTCTGGATCGTCGGAGCAATCGGCTACCGACATTTCGCGCCTCATTTGTTTTCTGCGGTTTCGTTTCCTCGCCCTCGATGGAATGCGGTCGTCGCGCATGTTTGCGTGATTCTTGGTCTGCTCCTGGTGCTGGCACTCCACCTTTGGCCGTTTCTCCAAAATCCGGCCCTGGTATTCTGGCACTACGGAGGAAGCGACGGCTATATGTACATGCGCATCGCCGAGCATGTTGGCACGCCCGGGACCGGAGTAGTGCCCACGATCGGCCCCTATGATGCGGCTTCTGGATTTCTGGCGACGGAAATAAGTCAATTTCAAGAGGGATGGTTCACGGACAAACCCGGCACCATGTCGATGCTGGCCGGCCTGGCTGGGCTCCTCGGACTGACTCCCCATGAGACATTTTCCCCTCTCGTCGCCGCGACGATGGCGATCCTGTATCTGGTCCTGATCATCTTCGGACAGTCATTGCTCAGATTGCCCGTGTGGGCCAACGTGATTTTCGCCTGCCTGGGCACCCTCGCGCCACCGGTATGGATGCTCGCGACCAACACTTTTTTCGGAAATGTACTCGCGCTGCCTTTCTACCCATTGCTGATGCTTCTGCTGCGGAAATCGGCTCCTTGGCGAGGCGGCGTCTACTTCGGCCTTCTTCTCGCGGCGCAAATGGAATTGTTTCCCGACGGAATCATGGCCTCGGCCGGCATGTTGGGCTTCGCAACCCTCTACCTCGCCTGGACAGCGTGGCGTCGACACCGCCTCCGCCGGTTTCTGACGCTCGGCCTGCTTGCGATTGGCACGGCCGGGTTGGTTATTTCACCGTTCGGGTTACGGCTATACAAATCCGCCTTTGCCCGACTCATGGGGGTGGCGGCCAACAGCTGGAGATCCTTGCTGCAAGGCCATGCACCCGGAACCTCGGCCGGGGACACGTCGACGCTGAGTCCGTTGCCGAAGGTTGATTGGATCTGGGGGGCCCTGAACCTGAACACGATCCCCCCACAACCCTTGAAGGCTGGCGAATTCCGCTACCTGTGCGGTCTCGCTGTCGTCGTGGGTTTATTCCTGTTGGTGAGCATTTGCCGACGCCGGATCGGGCGGCTATTTTGGTATCTCATCAGTTTCCTCCTGTTGCTGGCGCTAGGGTTGAGGGGACATTTCCAGAGCGACTACGAAGTATTTCGGGCCTTGGCTGTCTTCGCATTCATTCCGCTGGCTGTCCTATGCGGACTGCCCTGGCTGATGGCAGGACGGTCTCATCGGTGGCGGAACCGGGCGTTCCGCATTGCCTTCATTGCCATGATTGCTCCGCTAGTGGTTCATTTTGGCCAAAATGACGTGGCTCATTTTCGGTTCGGCTATGATGAGCACCTTCCAGATTGCCAGTATACGAACGACAATCTTCGCGACCGAAGGGAAATTGGCCGATTGGGACAATCGCACTCCCTGGTGCTGACGAGCGAAACCGCGAGTTTTGTTTCGCTCGCGAATACGATCATGCTTTTCAGCAATGTTCGGCTCGGGGTCCCCGAGGCCTTCCACAAATTTGTCTTTTTTGGCGATATTGGCCGGAGAGATCTGCCTTATGAGTCTGATCTCGTCGTGCGTAATCTTCGCTATACCGACGTCACGGAACGAATACCAGGTAAGGCCATTTTCTACCGGTCCGCGGACTTCGAAGTCGTGGAAAATGATTTGGAGCTATTTTATGATAACGATACGCTACCGCTCGTGAATGGATTACCGGCGGAGTATCTAAAAAAACGCCATTATACCCTTACCCGTGCTCTATCGCAGCGTACTGAGATCAAGTTCTATAGCCGTGTTCGCCGATCGGTGGCCATTGAACTGCAGTTCGCGCCCGGCGAACAACCTGCCGGGGTTCCCTACGCCTTCGACGGCGGCGCCGCGCAAGCTGCGGTGGTTGACCCAACCGGGCGAGTCACCTTGCCCGCTCTCGCGATTGCTCCCGGCCTCCACCAGCTTGCTCTGGGCCCGCTGGCCCACCCCACTCAAATCACAGCCTTTCGCCTCCGCGTTGTTGGCGAACCTTCGACTCCAGTGGCTTTGGCCCAGAAATGATGGACGATTTCCCTTCCCGGATGCAAAACCCCTGCAGCGCGGCACTTGAATTGGGCTCCGCCGGTTCATGGCGCCGCTCGCGCCGGCCCATTCCTTCCCCCTTCATTCCACCCATCAATCCCAGCGTCCATGTCGAACCCTGAAGCAAGCGATCCGGCCCGCCAGCATGGCTCGCCACGCTCGGACCGGCTGAGCGCGAGTTGGGCTGAGTTTCTCTTCTGTGCCGTGGTGATGCTCGGCGGATTTATTTTTCTCCGCGACGCATCGCACTGGGGGAGTTACGCCTATATCGGCAATGCCCAGTATGGCGACGCGCAGTTCTGGTGGAATGGCGCCCTGCATTTTTCCCACGGCATTGTGGCGGAAAATCCCAATCTGACCTTTCGCATGGGCTATGCGACTTTCGGTGGCCTCCTTGTCGCGGTCTGCGGACCCGACTATCGTATTTTCCATCAAATCCTGCTGGGCATGTTTCTCGTTACCTCGTGCGGGCTTTATTTCTCGCTGCGCGCCTTGGCCGGACGCATTGCCGCGGCCGCCGCGGTGCTGTTTTTCGTCTTCAATCCCTTCACCGCCGAATGGCTGGCCGTTTCCACCTCGGATGGACTTGGTCTGATTCTTAACCTCGCCGCCCTGCTCGCTCTCATCGCCGGGGTGCGCGGCGAACTGCGGCTCGGTTGGATCGCACTCTTCGGTTTGCTGTTCTCCTGCGGCTCGCTCACCCGCCCGCTGTTGACGCCATTCATTGTGCCCGCCGCACTTGCCGTGCTCGCGGCGGGATGGGGTCGCTGGCGCAGGGCTGCGCTCGCCTTGGGCGTCATGGTCGCTGCCTTTGGACTGCCGACCGTGGCGTGGATGGGATTCATGGCCAGCACCACCGGAAATTTCGCCCTGACCGGTGAGAGCCAGGACGCCACCGGGTTCTATGCCGCCAGCGTCCCAAAAATCCAGGTCTGGCAACCCGAGGCATATGTTCCCGACTTGTACGTCCCGGTCCGGCAGGCGGCAAAATTACGGTTTCACACGGACAAGTTGACCCCTCGCCAGCTTAACGCTGAGTATTGGACGCTGACGCGGGAAAATTATCTCCGGCATTGGCGTTTCCATCTTGAGCGGCTTGGGCGGCATTCATCGGAACTCGCCCGCTTCACCCCCGAGCGCGCCACCGACGCAACCCCTTTCAGCAATCAGGCTCGTACCGTGGCAAAGTGGACTCTGACGATCGGCCTCGTGGTTGCAGCGCTGGGTCGGCGTCGCTGGATCGGAGCGATTGCGACCCTGATCCTAGGCGGGGCCTGGGCCCTATGGCCTTCAAGTCAACCTTGGCTGGTATTTGGCGCTAGCGCGCTCGGCCTCGCCGCCCTCTTCTTCAGAAATCGCCCGCCATTCTTATGGGCGACTTACTGGTGGGTGGGTGTGCTCGCGCTTTACCTCACCGGTGGAACCTGGGGGCCCCCCGTCACGCCCGTCCAAAGCCTGACTGCGCTCGGCTACCGCCTCGGTTTTCAGATGTTTTTTGTCGCTGATCTCGGCGTGATTTGCGCGCTGGGTTGCCTTGCCCGGTGGCAATTTCGACCTGCTCGCGCGATTCAAGATCCCGGTTGGCTTACCCGCGAAGCACCCTTCGCCGCGCGTCTCATCCGCCTCAGCCTTACGGCCGGCCTTGTCTTTCTCGGTTTGCTGCTGTGCCTGGGCGCCGGCATCGTCACCTCGCGGCTTATCGCCCGTGCCCATCAACCGCCGGTCACTTATCCCGACCTCAACGGCCTGTCCTCCATGGCAGCAGTCCGCGACGCCCAACCCATACACGATCTCACTACCCTCCACGCCGTCATCCTGGCGCGAACCGGGGCGCACTTGATTACCTCGGGCATGAGTTTTGGTTTCATCTGGAATCTCCCCGGACAGCAGCGGAGCGTCCTCTTCCTTTACCAGCAGGAAAATATGCGGCCCGTGAGTATGTATCCGCGCGAGTTCAAGGTGGAGGTTCCCCGACACCTTCCTGAGCGCGAGTGGATGGACCGTCAGGGTGCATGGCTCTTCCGGGCGTTTCCCGACGCCGCGCCGTTTACCTTCTATCCCTACTATTTCCAAGAACCCGCCTTACAGGCATTCATCCCGCTTTTCGCGGATGGAAAGTCTTATGACCTGGCCCACGCCACGGTTTTTCCCATGGCCAAGTACGCCAGCCAGCTCGCCGCCACTGGTGAACTCGTCTTTCGCGGCCGGCAACCTGAATGGTCCCTGAACTCCGGCGCCCAGAAATTTCCCCGCCGCTTCGCCCTGCGGCCCATTGCCTCAGGCAGCGCGATGGCCGAATTCACGCTAAACCTCAATCGGGCGCGCGGGAAAAAATTGCTGCGTTTTGGCGTGCAACTCGAATCGGCCGATTCCGCCCAGCCACGTGTCGCACCTCTCCAAGTCAGGCTGACCGGTAGCCCAGCGGCCAATAACCTCCCACTGTGGCAAACTTATCTGGCTTCGACCGATTCCGCGCCGACCACGGCCGAGATCACACCGGGCCCCAAAACCACTGAACTCCACTTGGTGTGCGAGCATTTGCTCCCCACCGACACCCTTTGGTTTTATGAGCTTGTCCTAACGGCAGACGATTTCACCCCATGACTGCCGGTACCGCCGCATGACCACCACCGCCGCGCTTCCCATCGAGCAGCACAACATCGAGATTCAACGCAATCGCGAGGTGTGGTCGCGCAAGCCGATGTTGCGCCAGGTCTATCGTGATTTCTACCGCCTGATTGCCGCCCGCCTCGATCCGCAGCGCCCCGGCCTCGTGGTCGAGCTGGGCTCGGGCATGGGTCGCATCAAGGAAATCATCCCCCAGTGTGTCACGACCGACCTTTTTCCCAACCCATGGCTTGACCGCCAGGAAAACGCCTATCGCCTGAGCTTTGCCGACGGCAGCGTGTCGCACCTCATCCTCTTCGACGTCTGGCATCACCTGCGATATCCTGGCACAGCCCTGCGTGAATTCCATCGCGTGCTCGCACCCGGTGGCCGGCTGATTTTATTCGAGCCCGCCGCCAGCTGGCTTGGCCGGTTCGTTTATGACCATTTCCACCATGAGCCCGTGAGCCTCCGCGATCCCATTACCTGGGAAGCCCCGGCCGGCTTTTCTGCCGCTGATGTCGATTATTATGCCGCTCAAGGCCTGGCCACCCGCATGTTCTGGTGGGGTGAGATACGCGACCGGCTCGCCGGGTGGCACCTCCACGAAGTTCGGCCTATTGCCTCGTTCACCTACCTGGCCTCGGGCGGCTTTTCCGGACCCCAGCTGGGCGGCCGGTTCCTGCACGGGTTGATGAGCGGACTGGATCGGGTGGCTTCATTGGCGCCGCGAATCTTTGCCGCCCGGCTGTTAATCGTGCTGCAAAAGGACGGGCCTCACTGATATGCCGACTGCACCCGATATCACTGCGCAACACCTTGAGAAGATTCGGGCCTTCTATGACGATGCCCCTACCCGACTCAATCGCGCGGCTCTCAGCTATCGCGAACTGCTCGCGCATTACTATAATCTCCTCATCCCCGCCGGGGCTTCCGTACTTGAGATCGGCTGTGGTGCCGGTGAACTGCTGGCCCGTCTCCGGGCCGCCCGCAAAGTTGGGGTCGACCTGTCGGCGACGCAGATCGCCGCCGCCCGCGTCCGCGTGCCGGAGGCGGAATTCCATGTGCAGGCGGGTGAGCAACTCGAGCTTTCGGCGCGCTTCGACTATATTGTCATTTCCGATACCCTGAATCTGGCCGCCGATGTCCAGCGCCTGTTTGAGGGTCTGCACCGTGTCGCCCACGCCGACACCCGCTTGATCATCAACTTTCATTCATCGCTTTGGCGTCCCGCGATCAGCCTGGGCCGGGTCCTCGGTCTTAAATCCAGCCAGCCCCGGAGCAGCTGGCTCACTACCGCCGACGTGCGTAACCTCCTCCAACTATCCGACTGGAATCCGGTGTTCATCCAACCACGCCTGCTTCTCCCGGTCCGGTGCTTTGGGCTCGATGTGCTCGTCAACCGCTGGGTCGCGCCACTGCTCGGCTGGTTCTGCCTGACGGTTTTTTGCGTCGCCCGACCCGCCCGGACCTGCCCGCAACGGTCCCTGACCGTTTCGGTCATCATTCCTGCACGCAATGAGGCTGGCAACATCGAGGCCGCCGTCCGCCGCGCCCCAGAGATGGGCGGTGGCACGGAGCTCATCTTCGTCGAGGGACACTCCCGCGATGACACCTGGGCGCAAATTCAGCGTGTGGTCCGCGAGCATCCGTTGCGAAAAATAAAAATCATGCAGCAGCCCGGCCGCGGCAAGGGCGACGCCGTGCGGCTCGGCTTCGCCGCCGCCACTGGCGACATCCTCATGATCCTCGACGCTGACCTGACCATGCCGCCCGAGGAGTTGCCAAAGTTTTACGAAGTTATCGCCAGCGGTCACGCAGAGTTCGCCAATGGCGTCCGCCTCGTTTATCCCATGGATGAGGAGGCGATGCAGTTCCTCAATCTCTGCGCCAACAAAACGTTCGGCATCATCTTCACCTGGCTGCTCGGCCAGCCGGTGAAGGACACTCTTTGTGGCACCAAAGTGCTTTCCCGTGCGCACTACGAAAGGATTGCCGCCAACCGCGCCTATTTCGGTGATTTTGATCCCTTCGGCGATTTCGACCTGCTTTTCGGTGCTGCGAAGCTCAATCTCAAGATCGCCGACGTACCCATCCGCTATCGCGAGCGAACCTACGGCACCACCAATATCCATCGCTGGAGTCACGGCTGGCTGCTGCTGCGCATGGTCCTGTTTGCGGCACGGAAAATTAAATTCATCTGACGCCTGTTCATCATTTTTCCGCTGGCGCCGCATGACACCAAGCTCAATTATCGCTGCCTTCAACCGCCTGCCCATCTGGCGGCGCCGCGTGCGCGTGTGGGATTTTACCCTCACCCCACCCACCTTTGACCGCTGGCTTTATCTCTGGATGCACCGCCTTGGTCGCATGGGTCGGAGCGAACAAATTTTCCTCAGCCGGATTATCCGCCCTGGCATGCATGTTGCCGATGTCGGCGCCAATCTTGGGCTTTATTCCCTCTTGTTGACGCGACTCGTCGGACCGCAAGGCCGGGTTTATTCCTTCGAGCCGGACGCCCTCATGGCTTCGGCGTTACGCGCCAACCTCACCTTCAATCAGGCGATTCACGCCGAGGTCTTCGCCTTGGCCGTCGGAGCCGCGGCCGGCAGCGGCGGCCTGCAGCGCAATGCCATCAATTCCGGCGACAACCGCCTAGAGATCACCACGGGCACTGCGCCGCGCCGCGCACAGGCCACCGTTCAAATCTGCGCCTTGCAGGATGTATTGCAGGGACGCCGGCTGGATTTTATCAAGATGGATGTCCAGGGTTGGGAGGGCGAGGCGCTCCGCGGCATTGGCGGCCTGCTCAATGCCAATCCGGGCCTCCAGATCTATTTTGAATTCTGGCCGCACGGTCTCCGGCTTGCCGGCACCGAAATCGAGCAACTGGCGGAGACTCTTCGCCGCTTGCGGCTTCGCGTCACCCTCGCCGACGAGGGCGGAAGTGCCACACCGGTAGACCTTGCAACGCTGGCCGGGCAGATGTCCCCCAAAGCCTATACCAACTTACTCGCTGTGCGCCTCTGATATCAGATTAGCTGTGATGATCGGGGATACATTCCTCGGCGTTCCAGCCGAGCGTGCGGAAATGCAATCCTTGTTTGATTCAGGATGGACGCAGCCCGGCATCCGGCTAATCCCTTGGTTTCATTCCCTATGGAGAAAATCTTTGTCACCGACGCCGCCGGCTTAATTGGCAGCAGCCTCGTCGACCGGCTCCTTGCCGACGGCAAATCGGTCGTCGGCTGGGATAATTTTTCGACCGGCCAGCGGCCGTTCGTCGCGGACGCACTAAAGCATCCGGCCTGCGCGCTGGCCCGGAAAATTTCCGCCGAGCGCATTTACAAAAAACGTTACGGCGGCTCCTACCGCTAGTTCTATACCCGGGAGCACATCAACCTGCCGTGGGAGGTGCTGGCGGAGCTCGATCCGTATTTCACCGTCGAGGATCGCAGCTTCTTTCCGCTGCCTTTCCTGCCCTTCGTCGCCACCAACCTGGTCACTGGCCTGAGCCTGGTGCCGCGACCCCAGCCGCTGACGCCCTGACTCTGCCGCTCATGCAAAGGATCGTTGTATTGCCTCCCGGTGGGAAATGTACTGAAATCCCGCTCCCAGCCACCGCCGGTCGGAAACGTCCATCTTGCCGCAGCCGGCCCTTCCCCAAGGGGAAAAAATGACCGCCCGCGGCCATTCGGGTTTCCTCGGTGCCCTGACGACGCCCGGACCGTCGCAGCCGCTCGACGGCCTGCGGGCGGTCGCGATCCTGCTCGTGCTGGCGACGCATATCTCCCAGCACATTCCTGCGGTTGCCTCGAAGTTGACCCACACCTTTTGGATCCGACCGCTGAACAACGTCTGGATTGGCGTCGACCTGTTCTTCGTGCTCAGCGGTTTCCTCGTCGGCGGGGCCGTGCTCCGCTCCATCGCCGAAGACCGGTTCAGCTTCCGCACGTTCTACCTGCGGCGATTTTTCCGCATCCTCCCCGCTTATTTCACCGTGATCCTCACGCTCTGCGTCATCCGGTTTGGCTGGCCGGAATTTGGCCGGGGCCCGCACTTCAGCGTGGTGGATCTCATTCCCAATGTCCTCCTCCTCACCGACTATTGGCCGGGTGCCATCGGCATTCCGAGCTGGTCGCTCTCGATCGAGGAACATTTTTATCTCCTGGTTCCGCTCTTGCTGGTCTTCGCCCGAAAATTCCGGCCCGCCGTCCGGTGCAACCTGCTGCTCGGCTTTGTGTTTCTCGCCCTGTTCGGTCGCATGCTCACGTATTATGTCTGCGATTTCGGCCATGCGACCTCAGGGGATGATATTCTCCGGCTGATCTACTACCCCTTTCACACCCGGATGGACGCGCTCGCGATGGGCGTGCTGGTGGCCGCAGTGCATCAGGGACGCCCCGATGGTTTGCCCGCATCGCTGCGTGGGATTGCCGGCGAGCTCGGCCTGCTGCTCGCGGGTTACGCGTACTTGTGCGGTGGGTTTTATGGCCGGTGGGGCGCGATCACCCTCCAATACACTCTCCTAGCGATTGGCTTCAGAGCGGTCCTCTGGAGCATCCTGCCCGCCCACCCCGTGACCCTGCTCGCCCGTCTGCTCTCGGCGAGATGCTGGGTGCCGATTGCCCGTCTTTCCTATTCGATCTACCTCACGCATCTCGTCATCTTTCAATACGTGGACGATCCTGCGCGGTCTTCGCTGCTTTCTACTGGTCATCATGGTCGTGTGCGGTCTCGGGGTCGCGCTGGCCCTCTTCCTGCTGGTGGAGGACCCGCTGCATCGTTACGCTCGCCGGAAATTCCAGTAGGCCGCGGGCCAGAATGCACCCTCGCTTGATTCAGGATGGACGCAGCCCGGCATCCGGCTAATCCCTTGGTTTCGTTTTCATGCAGAAGATCTTCGTTACCGGCGCCGCCGGCTTTATCGGCAGCAGCCTTGTCGACCGGTTACTTGCCGACGGCAAGACGGTCTTCGGCTGGGATAATTTCTCTACCGGCCAGCGGCCGTTTGTGGCGGATGCGCTGCGGCATCCCGCCTACCGACTCGTGGAAGGGGACAACCTCGATTTGCCGGCACTGACCAAGGCGATGACTGGGTGCGATTTCGTGTTCCACCTCGCCGCCAATGCCGACGTGCGCTTTGGCACCGATCATCCGGGCAAGGATCTCCAACAAAACACCGTCGCGACCTACCATGTGCTCGAGGCCATGCGCGCCAATGGGATCAAGCGCATCGGGTTTTCCTCGACCGGCTCAGTGTACGGTGAGTCCAAGGTCATTCCCACCCCCGAGGACGCGCCGTTTCCCATCCAGACTTCGCTTTACGGGGCGTCCAAGGTCGCGGGTGAGGGCCTCATTCAGGCGTATTGCGAGGGCTTCGGGTTTGAAGGCTATATCTTCCGCTTCGTTTCCATTCTCGGCGAGCGCTACACGCACGGCCACGTGTTCGATTTTTACCGGCAGCTCGTGGCCCACCCCGATCATCTGGACGTCCTCGGCGACGGCACGCAGCGCAAGTCCTACCTCTACATCCAGGACTGCATCGCCGCGATGTTGCACGTCACCGGCCTCAATCTCGCCGCGAAGGCATCTCACCGGGTCGAGATCTTCAACCTGGGCGCCCCGGTATTCTGCCAGGTGAGGGACTCCATCGGGTGGATTTGCGAGACGCTCGGCCTGCAGCCGCGCCTTGAGTTCAGCGGCGGCGAGCGCGGCTGGGTCGGCGACAATCCCTTCATCTTCCTCGACACCAGGAAAATCCAGGGCACCGACTGGAAGGCGCAGCTCACCATCCGCGAGGGTATTCTCCGCACGCTTCGCTGGCTTGAGGCCAACCCATGGGTGTTCGCCAATCGATGAAAGTCACTGTCCTCGGCCTCTGGCACCTTGGCTGCGTAACCGCGGCGTGTTGCGCGAAACACTTCGATGTCGTCGGACTCGATTTCGACGCCGTTAATCTCGCCCGCCTGCAATCCGGCCATGCGCCGCTCCTCGAGCCTGGGCTCGATGAGCTCCTCCAGGCGGGCCTCGCCTCCGGCCGGCTCCGTTTCACCAACGACCTCAAGTCCGCCTGCGCCAAGGCCGACATCCTCTGGGTCGCTTACGATACGCCCGTCGACGATCACGACCAGGCCGACCCGGAATTCGTGCTGCGCGAGGTCCGCCGCTGTGTGCCCGCTCTCGCCCAGGGCGCGCTCGTGCTGCTCTCGTCCCAATTGCCCGTCGGCACCTGCCGCCTGCTCGAGAGCGAGTTTGGCGCGCAAGACTGCCGTTTCGCCTGCTCGCCCGAGAATCTCCGTCTCGGCAAGGCCCTCGACGCCTTCACGCAGGCCGACCGCGTCATCGCCGGGTGTCGCGACGACCGCTCCAAGGCGCAGCTCGCCGAGCTGTTCGCGCCGTTTACGCGTGAAGTCATCTGGATGTGCCCCGAGTCGGCCGAGATGACCAAGCACGCCATCAACTCCTTCCTCGCGCTCTCCATCACGTTCATGAACGAGGTCGCCCGCCTTTGTGAGATCACGGGCGCCGATGCGCGGGAGGTCGAGCGCGGCCTCAAGAGCGAAGGCCGCATCGGCCCGAAGGCCTATCTCTCGCCCGGCGCCGCCTTCGCCGGGGGCACGCTCGCGCACGACGTGGTCACGCTGACCAATCTCGGCCAAAAATTGGGCGAGCCGCTCGAGGTGCTCCCGGCCATCAAGCGCAGCAACGACCGGCACCGCCAGTGGGCCGCGCAAAAACTCCAGCAACTCTTTGCCGGCGAGACTGGACGGCGCGTCGTGCTGCTCGGCCTCACCTACAAGCCCGGCACGAATACGCTGCGGCGTAGCTCCGCGGTCGAGCTCGCCCGCGTCCTGGCGGCCAGCGGCTTCGAGGTGCGGGCCTGCGACCCGGCCCAGCCCGCGCTGCCCGCGGACCTCGCCTTCATCCAGTTCAAGCCCGGCGTGCCCGAGGCATTGGACGGCGCCGATGCCGTTGTGGTGTGCACGGAATGGCCGGAATTCCGTGCGCTCGACTGGCCCGCACTCCTCCCCCGGCTGCGCCGGCCGCTCGTGATCGACGCCACGCGTTTCCTGGAGAAATCATTGGCCGGCCAGCCGCGTCTCCAGTATGTCACGGTCGGCTCCCCCGCATGAAACTCTCCGGACTCAACGCGATCGTCACTGGCGCCAGTCAGGGCCTCGGCCTGGAAATTGCCCGTCACTTTGTTCGCGAAGGCGCCAGCGTGGCCATTTGCGCGCGCGATGCCGCCCGGCTCGAGGCGGCCAGGGTTTCGCTAAGCGCCCTGGCCCAACCCGGCCAGAAGATTGTTGTCCTGGGCTGCGACGTCTCAGATCCCGCGGCGGTCGACGCCTTTGCCGCCGCTGCCATTGGCGCGCTGGGCCCGGTCCAGGTGCTCGTCAACAACGCCGGCATTTATGGACCGAAGGGGCCAACCGAGTCCGTGGATTTCAACGAGTGGAAGCACGCGCTTGAGGTCAACCTTTACGGCGTGCTGCTGCCCTGCCGCGCGCTCATCCCGCACTTCAAGGCCCAGGGCCGCGGCAAGATCATCAACCTCTCCGGCGGCGGCGCCACCGCGCCCATGCCCAACATCAGCGCCTATGCCGCATCGAAGGCCGCCGTCGTGCGGCTCACCGAGACGCTCGCCGAGGAACTGCGCGCCGACCACGTTGACGTGAATGCCGTCGCTCCCGGCGCGCTCAACACCCGACTGCTCGACGAGGTCCTCCAGGCCGGCCCGCGGACCGTGGGCGAGGTGTTTTACCAGCGCGCGCTCAAACAAAAACAAACCGGCGGCGCACCGCTCGACCTGGGCGCTAGCCTTTGCGTCTGGCTGGCCTCCGCGGCGAGCGACGGCATCACCGGCAAGCTGCTCAGCGCGCAATGGGATCCTTGGATCAATCTGGCTTCCAAGCGGGAAATTCTCGCCCAGACCGACATCTACACGCTGCGCCGCATCGTGCCCGAGGACCGCGGGCAAAAGTGGAACTGAGTTACCGCAATCTACGCCCGGAAAACTCTAAAATTTAGGACTAAGAACACGATCAGGGTCGTTGGCGGGTTGGTAACCATGGCCGCCCAGACCGGTGTCAGATGAAAAATGCGCACGGCCATTTGGAAAAGAAGAAAGTTAATCGAGAAGCTGCCCGCCACCAACAGAACATATTCTCCGGCCTGTCTGGTATGATCTTTCCGGCTGCTACGTAAGGCCCAGAAGCGATTGAGCGAATAATGGACCGAAACCGCTATCGCATAAGACCCGATGTACGCGGCCGTGCCATTCCACCATTTTAACAGGTAGGTGAGTGTCACCACTTGTGTCACCATCACAGTCAGTCCAGAGATTATGAATCGTAAAACCCTCACTTGCATCGAACGGTCGAGTAGCTTGCCCTTAAGCATGTTAAGCACGTGTTGAACGAATGGCCCCGCCAATTCCTCTGCAACTTCATTTCGCCATTATCGGATGTGGCCTGATTGGCCGCAAACGCGCGGCTAGCCTGCAACCGGACGCATTGCTCTATGCCTGTGATCTCGATGCCGCGCGTGCCGCCGACGTCGCCCAGCTGGCCCCCGGTTGCACCGCGATCACCGATTACAAGGTGGCGCTGGCCGACGCCGCGGTGACCGCCGTCATTGTTTCCACACTCAACGCCTCGCTGGCCCCGATCGCTCTCGCCGCCGTGCGCGCCGGCAAACATGTGCTGGTCGAAAAGCCCGGCGCCCTCAACGCGGCCCAGCTGCGCACCCTCCGCGATGCCGCGCGGTCGGCCAGCGTGCGCGTGCGGCTCGGCTACAATCACCGCTTCCACCCCGCCCTGCAGAAAGCGCGCGCCTTGCTCGACAGCGGCGTGCTCGGCCCGCTGATGTTCCTCCGCGGCCGTTACGGCCATGGCGGACGCAAGGGCTACGACCGCGAATGGCGCGCCGACCCCAAGCTCTCCGGCGGAGGCGAGCTCATCGATCAGGGCGTCCACCTGATCGATCTGGCCGGTTGGTTCCTCGGCGATTTTGCCAAGGTCGGGGGCCATGCCGTGACCTGCTTCTGGGATATGAAGGTCGACGACAACGCCTTCCTTTCGCTCCGCACCGCCACCGGCCAGACCGCCTGGCTGCACGCGAGCTGCACCGAGTGGAAGAACCTCTTCTCGCTGGAGATTTACGGCCGCCATGCCAAGATTGCGATCGATGGTCTGGGCGGAAGTTACGGCGTCGAACGTCTCACCCTTTATAAAATGCTACCGCAAATGGGACCGCCCGAAACCACCGCCGAGGATTTCTCCGGCAGCGACGATTCGTGGCGCCTCGAGGCCGAGGCCTTCTTCGAGGACATCCGCCTCGGACGCGAGCCCAGTCCGGGTCTATCCGAGGGCATTCGCACGCTGCAAATTGTCGAAACGATTTACCAGCAAAGCGGCTTCCCGGTTTCAACCGCAACCCTCTGACCACTTCGCCAGGCCACTCTTCGCCCTTCCCCCTTTCTCCATGATCATCACCCGTTCCCCTCTGCGCATTTCCCTCGGTGGCGGCGGCACTGACCTGCCGTCGTATTATCAGGAACATGGCGGCTTTCTCGTCGCCGCGGCGATCGACAAATATGTCTACATCACCCTGCACCGCACTTTCGTGCAGGATCTTATCGTCAAATACTCCGAGCTGGAGCGGGTGCCGGAAGCGGCGCAGCTCAAGCACCCGATCATCCGCGAGGCGATGGCGTTGCTGGGCATGGATGGCCAGTCTCTGGAGTTGACCTCGATGGCGGACATCCCCTCTGGCACCGGCCTCGGTTCCTCCGGTAGTTTCACGACCGCCCTGCTCAAGGTGCTGCATGCCTCGAACAAGAACTTCATCTCTACCGCCGAATTGGCCGAGCAAGCCTGCAAAATAGAAATCGAGCGCCTGCGCGAGCCGGTCGGCAAACAGGACCAATACATCGCCGCCGTCGGCGGCATCACGGTGTTCACGTTCCACCAGGACGGACGCGTGGAATACCGGCCATGCGCCATCTCCGAGGAGACCCTCTTCAATCTCGAAGACAACCTGCTGCTGTTTTTCACCGGCTATAGCCGCAAGGCGTCGAAAATCCTCAAGGACCAGAACGAGAAGTCGAAGCAGCAGGATCCCGCGATGCTCGACAACCTGCATTTTACCAAGCAGCTCGGCCACCAGTCGCTCGCCGAGTTGGAAGCCGGCAACCTCGAGGAGTTCGCCCACCTGATGGACATCCACTGGCAGCACAAGAAGGCGCGCACGACGGGCATGAGCAACGCCCGCATCAACGAGTGGTACGAATACGCCATGGCCAACGGGGCGCTCGGCGGGAAGCTCATTGGGGCCGGCGGCGGCGGCTTCCTGATGTTCTATGCCGGCGACAAGCCGAAGCTCCGGCACGCGATGCGCGAAAAAGGCCTGCAGGAAGTGCGTTTCCGCTTCGACTTCGAAGGCACCAAGGTCGTCGCGCAGAACTGACCGCATGTCGTCCGCCGGCTCAGCATTGCCCGTAGCAATTTTAGCCGGGGGGCTGGCGAATCGTCTGCGCCCCATCACGGAGAAGATTCCCAAGCTGCTCGTCGAGGTCGCGGGCGAGCCGTTCTTTTCCCACCAGCTGCGTCTGCTCAAGCAGGCCGGGCTCACCCGTATCGTCCTCTGCGTCGGCCATCTCGGAGAGCAAATCGTCGCGCAATACGGCGACGGCGCGAAATGGGGCGTGCAGCTCGACTATGCCTTCGATGGCCCCCGGCTCCTCGGCACTGGCGGCGCCCTCATTTGCGCGCTGCCGAAACTCGGTGACGCCTTCTACGTGCTCTACGGCGACAGCTACCTGCCCACCGACTACCCCGCCGTCGGCGATTTCTTTCAAAAATCCGGGCGGCTCGGCCTGATGACCGTGTTCGAAAATCGCGGCCGCTATGAAACCAGCAACGTCTGGTTCGAGGGCGGCGAGATCAAACGCTACGACAAAAAGCATCCCCTGCCCCAGATGCATCACGTCGACTATGGCCTGGGCGTGTTTCGCGCCGCGGCGTTTGACGGTTTTGCCCGGGACGCCGTCGTCGATCTCGCCGACGTGCAGCAGGCCCTCGTCGCGCGCCACCAGCTCGCCGGTTACGAGATCAAGCAGCGCTTCTATGAGATCGGCTCACCGGCGGGCTTGAGCGAACTTGATGCGCTGCTGCGCTGGCAGGGCGAAAAAGACTGAGGGAATGAGGGAAATGAGCCCATAGGTGCGGACGATAAACTCCACCAATTCATCGCCTATCAAAAGGCATGCCTCCTCTTTGATTTGGTCGTGGCCGACCTGACACCGCTTGCCCATAATCCCCTTTGCAGCAGGCTGATCTCTCAGCAAATCGCCAGTGCCGATTCCATCTCATCCAACATCGAAGAGGGCTATGGCCGCCACAGCCGGAAAGACTATTCTCATTTTCTCATCATCGCGCGAGGCTCGGCGACTGAGACCCGCGGGCGATATGACCAACGGCTGAAACACTGGCTGCCAGCGGATCTAATTACCGAACGCGTTCGACTCTGTGAGGAAATTGTCGCCATTCTAAGCGCGAGCATACGAACATTGCGCGCTGAGTAGCACCTCAGACCACTTTCTCCCTCACTCCCTCATTCCCTTCTTCCCTCACTCCTCCTCATTCCCCTCCGCCCCATGTCCTATTCGGTCCAACACCTCAAGGAAACCGCCGCCATCGTCGCCCAGATCAGTCCCGACGACTGCGAGAAATGCGTCCGCGAGCTGGTCGGCGTACGCACCCGCGGTGGCCGGCTCTTCATCCTCGGGGTCGGCGGCAGCGCCGCCAACGCCTCCCACGCGGTCAACGACTTTCGCAAGATCGCCGGCCTCGAGGTGTATGCACCCACCGACAACGTCTCCGAGCTCACTGCCCGCACCAACGATGAGGGCTGGGCCAGCGTGTTTGTCGAATGGCTGCGCGGCTCCCGGCTTAATGCGAAGGACGCGCTGCTGATCCTCTCCGTCGGTGGCGGCAACGTGGAGAAAAACGTCTCGCCCAATCTCGTCGCCGCCATGCAACTCGCCAAGCAGGTGGGCGCCCGCGTGATTGGCATCGTGGGGAAGGACGGTGGTTACACTGCGAAGGTCGCCGACGCGTGCGTCATCGTGCCGACGGTCAACCCCAACAACATCACGCCGCACAGCGAGGCGTTCCAGGCCGTCATCTGGCATCTCTTTGTCTCCCATCCCGACCTCAAGGTGAACCAGACCAAGTGGGAAAGCGTCTCCACGGGCAGGCCGTGAATCCCCCTGTTTCTCCATCCGCCGCCGGTTCCCCGGGCCGCCGTCCCGCCGTTTTCATGGACCGGGATGGCACGCTCAACCTCCCGGTCATCCGCGACGGGAATCCTTTTGCACCCGCGAACGTGGACGAATTCCGCCTCTTCCCCGGCGTGCCGGCCGCGTGCCGTGAGTTGCACGACGCCGGATACGCCCTGGTCGTCGCCACCAATCAGCCCGATGTGGG